>TARA_R110000822_G_scaffold44656_2_pt1 | contig 17066 bp, 15 predicted proteins | sample TARA_R110000822 | Tara Oceans TARA_R110000822 (sample SAMEA4397666) | marine metagenome | biome: Polar Biome; feature: [SRF] surface water layer (ENVO:00010504); material: water (ENVO:00002006), including particulate matter (ENVO:01000060) such as... | depth 5 m | reverse complement strand
GCGGGTTAGGAGGAGGCGTAGCCCCCACCTCAATCCGCCTCGCCGTCCACCAACCGAAGCGGCGACGCCGGAACCTTAAGCAAAAACCGTTCGGTGACCAAGCTGCTGGTCAGCCCGGAACCGCTCAATATTCGCCGCCAAGTCGAATAATCCAGCAGATCGATAGCCCGTTGCACTAGAGCCGGTGACTCCATCGGAATCAGCTCGTCGTACTCCTCTTCCTTGGTGAAGCCCTTCCTGCTCAGGTAGGTGAACCCCGATTTCGCTTGGTCGGCGGTCAAAAGATCCAAGCTGCGTGCCCGAAATATCAGAGCCTTGAAGCTGACCTTCCAGCGAAGCTTCAACTCCTTAAGCGCAGACCAATTAAGGTAGCGGCCTCGCATTGCTGGGAACTCAGCAGCAAAGCTGGCACGAGGCATTAGAAATGCACTAGCGAACCGGTTCGCCTGCTCCTCGGTAAGACGACACCCCGTCTCGATGCCTTGATGCATAACGAGGTGGCCCAGTTCATGCGCGAGGTCGAAACGTTGCCGGCCTGGGCTCGCCTTAGCAGTGCTACGAATAATCAACGGGCGCTTGTTGTAGAGGGAAAATGCATCTACCTTCTCATCAGCGGCATTCAAATTCACGACCAAAATCCCGATCTTCTCGGCCAGCTTGGTTACGCTAGAAATAGGCCCAAGCCCCAAACCCTGTTCGCGTCGAAACTTTTCAGCAACCTGCTCGATCTTGCGAGGATCATCAATCGCGCCATCGAATGCCATGAAGTCCACAGCAGGAAAAGCAATTTCTTTGTCGATCTCGTCTACCAGCAGCTCAAACATCTCGACCTGAGCTGCAATGGTCTTCTTCAGGGTCTGAGTCGACGACCTGAGGCTTCGGAAATTACACTGCTCCAGCTCGACAGAGCTGCGCCGAGGCATGGAAAAGAAGCTTTCATGTACACCCAGGATTTCGCTCAGTACTCTGAGCTGCTGTTGGGAGGGGATCGCGTTCACTTCGAGCTTGTGTGCGTACTGCCTGGTGACATCCAGCTTCTCACCGATTTCGGCCAGCGACAATCCGGCCGCGAATCTTGCGAGCCGGAGTTTGTCTGGCGAAAACTCATCGCCTAGGGTCAAACAGCCTGTTCTATCACTCATCTTTCACGTCAGTGTCGTTTAGCTTGCCTTGCTCGGCATCTTTGTTGCGGCGTAGCGGCAATGGATCCGGGATCTCGACCTCTGGGGCAAGCTCCGTAGTCCGAACCGATGCGAGTGGCACGTAGTTGTGAACCCATTGGCAGACAACATTTAGGTTCGAATCAAAGCCCATGACTGTCGCCGTCAGCTCTCGCCCATCCGGGTTCAGATCACTGTCGATGTATAGACGCCATGTAAGGTTCTGGTCACATGTCAATCCTAAAAGACTGGCCTGGAAGCGTTCGACCCCATTGGGCGAAAGGCGGTGCGATTTCTTCCGGACGACAGGATCGTCCATGACGACCTGAAGGAGTACGCCATTGACGCTAGTGGTGTAGTCCATCGTGTTATTTGCAAGCCGGAACCAGGGAAGCTCAGGGTTACGGTTCATGGATTTGAAACGGCCCTGGACACGCCCGTAGGTCAGGGTGCCCAACGTCCAATTGGTATCGTCATCAGTGGAAGCGGCTTCAATTGCCCGATACGCAGCATCCAAGGCCTCATTGCAGACAACATCGATATATTCAGCCGCTAGCCTAGGCTCCAGCTCGCTCGGATGATGGGTTTCGCGCATAGATTTCTCCACATAAAGCGTGCAAAATCAGACAAGTGTCAACCGCGATTTTGGTGCACATTTTATGATTTGTCAACCAGGTGCCACGCCGCCTAGTCTCACGATTGCCAAGGGTGGAAAGCAGTTCGAACTGAATGGCTGCTCTTGGCCGAGAGGAGTCTTTGGTGATGGACTGCTAACGGCCAAAAGCGGACAGTCATGGCGTCTACGATACTATGCGCGACTCACACAGCACGTCCGCGAACGTCAGGGTAGGGGTAATTGGTGTCAGGTGAACATAACTCGTCTGATCGTCCGCCGTTAACAATTTTTCTGCCTTGATCCGCCTATCGGAAAGGCCATGCCAGCTGCCTGTTTGTCAGAAATTTTCATCTGAACCCAGTTTTGCCGGAAAGGCAGTCGCCCTGCTCAAGAAAACCAATGGTCGGCATGCCCTCGCCAAACAGTGTATTGGCGGCTATCAAGGCGTTGCCACTGTCTTGGACCGGCTATGAACCAGTGCGGCTAGCGGCTCAGCCTGACTCATGAACCAGCTTGTCAGACGGCACCAGGCCAAGGGGTTGGTACTGCACTCGCCCGCCTCGATGGCCTGTTTAACCGCATCCACATCCACCCGGTTCATATAGCCCACCGCATCGTCCATGCGCCCGGCAGTGCCAAAGCCACCCTCAAGCATTTCTGCCATGGCCTCTTCACGACTCCAGCCATCATAAACGATGCGGTACATGGCGCTGATCAGACCGGTGCGATTCTGGCCGTGCTTGCAGTGCACCAGCACACCACCCTGTTGCTCGCCCGCGCGAATGGCGCGCAAGACAGTAATGACCTGTGTGTCGGTGACGCGGTCTCCCCGCAAAGGGATATGAATACTGCGCATGGCATCGTCGCCGAGCCATATCGCATCACTTTGCTGATGAAGATTGATCACGGTGCGGATGCCCCGTTGGTGCAACTGCACAAGATCGTCAGTTTGCGGCACCGCACTTCGATAGAGTGAAGGGCTCAACGCATACAAGCGAAAGCCGGCATCCAGCGGAGTAGCCCAGGTTGTCGGTCGCGCCTGTTGTTCGCCCAGCATAGGCGGCGGGACATCAACATGGCTACTGCGTAGTACATCCGGACGCCATAGCGCCACGATGGCCAAAATGCACAGCGGTAACAACAACCAAGCCGCATAACGTAGCGGACGTTTAAACAGCGCCATGCTGAACATCTCCGTAAAGGCTTCTGGAGGCATCAACGCTCGGCGGTTGCCGTTGCAGCATCAGAGCCATCAAGCTGAGCGGTAGTGCCAGCCAAAGTCGGAAATTGAATGGTCTGGAAACCTGTATTTGCGCCCTCATCTCTGGCTGATCCGCGCTTTGGGTTCCATCAGGGCATGCCAGGCCAGCAAATCATGCCCGAAGGCATAGCTGGATCCCTCGTAGTAAGCAATGCTCCGCGCGATCAATGGATCGCTCTGGTCGGCCGTACTTTCAAGACTGTCACCCAAGGCGTCGTCGTGCAGACGCATCAATTGACGCGGGCTGAGAATCGCCAGATTCTCGCCATCAAATAGTCCCAGATGCTGATAATTGCCAATCAAGGCGCGCCCCGGCGCGGCATCCTCGCGCAGTACATTGCGGCCAAAGAAGGTCGAGGTGTAATCCATATTCAACAAACCGAGCAGCGTAGGAGCCAGGTCAATCTGACTGGTCAGAGTGGTCACCTCAGCTGGTTTTACCAACTGCGGCGCATAGATGAATAACGGAATGTGATAGCTGCTGACAGGCAGATCTTCCTTGCCGGCACTACCCGCCGTATGGTCCGCAATAAACACAAATACCGTGCTATTAAACCAGGGCTTCTGCCGCGCTGCCCGCAGGAACTCGCCGATAGCATAGTCCGTGTACTTTACAGCGCCTTCCCGACCACTGCCTGACGCAATATCGATACGGCCTTCCGGGTAACTGTAAGGTCGGTGATTGGAGGTCGTCATCAACTGCAGCAGGAACGGGCTGCCCTTGGCAAAGTCGGCATCAGCTACTTTCAGGGCCTGGGTATACAGGTCTTCATCACTCATGCCCCAGGCATTGGTAAAGGTCACTTCACTGTCTGGCACACTGGCCTGATCAACAGTGCGATAACCATTACCCTCAAAGAAAGCGTTCATGTTGTCGAAGTAGCCGCGCCCGCCATACATGAAGACGCTGTCATAACCCTTAGTGGTAAATTGCTGTCCCAGGCTGGCGAAACCGCTTTCGCGACCAACGCGCTTGACGATCGAGCGGCCTGGGGTTGGCGGGATCGACAGAGTAATTGCCTCCAGGCCTCGCGTGGTGCGGGTGCCGGTCGCGTACAGATTGCTGAAATACAGACTCTGCTGACGCAGCGCGTCCAGCTCAGGCGTTAACCCACGGGTATCGCCTTCACTACCGAGGTATTTGGCACTCAGGCTTTCGATGGTCACCAGAATCACGTTCATGGGCACCGGTTGGCCAGGGTTGTCGATAAGGCGGCGAATGCTCAGGGGATTGCTGTCCACAAACACCGCATTAGACTCACGCACTTCATCGCGCATGCGTTCGGCGACCTGCTTCAGTGGCAGCACAGGATAGAACTGTTCGTAATCCAGCTGATTGTTACGAAAGGCTGCAAAAAACTGATAAGGCCCATTGGCTGATAATTCGTGCTGGTAAGCGTTACCACCGCTGTTTCGCGGAAAATCCTGTCCCACCATGCTGACACTCAGCGCTAACAACAACGCCCAGCTGCCAAGGACCATACCCCGTTGGCGCCAGGACAACAGGGGTGCCACTGCAACACGGCGCATGGCACCACGCAGGCTCAGGGTGATAGCGACAGCAATCAACGCCAATACACCCAGCAGTGGATAAACCGGATAGGATTCGAGAATGTTGTTGAGCACTTCATCGGAGTACACCAGATAATCGACCGCGATGAAGTTGAAACGCACGCTAAACTCATCCCAGAACAGCCATTCGGATATCGCCGTGAACAGCATGATGAAAATGCTCAGGGTAAGTAAAAGCTGCAGCAGTCGCTGATTCCAGCGGCTTTGCCACACCCGCCTCGGACACAGCAACAGGTAAAGAGTCATTGGAGCCAGCGCGTACAGCAGAAAGACCAGATCATAGACGCCACCCTGGCCGTAAAGCGCCAAGGTGCTGACCAGGCCTAACTGTGCCTCATCGAGGTGAGTCGATAGCAACAGGGTGCGAGTCAGGATGAATATTGCCAGCCAGACCAGGGAAATAATGGCGAGATAACGTGCTTGCGCAAACTTGAACAGGTGCATTGTATGATCCGCATTGATGAGACTGGCGCAAGTGTGGGCATACTGCTGTCAGCAGCTCGTTAAGGCGCTGTGAAAAAAGTGTTAGTTACAGGTTCCAATTGATGAGGCCGATGGATGCGTATTCTGGTAATCGAAGACAATCGTGACATTCTGGCCAACGTGCTGGATTACCTGCAGGGCAAGGGCTACACGGTAGACTGCGCCCAGGACGGGCTGTCCGGCCTGCATCTGGCGGTCAGCGAGCATTACGATCTGATCGTGCTGGATATCATGCTGCCAGGCATCGACGGTTATCAGTTGTGTCAGCGTCTGCGCGACGATGCCCAGCGCGACACACCAATCATCATGCTGACCGCGCGCGACCAGCTGGACGACCGCCTCAAAGGCCTGAAAAGCGGCGCAGATGATTACCTGGTCAAGCCCTTTGCCCTGTCCGAACTGGTAGCGCGCATGGAAGCCATACTGCGGCGCAGCCAGGGCGGCGCCAGACATCGACTACAGGTAGCCGATCTCAGCTACGATTTGGATACCTTGCAGGTAACCCGTCAGGGCAAAGCACTCAAACTCAACCCGGTAGGTCTGAAGCTACTGGAGGTATTGATGCGCAAAAGCCCGGCTGTGGTTCGTCGCCCGGTATTGGAGGAAGCCCTGTGGGGCGAGGAGCTACCCGACAGCGACAGCCTGCGCAGTCATGTGCACCAGCTACGGCAAGTGATCGACAAACCCTTTGCCCGGCCCCTGCTGCACAACCTGCATGGCATGGGCTACTGTCTTGCCGAGCGCAGCAATGAAAACTAAGCAACCACTGGTTCGACGCATCATTATCGCATTTACCTTGATGACACTCATCGTCAGTGGCAGCTTCTCCCTGGGTATTGTGGGGATTGTGCATTTTATTGAAGAACACCTGGTTACCCAGCACATGGCGGAGGAGCTGGACAGTATTCTCCAGAAGGATCTGGCCCAGGGCCTGCCTCCCAGATTGGATGCCAAGACCCGACTGTATGCGTCGCACATACCTGGCTATGAAATCCCAGCGAACTTTATAGGCCTGGAGGAAGGGTTCGTCGAGATCGTCGATGAAACCGGTGACTATTACCTGTTCATCCTTGATACACCCCAACAACGTTTCATACTGGTGCAGGAACAAGCTGAATTCGAAGCACGCGAGAATGCACTCTTCACCGTCGTCTTTGCTGGCTTTATTCTCAGCGGTCTGGTGGCCTGGCTACTCGGCTGGATGATGGCACGTACCATCATAGCGCCTTTGGCACGCTTGGCTCAGCAGGTTCGTCATCGCGATCAACTACATACCTTGGCACCCAATCTTGCGCCAGACTATCCGGATGATGAAGTAGGTCATGTTGCCACCGCCTTTGATGAAACTCTCGGGCAGCTACGCAGCTCGCTGGAGCGCGAGCGCTTTTTTACCAGCGACGTCAGCCATGAGCTGCGTACCCCCCTGATGGTCATCGCTTCTTCCGCAGAGTTGCTTGAGACCGCTGAGCTGGATGAGCGCGAACACCGCCAGTTAAACCGCATAAAACGCGCCAGCGCAGAAATAAGCGAACTGGTCGAAACCTTCCTGTTGCTGGCCCGAGCCAACAGCAACCAGAATCCCATGAGTGGCAGCGCCACACTTGAGCAGGTTGCACGCGAGCAAGCGAAGCGCTGGGCCCCCCGCTTTGCTGAACAGGGCCTGGCCTTCCGTCTCATTACAGAGGAGCCCAACGAAATGCTTTTCCACGGGGGGTTTCTCAGCACCGTCATGTCCAATCTGATCCGCAACGCCCTGCATTACACCGCACAGGGCGAGGTACGTTTGCTGCTATCAGCCAACGGCTTCCGGGTAGAAGATAGTGGCCAAGGAGTACCCAGCGCGCAGCAGGACGAAATTTTCAAACCCTTCGTGCGCGGCTCAGGTGCCCGAGGCGAAGGATTGGGACTGGGGTTGTCTCTGGTCAAGCGGATCTGCACGTACCAGGGCTGGGAAGTGCGGATGTATTCTCTGCCTACCAAGGGTAGTTGCTTTGAAGTGATTCTGAAGTAGCTCGCTTTCACGAAATTTTGACACTCCTTTGACAAGCGCTTGACCGACCTTTGCATATTCTGGCCTGGATAAACCTATCCGAGAGCCCTGTAATGTCCAAAGCCAAAGCGATCAAGCTGGAATTTTCCGAGAAGTATGATCAGCAGCATGCCTATCAGTATCTGCAGAAACACCAGGCCGGGCTGGCTCGTCGTCTTTCGAACTGGCGCGATATGCAATTGGCGCGACGCGCACTGAAAGATGCCGGCGAGCCCAACCTGGTGCTTGATCTGCCCTGCGGTGCAGGAAGGTTCTGGCCGCTGCTGGCAGAAGCACCCAATCGCGTAATCCTGGCAGCCGACAACTCCGCCGACATGCTGGCAACAGCGATAGCCGGCCAGCCACCTGAAATAGTTGAAAGGGTCAAAACATTCCAGACCTCAGCCTTTGACATCGATCTGGGTGACAATTCGGTGGACAGCATTTTCTGCATGCGCCTGATCCATCACGTTGCCGACCCCGAACACCGTCTGGCCATGCTGCATGAACTTTGCCGAGTCACCCGCGACACGGTGATCATCTCCCTCTGGGTCGATGGCAATTACAAGGCCTGGAAGCGTAAACGGCTGGAGGCGCGCCGCACCGCCAGGGGCAGTCGTTCAGAGAACCAGAACCGCTTTCTGGTCAGCCGCGACACCATCGAGAGCGAGTTTCGTCAGGCCGGCTTCAGTATTCTCAATCACCATGATTTTCTTCCCGGTTACGCCATGTGGCGCGTCTATGTTCTGCGTAAGGTGCGCCCGTGAGTAGCGCATCCTGGCAGCCCAGCGGGCTGCTTTCCAGCTTCAGTCAATATGGCTTTGAGCACTGGTGGAGCATGGACGGTGAATGGGTCGAGGAGCAGAACCAGCGTCGCGGCGGTGAGAGTGGCGTCAAGCTGCTACCACCGCTGCAGCCCGGCCAACCCCCGCTTTACAGCAAGCGCCAGATCGGCCATCTGTTTCGTTCCTGGCGCCATCCATTTGGCCTGCCAACCGTATTGCGTGAAGAGCAGGCACTGATCGCCTGCGAGCAGTTGGGCGTCACTGTGCCCAAGCGAGTTTTCTGCGCCGCGCGAAAACAGCTAGGCCGGTGGCAGGCACTGCTGATCACCGAAGAGCTGAGTGGCTTTGTCAGCCTGGACCAATGGTATGCCGAGCACGCGCCCAAGCTGGACGAAAACAGCCGCAAAGCCGTGCTGCGCCGCCTCGCGCTGGTACTGCAAAGACTGCATCGCGGACGCAGACAGCACGGTTGTCTGTATAGCAAGCATGTTTACATCAGCCTGACTGCAAAGGTGCCGGAAGTGGCTCTGTTGGATCTGGAGAAAAGCCGCATCAGGCTCCTGCGTAGCAAGGCAATAAACCATGATCTTTCCCAACTCCGACGCCACCGTGGTGGCATGCCTGAGGCAGACTGGAATTATCTGCTGGAGTGTTATCACAACCCACAACTGGAATATCAGGTAGATACAGATGAAGCCTGATCCCGCATCCAGCAGCAACGCACTGGCGTTTAAAAGCCGTGGTGGTTTCGGCCGGGTATTCAAGGCAACGGGCTACTCAATAGCCGGTCTGCGGGCGGCCTTCACTGGAGAGGCTGCGTTCCGCCAGTTGCTGGCACTGAGCGCGGTACTGATTCCGCTGGCCGTCGTGCTGGACGTCAGCGCTATCGAGCGCGCCATACTGCTACTGGTGGTATTTGCGGCGCTGATCGTAGAACTGCTCAACTCGGCTATAGAAGCTGTAGTTGATCGTATTTCATTGGAACTGCATCCCCTATCCAAGCAGGCCAAGGATATGGGCAGCGCTGCGCAGCTTGTCTCGCTACTGATGATTCTTACCGTCTGGCTGGTGATATTGATCTAGCCGACAACGCCTGTTGCGTCCCCACCTGAATGGAAATCCCCAAATTCATGCGTACTTCTCCTGGTACCGCTGAGCTGCCTCGGTCGACCGTTGGCCTGCGTAGCCAATTACTCTTTGTGCTTTCGACACTGTTTGCGCTCACCCTGTTACTGACATGCCTGCGTGTGGCGCTGCTGACCTTCAACTGGGAGCTGGCCGCAGACGCATCCTGGAGGGATCTGGCCGAAGGCATCTACAACGGCCTGCGCTTTGACATGCGCGTGGTAATGATTGCAGGCGCACCGTTGATCCTGACTTTCCTCAGCTCCAGGCTCATGCAACTGCGCACGTTGCAGTGTATCTGGCTAACACTGGCAGCACTGTTGCTGAGTTTGTTGGGTGTGATAGAGCTCAATTTCTACCGAGAATTTCATCAGCGCCTGAACGCACTGGTGTTTCAATACCTGCAGGAAGATCCCACTACCGTGCTGCGCATGCTCTGGTACGGTTTTCCTGTAGTACGGCTGATGCTGGCCCTGGCGATTGTATCGCTACTGATGTACCGGCTTTTCCGCTGGCTTGACCGTCACACCCGCCAGCCAGCAGATGCCAACAGAATAAGAATGACCCAAAGAGGAGCGATGACGGCCCGGCTGGGCGTGCTGGTTCTATTGCTGCTCAGCGCTACCGTATTGGCCCGAGGCACGCTGCGCCAGGGTCCACCGCTGCGCTGGGGTGATGCCTTTACTACCGACTCGATGTTCGCCAACCAGCTGGGACTGACACCCTCCTTGACCCTCTATGGCGCAGCCAAAGCCCAGTACTCGGAGCACCGCGACAACGCCTGGGTCGACTTGATGCCTGCGGAGCAGGCGACTGGAATTACCCGACAGATGCTGCTCGGCGTACACGACCAATTGGTCGAACCTGAGCTGGCTCCGGTGCGCCGCGACTATCAACCGCCCGAGGACGCTACCCTGCCGATCCGCAACGTGGTCGTGATTCTGATGGAGAGCTTTGCGGGCTACTACACTGGCGCGCTCGGCTCCTCGCTGCAGATAACCCCCGAGTTCGACAAACTCAGCAAGCAAGGGTTGTTGTTTACCCGTCACTTCTCCAGCGGCACCCACACTCACCAGGGCATGTTCGCCACCATGGCGTGCTTTCCCAACCTGCCCGCGTTCGAATATCTGATGCAGGAGCCGGAGGGTGGCAATCAGTTTTCAGGCTTGCCTCAGCTGCTTGGCGCACGCGGTTTCAACGACTTGTACGTCTACAATGGCGACTTTGCCTGGGACAACCAGCGCGGCTTTTTCGGTAATCAGGGCATGACCCGATTCATCGGCCGCAATGACTACGTAAACCCGGTGGTGTCTGACCCCACCTGGGGTGTTTCTGACCAGGACATGTTTGATCGAGCCGTCATAGAGCTACGCCAGCTCGATCCCGATCGCCCCTTTTACGCACTGCTGCAGACCCTGTCGAACCACACGCCCTATGCTCTTCCCGATACCCTGCCCGTGGACGAGGTCACCGATCAGGGAAGTTATGCCAACGAGCACCTGAGCGCTATGCGCTATTCCGACTGGGCGTTGGGCCGCTTCTTCGAACAGATCAGGGATGAGCCGTACTACGACCAGACACTGTTCGTCATCGTCGGCGACCACGGCTTTGGGACTCCACAGCAGCTGACGGAACTGGATCTGCTGCGCTTCCACGTACCCTTGCTACTGATCGCTCCGGGCATGATCGAGCGCTTTGGCGAGCAGAATGACGTCGTCGGTACCCAAGTGGATATCGTACCCACCATCATGGGCCGACTGGGTGGCGCGGTTCGACACCAATGCTGGGGCCGCGACCTGCTTACCCTGCCAGCAGATGATCAGGGTATGGGTGTGATCAAGCCATCCGGTGGAGGCCAGACCGTGGGCATCATCCGCGGAGATAACGTACTGATTCAACCGCGCGACGAAGAACCCAGGCTTTACCAGTATCAGTTAGGCGCCGAGCCGAAGGCCATGCTGCAACCAGCGGTGCCAAAGCCAAAGCGCTTGCAAGAGGAGCTTGAGGCCTATGTGCAAGCTGCAACACAGGCCCTTTTAGACGATAAAGCAGGGGTTGAGGTATCGAAAAACCGAAGCGCAACTGAGGCGACGGTGCCCTAGCGAATGACTTCTATCAGGATCTGCCGCAGACCGGTCATCCTCCATAACGTGCAGGAAAAGCCATGAACACCAATGTTCCTCGTGAACCCTGGAATAAAGGCAAGCTAGTCGGGCAGAAAGCACCGCTTCGGCTCAGAGATATTTGGTCCATTCGAGTAAGGCTTCAGATTTCGGAGAAAACCCGAGATCTAGCTCTTTTCAATCTGGCCATCGACAGCAAGTTGCGGGCTTGTGATTTGACGAAGCTCAGGGTCCGCGACATAGCCCATGGTATGCAAGTGACGCCCCGGGCCATTGTGATGCAGCAGAAAACTCATCGGCCAGTCCAGTTTGAAATCACTGACCAAACCCGGGCTGCGCTTGAGGCCTGGATACATCAAGCCCAGCTGCGAAATGAGGATTTCCTGTTTCCGAGCAGGCTGCACAGGTCAGATCATCTCTCCACTAGACAATATGCTCGGATCGTCAAGGCTTGGGTAACTTCTATTGATCTTGATCCCGCCATGTACGGCACCCACACGCTTCGACGCACCAAAGCGTCACTGATCTACCGTAGGACCAAGAACCTAAGGGCAGTGCAGCTTTTACTCGGCCACACCAAGCTGGAAAGCACGGTTCGCTATCTGGGAATCGAAGTGGAAGACGCTCTTGATATGGCAGAGCATACTGAAGTTTGATCAGCAATAGCGGCGGCTAAAGCCAGGCCGGCGCTATCCCGCCAGAAGCCGCCGGTGAGGAGCGGCTGCTTTTGGCCGAAAGCTGCCGATAATGGCAGTCCGCCTACGGCCAGGAGCAGCCGTCTGAAGGACGACTATGAGTAACCTCAATACTGCGATAGACGCAAGGGTAACCTTTGGTTATCTTCGAGGCTTGTGCGTCCTTACCGAGATCACGTCGTCGCTGCCCGCAGTACAGCAAGACTGCATGAACCGGAAAGGTGCGACGTCCTCATTGAGTGAGTTATTCATGATCTATCAGTGCAGCGGATGCAACAGAACAACTTTCGAAACAACCTGCCTTTGGTGTAACGCTTCGCAAGTCCCACCATCCGCTGAGCTGCATCCCCAGCAGCTCACGCCGCTAGACCCGTCTTTCTATCCGGATTTCCAATATCAGTCTAAAGGCTTGATTAAGGATTTTTTGGGAAAGAAGAAGGAGCAGGCGCAGCTCAACGAGCTTCTCAATAACGTGCTCCGGAAGTATGCACAACTCCAGCAGCCCTATTTTACAAATTTCATTCACACCACGCGTGAGACCAGCTCCGGCGGTTCCGACGTTGGAGTGCCTGGGCCCAGGCTTGATGGTGTGTATACGGAGCGTGAGCTGTTCCGAGAGGTCCTCATCCGTAAGGGATTTGACGAGCTGGAGGGGTTGCCATCATTGCTTGATAAACTGCTCCAGACCACCTCGTTCAATTCGGTTTATTTGGGCTTTTCACGGGAGCTGAGCAGGCATATCAGGGATGATTTGGCTGAGACCCTGCGCTCATGGATCGAGGACGCAGGAACGACGTTCCGCTCCGATTTGGCTCTGTTCTACTTCTACCTGTGGGAAAACGATATTTCCTTCCCTGACGTCCAATTCAATCCACAAGCTGCTTCCATCGCTGGTGTCCCCCTAATACCCTTGGCTGCATTCCAGAACGCGCTAAAATTCTGTGAAAGTATCTATTTTGACATCTTGGTGCAGCGCCTTGGCAGCCAACTCGAGCATTTCAATCCCAACCGATTCATCACCATGTACCTGGTCGATGCTATGGATGGTTTCCAGTTCGAAGTCTTCTTGGTTGAGATTTTCCAGACTATCGGTTTCGACGTTAAGGAAACCAAGAAAACTGCTGATCAAGGAGCTGACCTTTTTGTCACTCGATTTGGAAAGAATATGGTGATTCAGGCCAAGAATTACACGGGCTCGGTCGGCAATGCCGCCGTGCAACAGGCTATTTCAGCCAAAGCGTTTTACGGTTGTGATGAAGCCATGGTAGTCACCAATTCGTACTACACGAAGTCAGCTAAAGATCTCGCTGCGACCGCGGGCGTTAGGCTGGTGGATCGAGAAGGGCTTCAGAGCTATCTGGATGATTACAACCAGAAGCTGATCGAGGTGTTCCAGGCTGAGATTGAAGAAGCAGGATAACGGCCAGAAGCATCCTAAGATGACAGGTTACAACCGGCCAAAAGCGGACTGTCACCTTACTCGCTCTCACCCCCTTCCGCACCAAGCTCACTGGCGGGCTTAGCAATCATCTCGAGCGCAATTTTTGCTGTGCTACACCAGCGAATGGTGCCTGAGGAGCACTTGCAGGGGCGCTAGGCTGCTGGTTAGTAAGCACCAACATTCGTCTGAGCTTCAGCTAATCTGGTGACCTTACATAAGCGGGGCTAGTTTTAGAGCCAGCTTGTTCAGTGCGTCTCTTCTCTCATCAAAGTAGTCGTGGCGGTTATAAATGCCCTCCACTCCTTTCAGTGCGTGATTCAGGCAGCGCTCGGCTACATAGCCAGGTATGCCTATCGATGCTAGCAGGCTTCTGCAGGTGCGACGTAAATCATGCACTGTAAAATGTTCGAGATCTCCCATTTTGTTCTCGGGTTGCACCGCTCTGCCGGGCTCTCTGCCAAACAGTTTTGATATTGCTCTATTCAAGGTGTCCTTGCCCATATGAGGCATTTTGCTTGCCCTTCTGTTAGGGAACACGTAATCGGAGCCAAGCGATCGAACCTTCAGCTCTTTTAGCCACTCGATTGACAAATCGGGCAAGGGGATGTCAATAGCTGCCCCGGACTTGCTGCGTTCGCTGGGTAAATACCACGTCTTGCCTTGAAGGTCGAACTCGTTCCAGGTCGCTTCAGTCAGCTCACTTTTCCTGACGCCTAGCGACAGCAGAAGAGCGCAGGCAAGATAGTTATCGTGTGTAAAGCTAACTTTTTCTTCTCGAAATTTTTTAAAGGCAAAAGTGACTTCTTTTAGCGTCAGGACTCTGTCCCTGCTTTTTTCCATGCCGCCGGCATCGCTCACTGTAAAAGCGCTGGCCGGATTGCCGGCGACCACATCCAGCTTAATGCCGTGATTAAAAAGCTGCTTGCAATACAACAAGGCATCGTTAGCAATCGTTGGGCGATTGCTTTCGGTTATTTTGCGTAAAACTCTTTGTATGTCGCGTCCCGTGACGGCCTCTGGTCGCATTTGGCCTATCACTGGCGCTATGTCTTTGGTGAAGACGCGGAACGGTATGAGAGGGTGTGCAAGGCGTTTTATGTTGCCCTTATGCCAGTCGGCAAAAAGATCATCCACGGTGTTAATCGAGCCTTGCTGTGATCGTTGCTTGGCAATAAGCGGATTAAGACCCTGGCGATGTAGCTGCATTTTCACAGCAGCCTCTGCCCTTGCCTCTGCCAGAGGCAAATCCTCAACTTTGCCCAGTGTCATTTCTGTGCGTTTTTTGTTGGCTGTGAAACGGAGCATCCAATAAGCGCGACCGGCCTTAGGTACAACCAGATAAAGACCGCCGCCATCCGAAAAACGACCAGCTGGTCCCTTGAGTTTTGCCTGCACGGCTTTGCTAGTTAGGTTGCCCACTTCTCTGTCTCCATTTACCCACCACTATGCTTGTGATGGATGCTAGCATGCCCACCTGTTTACCCACCATATTTTGGTGGATGATGGTGGGTAAGTGTGGACTTTTATGGACTGTATTTTCTGTGTAAGCCTATTTTTTGGGGGGTTCGTAGACTATCTTGGACGTCTTTGGATTTCACTCGATATTCTGCACCTGTTCGCGCATCTGCTCGATATAGACCTTCAGGTCGACCGCGGCCTGGGTGCTGCGGCTATCGATCGCCTTGGAGCCCAGGGTATTGGCCTCGCGGTTGAACTCCTGCATGAGAAAATCCAGCCGCCGGCCCATCGCCACCTTGCCGCCGAGTACGTGGCGGGTCTCGGTGATATGCGTGTCGAGGCGATCAAGCTCCTCGGCCACGTCGATTTTCTGCGCCAGCAGCACCAGCTCCTGCTCCACGCGGGTGCCATCAAGTTCCAGGCGCGCTTCGTTGAAGCGGTCAATCAGCTTCTGCCGATGCGCATCCAGCAGGCTGGGCATCATCTGCCGCAGGGTGGCCACGCGCTCGGAAATAGATACCAGGCGCTCTTCGAGCAGTTTCTTCAGCTCAGCGCCTTCACGGGCGCGCTGGACTTTCAGGTCGTCAACGGCCTGGCTGAATAGCTGGCTGGCCTGTGCGGTCAACTGCGCCTGATCATCCTGGGCGCCGCCCAGCACGCCGGGCCAGGCCATGATCTCCAGAGAGTTGATCGGTGCCGGATTGTCCAGTTGCTGGCTGATCTGCGTGGCCGCCGCGACCAGTTGGCTGACCAGGGGCTGATTCAGTTGCAGCCCGTCAGCGCTCTGGTGAGCAGGGTTGAAGCGCAGCGTGCATTCCAGTTTGCCACGGGCGAACTCCTTGCGCAGGCGCTCACGCAATGGGCCTTCAAGTTCGCGGAAGGCCTCTGGCAGGCGCAGGGTCGGCTCCAGGTAGCGATGGTTGACCGAGCGGATTTCCCAGGCAAGGTTGCCCTGATCTGTGCTCAATTCGCAGCGCGAAAAGGCGGTCATGCTATACACCATCGGTGGGCCTCTTGATGCAAAGGAGTGCGTAAACGGACCCGCATTGTACCCCCGCGCACTCTCAGGTGTCGCCCCGCCTGCTGGCACCGTATAATCCCAGCCACACATACTTGCAGTACAAGGATTCAAAAAATGAAACGTCCCAGTGGCCGCGAAGCCGATCAGATGCGTCAGGTAACCCTGACTCGACATTACACCAAGCATGCTGAAGGCTCCGTGCTGGTGGAATTTGGCGATACCAAGGTGATCTGCACCGTCAGCGTCGAGGCCGGCGTCCCGCGCTTTTTGCGCGGTTCGGGTCAGGGTTGGATTACCGCCGAATATGGCATGCTGCCGCGCTCCACTGGTAGCCGCATGCAGCGCGAAGCCAGCCGTGGCAAGCAGGGCGGCCGTACCCTTGAGATTCAGCGTCTGATCGGCCGTTCGCTGCGTGCTGCGGTGGACCTGAAAACCCTGGGCGAAAATACCCTGTATATCGACTGCGATGTGATTCAGGCCGACGGCGGCACTCGTACTGCTTCCATCACCGGCGCCTGCGTGGCCTTGGTTGACGCGTTGCGGGTCATGAAGCAGCGCGGTTCGCTGAAGAAGGTTCCGGCGGTGCAGATGATTGCGGCCGTGTCCGTAGGTATCTACCAGGGCGAGCCGGTGCTTGATCTGGATTACCTGGAAGATTCTGCTGCCGACACCGACCTGAACGTCGTGGTGACCGACAAGGGCGGCTTTATCGAAGTGCAGGGCACCGCTGAAGCCGCGCCGTTCAGTGCCGAAGAGCTGAATGCTATGCTGGCATTGGCCAGGCAGGGTGTTGACCAGCTGTTTGCATTGCAACTGGCTGCGCTGGAAACCGAGTAATCGGTTCTGGCGAAGTGGGATAGGGGTTGCGATATAGGCTTCGACAAGCAGCCTGTTAACTGAGCTTCAATGGGGAGTCCGGCAATGATTGATGAAACGCAAACCGTAGTCGATACCGGGCTGCCCGGCCCTGAGGCACGCAAATGGGCGCTGATTGCGCATGTTTCCGGGTTTCTTGGTTGCCTGATTCCGTTTGGCAGCCTGATCGGGCCGCTGTTGGTGTGGCAGTTGAAGAAGGATCAGGATCCCTTTATCGATGACCAGGGCAAGGAAGCGCTCAACTTTCAGATCAGCGTCGCGCTGGCGGGGTTGCTGTGCGTGCTGCTGATGGTGGTCTTTATCGGGTTTCTGCTGATCTGGGGTGTGATCATCGGGGCGGTTGTACTGATGATCATCGCCGCGATCAAGTCCAACGAGGGTAAGGCGTACCGCTATCCGTTCTGCTGGCGCATCATCAAGT
>TARA_R110000822_G_scaffold230010_1_pt1 | contig 17090 bp, 21 predicted proteins | sample TARA_R110000822 | Tara Oceans TARA_R110000822 (sample SAMEA4397666) | marine metagenome | biome: Polar Biome; feature: [SRF] surface water layer (ENVO:00010504); material: water (ENVO:00002006), including particulate matter (ENVO:01000060) such as... | depth 5 m | reverse complement strand
CTCGTCCAGCGGGAACGGCGGCGTCTCGGCCTGGTTCAGTACTTCCAGTTCGTAGCCCAGCACTTCAATAGCGCCCGAGGCCATGTTCGGGTTGACCGCACCGGCCGGCCGCGCACGCACCTTGCCGGTTACCTTGACCACATACTCACTGCGCACGCGGTCAGCCAGGGCAAAGGTTTCTTCACGATCCGGATCAAACACCACCTGCGCCAGACCTTCACGATCACGGATATCCAGAAAGATCACTCCGCCATGGTCACGGCGACGGTGAACCCAGCCGCAAAGAGTGATTTCCTGATCCGCCAGTGTTTCGTTCAACTGGCCGCAATAGTGGCTACGCATCATGGTGTGGTATTCCTGTATTGAAGTCGGGCCACTTGGCGGCGCGGGCAGTTTGCCTGCGGCAGAGGGCGCACGGATAAAAGCGCCATAATATACCCGAAAAATGGCCCACGCGGGGAGAAAAGGGGCTCGGCCTTTAGTGCAGAATACGCCTATTATTCAAACCCAGAAGGCGTATGCTGATTTCACTGAAACCCGCGCGCACCATAGCGCCCTCTGAACAAAATCTGCGGCGCTGCTGTCCATAAGACGGTAGAGCCATTTCAAATCGACCATAACTCAACCGGAGTAATGATGAAAATTGACATAGGCATTAAAGAAAAGGACCGGGAAAAGATCGCTGAAGGCCTTTCACATTTACTGGCTGACACCTATACCCTTTACCTCAAGACCCACAATTTTCATTGGAACGTCAAAGGACCGATGTTCCAGACGCTGCATTTGATGTTCGAGACCCAGTACAACGAGCTGGCGCTGGCAGTGGACGACATAGCCGAGCGAATCCGCACCCTGGGCTTCCCGGCGCCCGGCACTTACAAGCAGTTTGTGAAATTGAGCAGTATCAAGGAAGAGGAAGGCGTTCCAGAAGCCAAGGAAATGATCCGCCTGCTGGTCGAGGGTCAGGAAGCCTGTGTACGCACTGCGCGCAGCGTGTTTCCGATCTGCGATGAAACCCATGACGAGCCCACCGCCGACCTGCTGACCCAGCGTATGCAGGTGCATGAAAAAACCGCCTGGATGCTGCGCAGCTTGCTCGAAAGCTGAGAGCAGGCCCACGCCAGAATACCCGGCGTAGCGTTGAAGTGGAGCGGCCACCCCGCTCCACTCCCTCCAAAGATCCATTTCCCCGCCCCTTGCGTTCCGCACTTTGAGACATTAGTGCATTCAGGTTACAGTGCGCGCCCCGACCATGACCCTTACAGTCGGATAGCCACTTTCCTTATTGTTAATGTATCCAAGGTGAACCATTTGAAACTCTTTCATTATCTGCATTTTATTGTCGGCCTGGCGGCCCTGATCATCGGACTAGCCAATTCTCTGCCGTTCTTCAGCCAACAGGGCCCGATCGACCTGATGGGCATACTGCTGCTATTGACCGGTCTGCTCAATCTTCAACTGTTCAACAGCACTACTGACACACACACCAATGCCAAGCGCGCCATTGCGATCTGCGCGTCGGTTCTGATCCTGGCTTCAGCGCTTATTCCGCTGGTTGCCGTGCTGATCAGCCCGATCCTGGCCGGCTTCGGCATTCACGCCATCGCGCTGGCGATCGCTGGGGTCTGCCTGCTGACGCTGGTCAAACTTACTAACAGCCTGTCGAGCATGTCATTCAAGATGCCTGGCACTACATCGGATCGCGAAGCAGGCACGGTGAAGTGGTTCAACACCAATAAAGGCTTCGGCTTTATTTCACGCGATCAGGGTGATGACGTGTTCGTCCACTTCCGTGCGATACGCGGAGAAGGCCACCGCGCACTCGCCGAAGGTCAGCGAGTGGAGTTTGTCGTGGCGAACCGGGATAAAGGCCTGCAGGCCGAAGACGTCGTTATTCTTTAGCAATCAGTAATGGGGGGGCGGCGCTTCATCGGCGTCGTCACCGGGCATGGAGGCAGCCAGATCAGCCTGCCTCCGCGCCAACACTTCCAGCGCCCGCCGGAGCTTTTCAAGCTCCATCTGTTGTGCAGTGACAACATCGTTCAAGGCCTGGATGGTATCGTCCTGAAACACCAGCCGCACCTCCAGGTCTGCCACTCTGCTTTCCAGTTCTGTATCGTGCATATCACTCATGGACAAGACTCCGCGAAAGTAAATCCGTTCGTCAATACCGCGCGCAACCGCCCTACTCGCTCCTTGACCAACTCTGGCGTACAGCTCACTGCCGGCAACTTGCCCCAAACCGGTGCCGGCCAGGCCACATCCTTGCGGTACCTGACCACATGATGCACATGCAGTTGGCTGACAACATTGCCCAGGGCAGCAATATTCATCTTGTCTGCGGCGAAAGCATCCTTGAGCTTTTCCGCTAATAGGCATGACTCCTCAAGAAGCTGCGCTCGATCTATGGCTGACAACTGAAAGATCTCGGTAGTGTCCTCACGCCGAGGCACGAGAATGAACCAGGGGTACTGCGCGTCATTCATTAATAGAAGCGTGCACAGCTTGAAGTCACCCAGCACAATGCAGTCAGAAGCCAATTGCCCATCCAGGTTGAACATGTCAGAATTCCCGAATTGAAAGTTACACTATAGCCATTTTGTGAACTGCGTCTCATTAAGAGACGATTTTGGCCGTGAAAATGCCTATTTTTGGCGTTTTGGTTTAAATATGCTCAAGTTTTTTAATAAAAAGGCTAGGCTTGATGCGACAGATTATAGAAAAATAGCGACAAGGTGCTGTTTTTCAAGCGATTGGCTTAACAGGATTGCTTTCGCAAACACGGTTTTGATGCTTTAATCTACCACGACAATAAAAACGATACCTGGTTCCACACCTGAACCGCGAAGTTTCTAAGAAATTTAATATGAAGGAGCAAAGAATGAAAAACGCTATTAAATGGAGTTCCATCGCGCTGGCCGTGGCTGTAGGCAATGGCCTGCTGGTATCCAACGTATCCGCTCAGCAAGCCGAAGGCTTCATCGAAGGTTCTTCCGCTACCCTCAGCAACCGTACCATGAACTTCAACCGCGATTTCCGCAGCAGCGGCGGCAACGCTGCAGGTCAAAGCAAGCGTGATGAAACTGCTACTGGTTTCGTATTGAACTTTGAATCTGGCTATTCCCGCGGCCCGATCGGTCTTGGTTTTGACACCATTTCCATGCTTGGCATTAAGCTGGACAGCACTAATGATCATGCTGAAACCGGCTTGCTTCCGAATGAGTTCGGTAATTCCGGCCCAAGCAACTATTCCGAAATCCGTGGCGCTGTAAAAGCCAACATCCTGGGCGACACCGTCCTGCGTTACGGCGTGCACCTGCCAGAAAACCCCGTCATCGCTTATGACGACGCTCGCCGCCTGCTGCCGAACCACTACTCTGGCTACAGCGTAACCAACAACTCTATCGACGGCTTGTTCGTTGAAGCTGGTCGCATGGACGACCGTGGCGAAATGGCCTTCTCCTCTGAAAACGACGGCGCTTTCGACGTTGAAGACGAGAAAGTTGTTTACCTGGGCGGTACTTACACATTCAGCGATGCCCTGAGCACCTCTCTGTACACTTCCAAGGCCGATGAGCTGTGGAAGCGTCACTTCGCTGGCCTGACTTACACCTTCGATCTGGCTGAAGGTCTGTCCCTGACGACCGATCTGGCTCACTACCAGACGTCTAACGAAAGCCCAACCGACGAGTACGACAACAAGGCTACTTCTATCGGCGCAACTCTGGGTGCAGGCAACCACGGCTTCACGCTGGCAGCTCAGCGCATGGGCGGCGATGCTGGCTTCGCTTACCTGGACGGCGGGATCTTCCTGGCCAACTCGGTTCAGTATCTGGATTTCAACGCCAAGGATGAAAAATCCTACCAGGCTCGTTACGACTATGACTTTGAAGGCCTTGGCATTCCCGGTCTGACGTTTATGACTCGTTATATCCGTAGCAGCGATATCGACACCACCTTTGAGTCCAATCAAGCTGGTGCTGCAATCAGCCGCGACTCCCGTTGGGAGCGTGACACCAACATCAGCTACACCATGCAAACTGGTATGCTGGAAGGCGTTAACGTTCTGTGGCGCAACGCTACCATTCGTCAGGACGCAGCTCTTGACGGTGGTGATGTTGACGAGAACCGCCTGATCGTTTCCTACACCTGGGACCTGCTCTAAGCAGACCTGAGGTAAGAAACAGAAAACCCGGCTAACGCCGGGTTTTTTTATGCCCCAATTCCGCCTATCCACCCCACCAGACGGCTATACGATAGTAAACGACAGCCGTACAATACGCCGATTACATGCCTTAGCCCCAGGATTACCAAGCCCGATGCGTACCAGCCAATATCTGATCTCGACCCTGAAGGAAACGCCTGCCGACGCCACCGTCGTCAGCCATCAGCTAATGCTGCGCGCCGGCATGATCCGCAAGATTGCCTCGGGCCTGTATACCTGGCTGCCTATGGGGCTGCGCGTGCTGCGCAAGGTTGAGGCGGTAGTTCGCGAGGAGATGAATAACGCCGGTGCACTGGAAGTATTGATGCCCGCCATTCAGCCCGCAGAACTGTGGCAGGAGTCCGGCCGCTGGGAACAGTACGGCCCTGAATTGTTGCGCCTGAAGGACCGCCATGACCGCGAGTTCTGTGTCGGCCCCACCCATGAAGAAGTGATTACCGATCTGGCCCGCACCGAGATCACCAGCTATAAACAGCTACCGTTGAATCTATACCAGATTCAGAACAAGTTCCGCGACGAGATTCGTCCGCGCTTCGGTCTGATGCGCGCCCGCGAGTTTGTCATGAAGGATGCCTACTCCTTCCACCTGGACCAGGCCTGCATGCAGCAAACCTACGATGGCATGTACCAGGCTTACTGCAACGTGTTCAGCCGCCTGGGCCTGAATTACCGCCCGGTGGTGGCCGATAACGGCTCGATCGGCGGTGAAGGCTCGCATGAATTCCATGTATTGGCTGACTCGGGTGAAGACGCTATCGTGTTTTCCGATACCGGCACCTACGCCGCCAACATGGAAAAGGCCACCGCGCAACTGCCCCAAGGGGATCGTCCTGCCGCTTCGCAGACCAAGACACTGGTAGACACACCTGATCAATTTACTATTGAAGCGGTCAGCGCCTTCCTGCAAGTACCCGCTGAACAGTCAGTCAAGACAATGATCGTGCTGGGCCAGAGCCAAGACGGCAAGCACCACCCGCTGGTGGCATTGATACTGCGCGGCGACCATGAAATAAACGCGATCAAGGCGGAAAATCATCCGACTGTGCACGCCCCGCTGACCTTCGCCACAGAGCAGCAGATCCAGCAGGCGATCGGCTGCAAGCCCGGCTCGATTGGCCCCGTCGGGCTGGATATCACCGTGATTGCCGACCATGCCGCTGCGCATCTGGCTGACTTTGTCTGCGGCGCCAACCAGGATGGCCGCCACTTCACAGGCGTCAACTGGGAGCGCGATGCCAACTACAACGAGGTGGCCGATCTGCGTGACGTGGTCGAAGGCGATATCAGCCCGGATGGCGAAGGCACCCTGGTCATCCGCCGCGGCATTGAGGTCGGGCATATATTCCAGTTAGGCCGTAAATACAGCGAAGCCATGAACTGCAACGTACTCAATGAACAGGGCAAGGCCAGCACGCTGATCATGGGTTGTTATGGCATCGGCGTGTCTCGCGTGGTCGCGGCTGCTATCGAGCAGAATTATGACCAGCGCGGCATCATCTGGCCGGACGCTCTGGCACCCTTCCAGGTTGTGCTGGTACCCATGAAAATGGAAAGCTCTGACGCTGTACGGGAAGCGACCGAGCAGCTATATCATGCCCTGAAAAATGCCGGTATTGATGTGCTGTTGGATGACCGTGACAAAAAGGTCAGTCCCGGCGTCAAATTTGCCGACATGGACCTGATCGGCATTCCCCATCGTGTTGTTATTGGCGACCGGGGGCTGGCTGACGGCCAACTGGAATACAAATACCGGCGCGACAGCGAAGCACGCAATATCCCCAGCGCGGATATGCTCGGCTTCCTGCTCGAGCAGATCGTCAAGAGCTGAGGTAGTAATCACGATGCAAGTGCACTCGCCCAACTGGTGGTTATGGATGCCCGCCAGCCTGATGTTAACGGCTTGCAGCATGATGCCGCCCGAGCAATCACCCGCTCGGGTGGAGCGCACGCTGCTCAACCACAGCATCCAGATCGATGCCGGTGAAGTGGCTGTGATGTCACTGCCACAGCGCACCCTGCGCGTGCAGCAGCAGATGCATTACGATGTTGTAGAGCTGGATGCACGTGGCGGCATCATCGATCGGCGCGAAGAACATCAAACGCTACCCTGGGCCAACAAGCCTATCGACATTATTGCCGGCAGCTTTCGTACCAGCCTGGATACCGATGTTGACGGATTACTGCGCCTCAATCTGCTGAACGATGGTTTTCTGAATCTTGATTATGACAACCTGCGCGTCATTCAACTGTCGGCCAGCGCGGGGCCAAAGGTACGCAGCGAGGTCAATTTGCTGATTGATCGCGAGCTGCGCAGCAAGCTGCATGAAGCCTTCGATCTGATTTACAGTAACCTGGAAGACGACGACGTTGATCAATGGGCCTATCGTGTTCGGCGGCTATCGGAGCTGGGGCTGGCTGAAGAGTCCAACCAGTTGGAAAACATGCTTATATTGCTGACCACCGGCGACCCCCAGCTGCAGGGCGAATTTGTGCAAGCTCTTGAAGTCAACCAGCGCCCCTGACATGCCCAGGCTCACAAGGATAGTGACCGCCCTGTTGCTGCTCTGCATGAGCATGCTGAGCGTCGCGCAGACGCTGACCGAAAACGAGGTCGACCCTCAGCTCAAAGCCCTGCTGATGCAGACCGTGTCACAGGCGGACAGCTTTCATGACCGCTTTGACGCGGAAGTCTGGCTGCTGGATATGTCTACGCGGCTGACGCGTTTCATACCCAACGAAAAACATCGGCTGGACTTTCTGCGGCTGGTTCATCGCGAGGCACGTATCGCAGGCCTGAAACCCGATCTGGTGATCGCGGTGATTCATTCGGAAAGCCTGTTTGACCGCTATGCGTTATCCAGCGTCGGTGCACAGGGGGTCATGCAGGTGATGCCGTTCTGGAAAGCCGAGCTGGGCCGGCCGGATGACAACCTTATCGATCTGGCAACCAACCTGCGTTACGGTTGCACCATCCTCAAGTACTACCTGGACAAGGAAAAGGGCAACCTACGCCGCGCGCTGGCCCGCTACAACGGCAGCCTTGGCAGCCAGAAATACCCTGATCGGGTGCTCGATTACTGGTATAGCTTCTGGTACGTCAACGAGTAACCGGTTAAAGCTGCACGAAGCCAGCAATTTCCTGCCACGCACAAGCCGTGAGCTCAACGGACTCGACCTCAGCCGCCACTGGCCCGGTCCGCAGCCAGGCCGCCATGGCTTCCAGCGCGGGCTCTTCACCGCAGAGCATCACCTCTACCGATCCGTCATCCAGATTGCGGACCCAACCATCAATACCCAATTTGTTCGCCTGCCTGACCGTTGCCTGACGGAAGCCGACTCCCTGCACCCGGCCTCGTACATAACCCTGAACACTCATGTCACTCATGAACTCTCCATCATGGCTTCTCAGTCGTACTTATCGAATCAGCGCCAGCAAACCGGCTTCATCCTGCGGACCCTGCAGCGTGTGCGCCAGTTCACCTGCCGGGTTAATGATATAAGTAGTAGGCAAAACCTGCGGCAGGGGCAGTTCGTAGGCCGCTGCAAAATCGTGGCCTAGCACCGGGAAGCGGATATCCATGCGCTCGCTCAGTTCCAGAAGTTCAGCCCCTTCATAAGCATCGAAGTGGATACCGACGACCTGAATATTATCCGCCACGTTGTCCAGGGCGTTCAGTTCCGGCAACTCTTCGCGGCAAGGCGCGCACCATTCCGCCCAGTAATTGACCACCAGCCAGCGCCCCTCCAGATCCTCTGCGGCATAGCTGTTGTTGTGCTGATCCTGCCATTGCGCCTCCGTCGGCTGATCTGCGCCACAGGCAACCAGGCTGAGTAACCCCAACACCAGCAACGGGCGGCGCCACGCTGGTGAATAATCTGATAGTGACATCATGCGTCCAATTTCTCCTCAGTCAATGGCGTAGCAACCGGCACACCGGCATCGGGCCCCAGCCAACTCTTGACACTGCCCTGCAGCACCCGCTTACGTTCCTCCTCGAGCCGCCCAAGGGCCTGCAGAAACGGCGGATACCAGGCGCCATCGCCCTCCACCCGATCAGGCAGCTTGTCGACCGCAGGCAGAGGTTCAGGCAGGCGCGACAACAGATCGGCCATATCCAGCTCATCCAGATCACGGGTCAGTACATAGCCGCCCTGCTGCGCTCGGGTAATGATCTGTTCATTTTCCAGGAATTCAGTCAGCTGTAGCCATAGCTCCTCATGCATCATCCAGCCGGCCGTATTGACTCGCCCCAGATCCACCAACTGGCCTTTCTGCTGGGCCTGCAGCAGCACGCGCAACAGCGCCATCAGAGAAACCAGCCGGGGCAATAGCGGGCGCTGCCAGGCTGAACTACTGTCCAGATTGGCCACCAGTTCAGCGCCAAAGAGAATGATCATCCAACTGATGTAAACCCAGATCAGAAACAGCGGGAAGGCGGCAAAGGCGCCGTATATCAGCTGGTAACCCGGGAAGAGCGCAACATAGAGCGCGAAGCTGGCCTTGGCACCCTCAAACAACAAGGCAACTAGAACCCCGCCCGCCAACCCGTGGCGAAACGGCACCCGCGTGTTCGGCACCGCAACGAATACCAGGGTAAAGGCGGCAATACTCAGCACCAGCGGCACCCAGCCCAGCAACCAGCGGTAGGCATCCCCTACTGCAGCATCACCGCTCAAAAAGTTGAGTGAGGCAAGGTAGGTACTGACGACAAAGCCTGCACCCAGCAGCAGCGGGCCCAGGCTCAACACCGCCCAGTAGAGCAAAAAACTGGAGATGCCCCGGCGCGGCTGGCGAATACGCCAGATGGCATTGAACGCCCGCTCGATGTTGACCAGCATCATGAACGCCGTGATGATCAAAAGGCCGATACCCACGCCGGTCAGTTGCCGTGCCTGATTGGAAAAATCATGCAGGTATTCGCGCAAGGTATCGCCGGTGGCGGGCACAAAATTATTGAAGATGTAATCCTCAACCTGAATGCCCACTTCGCTGAAGGCCGGTATGGCAGCCAGCATCGCATAGGTCACGGTCATCACCGGCACTACCGCGAACAGCGTGGTGTAGGTCAATGCGGCGGCATTCTTGGCGCAGTTGTCTTCACCGAATCGTCTGAACAGATAACGGAAAAAATGCAGTAACAGGTTGAGTCGACGCGGCATCCAAGTTCCCTGACAGCCAGATGGATTAGGGCTTAGAATAAACCGCATATCCGGCATAAGCCACCCGCATCCTATTCTGCAACGGAGACTCTCATGTCCGCAGTGCGCATCTATCACAACCCACGCTGTTCCAAATCCCGCCAGGCACTGGCCCTGTTGGAAGAGCGCGGCGAAGACTTTGACGTCATCAACTACATCGCCGAACCACTGGATAACGCCACCATCAGCGATCTGCTGGTGACGCTGGGCATGAGCGCACGCGAATTGATGCGCAAGGGTGAAGATACCTACAAGGAACTGAAGCTGGATAACCCCGAGCTCAGCGAAGCGCAACTGGTGCAGGCGCTGGCGGACTATCCGCGGCTGATCGAACGCCCCATCGTGGTCAAGGACGGTCATGCGCTGATTGCCCGCCCACCCGAGAAGCTGTTGGAGCTGTTCGCATGAGTGAGGCTGCCAACTATGTACTGGTGTTGTATTACAGCCGTCACGGCGCCACTGCGAACATGGCCCGGCTGATCGCCGAGGGTATTGAGAAAACCGGCACACAGGCGCGCCTGCGCACGGTACCCAGCGTCTCGGCCGACACCCACGCCAGCCAGCCAGCGGTCCCTGAACAGGGCGCGGTGTATTGCACGGAAGATGATTTGCGCCATTGCAGCGCCCTGGTGCTGGGCAGCCCTACGCGCTTTGGCAATATGGCGGCGCCACTTAAATATTTTATTGATGGCACCAGCAGCCTGTGGCTCGCCGGTAGCCTGGCCAACAAACCCGCTGCGGTGTTTACCTCGACCGCCAGCCTGCATGGCGGCCAGGAAAGCACCTTGCTGTCCATGCAACTGCCACTGATGCATCACGGCATGCTGCTGGTGGGCCTGCCCTATACCAACCCTGAACTGACTGAAACACGCGGTGGCGGCACGCCCTACGGCGCCAGTCACCACGCCGGTGCCGACGGCGCACGCGCGCTGGACAAACACGAAGCCGCCTTGTGCCGGGCGCTCGGCGAACGAGTCGCCCGGCTGACCCAGCAACTTCAGGCAGGGGCCGCCCATGTCCAGCGCTGACAAACCGCTCCCGACCCTCGCCTACCTTGCTCCGCGGGTTAAATTCTGCCGCATAATGGCCATGATCGGCTATCTGGGCCTGCTGGCCACGCTGCTGATCTACAACGGCCTGATTGCTGACCTGCACGGCGCCAACCCCTGGATCATCCTGGGTACGCTGACGGTACCGCTGCTGATCTTCATGCCAGGTATGCTGATGGGCAACGTGCGCACCCACGCCTGGCTGTGCTTTGTGGTGAACCTGTATTTCATTTACGGCGTGCTGACCTGCTTTCAGCCCGAACGCATGGTCTACGGCGCACTGCTGACAGGCTTGAGCATGCTGTTCTTTATCCCGGCGATGGGCTACGTGCGTTGGGGATTTCAGGCGCAGCGGGTGAGGGACGGCGAAATCTGATCCGCCTACCAGCCCATGACCCGTTTGACGAAAGGAATCGTCAGGCGGTGCTGTGCTTGCAACGAGGCCTGGTCAAGCTGCTCCAGGGCCTTGAACAGCTCGCCCATGCCCCGCGCACCCCGATTGAGCATATAGCGTGCGACCTCTTCACCCAGTTGCAGGCCACGCAATTCGGCACGCAGCATCAGCATCTGCTGCTTGTCCTCATCGCCCAGCGACTGCAGCTGAAAAACCAGCCCCCACGCCAGTCGCGAGGCCAGATCCTGCAATTCAAAGCCCATCACTCTTGGCGCTGAGGCCGCTGCCACCAATAGTCGACCGCCCTGTTCACGCAAACGGTTATACAGATGAAACAGCGCCTCCTCCCAGGCCGCATCGCCCACTAATGCATCCAACTGATCCAGGCACAGCAAGTCGAACTGCTCCATGCCTTCCAGCAGATCAGGACCGTGGTCGAGAACGTCGGCCAGGGGCAAGTACATCGCTAGGCTACCCACCTCTGCCATGCGATGGCAGGCAGCCTGCAGCAAGTGCGAGCGACCCGTTCCCGGGCCACCCCACAGATACAGGCAGGTGTCCGGCAGGGTTGGCTCCTTGCTGGCAAGCGCTTCAACCGCACTCACCGCAGCGGCATTGGGCCCCGGGTAATAATTAATGAAGGTGGCTTCATCATTGAGCTTGATACTCAGCGGCAACTGCATCGGCTGACCGCTACCCATCAGTGACGCACAGCGGATAAACCGCTGTACCCGGGCTGCTTATGCTTTGTGCACACTTCGCTGGTATGAACCATCACTCAGCGCCAGCGAAAATACAGGGTATTGGGCGCTGGCTCGGCGGCAGGCACGGGGGCCTCGGCAGCAGGCACATCCATTACGTCTGACTCTGACCCGAGCGGCTGTTGATCACGCGGTTCAATGGCCAGCGGCGCGTCCAATGACGCAGGGGTTTGGGGTGCAACAGGTTCTGGTGCCGGCGGCTCGCTTTTGATCAAGCGCTGATCCAGCGCCAGCAAACGCACCAACTGCGCCTCACTCCCGGAGAAATCAAACTTCAGTCGCACCTGGCTACCGTTGATCGCCAGAAGCTGCGGCGCTACCTGGCTACCCAGCTGCTGCAAAATGCGCTGCAACCCAGCAAAGGCATTAAGCCCTTCAACGTTATCGACCACAATGATCCAGTTATCCAGCTCACCTGATTGGGCCGCCGGGACCGCATACTGCTCGAAGACCAGGTTAGCCACCTGCTGCATCAGCTCGTCAGCTGCCTGCTCTGGTGTTTCAGCGCTGACACTGCCGTCGTCTGCTTCGCCATCCAGATACAGGTGCCAGTCAAGCTTCCAGCCGGAGGATTGCTCGGTAATGTAGAGCGCCAGGGCGGCGGTCGCCTCGTAACGTTCGGTGGCTTCAACCAGCGTGGCCTGATCGGCACTGACAATCACCTCTTCGGTCACCTCTGCGCGGTCCTGCAGATCATTCAGGGGAAAACTCAGCGCTACAGCCCGATGCCGCGCGGCCTGGTTGAGCGTTTCCGTCCAGGATCCACCCGAGGCCAGAAACTCATCACCCAGTGTGCCCTGCTCGACGGCCCATAACATGACGCCCGGCCGCGTGGGCCCCAGCATCGGTCGCCCCGCGGCACTCATCAGGTCGCGCAACTGCGCCGGCTCGAACTCCACATCAATGCCGCCATCGTCCGAAGAGCCCATGCGCTGCATCATGCTGCGCGGATCTTTCAGCGCGCTGTCAAAACGTCCGCGTTCGCTCAATACGTCCGCACCACCCAGGCGCCCCAACATCACTTCGAGGGCTTCGCGCATCACCTCATCACGTGGCTGGCCTTCGGCAACCGGTAGTTCAACCCGGTAAAAATCCTCCACTACAGCCGCCTGGCCCACAGCGGCAGGCAGGAGCAGCGCTAGCAACAGCAACAATTTTCGTGTCGAATACATGGATGGTTCCGCTTGAACATGTCAACGGTCAACCCGAACGGATGGCTGGCGCGAACAGGAATAAAGCGCATACATTAAACAAGCGTCGCCGCGGCGGCAACCGGGCCGGCACTTCAGTTGGGCGGATCGTCCCAGCGGCATGGTTCTTGGCTCTGCATATTGTTAAACTAACGCCCTTTGTCGCAGCAGCTTCCACTAGCCGGCTGTTATTCCTTTCATCATCGAGATTCGCGCATGAGCAGCCAAACGCCACCCAAGCCCTCCATCAGCTACAAGGATGCCGGAGTTGATATCGACGCCGGCAACGCCCTGATCGACCGGATCAAGCATGTTGCCAAGCGTACCAGCCGGCCCGAAGTCATGGGCGGCCTGGGTGGCTTTGGCGCACTCTGCGAAATCCCCGAGGGCTACAAACAGCCGGTGCTGGTATCCGGTACTGATGGCGTTGGCACCAAACTGCGTCTGGCGATGGACCTTGGCAAGCACGACACCATCGGTATTGATCTGGTAGCCATGTGCGTCAACGATCTGGTGGTCTGCGGCGCCGAACCGCTGTTCTTCCTCGACTATTACGCGACCGGCAAGCTGAACATCGACGTTGCCGCCCAAGTAGTAACCGGCATCGGCGCGGGTTGCGAGCTGGCTGGCTGCGCACTGGTCGGTGGTGAAACCGCCGAAATGCCCGGCATGTACGAAGGCGAAGATTACGACCTGGCAGGCTTCTGCGTTGGCGTGGTGGAGAAGGCCGAGATCATCGACGGCACCCGTGTTCAGGCTGGCGACGTATTACTCGCCCTGCCCTCTTCCGGCCCGCACTCCAACGGCTACTCGCTGGTACGCAAGATCATCGAAGTCTCCGGCGTGGATATCAAGACTACCGAGCTGGACGGCCAACCCCTGACCGACCTGCTGATGGCTCCCACGCGTATCTACGTGAAAGCGCTGCTGCAACTGATCAAGAACACCGGCGCGGTCAAGGCCATGGCGCACATCACCGGCGGCGGTCTGCTGGAAAACATTCCCCGCGTGCTGCCTGCCAATACCTGCGCGCACATTGACCTGAACAGTTGGCAGCGCCCGGCGGTGTTCAACTGGCTACAGGAGCAGGGCAACGTCGACGAGACTGAAATGCACCGCGTACTCAACTGCGGTGTGGGCATGGTCATCTGCGTTACAGAGGATCAGGTTGCTGGCGCCATCCAGGCGCTGGAACAGGCCGGTGAAGCTCCCTGGGTTATCGGCCACATCACCCAGGCCGAAGGCCAATCCGAAGCGGTCGTACTGCACCGCAAAGGCCTTTAGTAAGGTGTCCTGCCGTATTGTGGTGCTGCTGTCAGGGTCAGGTACCAATCTGCAGGCCCTGATAGATAGCCTGCAAGGCACCAATACCAACGGCCAGATCGTCGCTGCGCTCTCCAACCGCCCTGCTGCGGGCGGTCTGGACCGGGCAGCCAAGGCCGGTATAGCCACCGCGCTGGTCGATCACCAGCTTTATGCTGACCGCGACAGCTTCGATCAGGCGCTCATGGCGCAGATCGACAGCTACCAGCCGGACCTGGTCATCCTCGCCGGTTTCATGCGTATACTGACTCCCAACTTCGTGCGGCATTATTCCGGGCGGCTATTGAACATTCATCCTTCGCTGTTGCCCAAGCACAAAGGTTTGCATACCCACCAGCGAGCTCTGGAAGCGGGCGACCGCGAACACGGCTCAACCGTGCACTTTGTGACCGAAGAATTGGATGGTGGCCCGCTGGTCGTACAGGCCCGTATTCCGGTAGACGCAGGCGATACGCCGCAAAGTCTGGCGGAGCGCGTGCAGCAGCAGGAGCACCTTATTTTCCCGCTGGCAATGCACTGGTTTATCCAGGGCCGCCTGCGGTTGATAGACAACCAAGCCTGTCTGGATGGAGAACTAATACCCGTTGGTGGGCTCAGGTTGGACGATTTCGAGACCGACATGCGAGTACAAGCAGATGCCTAAAAGCACGTCTTTTCCCCGCCGTACCAGCCACTGGCTGGCGGCCCTCGCGCTGAGCCTGGGCGCCAGCAGCCTGGTGGCTGCAGAGCTCATTCCCTTTTCCGCCAGTTACGCCGCCGATATGAAAAGTATCCCGGTGAACGGCGAAGCCAACCATTCCCTGACGCAAGATGAAAACGGCACCTGGACGCTGGATTTCAGTGCCGGCATGTTTGTCGCAAGGCTCAGCGAGAAGAGCACGTTGAGGCTTGAGAACGACCGGGTCATTCCGCTGACGTACAAGTACGAACGCCGTGGCCTGGGCCGCGGCCGCGAAACCACCCAGACCTTCGACTGGGATAATGAACTGGTCTCCGGCGTTCACAAGCAGGAAGCCTTCACCCTGCCCACCGAACCCGGCCTGCTGGACAAAACTACTTACCAACTGGCGCTGCAACGGGATTTGCTCGCTGGTAAAACCGACATGCACTACCGCGTGGTAGACGGCGACAATATTGACGACTATCACTTTCGCGTTGCCGGCGAGCGCCGCGTGACCACCAGGGCCGGGCAGTTTGATGCGGTGGAAGTGGATCGTGTGCGCGAAGAAGGCTCCAAGCGCCAGACCACACTCTGGTTTGCCAAGGACTTCAACTACCTGCTGGTGCGCCTGATGCAGACCGAAACCGATGGGCAGGAATATCGCATCATGCTCAAGGAAGCGACCATGGATGGCGAGCCAGTGGTGGGCACGCCAGTCGGCGGCTAACCGCGACGGACTTCACGAGCATAAAAAAACCGCATTCAAGGCAACCTGAATGCGGTTTTTTGTTGGCTGATAGAATCAGCCTTTGGTAAAGCGCTCACCGGCTTCGGCGCGCTTGACCAGCCTCAGATTAACAGGCCCTAGCGCTATAAAGACTTCCTGCCCCCTTCTTGGGAGCAGTATAGCGCGTGTCATTACAACTCATACTTCACATACTGCGCCATCAGGTTCGGGCGACTGAAAGTGTTGATCGCGTCTACCCGACCCCGCATCCGGCTCTGTTCCTGTTTGAAGGTTTCATCGTCCATGTCGATCCAGTAACGCGGATTGCGCCCCGCAGCCTTGTCGTACTCGACCGTGGTTGGGTCATTCCGGCGGTGTTCCTCGAACAGCGGTGCATCCGGCAGCGGATGGCTGGTATCCATATAGTTCTGGATAAAGTCCCATAGAGCGCAGAGCTCCTGCGTGTTGCGATCCGGCGGCTGCAAGTCACCAAAGTAAATGCTGATATCCGAGTAACGGTGCTCCAGGCTGAGCACATTCATCGGCAGGCCCTGACGGTCGGGTGTGGTGTTGATATAGGCGTCGAACTCGTGAAAGGGCGCGCGCTGCTCATCCACCCGCCCTCGGCGGTACTTGAACACCGTGATCATCCCGGTGCGGCGATTGAGCTCCCATTTGGGGCCTTTTCCGGGCTTGGCCCATAGGCGGGGGAATTTGTGGATGACCAGGGAAGCCAAGCCCCAGGCAGCCAAGCATGGAAAAAGAAAATACCATGAGAGAAATACAAAGCTCTTCCAGAAACCGAGAATAAAACCTTCTTTTGAACCAGTGCCATCCAGAAAAGAAACGCAAAGTCCTACTAATAGAAAAAGAAAAAATCCCACTTTCCCAAACGGATGCAAGAAAAGCCAGAATTGGGAGCGCTTGGCCCACGGTGCATAACGATAGTGCTCATGGTCACACCGATCATGAAAATCAATCTTCTCCATCGGCTTTGGCTTGTAGGTGCCATTAGATTGTTGCTCTGCTTTACGTCTGCTCTCCTCCTCCCTGAAACGTAACAGTTCGGGTTCTGGTCGCATAAAGACTTCCGGCACCACCTCCTGGGTATTGCCCCAGGGCAAGCGCTGGCCCGTCAGGCGTTTGAGGCCCGTACGCGGTCTGGCCGGAGGCTGGCTTTGCAGGCTGGCAGGTGAGTAGGCGGTGGAGGCATAACTTGACAAGCTCATCAGCCGGCTGCTCCTGTGGCGGCATGGGTATCCTGATCGGCCCATAGCAATTGATCTTTCTTCCTGAAGCTGGGCTCGGCATGCTCCGCCGGGTTGACCGGTGCGGCCCTGGGGCCGGGGGCCGGGAAGGCCCAGATCCTGTTCTGCCGCGTATCGTGCAGCCGGAATTGCGCCCGGACTTCCCAGTGGTATTCATCCATATTCTGGAAGGGGTGGCTTTGCCGGGTATTGGCTGGTGTATTGAAGTAAAGCACCAGGGCATCAGGGGTTACATACTGAAGCAACGGATTGCTCATGCCCAGCGGTCTGAGCACAGTCCGCCGGCCGAGGCC
>TARA_R110000822_G_scaffold14456_3_pt1 | contig 17091 bp, 17 predicted proteins | sample TARA_R110000822 | Tara Oceans TARA_R110000822 (sample SAMEA4397666) | marine metagenome | biome: Polar Biome; feature: [SRF] surface water layer (ENVO:00010504); material: water (ENVO:00002006), including particulate matter (ENVO:01000060) such as... | depth 5 m | reverse complement strand
TTAAATAGTTTTATGAGTAATTAATTCTTTTTATGTTTTCTAATTGTATATCACTATATCCTTCTCTTTGTCCTCCAATCAATCCAAAATCATTCATATAAAATTTATCTTTTTTTTGTAAAACTTTCCATGCAATATCTAAACAATATTTTAAATCAAATTCTCTTAAAAGATTAGAAACTGATTTAATCCAACATTCTTTTAAAATTTTATAATAATGTTTTTTTATAATATATCCTTCTGTTCTTGAGGCATCTAATATTCTAATAAAATTAAACTCTTTTTTACTGTTCCATATTGATCCTCCAAGTAAAAATATATCATAATCAATATTTAAATTTAACTTATTTGGATTTTGTAAAAATATGAAATCATCTTCTAAAATAATTACTTCATCATAATTTTTTTTAATTGCTTTATCTATACATTTTATATGACTTAAAACACAACCTAAATATCCGTTTTCATGTTTTATTGCTTCTACTCTTTCTCCTTTTAAATTATATTTTTTTAATTCATTAACTATATCTTTATGTCTATTACGTCTGCATTCTAAATTAATATAAAGAATAGGAATATTGTCCATATTTATTTAATGTATACATTTTATTTAAATTCATCTAACGATTTTCTCTCAAAATATTCATCTAGTACATCAGTTGTATTATAATTATATAATTTTACTTCTTTATTTCTCAATGTATTAAATAATAAAAATATATTTCTTAAATCAAACCATGATTGTTTCATAACCCTATCTACATTTGGTTTATTATAAATATCACCTACACGTTGGTAATCATCGAAATAATAATTAGGATTTTCTGTAGGTTGTTTAATTATCTTTAAAGTTTTATCTTTTAATTCTATACATTCAGGAAGAAATTCTACATATTTGCAATCCATACCCAATAAATTTATTCTATCTGTATCTAAACAATATGCTAATGTTGTTGCTACTGAACCTGAACAATAATCAATTAAATTTCTAAATGGATTGTATGGTGTCATTTGATATTGTTGTAAATAATGTACACTAGGATAATCTTTACATTCAGGCCACATTTTAATAAATGAATAATCTAAACAAAATGTTTGACATTTTTTATTAATAATCATATCTTTTATTTCTTTTAAATTACTTTGAGTTACAACTGGATCTACATTTACATAATGTGTTGGATAAATACCAGTTCTCTCCCAATCTCTAAATCCTAAACAACAACCAATCCATTCTTTATCTTTTAAAAAATTAAAATCAAAACCTTTTAATGATCTTCCATTTCCAACAACATAAACTTCTCTAGGAAGTAATACTCTATCAGGATGTACAAATAATACAGAATTATTTACTCTTTTAAAAACTTGCCATTTTTTATCCAATATATAAGGAATTGCAGTTACACCTTTTCCAACTTTTTCATCTATAATATCATCAAAACATATTACAGAATCTTTATGAGCTATTTTACATAATTCTTTTACCATTAATAAATGAGATTCCCAACACTCTTCATTATTTATATCTGTTCCCATATAATGATTGTACCTATCTTGTCTCTCTTCACTATGTAGTCCATGGTCATAATCATATCCATCTAGATACATAAAATCAAATGAATCTATTGTTTTCAGATATTCTTCACCTTTAGATGTATGTATTTCCATATTAGTAAAACTTTTATATTTATGTGCTAAACTGTATACATTTTGAGAACACTTTTCATCCATATCAACTGAAATAAATTTCATATCTTTTTCCATACATAATTTTATAAAACATTCTGTAGAATTTTGACCTTCTAGAAACTCTCTACATGAACCTATTTCTATAATTGTTTTACCTTTTAAATTTTCATCTTTTTCTTTAAGAATATAATTAATTAATGTTTGATGTCCGTGATCCATTTTATAATTATATATATTTTAATTTTAATTATTTAACCTAATAATTGCTTTTGACTTCTGCCCCTGATGATCCTGAATCCTGAAATGCTATTTGTTTTTGTTGTTTTGGTGCTATTTTCTGTACTGCTTTAACTTTATCTTGAGCATCTTTTTTCTCTTTATCTTCACCAATTAATTCAGCACCTCCACCAACAAGACCAGCAATACCACCTAGAATATTTAATGCAACTCCTACTGGAGCGCCAACACCAGTTAAATCTAATGCTGTACCAACAGCTTCTAAACCTCCTGAAACCATTCCTGCCACATTAGATACTCTTTCAGCTGAATTTTGACCTACTATTTTTCCTGCTGAAATATCTTCTGCTGTGTCCATTAGACCTAAACCTACAGATAGTCCAGCACCAGCAAGACCTAATTTACCTACAGAAGCACCACGTTCAGCAATTGTTTCTCCTGTAGATACACCTGCTTTTAAAAATCCTTTAGCATCACCTAAAACACTAGAGCCACGTTCAGTAGCACGTGCTACTCTATCAGCAACTCTAAAATCAGTTGGATTTTTTGCTAATAATTCTTTATCACTTTTTAATAATGAATCTGCTGTTTTAACAAATGGTGTACCTCCTGTTCTTGCCCCAACTATATTTCGAACTCCTTGATTTACTATATCACTGGCTGAATCTAAACCACCAATTACATATTTTTCAGTTAAATCACTTACTTCACTTGCTATTTTAGGTAAAGAACCTATTGTTTTTGCTGTTGCCTCAATATCTTTACCTTTACCTGCTGTTTGACCTAATACTGTTTCACCTACAGTTGTTACATTAGCATTTGTTGTACCTAATGCTGTTACATTATCTTTGGCTTTAGAAATATTATCAATGTGTTTATTTCTAGCATTAAGATTTTCTTGTCTAATTCTTTTATTCTCTAACAATATATCCATGTTTGGATGATGACCCATAGATCTAGAACTATCAAAACCTAAAGCAGACATTTATATTATATATTTAATATTATATTATTTTATATTAAAAAATAATTTATCAAAATGTGTCCAACTAAACGTCCTCTAAAACAACTAATTATTTAGAAATAATATTTTATTTTTTTTTTTTGATAGTTTTAGTTGGACACTTTTTTACCATAAATAATTGTAACTCCAATAATTAGCTGTATTTCTATCTTTATAGGTTAATTCTCCTTTTTTATTTTTAATACCTGATGCACGTGCCTTATATGATTTTCTTTGTTCTTTTGTTGCTGTACCTGACCTCCAGTCATCCATTCCCTTTGCTCCAAAATGAATAGTTTTATAACCTTTATTATTATCTGCCTTCACGTAAACTGAATATTTTTTAGTACTTGGTGTTGTTTTGGATTTAAAAGGTTTATAAAGAATTGGTTTCCCTTCTTTAGTTCTCGGCATTATGTATATAATCTATATTTTTTATATATTTAATATTAAAATGAAAATTCATGAATCATATGGTAAAAAGGATTTAGTAAAGATAATTAATGAAAATAATATTGATATTGATATTAAATTATCAAAAAAGAAATTAATTAATGAATTAGAGAAACTTAATGAAATCCCTGAAATATTATTTAATGAAAATATTAATAAAAATATATCTATAAAAGAGAAAAATGATATTATTCTGAAAAGTAAAATGATTATTAGTTTTTGCAATAATGGTTGTGATTATAATAGGTCTTTTTTTGATAATAAACAACAAGTACTAGAAGCATTAGAGTCAATTTCTAAATATGGTGATATTTCATCAGTTAGACGTGCAACTAGATTAATTAATGAAAGTTTTGGATTATCTTTAGAATGTGAAATTAGTGAAGATATTAAAATATTTTTAGATACAAAAAAACAAATAAAAAAACTTTCTACACCTTCATTACAAGTAAAATGGGGAACGTTTAAAGTGGATTTTTAATATATAATAAATTATATATGGAACAAAACAAATATCATAAAGCTTGTATTTATTTAATTAAATGTAATAAAACAAATCTTGGATATGTTGGCAGTACAATACAAGGAATGAAATTAAGATTATCGAAACATGAAACAGATTATAAAGGTTATATGGGATTATTAAAATGTCATAGAAATTATCGTGGTTCTTTCGATATTTTATGTAATGAAGATTATTGTATACACTTATTAGAACAATATAAATGTGAAGATAAAAAAGAATTAGAAAAAAGAGAAACCCAATGGATTTTTAAATGTTCTGCCATTATGGAAATGACAAATAAAAACATGCCAAGTAAATTAGTGGCTCAAGATATTGATATTATTAAAGATTTTATTATTCCTGAAAGTATTATGGAAATTTGTATTAAACAGGATTGGGAACATTATCCTCTTGAGGTTTTTTAACATATATTTTATTTTGTGTATCTACTGAATGTCCCATGACCTTTGCAACTTTCTTTTGTTTTTGATTCTTTTCAGCAAATAGATCACTAGTATAAATCTTTCTAATCATTGTTGTACTGATTTTCTTACCATCCATATATTTCATACTTGCTCTAGTAAGCATTTTAGTTAAATTATTTTTAGTTAATTGTTCTCCGTTGGTTTGGACAAATACATTATCATTATTAGGATTAAACTTGGTAAACCATGTATTTAATAATCTTTTAAGAACAACTCCTACAGGTAATTGATTAGTACCATAAGAATCTGCTGTCTTAAAATCAGCTAATGATAATTTCATTTGTCTTCCATCATCTTTAATAATTAAATAATTTCCTTTATCATTTTCAGGTAATTCTTTAAAATCTTTTTCACTTATTTTTTTGATAGTTGCCAATTCATTCCTTAAAGGATATATTTGGTAAAACTTTAAAATAATTAATAACTGAAATAAATTCTTTTCTTCTTTATTAGTTTTATCTTTTGTCTTTAGATTTAATAATTTTACTTGTTGATTAATAGTATTTACCATATTATCAAAAACTTCTTTAGTAACAAAATTAGGTGCTTGTTTATCACTAATTATTCCAGTTTCATTTTGTTTTTCATATTCTTTATTTAAGGAATCTCTCAATGCAATATATTTAGGTAGAATTTCAGGTTCTTTTCCTGTGGCTTGTAATACAACTGTAATAACATTATAATAATTCTTTTTAGTATTATCACTTAAATCTTTTAATTTTTCTTTAATATTATCAATATCTTTTAACCAACTTAAATCAGTCAATGAATTATCACCTGCTATTTTCTTAAAATTAGCAGAATAAGTTTTTAATGTACTATCTTTTAAAGGAGGTTTAGAAATCTTATTTCCTTCTGTGTCTTCCTTAAATGAACCATCCTTATTTTTATAAAATTGTTTTTGTTCTTTAATTGCTTTAATAATTGATTCCATGTTTTAATATATATATATATAATAATTTATGTTTAAATACTTTTAAAATCATTTTAATTTTATTGGTAATTTAATAATTGGTTTGGTTGGTAATTTAATAACTGGTTTCTTAATTGGCACAGGCAATTTAATAGGGATTTTAACTGGTGGTTTAACTGGAATCTTTGGAGGTAATTTTATTGGAACTTTAACTGGAGCTTTAACTGGTGCTTTTACAACTGCTTTTTTTTTATAAACTTTTTTTGCTTTTTTAACAGTTGTTTTTTTACTTGCTCTTGATGTACTAGGTGCTGGTGTTTGTTTACTACTTATTGATGTAGATATAGATGGACGATTATCATTTCTAAATAACCTTAATTGAGTTTTATGTTTTGGTTTTAAATTTACAGATTTAGCAATTGATGGATTTTTAATTAAAAACCTTATTTGAGTCAAAGATAAATTTTTGTTTAAAAGTATGACTTCTTTTATTTCTTCTTCCGTAACCATTTATATATTTATATTATTATTTAAAATTATTTTTTTTTATTATTATTATTTTCTTCCATGATTTGACCAATTATATCTAAATTATTATTTATTGTTCTAGTTATTTTATATATTACTGCACAACTATCATCTACATTTGCTAATGTTTGATTTGGATTATGTATGGATGTTGTTACAGATGAAATTGTTTTAGGTTTAGTAAAAACAAAATTTAATGTAGATTCTCCACCAACATAAAAATCTCCAAAATCATTTGATTTAGGAACTACAGCTATTACTGGAAATAATTCACCACTATTTGCTCCACCTAGATATTGTGATCCATCGATAATATCACTACGTATACAATAATATCCATTCTTTAATTTTCTTGGTAAATTAGGAGCAGTTAGTACAACTGATACTGCTGATTCAGTTATAGGGGGAAATTGTTCTTGTGCAAAACCTTTTCTAAATACATTATTTCCAGCATCAATTACTGAATTAAAAAACATGGTTGTTGGTAATTGTAAAGAATACATACCTGCTCCATAAACATTAGTAATAAAATCCATTGTATCTAATTGACCTACTTCAGCATTGGTAAAAGCATAAGGTAAACCAAATTTATTAGAATTTCCAACTCTTGTATTAATATCATTACTTGATGTTCTTGGTGTATTAAATTGTTCGTAAGTGAAGCCAAGTGTACCCCAAATACCTTCATTCCAATATTTAGAATCATAACCAAAATCTTTAATAATAATACCTGTATATTGGTCATATATAGTCCAACCTTCTAAATTAGTATTTAATAAATCTATTTTATATGAACCAGCATCTTCACCTTTTATTGTTATTGTATTTCCATTTAAATCATAGGGCATAACTGATGGAGTGAAATTTGTATTATATAATCTTTTATTAATTTTATAAACTTTGTCACCTGCTGTTGCAAATTCACTTACTACTGTTTCAGGATCACCTGAAGCATTTGTTTTTACTCCACCAGCATTATAATAATTTTGTACTCTTTCTGCTGTATGTAAATTAGTAATCTCAAAACGTGTTGACTCTGTATTATAACTTAATGCTGGTTCATTTGCTCCTAGATATATTTTTTGTGAATAATTACTAGCTTTAACTGAAGCATTAGCAAATGCTGTTGGAAGCATATTTGCTATTTCACTCTCATTATACATGTTTGTACACCATCCATCAGTCAATCCAATACAACTATTTCCATAAGAATTAAAATTAATATCCCATCCTAAATTTGTATTTTGTAATATAGAATTACCTGAAGGATTATTTATTTTAAATAAAAATCTTGGTATTGTTGTTGTTAAACTAGCATTTACATTTGTTATTTTTGCTCTCATTTTTGTACCTAATTTTTTAACTGTAAATGCTACTAAATCATATAATCTAAAACCTGTATACTTTAGAAATACACCATAACTATATCCATCTTCCCAACTTATTCCATCTGTTTCTATATCTTCATAATCAGGATTAAAATCAACAAATAATGGACAACTATTTAAATATTTTACACCTGCTCCCTCTGTAGTAACATAGTCCCATCCCAAACTATCACGTTGATTAGTATTTATTACTCCTCTACTTGCATTTGACCTTTGATTCATGTGAAGAAATCGTGAATTATCTTTTGTTGTAATTCCATTAAAAACATTAAATTCATTAATAAATAATTCAGGATGTTTTCCTTGTTCTTTAAAAACATTTGCTAAAGATTTCATTATATCTTTATCACCCCATCTCCAATTAGTAATAATTAAATCTGTATCAGGATCATTCATAGAAGCATTCATATCAAAACTTGCTGAATTTAAATCTCTAAAAAATTGTTGATGAGCATTTGCTAAAACTTGTATTTGTCGATTTGGAAGGCTATAACTAGCATTATATTTAGTCATCCAATCTTTAGTAAATTGTCTTCCAGCCAACCATAAATCAGGTCTTTTTACACCTATGTACTGAAATGTTGATAAATATGTTAAACTTTGTGCTGTATCATTTCTATATCCATCCCAAATATTCCAATTAACTAAATTATTAGTGCTTTCATTAGCAGAATAAAAAGTATGATAAGTTGGAGAATTAAATTCTACATTTAATGGTCTTATTGTTGTATTAGTAATTCCAGTAAGTGTTGTTGGAACTGTGCTTCTAAAACTATTTATTTGTGGTTGCTGTGTGCTTCTCAATTGTGAAATAATTTTTTCACTTATTGCACTTGGTGATATAAATCCTTTTGGAAGAGAAATAGGTAGTTTTTCTATATATTCTATATATTCTAGATTAGCTGGTGTGCTAGAACTGGCATTACTTAATCTGTTAGGTGGATCTAAAGGTGTAATTTGATTTCCATATCTAGTATCTGATTGTATCATGATTTTATGTCTAGAATTATTATTTCTTAATCTATATTGTGAATTTTCTTCATCATCATCATCACCAGCTTCTAACAAGAAATAATCTTCTTCTACATAATATTTTTGTATTGATGAAGAATTTATTTCTGTTACTGTTAATGCTTCTGTTACAACATTAGAACCATTTTGTACACCAGCATTAGCATCATCATATCTGTCCCAATCATTTTTAACCATATTAGTTCTCCAACAAAAACGTCTTGGTAAAGCAAAATAATTCTCTCCATTTGTATTTTTATAATAATTTATTAACATTTTACATGAATTTTCATTTTCTTCTACTGATTCAGTAATATTACTTGCTGTAACTCTTTCATATCCCATAACCTTATCATTACTACCATTTATATATCCAACAGGACTCAATTCTGTATACACAATATTTCTACGATTTAAAAATTTATTTCCAAAATTAATTGCATTATCATCTGCTCCAACTTCACTAACAAATGAATTATGTACAGAAATCCTATCTCCTTGATTTACTACTATACCATCTCCTAATTTATTAGTAAATAATGCTTTCGAACCTGTATTACCACCTAAATATTCACTACTGGTTTGTCTGTTACAATCTAGTAATGTAATGTATTCCATATATTTAATAGATAATATAATATAATTATAAAAGAAATTAATTATAAACAAAAATTACTGAAAACAATGATTAAAAAATCCTGCTTCACCATGTCTTTTTCCCATTGCCCTTTGGATTGTTTGAGCTACTTTTACTCTTTGATTGTCTATTTCTTGTTGCTGTTTCTTTATTACTTTACGTTCTTTACGTACCTGTTCATAACCATCTAATGCTTGTTGTGTAGATTCTAATGCTATTTTACGTATATCTTCATGTGTAATATTATTAGTAATATTTTTAGTTTCATGAGTAATATTATTAACAGTTGGTCTCATTAATTCTTTTTCTTTTTCTATTTTTTGTTCTTTAACTTGAGTAGGTGTTGGCATTGTACCCATAGCTCGTGCTTCTTTATTTTCTTTTTTTTTTGCTAATGCTTTTTGACGTGCCAATGCTAGTTTCTCTAGTGCTTCAGGTGTCATAGTTCTTTTTTTTCTTACTTTTTTAATGACTGGTACTTGTTCACCTGAAATTTCAGTTTTAGTTGCAATATCCATTTTCTTAAATATTTCTTCAGGTAAAATTACTTCTTTTTCCACAACTATAGGTAAATCCATAATTTCTTCTTCTATTATTTCTTCTTTTGGAGCATCAATGACTTTTGGTAAAATATCCATGTCTATTATATTCTATTAAATATTAATTTTTTTCTATTAAAATAAAAAATATTTCTATTATTTATAAAATAATGGATAAAAAAGAAATCTTTCATCACTTTAAAACTCCTCAAGTTTTGCCAGTTAAGGAAGAAGATCCTGACCCTAGAATCAAGCCAGTACATCCTAATTTACCACAACCTGCTTGTTTAATTCTTGGATATGGTAGTGTAAAGACAGGAAAAACTACATTAATTAATTCTATGTTATTTCAGTCAAGAGAAGATGGTTTCTATGGCGCGCAGGACTATTTCGATGAAGTCCATATTATTAGTAATACAATAAATAATGATCCTACAGCAAGATTCTTAAAAAAAGCATTTAATGTTACAGATTACTATACAGATGGTATGATTACAGATTTAATTGCTACACAAGATAGTCATGGTTCGAAAAAGGAAATGCCTTTTTTATGTTTAATATGTGATGATATACTTGGAACAAATATGAAAAGAAATAATGAAATATCATACCTTGCTACTAGATTTAGACATAAAAATATTGGACTTATGGGTGTGTTTGTACAAAACATGAAATCTGCTGATACTATTTTGAGGAACAATGCAACAGACGTGTTTATATTCAGGCAAACCAATTCTAAACAGCTAGAACAACTGGCATTAGAGTATTGCTCTATGTTTGGAACTGTAAATAAATTTTATGAGATATATAAAAAAGCAACTAAACAAAAATATCAATTTCTTTATCTAAAGGTACAGGAAGGTAAAGCATTAAGGTCTTTTGAGGAAGTTATATTTGACATGGATAAAGATTTTATACAAGATGAAGATATTCTTAAAACAGATGTAAAAGTAGAAAATAATATTAATACCTAATTTAGTTTTATAATTTATAAAACTAAATGTGTCCAACTAAAAACATCAAAAAAAAAAAATATAAATATTGTTTCTAAAAAATCAATCTTTTTTTGAGGTGTTTAGTTGGACACATTTGGTTGATTATCACCGAATTAATATAAAATAAAACAATATAAAGGTTTATTTATATAATTAGATATATACAGATAAAACAATTACCGAATTAGTACAAGATAATACAAAAAAAAGTGTCCAACTAAATAAAATAATAAATACCTTATTAAATCATTTAAAGAAGTATTATTATATATATATATATTATAAAACAATGCCTTCTAAAAATAATAAAAGTCCTGAATTAAAATATTCTAATGATAATATGAGCCTTCCTGAAAATCTTAAAGTAAAACATTATGCAGGAAAAAATACTTATAATTGTAAGGTAGATATTAAACCTAGAAAATTACAATCTATTATGGATAATGGTATGGATGATACAAAATGTCATGAATGGATGACACATAAATCTATTGTTAAACCATATTATGATCTAGATATGCCTTATAAAACTGAAAAAGAAATGAATGATAATTATCCATTATTAAGAGAAAAATGGACTAAAATTCTGAATGAAACTTTTAAAGGTTCTTTTCAGGATATAGGTATTAGTATCTGTAATAGGTACAAAGATAAAGTTTCTAAAAAAAATGGTGGTGAAGACCTTCATTGGTTCGTATCGATACATCTAATCGTAAATTCACATAGTATTAATTTAGGTGATTTAGGTAAATTTAATGAATCAGCTGGTTTTTTAAACTATCCTGAATATGATGATAGTGTTTATAAAAATGGTCAAAATTTTAGAATGTTAGGTCAATCAAAACCTGATGGTAATGATTTTGATGCAGAACATACATTTAAACCATATAATTTTAAATCTACTAAACATAAACATATAATTCAGTATACTAAAGATTCTCTTTTAGGTTATGATAAATCAATAAAAGTAAATAATAATGTAGAAAAAATAGAATTAAAAATAGAAGAAATTTCACCACCTGTATCACCACCTAGTAGTAATGGTGATGATGATAATGATGAAATAATATTTAATAATGAGTATGTACCTGAAATAGATTTTGATTGTTTAAAAAGAATTGTAATGACAATTAAAAATAGATATGAATATAAATATTGGTGGAAAGTTGGAAGAATTATTTGTAAAGAAACTAATGGAAGTAAAGAAGGATTTAAATTGTTTAAGGATTGGTCTAAAAAAGACCCTAATTATAAAGATTTTAAACAAGGAAAACAACAATGGATTTCATTTAAAAATGACCCTATTACAGATTTAACTATTGGTACATTAAAATCATGGAGTAAAGAGGAAAATGGTATAAGAAATGATTATGAAATAATTTTTCATAAGGATATAACTTGGGATGAAGATGAAAATAAATTTGTTGGTAAACCAAATTATGATGGAGTTATTAAAGAAATTAATAAAGATTTTATTTTTAATGAAAAAACTGGTGAGATTATTACAATTCATTTAGATGGTACATGGTCATTACAAAAACCTCCTCAATTTAGTAAATTATTATGTAAATATAAATTTAAGAATAAATTAGATTCTAAAATGGTTGATATTTCTACTATTTGGTTAAATAATATAAATAGGAGACAAGTATTATCAGTAAATTTTGATCCTACTACCACAGAAAGAACTGATATATTTAATTTATGGAAAGGATATGCAATTACTCCACAAATATCTCAAGAATTTAATGAATCAGATGCTGAACCATTATTATATCATATTAAACATAGATGGTGTAATGGTGAGGATTGGTGTTATGAATATGTTATGAATTATTTGGCACATATTTTACAAAAACCTTATAAAAAAACAGCTGTTGTACTATGTCTTAAATCTACTGATGAGGGTGCAGGTAAAGGTTTAATATTAAATGTGCTTTCTAGGATTATGGGAGCAACACATTATTTCCAATGTAATAATTTATCACAAGTCACAGGTGATTTTAATGGTGTAAGTGAAGGAAAAATCCTTATTAATTTTGATGAGGCATTTTGGGGTAAAGATAAACAAAAAGAAGGTATGATTAAAAATATGATTACAGAAGATACTAAATATATTAATAAGAAAAATAAAGAACAATATGTAATTGATAATCATTGTAATTATATTATTACAACAAATAATGATTGTTATGCTCCAGCTACAGAAGGTGGTAGAAGATTCTTTGCTATAGAATTAAGTAATGAGATTGCTGGTTCACAAACAGAAAAGAAAAAGAAAATAATTGATGAATTACTAGCATGTCCTGATGGAGCATTTGCAAAAGTATTATATAATCGAGATATTAGTACATTTAATCCAAGAAGTTTCAGAAAAACAGTTATGCTACAAGAACAAATCCAACATAATTGGGTAAATATCAAAAAATGGTGGTTTAATGTTCTCATGGAAGGAGGTTTTAAAGGTAAAAATATTAATAAAGGTTTCAGTAATTGGAATAAAGTTCCAAAATCTAAAAAAGATAGTTTTACAGGTACATCTAAAGAATATTGGGGTATAGAAAATGAAAAAACTGGAAAAATAGCAATTGAGAAAGATTTTCTATTTAGTAATTATAGTGAAAATGTTGGTGGATATGTAAGTGATCCTACACATTTCTATATAGATATAAAAAGATTTTGTCTAGGTGATTTACTTTTAGAAAAGAAAATCCAAAAATCTAATTCTAGAAAAAGATATATTGTTTTACCAAATATAGAAGAAGCTCAAAAACAATTTAATTTACTTCAGGATTACGATTATGATTATGGTTGTGATGTAGAAGGTGAGGATGATGGTTGGTAAATTTATTTTTTCTTTTTATTATTATTACTTGTATAACCCTCAAAAACATCTTTTGGTCTAACCTTTTTAAATTCTTCTGTATCTTTTTTGACGTTCCATTGCAAAGGTGTACTAGCACCAATATATTTAACAGGTTTATTAAATGTTCTTTTAACTTTTTCTTTTGCCATGAATATTTAATATATATTTATTTTATTTTTATAATAATTATAAAATAATTAATATAATATAAATGAGTTACTTAATTACCAGCAATACTAGTGATTTAACACAAGCCCCCATAACTGTAGGTATTAATAAACCTTTTAGTTATTTTAATAATCTTAATGAAACATATAAAATACCTATCGATAGTGAAATTGCTGTGCAATCCTTAAAGTATAATAAACAAGGAAATATAGAAGTGAATCGTGCTAATAATCAATTTTATTTATATTTAGGTACTAAACCAACTGATACTAGTCCTATAACTGATACAACGTCTCATCCAAATATGACATGGATTACTGATGAAAAAAACAATAAAAATACTAATTTTAATACTGATAGTTTAGCCAGTGCTATATCGAGAGCATTAAAACGTGGTATTTATCATCCAAATTGGTTGCCAACTACTCTTAATGCAGGATTTCCAAATTGCACAGTCAAAAGAAATGCTAGTGGTGTTGATTTTCAGGGATTTACTTTTGAGTTTAAAGGTTCAGCATCTAGTGTTAATGCTTCACAAACTAATATAAGTGATCATTGGAGAAAAGCAGAAGTTTTTGGAGCAGGTGATATAGTTATAAATTCAGGAATAGTTTTTAATAATTTTGGACAAATTAATTCTGTGATAGGTGTACAATATCCATTATCATTAACAGGAGGTGTATTTAACTGTTCACTAGGTAATACAGTATCAACGGAGGCATGGGAAGTAGGTCTAACTAGATGTACTAGAACTGAAGATTATGAAGGAACTCCAAATGATGAATTAGAAGCTCCATCTTATTTCAGAAAAAATAGAAATTATTTTGATTATGTTGTTTCGAATATAGATAGTGATGGTTCAGGAGTAAATAAATTAAAATTATATCATTCTGCTTGGGATGTTAATACTGCAGAATTAGTTATGACTGAAGTTGATTATAGAGCAAAACTTGGAATTGCAAGTTACATGACTCAAAATGGAAGTAATATTAATAGAGTTAGATGGACGTGTACTAATGAACAAGTAAAATGTGAATTAATAAACAGTAGTGGGGCAGTAACTGTTATTGCAGATGGTTTACAAGCACAATCTATTAGAAATTTAAAACCAATTAATCAATGTTGTTGGACATTATATCCAAAACTAACAATACCAGCAGGAAAAGAAATGAAAGTAAATAGTTTTAATGGAATTGATTTAGATGTAAATAGTTTAGATGCTATAAATCATTTATACGGTAGTGAGAAACCTGTAACAGATGGATTATCTTTAAGACAATCTAATACTGACTGGTGGGCTACTCAAGTAAATCTTGGACGTGAGTTTTGGTGTTCTCAAGTAGATAGTAGATTTATGATACATGCTGGAAATACAACCACGTATACACAATTAGGATTAAATGCTAATGGTGGAGTTGCAAAAGATATTGTAATGGTATTAAGTGAATCTTCTCTTTATTCTCCAAGTAGGTTTGCTTCAGCACAAAGATTATTAGGTTTTCAGTCAAGAGGAGTTGTAGCAAATCCAAATTCTCAATCAGGTAATACTATTACATTTATTAGTGATGAAGCACCGAATATGATAAGTACAGATTCAGTATTTGTAAGATTAAAAAATATGACTTTTGATTCTGTTAATTTTAGTAAAAAAAGCACAAGTAAAATTTTATATCATGTTCCTAGATTCGATAATGCTGGTAATGAATTTAATTCTTTATTTTTTGAGCCAAATGAACGTGTATATCTTAAACTTAATAATATTCAGGAAATATTTTTAAATTCTATGGAAGTAGAGTTAGTAAATGCTGATGAAACTTTGGCAACTAATATAACTGGAAAAACTATATGTTGTTTCCATATTAGAGAATCTCCTAAATATTAATCTTCAGGTTCAGGTTCTTTTAATTCTAATTTAACTATATCTTCTTCTTTTCTAGGAGTTTGCCCAGTGTGTCCAGTTAATTTTAATCTTTCTTCATCTATAATAGCTTGTACATTTCTTTTACACCTTAAACAACAGCAATTTACTTCTTCACATTTACTTTTTTGTATTACTAATAATAATGCACCTATACTTCCAAGAATACCTCCAATAAATAACATTAATTGGTCTATACTGAAATCATCCATTGCCGTCATATATTTATTATTTTTTATATTAATTTAAAATAAAATAAAAATGTATACACTATTAAAATGCCATATGTACGAGGAAAATTAAAAGGTCAACTAACAGCACCTGAATTACGTAGAATGATTAAACTTCATAATAAAATGGTTGGAATTACTATTCCAACTGGAAGTAAAAGAGATGATTTAATTAAAATTATTGAGAGTAATGGATTTAAAATAGATCATGCTAAACAAAAATTAATACCTACAAGTCAATTAATGATAAGAAAAAAGAATGTACCATTACCACCATCTAAAACCAAAAAGAAAGAAAGTATTGATGAACAAATTGATAAATTAATGAATAGTCCAAATGTAAAAGAATTTATTAAAGAACAATCTGTACCTAAAAAAGCATCTGCACCCAAAAAAGCACCTAAAAAAGCATCTGCACCCAAAAAAAAAAAAGGTGAAATATTCAGTGACAATATTAAAACACCTGTAAAAAAAGCACCTGTAAAAAAAACACCTTTACCTAAAAAAGATGGAACTTTAAAAAGTGAATTTAAAAAATTATTAGAAGAAAATCAAGAAAGATTATTTATGATGAAAATGACAGGAGAGTTTACTAATAAATATGAATATTTTAAAGCAATACTAGAGACTACAAGTGAAGATAAACTTGCTCCTAAACTTAAAATTTTAAAAGCAAATATTAGTAAAAAAAAACCTAAAATGAAAACTGAAATTTTTAAGGATAATATTACACCTAAAAAAAAAGAAACTAAATCTGTAGCTAAACCTAAAGATAAACCTGTACCTAAAGGGTCACATAAAATGCCTGACGGTAGTATTATGAAAGATAAAGACATGAAATCTAAACCATCACCTGAAAAAAAAGATAGTAATAATGAAAAAGATTTAAAATATTTGCAAAAAATTACTTTAAAATTTATAGAAGACCATAAAGCATGGTTATTACCTATGAAAAAAAGTGGTGCTGATAATGGTTATGAATATTATATGAATATGTTTAATAAAGATATTAAAAGTATTAGTAAATTAAAAATATTAATATATTTTATAGAAGATCACGTAGAAAAATTTAAAACTGGTACTAATGCTGGTGGTATAATAAATCCATTTAATAAAAAAAATAAACCTGTTCTAAAGATGCCAAAGGAATCTTATGAGTTATATCAAAAAATTAAAAACCTTTAAATTATTCTCATGGTTCTATTCCAATGACTATTATTTTTAATATGTTTATATCTTTCTTTAGCATCATATAAAAATATCATTTCATTTTCTTTAGGTTGATTTGTATTAGAATTATTAAATAATCTTTGTATATAATATCCTGTAGCTCTATGTCTCCAATATAAATGTTTTTTTGATTCTCTTTGTATATTTTGTGCTGAAGAAACACTAATATCTAAATATTGTGCAATATCTCTTAAATTCTTAAAATAATGAAAATCATCAACTTTATCAATTAATAAAAAATCATGTTTATTGTTAAAATCCATGTACTAATTTATAGTATATTTTTAAATAAAATT
>TARA_R110000822_G_scaffold16329_14_pt1 | contig 17094 bp, 25 predicted proteins | sample TARA_R110000822 | Tara Oceans TARA_R110000822 (sample SAMEA4397666) | marine metagenome | biome: Polar Biome; feature: [SRF] surface water layer (ENVO:00010504); material: water (ENVO:00002006), including particulate matter (ENVO:01000060) such as... | depth 5 m | reverse complement strand
TCTAATTAGTCACGCTATCACTCATAAGCACCGTTAACTGCTCGTCTGTGATTCATTAACTTTCTGATTTAAGAGTGTATACATACCTCTACCCAACCTTTTTCAGAATGTTCTACAGTGGCTTCGTGCCCTTCTGCTCTTAATTGTTTCTCTAATACCTCACCTGCAGCCCATAAGCTCGGTTCTGGTATTTGATCGTGTTCATCGTCATACAGAACCATTCCTCTACATTGATATAGTTCGCAGTCCTCGTTGTACTCAAAATCCCACCCATTTACTTTTCTTGTTTCTGCCATTTTAATTTCTTTTAGGTATTGAAATTAATTCATAAGTACAGCCACTATCTGTATTTTCATTAAGCATAATTATTAGCTTTTGAGCCTCACTTAGAGTTTCTGTTTCAAATATTTCATCTCCATAAGTAAGAAGATGCTTAGCATTGCTTATTTGTCTTATAATAGCATAGCTGTAAGTTTCTGTTTCCTTATTCATTATTACCAAAATTTTATTATTAATATTATTAACATTATACTTAAAACATTCATCATAAAGAAAAATGGAAATCCATATTTTTTTACAATGAGTGTATTTCTAAGTGTTATTCTACGTTTTTGAAATCTTTTCATTTTTAATCCATAAAAGTACTGGCTTTTGAGAGTATCGTAAGAATTTATCTATCTTCTCCATTGTTTTGTTAGAAACTGCAGGACATCCCCATCCTTCAGGAGTACCTTTAGGAAATGTTTCATTATCCGAAACTTTTTTCCAAGAGTGCAGTACAATATCTCTTTTAAAAGCATTGTTATTAGTTTTTTCGAGACCATGTATTCTATAATTAATATGAATACCCCAACTACTATAACCTCTGTTACCAATTCTATACTTACCTAATGAGGAAAGATGGCTATCTGGAGTATTACTGAAAGAGGGAGAGTTTTTAGTTAGATCGTTTCCCCAAAAAGACTTCCCACATCCGTGAGAACATAGCCCTGATATTAGAATACTATCAGTTTTAAAATCATACACAAACAGTCTTTCTTTACCTGAATGTTCACTCATATCTATTAAGATATAAAAGTCTGTATTTAACTTGTTTTGTATGCAAAAATTTAGTGCTTGGTTATTAATTGACGTTGTATTACATGAATAAAAAATTAGTATTAGTGAGTAAATTATTTTCATTTTTTTAAATTAAAGTTAAAAGGGGAGAGTTAAACTCTCTCCCCCTTGATTTCTATACGCCCCCATTGATTCTCTTTTGTAACAACAGTCTTTAAAAACTTACCTCTATCATAAAACATAAGTTGTTTATTTTCGGCAAATCTTATAAAACTATTATCCATACTATTCATACCTACACAAAGAATAAAAGAGTCTTTATGATAGTCTTTTTCTATGTCAAGGCGATCGTAGCCATCAGTGATAATAATAGAGGGTCTATTAACTTTCTTGGAATGTTTAATGCATTGAGCAATGTCAGTTCCTCCGCCAATATGTGCTGCAAACAGATGTTTCTTATCTATTTTAGGCATATATCCCGTACTAGCAAACAAATAGCAATCTCTAAGAAGATCCAGTTGCTCTAATTTAAAAGCAACCATTCTTGCAAGATTTCTATAACTAACAGTATTAGCACTAGAGTAATCGTCACTCATACTCGTGTTTTGCGTCATAGAACCTGAATCGTCAATATACAGATCAAAGCTAGTAGTATACTTTTTGGTCTTTGTAACAAGATCATCAAATAATGCTATATGAGCAAAGTTTTCTATATTAACCAGGTCCTCTATATCTTCAGAGTCAAATATAGACTCTTCAATTATAGTGGCTTTACCCCCAACACATTCAGTAGCTTTATCAATAGTGACTTTTAGAAAGTCTTGGATATTACTACTTTTTACACTAATAAGCTTCTGAAGTCTAGCGTCCATCATGAGATCCATCATATCAAGATCCTCTGGGGAATTACCTTTTCCTGCTTGCATTCCTGTCTTATCTGCTTTCTCTATGTCTTTTTTGATTTTATTTTTAGCAGAATTAGCAGCAGAGTTCACATCTTTTTCAAACTCTTGATCAGAAGGGCCATTTCCATTTTTAATGTCATCGTTCATCTGTTCAAGCTTATCTTTAAGATCGTCACCATACTTTTTATATAGCTTGTCTATAATCCCCATAGTTTGAGCAGCAGCTAGATACGAATACCCAGCTTTGTCGTTAGTAGCATATTGTAACAAGTGATTATCTACTTTAGAAAGTAAATTATGCCACCAGTACTTGTCTGGTGTTATCTCGTATTTCTTGTCTTTTTTATGCCAGTGACTAAAAGCATCCATAATCATACTAGAAGCACCTCCATTCTTTGCAAGAAACTCATTACAATTTAACCCTTTATGTATTTTTGTAAATACAGAAGAGCCTAGAAGAGAATCGGTTTTATTTTTAATGATAGAGTTAGATGTATCAGGGGACACATTAATAGTGTCCCTTGAATACATACTTCCTCTACCCCAATAATCTCTTTGTTTATTTGAAAAATTAAGGTTATAATCCATAGTTAAGCGTTATGTTTTTGTGCACTCGCTACACTATCCTCAATTGATCTCTTCAAATCTTGAAAATATGTAACATCAGAGCTAGGTACAGTACATTTAGAGTCAATAACTTCTACTATAGCTGCACATTCTGCAGTATGTTGCCCATAAACTTTAAGATAGTCTCCAATCACTTTAATCATAGTGTCTTTAAGATTAGAAGCTTTCTCTCCATAACCTGCAGTTTTGTTAAGATCATTAAGCTCATCTATTAACTGAGTAGTAAACAATTGAGTGTATGCCCAGTTGTGAGCATTTAGAATAGCACTATACTGACTTACAAGAGATCTTACATTATTTTCTCTCTTAGTCTCCAACTTAGAGGCAACATCCCCTAATTTATCAGGAGCAATAAGCTCACATACCTTAATAATAGCTTGAGAATCATCTAAGCCGTATACAAGCTTTGTAGCCTGCACAATCATAGGTACTTGATAAACAGTACGATCAGAAGCAGCAGTATAAATAACAGCTAGAAATTTACCCATAAGTTTAGGGTCTACCACACAAGCTTTTACTTCAGCCTTTGTAGGTACGGTAATTTCTACATCTTGAATACTTTCTCCTGTCTTCCACATTGCTTTCATAACATCGAGGCCAACTCGGACTACTTTCTCTGTAAGAACAAAACGATCCCAGAAAGGATTTTCTAGTTCGTCATTAGGAATAACATTACAGCTACCAGCCATAACTTCCCACTTACATTTCTTAATAGTGTCACCATAGAAGAGTGCTTTCTCACGCATAACAGACAACAAAGTGTTACGAACACCTGAAGTCCCCTTATCAACTTCATTGATAAGTAAAAACTTTGCATCAGCAATAGGAGCGTCAATTTTATACTCCTTATCTTCTAATAGAGATTTCATATTTACACGACCTTTAATCTCAGAGGTCTTCGTTCCTTCGTCTAATTCTATAACAAAGGTATTCTTGCGTACAGCTTCTTTATTATACTGGTACTTAGCTGCAGCGTAGTCAAGCAAAGATTGTGTTTTGCCTACTCCAGGCTCGCCCAAAAGCAATACAGGTAAACCTGTTGCTTCTGAGAGGGCTAGAATATTAAATACACTTTCTTTTCCTACTAGTTTAGTTTTTATCTGTCTTTTTTCCATAATTTATTGGTTTTATTTATTGTTAATTAATTAAATACATCTAATACTACACAGTTTTCATTTTGATAAGACATAGCATGATCGTAGGTAGTAAGCCAATCATCTGTATCTCTATGCCATTTTACTTCTTTTAACAGTTCAGCAAATCCTTTGACATATTCACCTGTTTTTAATACTCCTCCATGAGTTGCCATATTAATATCTCTTATACTGCACCCATATACTACAGGTTTGTGGCTACATGCCATCTCTGCTACTATAAATTTAAAGGGGTCCATTGTATACGCAGAAATATCATTTTTAGGGCTGTTCCCAGAGGAGGGGGATCTTTTGTGCCATTGTCGAATTGCTTCCGTATAGAAAGCAGCTTGTCTAAAGTATCCGAATTTTATAAAGCTATTTGAAAACTCTAACACCGATTTCCCTGTAGTTTTTAAATCTGTAGGGATTATTTTTTTATTGGTGTGGTCTATTATAACTCTATCTAAAGTTCCTTTACATTTAATACCATCATACTCAAACTCAATATATAATTGATCGTATACATCCATCAAAGGATGATCTACACACTCTTTCATATAGAACTTAGTTGCTGAACAGTTTTTCAAGATTGCAACAACATCTTTTACTTGCTCTAGGTCTCCTTCTGGAATTACAGTCTTTCCTTTTGAATTTTTAAGGAAGTTCATGTATTGCTGAATCTTAGAGTCTTGATATTTTTTCCATATAGATTCTTCTTTAAGCTTAAATCCTGATTTCTTATACGCAAGTGAGAACAACGTCTCTTCGGGTAAGTTATCTTGATTTACCTGCTGGTAATCATACATCATTTTACAAAGATCTCCCATCATACCTGAAGGCTTTCCTGTTTTAATCACAGCGAATTGCTCATCAAATTTATCAGGCTCAGTAATTAGACAATCTACAGCAGATCCTTTTGTAAAATAACTAGCATCTATGCTTTTAGGATTTAAAATATGCTGCCTATACTCCGCAGGACTTTTTGCAAATAGATTTAAAGAAGACACACTCATTACGTGTGCTTGAAGTGGATTTGTTATTATTTCCATTTAAATAAGTTGTATATTAAACACTAATTTTCTTATATCAGATTCCATATAATTTATTTGACCAGAACTTCTAACGTATTGTACGCTATCATCAGGTATCTTACCCTTTTCTACAAGAGTATCTAAGAACCATTTAGTCCAAGGCCATAGATTATCGCAATCCCAGTTCAATCTATCTCCAGGTTTGTATAGATCTAGCCAAACTCTTATGTAACATCCAGGTGGTATCTCTATAACAGGCAGTTGTTCTACATATTCTGCTAAATACTCATGCATCCATCGAGCTACTTTAGATCTTGCAGTGTAGTGCAGAGATCCGTCATAAATTCTTTGGCCATTAATTGTCCAATATTTAGGAGTTCCTGCTACAATAGGATTTGCTATTACCCTATTCTTACTCTGGTCTATTAAATATCCTCCTTTATCATACTCTAAAAGTCCCGTATGTATTTTACTTGTATGCTTTTTAGGAAGCTTATCTCCTTTTTTATAATATTTTGTCCTACGTCTTTGACTAATAGGTACTTTATCTTCGTAATTGGGAATTACTACTTTCCATGTTTTACTCATTAATTAAGTTATTTACTAAATTTCTTGAGATATCAAGTCCATGTAGTTTTACATGATCACTTATATCTTTTACATTCTTAATATTTTTTATAAATACTACTTTAGATTCCATACTTAAATACTCACATAAGTATTCAGCTCCTTTAATTCCTGTATCGTCATTATCGAATAGTATGATAACATTGTCAAAATGCATTGCAATATTGTCTATCGCTTCATACTGATTTCTGTTCCCCTCTGCTTGAGGAGCTATTGAAGAAAATCCCAGTTCATGTAAACACATCACATCTTTAAGTGATTTTGTTACTATGAGGGTATCTCTAGAGAAATCTAGAGCATCATATCCTTGTATATTATCTTTAGTGACATTACTCATCCACTTATACTCACCCTTGTTTGCAAAGGGTCTATAAACTTTAACATTATTGTCAAATTTATAACAGTATATAGGATTGTAATTATTATACCTTAATATTAAATTTTTGTCTAAGAATATATATTTAGCAGAAAAAACATTATATTTTGCAAGGGTTTGTTGTGTAATCTTATAAGATCCCCAATACTCAATATCTTTTTCTGTAAACAACTGCGGTTTAAATTGCAGTAGTTTTTTATTATACTCTATCTTATCAGGCTTATACTCTCTATACTGCCTTTGGTATGGAGCAGTATTACTACTGCTACCATTTAGTTTAAGATTAAAATCTTTATTTATTATATTTAAAGCCTCTATAAAAGAAGCCTTATACAGTACCATTACTAAATCAAAACAAGAACCTTGAGCACCGTTAAAATCTTTAAATCGAAGCGCTCCATTTGAGAGAGCATATACAACAAAAGAAGGTACTTGGTCTTTTCTAAGTGGAGATCTAAAAGCTTTATTTACAGTAAAATCTACCCCTATATAATATCTCATTATCTCTTCCTGGCTTGCTTTTTCAAGTATAGCCTCTTTAGTGAGTCTTTCGGGTATATCTGCATTGCTTAGATCATACATGTTATATAAATAAAACTGAGCCGCCCATATTTCTATAGACGGCTCAGTGATTAATAAAATGTCAAACTAAGTATTAAAACGGTAGGTCTACATCATCTGTTGTTTGCACTTGTGCGGTTGATGTAGCTGCTGTCTTTTGCAATTTATCATATTGTGTAATACGAAGAGAAGAGCTTGCAACACTCATTGCTTCAATAAAAGGAGCGTAATTAGGGATTGCATTGTAATCCTTATAGTCATAAACAACCTTCAACCGTACAGGGACAGCTTCAGTATCTACAGTTCCCATTACTTGTGCAATATTATTACACAATTCAGAGAAATTACTTCCTTTTACATTAAATTGGTCTTTAGGCATAAAAGTAGTACAGATATGCTTTACTCTAATAAGCATATTGTTCACTCTCCTAAGTACCGCATCATCTTTAGACTCACCTTCTTTAGGAGTCACATATTGAGGATTTACATCAAACTCATTATGATTTAATTCATTACCGTTGGCATCAGAGAATTTAAAACTCATATAAGAGTTTCCGTTCTTATCAGTCTTTACTTCCATACCTTTAAAGGTACATCCTTCATTAACTCCTACGGGAATAGGAGTTGCTCCAGTCATTCCTGATGCGTCTAGCGATTGATTAATTTCGTACATTTTTTATTTTTTATTGTTAGTTATTATTACCAGATATCTTCTGATGTGTCTTCGTCTTCGTTACTTTCTTGCGAGACAGTTTCTTCTACCATTCCATTTACTGTTGTATGAGAATCGTATGTCTCTTCTGAATTATCAACATAAGTATCCTCCGTTGATGTCTCTTGTAAAGGTACTAAATTTTCTTCAGTTTCAATATAAATCTCATAAAATTTATAGTTAGAAAAGTCATCAAAAGTCTTAGTTTCTTCCTTTACAGAGATTGATATCTTACCTGTTGAAGGAAGATTATATGTACTTCTAAGGTCTCTATTATGAGGCATATTATTAGAAATACCTTGAGCATTAATAGCAACTCCTTTATTATCTGGTGCTAAATAAAGATAAGCATTATCGCTATCTGAATATGCAATACCAAATCTGTTAGAATCTTTGCTTACACCCATTCTACTTAAAAGTGCGGGAGAGAATTTAATAGAGCCGTTATCTTTTAGCTCCATTTTAAGGTCATCTCCGAATTTGTTCATGCGCTCTACACGCTTACCTACTAGTGTTAATTTCATTCGTAATATTTGTTAATTGCTTGAATTACTTGGTTTATATCATTTGGAATCTTCAGTTCATCGAACATTCCTTTAGGGGTTTTCCCTGTAGTAGTACCATCACTTTGTGTTCTAAAGTAATGCTTAATACCACCATTAGGGTCTTTTTCTACATCTGTAAATAATACAATAGTAAACATTCCCTCCATGTTTACTTTATCATCTACAAGCTTGCCTATAGTCTTAAACTTAAGCTTTCTGTTACCTGACAGATCTGTGGAAGCTTCTGCGTGTCCAATCATTATAAATGTGACATCATCTCGCATATTCTTACCTGCATTAGCAATTTCCCATGCATGCAGACCTATTTCAGTAAATTTTTCAAATCCTTTCTCATTAGCTCTACGCATAAATTCATTAGCCATAACATACGTAAAGTCATCAACGATAACTGTTTTAATATGTGGCATATTTTCATCTACATGCTTTAATGTTGCTACTATCTGCTGTGAATTATCAGTAGCAATATAGTTTCCTTTAGGATTATCCTTTGTTAGTTGAGAATAGTTCTTTTTCCAACCTCTAAAAGGCATTGGTTTCTTCGCTACATTCACTAAGAATGTAGAAGAAGCGTCCAATGACTCTAAGCTAGTTGATTTACCAGAACCAGACTCTCCGATTATTAATATTTCTTGTGACATTTTATTAATTATTAAAATTTAGTTCTCCTGGTTTTATATACTCATCTATCTTACTGTGCTTTAAACTGTCTAGCATACCTAATACAACTCCAGCCTCGCCTTCTCTATTTTTTATAATATGCCAATATATCATGGCCTGATTAGAATCTAGGGGGTTTGTTACAGGTAAACTGTTGGGTCCATAGCTTTGTAAATGAAGCATAAATGGTTTGTGAGATATAAGAACTACATCTGAACCATGAAATACAGCATCACTACCAAAAATATCTTTTTTCATTGGGTATTGTGTGGTAGGGTTTGCTATACGTTCAGCTCGTTCTATATCTCGATTTAATTGACTTAAAACAACAATTACTATCTTAAGTTCTTTTTTAATGAGCATAAACATTTTATAGAGCTTAGTGAGTATTTCTCTCTCTGAAGCTCCTTGTGCTCCTTTGGTTAGCAGAGTATGGTCTAGGAATACTACACTTCCATAGAAAGGGCCTTTTTTACCTTGCTCTTTCATATGGAATTCGTGTATAGTATTATAGATCTCCTCTACATTACCTGGGATATCTACATAATAGATATCGTAAGTGTTTATCGTATCCTCTACAATAAACTTTGCTTTCTCAAAACTGTCATCAGTAAGTATGTCATTACCTGAATATAGAGAAGAAGCTGTAATGTCAAGCTTGGAAGAAATCTTTCTACCTACTTGTTTCATTGACAGCATCTCAAAGTTAAAAGACAATACAGAAAACTCTTCATTTGGATTAAAATCAAATAGACTTGTCTCTAGCTCATTTGCTATAGAAGACTTGCCAGATCCAGACATGCCTGCAATGGTTACAATAGTACCCCATTCCATGCCACCTGCTATCACTTTATTTAATTTATTCCATCTTGTTTTAAGAGATCTTATTGTGCCTTTTCTTCTTTGATCTATATACTGTATTATTTCATCACTTGCCTTTTGAATGTGTTTATAAGGAAGCTTCTTAGAGGAATTTTCCGCCATAATTAATATCTTCTTTGTTTATTTCTGTTTCTGTTGTCATTACATTTAAAGTATCTCTCCATATGTCTTGCTTTAGCCAATTCTTTAAAGTTTTGATATAACTCAAACCTTTAGATTCTTGGCGTTTAGTATAGAACTCTACAGCTTTTTGCAGATCTTGAGTAGACGATCTTCCAGATTGTATTAGGGATAAATATAATTTCTTTATCTCTTTAGTACCTTCTTTCAGATAATCTACTCGTCCATCAATTCTTATAGACTTAGTTGGATATGCAGAGAGAAAGAGGTTAAACTCTTTCTCATATACATTCTCCGCTAAATCTACAAGATCTTCGTCTCCTAAGAACGGGTTATCAGATTTAGCATCGTGATAACTATCTACAAGGTCTCTAATAAAAGAGTTACCTTTTTCGGTAATGACCCATTTGGGGGTATCAAATAAATATCCTTTATCTTTTAAAGCTTCCAGTGTACTTACCCCTACAGTTTCAATATTCTTACTGTAAAGTTTAATTAAGTCTCTCTTATCGTAAGAGAAACAATAAAGTACAAAGTATTCTTCAAGAGTTAGTTGGACATCCATGAGAATCTCAACAAATGGTTTACCGATTGCGATCATTTTTTTAAATTAAGGGTGTTAATGTGTCAGCTTATATCACCAATGCTGTCTACCCATTTTACCGAATGATCTCCTTTAGTTCTTGTTCGTACCCATTTAACTTCTTGTGAACCTTTAACATACAAGTTTATATAAACAGCTTGTTTGCCTTCAACTTTTCTTAATGTCCTACCTGTCCTTTGGACGTTATCCAGAGCTTTTGAACTCCCTGCACAGCATATGCCAAGGGAACAGTCAGGAACATTAAGGCCTGCATTTAATGCTTTAACAGAGCTTAAAACTCTAATTCCAGCAGCATTTCCAAAATCTTCTAAAGTGCTTTTACGCACTGGTTTGGACATCTTACTGTGAAATATAGAGCATGAATCGCTTCCTATTACAGTTTGAATTTGCTCTGCGAAATCTATACTCTCACTAAATATGAGAGTTTTTCGATCAGCAAACTTATCTGTAAGTTTTTTAACGATTAAAAGCTTGTTAAATGCATTATAACACAATTGTTTTCTAAGGTTCATCATCTTATAGAAGATGATAGCAGTCTTTTTCTTATCTGTATCGTTACTTTTTAGTAGTCTACCTGCATTTTTAAAGGCTACAAACGAGCCTCCTAATTCTGCAGTACAATCTTTAAAGATCTTATCTATTCTATTATATTCTAACGCTTCTTCTGGAGTAAAACTAACTCCTAAGTTGTAAACAACATACGGTGATACAAGACCAAGATTTTTGGCCTGATTTAAATTTGTTGTTTTTACAGTAGGAGCTATATCTTCTAGGTATACACGATATTCTGGAGTTTCTGGTAAGGTTGCAGTAAAGCAATATATCTTATCCCAGGTGTTATTCTCGTAAAATTTTCGGTACTCTAAAGACAATGTAGTATGTACTTCATCTACAATCACAATATCCCAATGATTACTCTTTAGTTTATATGCAGATTGTATACATTGAAACTCTATTCTGTCTATATAACTTTCATATCCCCATTTCTTAAATTCATTTATCCATTCGTTATCTCTCAAGTTTTCTGTTGGAACAATTACAAGTGCTTTTGCATATATATCTTTAAAAGTATCAGCTATTGCTAATACTCCTATTCGTGTCTTTCCTAGACCTGTTGCTGCTATACTTGTACCTTTGCATCCTTTTGATTTCCAAGCTTTTAAGTGTTCATCTTGTAATTTACTTTTCTCTTCATTTATAAAATTTAACTCTGCCATTATTTCTCCCATTTATCTGTTATATTAGGATCAGCTTTAAGCAAATCTGTGTTTAATACTTGCATAGCGGCATATTCCATTAGGTTTCTTAGATTTTCTGCCCACTCTACTGCAAAATCTTTATGGCATACCGTATCAATCTGATCGTGTACAGTCATAACTATTTTAACATTAAGGTTATTATCTCTGATATAAGCTCTAATAAGAACTAAAGCTAGTTTAGTCATATCAGCCCCAGTACCTTGAATTGGAGTATTCTTAGAAGCTCGTTCAATAGTACCCAGTTCTTTTTTCTTATCATACCTAGTTTCTATCCCAGGAAACCATTCATCAAACCATCTTATTCTACGATAAGGAGCAAATGTTTTAATATGACCATGCTTCTTACCATAATTACCAAGAGATTCTAAGAATTTTTTAATAGAAGGAAATACACTAAAGTACTTCTCTATAAGACTTTCAGCATCTTCTGTGCTTATTTGCAACGTATCAGAGAGCTTTTGAGGTCCCATACCGTAGGCTAAACCAAAGTTAATGGTTTTCACATTGGTTCGCAACCTTTTATGCTCTTTGCAATTGCATTTCTGCTTTGATTCCACAAATTTACAGTCAGATTCTGCACTATTAGCCCAGTCCTCTCCGTATACAAGATCTGCACAAATAGAGTGGAGATCTTCACCAAGTTCTAATGCTTTAAGCCACACAGGGTCCTTAGAACCAACTGCAATAATGCATAACTCTTGAGAACTGTAATCTGCAGACACATAAACATGATCTCTATCTGCTATAAAGCACCTTCTAAACTTATTATCTGCAGGTATTTGCTGCATATTAGGTTTAGATGAAGCAATTCTACCTGTAGTTAGTATCTGTTTAAAATTAGTATGAACTCTACCGTCTTTACCTACATTCTTTAAGAACTCTTGGCCGTAGCTAGTAGCAAGTTTAGCAATTTCTTTATATTTTACATAGGTATTTACAAAAGAATTTGTAGACCTATATTTATATAAATTTTTACCATTAACATCTTCAAGCTCAGGTATATCTGTTTTTAAAACTTTAAGACATTGCAGTGGACTAGACCACTTTACATCTACTTTTCTAAGGTCAGAGTCGTCTATAAACAAATCTTGCTGTACATATTTACTTCTAAATGCTGCATAGTTATCATCAGTAAGTATATACTGATCTAATTTATCTGCATAATCGTGCATTTCTTTATCTGAAATATCAGCTATCTCTGTCCATTTAGGTATGTCCAGTTTAATACCATTAAACTCGATATCTGCTAAACCAAGAGCTGTTGCATTTTCTAAGCCTGCGATTTCTGCCTGGTCATATTTTATAATAAGCGCATCCTGATGTTTCTTTATTAGCGTAAGATATTCTATATCCTTAGCTCCATATAATATTTCAGCATCATCAAAGGGCTGACCTTTGAGATCTATAAATCTGTTTCTTATAGATTTATCAACTATTACATTTAAGTACCTGTCTGCAAGTGCAGCTAAGCTATATCTATAACTTAACTTGCCATTATAAATAACCTGGTCTACTACCATAGTATCCCAAGTATTTTCTAAAGTAATTTCTGCCCATTCTTTAATAAATTTATAATCAAACTTAACATTATGTAGTATTTTACATATAGTTGTTGATTGTAATATATCTCTTAATGGTTCTATAGATATTACTCTAGTGTCAATAACAAACTGGTGTTCTTGATCTCCTATCTGAAACATTAGTAGTCTCTTAGATAGAAAATCAAGTCCTTCAGTCTCTGTGTCTACTCCTAATACTGTTTTAGACCCACAGTATCTAACTACGTCTTCAATTTTACATGTTTTATAGTTAGAAGAAGCAATACTTCTATTGTCTCCTACAAAATAAACACTCATTAAAATAAGTGTTTAAAAGGGCTTTCAAACTCTCCCTGCTCTTCGTTATTTCCTGTAATCATGGGCTTTATAGTGTCATTGTCGTCTATAGTAAAAGCCATTACTTCTGATTTTGAATCTTCTATTCCTTGGAATACAAGAGTAACTCCATCAAACATATCTTCCTTTTTAACACTTTTTCCGTCTTGAGATAGTTCTATTTTACCCATCCTAGCTTCTGCTACAAAACAACAAAACTGTGTGTTAGTATTGTTGTTTATATACTTAATTGCATATGTTGCAGAATCTCTATTTTGCATATCTTCAAAAAATACGCCAGGTAGCTCTAGTATTTTATAATTATCAGCTTTTGTTTTTACAAAAAGCCTAGGAGTAAGTGTATTCTTACCGTTAGTTTTAACATGTTCTATAACATGTTTAATAACTCTCATTTTAAATTCATTCATTTTAATAAGATTAAAAAATTCCTCAGTGCTTTGAGTTATGCAGGGACTTGAGTGACCTCAAAGGTATGCTAGTAATGCCTTATCGCTGCACTGAGGAAAATAATTAGTTATTGATTTTTATATCGTAATTTGCTACAGACCAAGCGTTTATCTCTGTTAGAGTTTTTGGTCCGACACCCTTTGTATTCTTTAAATAAAATCCAAGGGTTCCTATCTCTAGGTCAGTTATACTGAAAGCTCCTGTTGAGGTTATTGCTTTCTTAGCTCTAGTAGATAATCCTGTAAGATCTAGTAGATTGTTTTCATCAATATCAATGCGTTGATGCCCACCTTCTGTTCCAGGAATACCAACAGTTTTACTTTTAAGCCCCTCTACATGCTTAAATACATAAGGCTCTGTAGGAAAAGAGCCTCCTAATGGTGTATACTCGTCTGTGTCTTTTAAAATTTGTCTTGCGATAATTATAAGACAGGTTAAAGCACATATTGCGGCAAGAATAAGTAAGTATGTCATAGTAAATCTAAGTTTTTAAGTTGTTTTTTATAAGAATCTAGTATCTTTTCAGATAGCATTAAAAATGTTGAATTGTCTAATCTTTTTAAGTTTATTTCATGTATTTCATCTTTTTTAGGTTTTTTAAATAATCCATTTTCCATATTAGTTAGCTTCTTAAGAAATTCTTCGGGGCTATCTATGTCTTTTAGCTCTTTTTCTATTAATTCTTTAGGAGATTTGTCTTCAAAAGATACTCTGAGATATACATCTAATTCTATCTTAGCGTCTACATTGTCTAAACATAATTTAGCCATGTTATCTACATCTTCTATAGTCTTATAAAGAGCTTCTGCTTCTTTGTATTTCTTTAATAGAGCTTTATATTTAAAACTCGTCCTTGCTTTCATCATACTTTTCTTGTATTTTTTCTAGGTTAATAAATTCTTTTATCTTGTCTTCATCTAATCCAGGTTCTATTTCTCCTTTTCTTGCTAAGAATTGTCCAAGAACAAATCCCATATTAAAAATAGACTGAGGAGTGTCTAATAAATCAGACGTTTTCTTTACTTGTTTTAAGAATGCCTCAATAAATTTAGAATCAGAATCTATAGCTGTATCCATTTCTAGCTGCGTTCCTACAGTAAGTAGCAGCGTTTTAATGTCATCAGTAATATTCAAAGCTTCGAGAATACTATCTGAATCGTGGTTGTATTTCCAATTCATAGGCTTAGTTTATAATAATTGTCCCATAAAAAGGCAGCATAATAAAAATACCCGCATCTCTTACTCCCATAATATTAGGGAGTAATTGAAAAGTATGCGCAAAGTCAAAGTTTAGATTAAATAGTTTTTTTGTTTTCATTTGTTATATAATTATTGATTAGTTTAATAAATGCATTTACACCCTAAGCTTTCCATATGCTCAACCCACTCGTCTTTACTTAATATATTTGACGCTGTAGGCTCACCGTAGCATAGTTCTGTTTGACCAGAGTATAGCGGATCATTAGCTGCTTCATCTGATACAATACAACACGCTTCATCTGAACAAGATGTAAGTACTGCGATAAGTATTATTAATAGATATTTCATTCTTTCTTTTTTAGTTTTAGCACCATCTATAATAGCTGCAGTATATGACAACTGCTAATTAAGTCTCCTCAATGTGTCAAAAACACTACTATAAATGGTCACGAGATAATAACTAACTCTAATCACTTTGTACATAAGTAATATCGATACGCTGTGCCCTGCGCCTGGGTAACTATCTCTTGCTGCCAACTCCTCAGTGTGCTTAACGCATTATAAGGATTTCTCCTTCCCTCTCAAATGGCATTTCAAGGGTACACTGGATAAGGTTATATGTTCCTATAGTTAGGCACACAGTATATAAGTACTGATTACACTTTCCCTTATCTTCTTTAAGTGATACCATCTATGGCAAAGCCTATTCGGTTATATCACTCAGGTCGTAGGTTTGACCTGTTTAAAAATTATCATCTGTCAACCCGTCAAGGTTGAGTGTTATGTACAATGCCTTGTGGTGCGCGTAGCCACAATTCCACCGTTAAAGGGTTTGATACGTCCCTTCACACTGTCTATAACACCTCCAATACAAATAACGTCTTGACATGACTGTGATAGAGGAAGGCTGCCAGTTGTTACCTTTATTTGACCTATCACTATTTGCTTGGAGTAGATGAATTTTAAATGATTACGTCTAACTCGCATAGACAGTATCTCGTATATCCTTCTAGATAATCACTTAGGTCGTAAGTTTGACCTGTTTATTTTTACCACCAAGAAGTATAATATACTCTATCTCCTTCCTCAATGGCATTTGCAGCGTCTTTCAACGCTTCAATAGTTTCCTCTTTGTAATGTTCATCTGAGTCACCTCCATGAAAGAATCCTCCTCCTGTAGGTAAATTATCAGATATAACTAACTCTTGCAAATCAGTTATATCTTGTTCTTTTAGTTCTACTTTACAGCAGTTAAAAGATTTCATACTACCAAAAGAGGCTGTTCCTATGCCCCCTTTACTGAAATAAAGGTCTGACATGTACGCCTCAAGATTAGGATTTTTACGCCAATAGTATAGTTCTGTCTGAAAGTCTGTATTATGCGTAAAGTCTACTTCTTTTCTGTTCTTTCCTTTATAACTATATAAATATGCATCAAGTCCCATGTTCTTCTTTTAAAAAGTTAATTATTTCTGTTAGTTGTTCTTGTCGTTCTTCTTGTTTGTCTTGTTCGTAACATGATTGGCATACATACAACGCATCACATGCGCATAAAAGCGCAGGTGATATGCAATATAGTTCATTCATGTCTTCTGTTTCGTGTCTTGTCATTAGAATGGTAGTTTTCTTTGGTTAAATTTATCTGTTAGGTAATCTTCTATTTGTTTCTTAGTAATAAAATATTTAAGCTTCATCAGTCCTATAATAAATATAGCTGCTATAAAACCAACACATATATAAGATATTATCATTGTTGCTGCTCCTACAATAAAACTAATAGATCTAGTATCTAATGTAAGCAGTGCGTTAAAGATAATAATAATACTACATGTGAAAAATACTACATACAAAGCTATAAAGCTATAGTATATAAGATTAGAGATTGTTTTCATGTCTTTTCTTTCTATTTATAAAGGTTTTTAAATTGTTTACATCGAAGTATACTTTAGTATTAAAGTCCACTACTGCGTAGGTTGAATCCCCCTCCCCCACGTATACGGGAAATTTGTCATTGAAGGCATTAAAGATATGTCCTATTAGGCTATCTTGAGTTTGTGCTGTACAACTATAACTCAGCAAAACTGTGGCAATAATTAGTATTCTTTTCATATATAAATAATTAATAATTAGAGGTTACAAAACAAAAAAAGAAGAAAGGAGATACCTACGACTCTAACGCCAAGGTCAAACTCACCACAAGGGCAGAATTGACAGTATCAACTTTCTAATTTCTAATTGCTATTAAGTTTACTATTTGCACTTAATTTTAAATGTGGGATATTCCGTTGCGCACTCCACTTTACCTTACATAGCAAATTAAAAACTGTAAAGACTGGTATCCCTTACTGTACCGTTGAGACGGTTGACCTCCGTGTTGTTGTTTTCGAGTTCTTGGTACTCGCACCAATGATAAATAAGCTAACACGTAAT
>TARA_R110000822_G_scaffold30475_5_pt1 | contig 17116 bp, 15 predicted proteins | sample TARA_R110000822 | Tara Oceans TARA_R110000822 (sample SAMEA4397666) | marine metagenome | biome: Polar Biome; feature: [SRF] surface water layer (ENVO:00010504); material: water (ENVO:00002006), including particulate matter (ENVO:01000060) such as... | depth 5 m | reverse complement strand
GTTGCCGCTATGAATTTATTCCGGACAGCAGTGCGCGAAAGCGGGGATCCATTGTCCGGTTCGGGAGCGCTACTCGTCCTGTGCTGTGGATTCAATGGATGTTTGGCAGTGCAGAACTAACCGGGTAAGAAAATCAACCAGAGGTTGGTGCCAGGGAGCGAAGGCAAAAGGAGTGTCGCAATGCTGCATCGGATAGGAGAGGGTGAATTAAAGCGGGCTAATTACGCAGCGCGCTTTATCCGCCATTGCAGCAACCAAATAACCAGCCAGCCACTCACCACGCCCGCACCGTTGGCAATCAGATCTTCCCAGTCCGCCACTCGCATGGGGTGAAACGATTGAACATATTCAATCACCGCGCCTAATGCGAAGATCGACAGCCCGCGCGCCCACCAGTACCAGCGTGGAAAGCTCAAATAGCTCAGCAGCATCAAGGCAAAGAGCCCCCCAGCATGATACAGGTCGCTTGCCGAGCTATAGACGGCCGGTGTAGGTGAGGGGCGTAGGCCCAGATACAGAGCCAAGGCCAGTACGCAAAAAAATAAAACCTTGAATACCGGGCGCAAGCGCAGCCATCGGCGCGCGGTGCTTAACCACATAGGTGCTCCATAATTAAAACAATGCGTGCTGACGTCGCGATATGCCTGGTGAGTACAGACATGCAGGATGTACAGTCTATCGCCTTGAATCATAACCGGAATTGTCAGCGCGATCGCCCGCTGAGACAAAAAAATGTTCCTCGGCAAGACCATCCTCGAATGGTACCATTCCGAAAAATGCAACCGGCGCCCGGTATCCCATAGTTATCGTTACTCCGAGCGTTGTAGATCTCTCTGTGATGAAAATGTCCAGATCCCGCCCGCTGTCAGTTGTCGCTAATCGAGCGAGTCGCGGAGAATCAAATAATACGCTGGAGTAGTGATGAAGGTGATGGTAACGGGCGCGACAGGCTTTATAGGCTCTGCCCTGGCCTCAACACTGTCTGCCTCGGGTTATTCCGTCTGCTGCGCTTCCCGTCGATCACCGCCCCGTTTGACCGGGGAGCATTTTATTATAGATTCGCTTGATGCCGATACGGCATGGTCTGAAGCACTCAATGCGGTAGATGTGGTAGTGCACTGTGCTGCTCGTGTACACGTGATGAACGAGACCGCAGCAGATCCGCTGGCCGAATATCGGCGAATCAACGTTGACGGAACCTTGAATCTGGCGCGGCAGGCAGCGCACGCTGGGGTCGGTCGCTTTATTTTTCTCAGTTCCATCAAAGTCAATGGTGAGAGTAGTCAAGCCGGATCCGCCTTTACCGCGCAGGATTTGCCCGCTCCGGCTGATCCTTACAGCATTTCCAAATGGGAGGCTGAAGAAGCGTTGCGGGACCTGTCGAAAGCAACCGGTATGGAGTTGGTCATCATCCGCCCAGTGTTGGTATACGGCCCAGGTGTGAAAGGCAACTTCAATAGCATGATGGGCTGGCTTAACCGCGGCATACCCTTGCCGCTAGGCGCCATTCATAACAAACGCAGCCTTGTCGCCCTGGACAATCTCGTCCATCTGATCATCACCAGCATTGCGCACCCTGCCGCAGCCAATCAGGTATTTCTAGTCAGCGATGGCCAGGACATCTCCACCACCGATCTGCTGCAGAAGATGGCCACCGCGCTGGATAAACCAGCCAGGCTGTTACCGGTGCCGGCGAGCTTGCTAGAATACGCCGCATCCGTGCTTGGCAAACGAGGGGTAGCCCAGAGGCTCTGCACGTCGCTTCAGGTTGATATAACGCATACGCGTGAGACCCTGGCTTGGAAGCCACCCGTGGCGCTGTCTGAAGGTTTGCAAGCGGCTGCCGACGCTTTTCTCAGGACGAAAAACCAATGACATTATGGCTATCCCTTTTGGCACTGGCTGGGGTTTCCGCACTGTTGACCTGGATCCTGCGCCGCTATGCCGTCGCACGCAGTCTTATCGATATTCCCAATCTACGTAGCTCACACACCATCCCCACCCCCCGCGGTGGCGGAGCTTCCATCGTCGTGACCTTCTTGTTGGTGCTGCCGTTTCTGGCAATGGCTGGCTGGTCGGATTGGCCCTCTGTTATCGGCCTGCTTGGCAGCGGGCTGCTGATCGCCATCATGGGCTTTCGCGACGATCACGGCTCAAGCAGCGTATTGATCCGCCTACTGGTGCACTTTATCGGGGCCGCCTGGCTCCTGTTCTGGCTACCTGAACTGCCCATATTGTTGCTGTTTGGCGTAAGTCTTGATCTGGGTTGGGCCGGATACATCTTGCTGGCCCTTTTCCTGGTATGGATGTTGAACCTGTTCAACTTCATGGATGGGATCGATGGGCTCGCAGGTGTGGAAGCCATTTGCGCCTCCCTCGGTGGCGCGCTGTTATATGTTCTGGTCGGTCATGAAGTTGGGGCGATTACACCTTTAGTACTAGCGGCGGTAGTAAGTGGCTTTTTGTGCTGGAACTTTCCGCCTGCCCGTATCTTTATGGGTGACGTGGGCAGCGGCTTTCTCGGCATTACCCTGGGAGCCCTGGTTCTGCATTCCGCGCTATACGCACCGGAGTTGTTCTGGGCCTGGCTGATTCTGCTTGGGGTGTTTATTGTTGACGCTACTTTCACGTTACTCCGGCGCATGCTGCAAAGAGCAAAATTCTACGAAGCGCATCGCACACACGCTTATCAGTACGCCGCCAGGCGCCTTGAATCGCACCGTGCGACTACCCTTGCGGTATTGCTGATCAACGCGTGCTGGCTGCTGCCCTGGGCTTGTAGTGTGGCGCTTGGATATACAGATGGGCTGGCAGCCACGGTCATGGCTTATGTACCGTTAGTCGGGCTGGCCATCTGGCTCAACGCGGGTAAGCCTGAGGGTGCAGCATCCTAGCGCCTTGGAGTTACATAATAATGACCCGGCTACCTTGTTGTCATAAATCAACGCGGGTACCATGCCCGGCTAATGGTCGTGCACGTCAACAGTCCACCATTCAAATATTGCGTTTTGCTTTATAACAAGGATGTTCGCATGCCTGCAGGAAGTCTTTCTTGCGGGCAGGTTGGCGATGTTATTCATAACGTCGGTATCAAGTGCAGACATTCGTCGGATTGATTGGCGCGGTATTTGGAAGTCCAATTGAGCTCTCGTAGCGCTCCACTACATGCTGAGGTTTTATGAAAGGTATCGTTCTTGCTGGCGGCTCTGGTACACGGTTATATCCCATTACCAAGGGCGTATCCAAACAGCTGGTCCCTGTCTACGATAAGCCGATGGTTTATTATCCCATTTCTGTTCTGATGCTGGCCGGCATCAAAGATATCCTGATCATTACCACCCCTGAAGAGCAGTCCGGCTTCAAGCGCCTGCTGGGTGACGGCTCGGAAATGGGCATCCACTTTGAATACGTAACGCAGCCAAGCCCCGACGGCCTGGCTCAGGCGTTCATTCTGGGTGAAGAGTTTATCGGCACCGATGATGTGTGCCTGGTCCTTGGCGACAACATCTACCACGGCCATGGTCTGGCCGGCGTATTGGCCAATGCGGTCCGCAACGCCAAACAGGAGAACAAGTCCACGGTCTTTGGTTACCGGGTCAATGATCCAGAGCGTTATGGCGTTGCCGAATTCGATGCCAATGGCACCGTTGTCAGTCTGGAAGAAAAACCCAAGGTTCCCAAGTCCAACTATGCTGTCACGGGCCTGTATTTCTATCCCAATGATGTGGTTCAGAAAGCCAAAGACGTCAAACCCTCCCACCGCGGCGAGCTCGAGATCACCACGCTCAACCAGATGTATCTTGACGAAAGCCGTCTGAAGGTCGAACTGTTGGGTCGTGGCTACGCTTGGCTGGATACCGGTACCCACGAAAGCCTGCTGGAAGCCTCTCTGTTTATCGAGATCATCGAAAAGCGCCAGGGTCTCAAGGTCGCGTGTCTTGAAGAAATCGCTTTCGAGATGGGCTACATCGATAAAGACCAACTGCTGGCCCTGGCCAAGCCGTTGTCAAAGAATCAGTACGGTCAGTACCTGATCAAATGTGCAGAAGAGGGCCCCATTCGTTGATATTTACACCGCAATCCATACCGGACGTTATCCTGTTCGAGCCCAAAGTGCATGGCGATCAGCGCGGCTACTTCACAGAAACCTATCGCCAGGACGTATTTGACCAAGCGACAGGCTTTAAAGTGGAGTTCACCCAGGATAACGAATCCAGCTCAAGCCGCGGGGTGCTGCGCGGATTGCACTTCCAGCTGCCCCCGCACGCCCAGAGCAAACTGGTCCGGGTTATCAAGGGCGCTGTTTTGGATGTGGCGGTAGATATCCGCGAGGGCAGCCCGACCTTCGGTCAACACGTTGCAGTAGAGCTGACGGAAGAAAACAAGCACCAGCTGTTTATCCCGCGCGGCTTTGCCCATGGCTTTGTGGTGCTCAGCGAGCAGGCCATTTTTGCTTACAAGGTGGATAGTTATTACTCGCCTGAATGCGATCGTGGCCTCGCCTGGAACGATCCAGACATCAATATCGACTGGCAGATAGCCGCGCAAGACATAAAGCTGTCCGCCAAGGACACGCGCCAGCCTACACTCGCCAATCTGAGTGACAGGTTCCAGTATGGCGTAAACTATTATGCGTAAAAAGGTACTGGTAACGGGTGCCACCGGCCAACTTGGCCGCAGTTTCCAGGATCTTGAAGCGCGTCATGCCGGGATTGAATTCACCTTTGCCGACCGCGCAGTGCTTGACCTCTCAGTGCCCGGTCAAGTAACGCAGTATCTGCAAAGCCAGCGCTATGACTTTATCGTCAACTGCGCAGCGCATACCGCGGTAGACAAGGCCGAGCAAGAACGCGAACTGGCCGAGCAGATCAATCACCATGCAGTCGCTGAACTGGCTCAGGCGGCGAAAGACCAGGGCGCCTATCTGATACACGTCAGTACTGACTATGTATTCGATGGTTGCCATCACAAGCCTTACGCCGAAGATCATCCCACCGCGCCGGTGAACAACTACGGGCAAAGCAAGCTCAATGGCGAACGCGCACTTCAGTCCAGCGGCGCCAATGCCAGCATTGTGCGTACCAGTTGGGTTTACTCCCAGCATGGCAATAACTTCGTCAAAACCATGCTCAGGCTGGGTCGCGAGCGCGATGCGCTCACGGTCATTGCTGACCAGGTAGGCAGCCCAACTTACGCAGGTGATTTGGCCAGCGCCATCATGACGCTGATTGAACGGCAGCAAAGCAACCCGGTGGCGGGCTGCATCCTGTGGCATTACAGCAACGAAGGCGTTTGCAGCTGGTATGACTTTGCCAAAGCGATATTCGAGCTCGCAGGCATCCACTGCAATGTCTCGCCGATTGAAACCAAAGACTACCCCACACCCGCCAACAGGCCGCATTACAGCCTGTTGAGCAAACAAAAATTCAAGCATAATACCGGCTCGAGCGTGCCCTACTGGCGCGACTCGCTGGCCCTATGCTTGCACAACATCAAGGACGAAAATGTCTAAAATACTGGTTACCGGCGGCGCTGGTTTTATCGGCTCTGCCGTCGTGCGTTATTTGCTCAATGAAACCGAGCACTCAGTCGTCAATCTGGACAAGCTGACCTACGCAGGCAATCTGGAATCCCTCAGCACGGTGAGCGATGCCCCAGGCTATGCCTTTGAGCAGGTGGATATTTGCGACGCGCAAGAAGTAAAACGCGTGCTCGCCGAGCATCAACCTGATTTGATCATGCACCTGGCGGCAGAATCCCACGTAGATCGCTCCATTGACGGCCCGGGCGAATTCATCCAAACCAACCTGGTTGGCACCTATGTGCTGTTAGACCAGGCCCGGGCGTATTTCCAGACCCTGAGCGCCGAGAAAAAAGCGACCTTTCGCTTTCATCACATCTCCACCGATGAAGTCTATGGCGACCTACCGCACCCGGAAGAGCAGTCCGGTGAATTGCCGCTGTTTACCGAAGAAACCGCCTACGCGCCCAGCTCGCCGTATTCCGCCAGCAAGGCCGGTTCTGATCACCTGGTTCGCGCCTGGAATCGCACCTTCGGCCTACCGACCGTGCTGACCAACTGTTCCAACAACTATGGCCCGTACCACTTCCCTGAAAAACTCGTGCCTTTGATGATCCTCAATGCACTCGAGGGCAAGCCGCTGCCGGTCTACGGCAAAGGCAATCAGATCCGCGACTGGCTGTATGTAGAAGACCACGCCCGCGCGCTGGTACTGGTGGCGACCCAAGGCAAGATCGGCGAAACCTACAATATCGGTGGCCATAACGAAAAGCAGAACATCGAAGTGGTGCACACCATCTGTGACCTGCTGGAAGAACTTAGCCCGCGTGCGCAAGGCTCCTACAGAGACCTGATTACCACCGTGCAAGATCGCCCTGGCCACGACATGCGCTACGCCATCGACGCCAGCAAGATCCAGCGCGAGCTCGGATGGGTGCCGCAGGAAACCTTTGAAAGCGGCATCCGTAAGACCGTCCAGTGGTACTTGGACAACCAGGCCTGGTGCCAGCGCGTGCAAGATGGCAGCTATCAGCGTGAACGATTGGGAGCAGCAAATTAGATGCAGAATTTTTCGGCGTCGCCGATCCGTTTAGCGAAAGATATCTGGGCAAATCGCCGTCTGATTGCCACGTTGTCAAAGCGCGACGTTGCCGGTCGCTACCGCGGCTCTTTTATCGGCGTATTCTGGTCGTTCCTGACCCCGGTTCTGATGCTGGCGGTGTTTACCTTCGTGTTTGGTGAGATATTCCAGGCTCGCTGGGGTGCGGGTGAGCGTACCGGCATGCTGGATTTCTCGGTGGCATTGTTCGCCGGGTTACTGGTCTTCTACTTTTTTTCCGAATGCATCAGTAGTGCACCGTCGCTGATCGTGGAAAACGCCAATTACGTAAAAAGGGTGGTATTTCCATTGGAAATACTCGCCATAGTAAAACTGATTGCGGCGTTATTTCACTTGGTCGCCGGTTATATCATCCTGCTGCTTCTGATGCTGGCGTCCAATTGGGATTTTTCCCCAAATGCTCTGCTAACGCCCCTGGTCATGCTGCCGTTTTTCCTCATGGTGCTTGGCCTGACATGGGCCCTGTCTGCGCTAGGGGTGTTTCTGCGTGACATTACCCAGCTCATTTCGCCCGTATTGACGGCAGCCATGTTCCTCAGTCCAGTGTTTTACACGCTTGCTTCCGTGAGTGAAGCCTACCATTGGATATATATGCTCAATCCGCTTACGTTTCCGATTGAGGAGGTTAGGGCGGTAATGCTGTACGAGCAAACGCCCGATTGGATGGGATTGCTTTATTACAGCCTGATCTGCCTCGCAGTCGCCTGGGGCGGTTTCTTCTTATTCCAGAAAACACGCAAGGGGTTCGCCGATGTCCTCTGATATCGCCATATCGGTACAAAACCTTAGCAAGTGCTACCAGATCTTCGACAAGCCTCAGGATCGGCTCAAACAGATGCTCTTCGGCGGTTCGCACAGGTACTACAGCGAATTCTGGGCACTGGATAACGTCAGCTTTGAAGTCAAGCGTGGCGAGACAGTCGGCATCATCGGCAGAAACGGGAGTGGCAAATCTACCCTGCTGCAGATGATCTGCGGCACGCTCAACCCCACCTCCGGAGACATCAAAGTGAGCGGTCGTGTCGCTGCCTTGCTTGAGCTGGGCTCAGGCTTTAACCCCGAATTTACTGGCCGTGAAAACGTGTTCATGAACGCCTCGGTGTTGGGGCTGACGCGCGAGCAGATCCACAGCCGCTATCAGGACATTGTCGACTTCGCAGACATCGGCGCCTTTATTGATCAGCCGACCAAGACCTATTCCAGTGGCATGATGGTACGTCTGGCATTCGCTGTTATTGCCCATGTGGATGCCGATGTGCTGGTCATCGACGAGGCCCTGGCCGTGGGAGATGCGTTCTTCACCCAGAAATGTATGCGCTACCTGCGTAATTTCATGAAGAACGGCACCATTCTTTTTGTCAGTCATGACACCAGTTCGGTAAGGAACCTGTGCTCCAAAGCCATCTGGATAGAAAAGGGCAAGGTGCTCAAAGAGGGTAGCTCCAAGGAGGTCTGCGAGGACTACCTGGAGGCTTTCTATGAAGCACAGCAGGGCAAGGGCACCACAACGCGCATCCGCGCCGATAAGGATCCGTCGCGCCCGGCAGTATTCAAAGATCAGCGCAGCACCTTTATCAATGCCTCCTCGCTGCGCAACGATTTACAGCTATTTGAGTTCGATTCGACTGCCCCTTCGTTCGGCAAGGGCCATGCGCAAGTGACATCGGTGGAATTCCTGGATGTAGAGGCCCACCCGCTGGCCTGGATTGTCGGTGGCGAGGACGTGATACTTAAGATAGAAGCTTGTGTTCATGCGCCTCTGGATTCCCCGATTGTCGGTTTCTTTGTCAAAGACAAACTGGGGCAAGCGCTCTTTGGAGACAACACCTGGCTTAGTTATATCGATGAGAAAGTGATCTTTCACGAAGGTGACATTATCGTCGCGGAATTCGCTTTTCAGATGCCCAGATTGGCGACCGGGGATTATTCAATCACGGTTGCCGTGGCTAACGGTACCCAAGAGGAGCACGTACAACATCACTGGGTACATGACGCGGTGGTTTTCAAATCGGAAACAACCAGCGTGGCCAGTGGCATCGTAGGTATTCCTATGAACAGAATCGAGCTCAAGCTCGGAGGTGCCGGTGAATAGTTTTGAGAATCTCTTGTTAGAGGCTGCAAGCTTTACTCCGCGGTCGCTACAAGAACCCAACGCATGGTGTGGTCACCTGCCATTTGCCGCCTGGTTGATGCGCACAGTCAAGCCGAAAATGTTTGTTGAGCTTGGAACTCATACAGGTAATTCGTATTTTTCATTTTGCCAATCAGCCACGGAAGCCAACAGCAGCATCAGATGTTATGCCATCGATACGTGGCAAGGTGATGAGCATGCAGGCACCTATGGTAACGAGGTGTTTGACCAGGTCAACGAGCATAACCAGACCTATTACGCGAATTTCTCACGTCTATTGCGAATGACATTTGACGAGGCCGTGGATTATTTTACCGATGGCTCGATTGACCTGTTGCACATTGACGGGCTGCATACCTATGAGGCGGTCAAGCACGACTTTGACACCTGGTTGCCGAAGTTGGCACCTGGCGCGGTCGTGTTATTTCACGATACCAACGTGCGCGAACGCGGGTTTGGTGTTTGGAAGTTCTGGGAAGAGTTGCAAGCGCGCTATCCAGCCAATATGGAGTTCTTTCACTCCAACGGTTTGGGCGTTTTACAGATTGACGGAGCATCTGATCAGCAAAAGTTGGCGTGGCTTGATGCAGATTCCGGTCAGCAACAGCTATTGAAAGATTACTTTGGAACCCTGGGTGGCAGGCAACTGGACCGCTTTGAGCTCGGGCAGGCAAAAAACCATGCTGCCAATCTCGCTCACATCCTGGCCGATCGCGAAGGGCAGATTAGCCAGCATGCGGATGCGCTTGAGGCGTATCAGCAGCAGGCTCAGGTGTTCACTCAGAATGTGGCTGTACTGCAGCACGACGTCGCCCAGCGCGATGAACAAATTGCGCACCAGCTTGCTGAGCTTGAGCGCTATCGCGCCCAGGCCCAGCAGTTCACCGAACAGGTCAATGCATTGCAGGCCGAGCTCGCTGAAACAGCAAGCCATCGCGATACTTTAATGGCAGAAAAGGAAAGCTCAACGTCGCTCGAAGCGACCAAGCCGAGCGTTACAGGGACTAGTGGAAAAGACTGATAAATGAAATTGCCCAACCAATTGGTAGTGAAACTAAAGCGTGTTGCCCGACTGTCGAAACGGTTTGTGCGACGCCAGGTTCTGGAAGTCAAAACGATTGTCGGCTTGCCTGAAGATTTTGATGGCAACGTCTATTTAAAATTACATCCGGATGTCAAAAGAGCGGGGTTAGACCCCGCTGAGCATTACTTGAATCATGGGCGGGCCGAAGGCCGACGTTACGTGATACCTGCTCTGGATGTGTTTAACACCAGAAGTTTTACCCCCGAGTTTGAAACCGTACTGCTTGTCAGTCATGAGGCATCCATAACGGGTGCTCCCATACTGAGCTTTAACCTCGTTCTCGAATTGAGCGAGCGCTTTAATGTGGTTGTGTTACTGCTCGGCGGCGGGCCGCTGGAGGCGGCGTTTCAGCGGGCAGGCGCGGCAGTCGTTACCTCGCCAAAACTGCGCGGTCATTACGCCGATTCTGAGATGGTCGTAGAGCAATTATGCGAGCGCTTCAAATTCCAGTTCGCCTTGGTCAACAGCATCGAGTCCAGAGTCGTCGTCCCTGCCTTGGCCCAGCGTTTTATCCCGGTCATCAGCCTGATTCATGAGTTCGCCTCCTATACGCGGCCCAGAGAGGCGTTCGGTACTGCACTGTTCTGGTCTACTGAGGTGGTGTTCTCCACCAACATCACGCTGAACAATGCGTTTGAGGTATACCCCCATCTTTCGCAACGCGCCACGCACGTTCTGCCCCAGGGCCGTTGTCGTTTCCCGCTGGACGAGTTAGAGGATGAACGTGCGGATGAAGCCGCCCGCATTCGTGCTTTAGTCCGGCCAAAAGGTCTTGCAGAAGATGCCGTCATTATTTTGGGCGCCGGCAGCGTGCAATATCGTAAAGGCGTCGACCTCTTTATCGAATGTGCTGCTCGGGTAGTGCAGTCCGCAGCGGGGGGCAACTGTCACTTCGTCTGGATAGGTCACGGATATGACCCGGAAAATGATGTGGGTTATTCCGTCTATCTTGACGATCAGGTACGTCGTGCAGGTCTCAAGGCGCACATCACCTTTATCGGTGAGACGCCGGCAATCGACGCCGCTTACGAAGAAGCAGACATATTGTTGCTTTCGTCCAGGCTGGACCCGTTGCCTAACGTTGCCATTGATGCAATGTCATACGCTTTGCCGGTCCTGTGTTTTGAAAAAACAACAGGGATTTCAGACTTTCTGAAAGAGGCAGGGCTGGCAAATCACTGTGTCGCGCATTATCTGGACACCTCCGATATGGCAAACAAGGTGCTGGAACTGGCCAGTTCCCCCCGTCTCCTGAAGGATGTGGGCAGCCGCTGCAAAACAGCATCAGCGCGTTATTTCAATCTCAAAAGCTATGTCAATAAGCTAGTCAGCATAGCTGAGAACGCGTGCGCCAAAACGCAGCAAGAGCAGGCCGATGTGCAGACCATTCTGTCATCGCAGCTCTACCGCCAGGATTTTGCCTGTCCGCCACACGTGCAGGATTTCTCCATCGAAATGGAGGTTCGCAATTATGTACGCGCTTGGGCCAGCGGGATTGGCAGACGCAAACCATTGCCAGGCTTCAACCCGGGTATTTATGAAGAGCAAAACGGTAGCGCGCTGAAAAATAGCGATCCCTTCGCAGACTACTTGCGTAAGGGTCAGCCTGAGGGGCCTTGGAGTTATCCGGTGATAGTGTCGAATAACCTTGCCATCACCGGCGAAGAGGCGCGGGTTTCTCCTGCCTCCGCTCAGCGCGTGGCCTTGCATTTACATGTTTACTACTGTGACTTGCTTCCCGAAATACTGGCTCGGCTTACGCAAAACGAGATTCGTCCTGATCTGTTTATCAGCGTCACAACCGATGACGCGCGGCAGGAAGTTGCCCAAGCTCTGGAGGCGTATACCGGGCGCGTTGCTGAGATCGTCGTGGCACCCAATTGCGGTCGGGATATCGGACCCTTCCTGACGGAGTTCGGCCATACGCTATTAGCCAATTACGACATCATCGGGCACCTTCATACCAAGAAGACGGTTGATCTGGCAGACAGCGCAGTAGGGCGTGTCTGGTACAAATTCCTGCTCGAGAACCTGCTGGGTAGCCAGTCTTCGCCGATGGCAGACACCATCGTTGGAAAGCTGCAGCAGGATCCATCGATTGGCTTGGTGTTCCCCGACGACCCCAACATTGTTGGTCTGGATGGCAATCGCGAGTATCTGGCAGAACTGGCGCAGCGCCTGGGGCCGTTGAGTTCGGAAGAATATTTTGCGTTCCCGGTGGGGACCATGTTCTGGGCGAGGGCCGAGGCACTGGCGCCGTTGATCAACCTGAATCTGTCATGGGACGATTATCCAAAAGAACCGCTCCCTTATGACGGAAGCATGCTTCACGCGCTCGAAAGATTATTTGGCTTGAGTCTGCCTCTAAGCAATTTGAGATTTGCCTCAACCAATGTCATAGGCATTACAAGATGAAGATAACCATATTTGGTGGCGGCGGGTTTATAGGCTCAGCCATTGCTGATCGTCTGCTGCGCGAAGGGCATGCTCTGCGCATTTTCGAGCGCCCTCGCGTTGAGCCTTACCGGGAGTTTACTGAGGATGAGAGCGTCGAGTGGATCACTGGTGATTTGATGAGTGTCCATGATGTCAGTGTCGCGGTAGAGGGCGCAGACGTTGTGCTTCATCTCGTGTCTACTACCTTGCCCAAGAGCTCGGATGACGACCCGATCTATGACGTCCAGAGTAACCTTGTTTCAAGCCTTCAATTGCTGAATGCGATGGTGGCACAGAAGGTACCGAAGATCATATTCATCTCCTCTGGAGGGACGGTTTACGGTAACCCCTTATATCTGCCTATCGATGAGAAGCACCCTACCGAACCGCGTGTTTCCTATGGCATCACCAAGCTCGCCATCGAAAAATACCTGAATCTGTATCAGCACCTGCATGGCATCAAAGCCATTACCCTGCGGGTGGCCAACCCCTTTGGTGAGCGGCAGCGGATAGAAACTGCACAAGGCGCCGTAGGCGTCTTTTTGAGCAAGGCCATTCAAGAGCAGTCATTTGATATCTGGGGCGATGGCAGTGTCATCCGTGATTACCTTTATGTAGGTGATCTGGCTGATGCTTTTGCCCGCGCTGTCACTTATGAAGGCGATGAATCGGTTTTCAACATCAGCTCCGGTGTGGGTACCAGCCTGAATGGGTTGATTGAAGCGATGGAGCGCATGCTCGGGCGTCCCGTTGCGCGCAATTACCTGCCTGGGCGGGCATTCGATGTGCAGGTCAGTGTTTTAGCCAATACGCTTGCACAGAAGGAGCTAGGGTGGGCACCGCAGGTGAGCCTCGAAGAGGGGCTCTTACGTACTGCTGCCTATATGCGTGAGACATTGAAAAATGCGCCGAGGTAACCCGTTCAAAGCGTCGCTGCGTTTCACCGGTTTGTCGGTAAAGCGTGCACGGCGTTTGGCCGGTGGCGCGATTCAAGCCTCGGGCGGGCTCAGGCAGTTGTTCGCAAAGGCATACGCACTGTATCGCCGCGAAGGTCTGGCGGGTCTGAAGCGAGGCGTGAATCTGGTCAGGTCCCGGTCGCTGCCGGAGACCGTTGATGGGCTTGAAGTTCAGCGTAACGACTATGCCCAATGGGTAAGCCGCTACGATACGCTGACTGACCCTGCCAGAGAGGCAATACGGGCGGAAATAGGCACGCTGACGCATACGCCCATCATTTCTATTGTGGTCCCCACCTACGATGCGCCGTTGAGTTATTTGGACCAGGCTATATGGTCTGTGCGCCAACAGCTTTATCCGTACTGGGAGCTGTGCATTGCCGACGATGCATCAAAGAATCAGGCCGTGCGCGATCTACTATCCCAGCACGCCAGTGAAGATGAGCGCATCAAGCTTAGCTTCAGAGCGGTGAATGGGCATATTTCTGCGGCCTCCAACACCGCATTGGAGCTGGCAACCGGCGAGTTTGTCGCCCTGATGGACAATGACGATCTGCTGCCAGAGCACGCCCTGTTCTTTGTCGCGAAAGCGATCAATGAACACCCCGATGCCGCCTTGCTCTATTCCGATGAAGACAAGATTACCGAAGATGGTCAGAGGTTCGCCCCCTACTTCAAGTCTGACTACAATCCTGAGCTGTTCCTTGCACACAACATGATCTCGCACCTAGGCGTCTACCGTCGCGACATCATGGAGAATGTGGGCGGCTTTCGCCTGGGGCTTGAAGGGTCCCAGGATTACGACCTGGCGCTACGCGTCATTGAGCAGATCAAGCCGGAACAGATCGTCCACATCCACCGCGTGTTGTACCACTGGCGTGCGATACCGGGCAGCACAGCGCTTGCCAGCGGCGAAAAGAACTATGCCGCCGAAGCGGGTAGAAAGGCGATTTCCGAGCACTTTCAACGGCTGCAGATCCAGGCCACTGTAGAGCCTGCACCGCAGATTCCATCAATGAACCGCGTACGCTTCAGCGTACCCGATCCGGCGCCGTTAGTGAGCATTATCATCCCCACTCGCGATCGCCTAGAGCTACTTGAGATGTGCGTCCAGTCGGTTCTGCAACACAGCACCTATCCGTACTTCGAGATCGTGATCGTAGATAACGGCAGTGTTGAACCGCGCACGTTGGCGTATTTTGACAAGGTAGCATCTGAGCGCATCAGGATCGTTAAAGACGACGAGCCCTTCAATTTTTCCAGGCTCAACAATCTCGGCGCCCGGGAGTCCAGGGGCGAGATACTTTGCCTGATGAATAACGACATTGAAATCCTCACCCCCGGGTGGCTTGAGGAGATGGTTGCCTTTGCCTGTCAGCCGGATATTGGCTGCGTTGGTGCCCGGCTCTGGTATCCCGATGGCCGCCTGCAGCACGGCGGCGTAGTTCTGGGTGTCGGCGGCGTGGCAAATCACGCGCATTATCGGCAATCCAAAGACATGCACGGGTATTTTGGCCGTGCCATGCTGCATCAGAGCTATAGCGCGGTTACCGCAGCCTGTTTGGTAGTGCGCCGCAATGTGTTTGACGCGGTCAATGGCCTGGATGAAGACTTTGCTGTTGCATTTAATGACGTTGATTTTTGCCTGCGCGTGCGTGATGCAGGCTTTCGTAATGTATGGACTCCCTACGCAGAAATGGTCCACCACGAATCGGTATCCAGAGGCACCGAAGATAACCCCGAAAAGCTTGCCCGCTTTCATGGTGAAGTGTACCGGATGCAGGCGCGCTGGAGGGAGGAGCTGGTTAATGACCCAGCCTACAATCCCAATCTGACGCTGCAGCATGACGATTTCAGTCTTGCATGGCCGCCGCGGGTTGCGACTCTGAACGGCTACGGCTCCGCGCAATGAGTTTTAGTCGCAATTCCGCCGCTTAAGCACCTGAGATCACGCCGCGATGGTGATTTGGGCATTATCTGAAAAGAGGAAGTCTTGGCGTGCAGCCTAACCTGGCGGCGATAGTCGTCACCTACAATCCACACATGCCGCGCTTGCAGCTGCTGCTTGAGGCTTTGCTGCCTCAGGTAGCCTATGTGGTTCTGGTAGACAATGCATCCAACGCCGGTGTGCCTGACGCTCTGGCGCAGCTTGGTAGTGACCGGCTGATAGTCCATTGCCTTGATCAGAACACGGGTATTGCCGCTGGCCAGAACCGGGGCATTGGACTGGCACAGCAGCTAGGCTGCGAGCGGGTAGTCTTTTTTGATCAAGATAGCATTGTAGGTGCTGGCTTTCTCAAGACGCTCAACCAGGGTATGCATGATCCAGCGGTGAGTATTACCGCCCCGGTGTTTTACGATGAACAAGCAGGCTTTGGTTATCCACTCGTGGATATACTGTCTTCCGGCCGCCGCAAAAAATATCGGCCTGAAGATGTACATGCGCCACTCGATATCTCAGTCGCCATCTCCTCAGGCATGCTGGTCCGTTGCAGCGTGTTCGAGCAGGTAGGGATGTTGGATGAGCGTCTGTTCATCGACTATGTCGATACCGAATGGTGCTTGCGCTGTGCCGCGTTGGGGATTGCCGTCAGAGTCAATCCTTCGGCCGTCATGACGCACTCGATAGGTGATAAATCCATCCGTTTGGCTGGCTTCAGAGTGCCGGTCCACAGCCCACTGCGCCGCTATTACCGCGTCCGCAATGCGTTTCATCTTCTGCGCATGAACCATGTGCCGGCCTTGATGGCGCTCCGCGAGGTGGTCTTTGGCCTTATACACCAGTTGATCCTGATTGCCGTCGAGCGCAAACGCTGGGATTACCTTGCCTTTTATTTCCGTGCGGTACGAGACGGCCTCACAGGCGTCTTCGGGCCTTTTAAATCCAGGTGATAGTCGTTTGAATAACTTTGCATTACCCACAGTTGTTGTTTTGTTGGCCGCGCATAATGGCATGCGCTGGATAGAAGAGCAGGTGAACTCCATACTGTCGCAAGAGGGCGTGGCGGTTTCACTGGTTGTCAGTGTTGATGCTTCGGATGATGGCACAGAGCAATGGTTTGCCCACCTGGCACAGCATGAGCCGCGTGTCACCGTGCTGCCCCAGGGGGGCCAGGACGGTGGTGCTGCGGGCAATTTCTTTCGCCTGATTGCCGAGGTTGCTGCGCAGGAGGCCGATCATGTCGCCTTCGCCGACCAGGATGATATCTGGCTGACTGACAAAATGCGCCACGCTATTGATACCATCAAGGCGCAAAAGGTCAGCGCCTATTCCGGCAATGTGCTGGCGGTATGGGACAACGGGCGTCAGCACCGGGTCAACAAAGCGCAACCCCAGCGCGAGTGGGACTTTCTGTTTGAGGCGGCCGGGCCGGGCTGTACCTATGTGTTTGCTCATGATTGCTATCGAGCGCTACGCCAGCACGTATTGGCACACCGCAGTGAGTTGCAGGCGGTGGATCGGCATGATTGGTTCAGCTATGCCTTTGCGCGCTCGCGTGGTTTCAAGTGGTTTATTGATCCGCAAGCCAAGATGCATTACCGGCAACATGGCCATAATCACGTGGGGGCCAATGCGGGCTTCAAAGCCATCCTGGCGCGGTGTAGCGATATCAGCGATGGTTGGTGGTTAGAGCAGGCCCGTAGCATTGCGCGTATTCTGGAATTGCAGAGTGAGCCCTTCGTCAGGCCCTGGATCAGCCCCGGCCAGCGGGCCGGCTACGCGCATTTATTCAAGCACGCCTCTCGCTGCCGGCGCAGGGCCGCTGATGCGCTGTTTATGAAAATAGTAATGGCGGCAATGTGGGTGCTCAATCCCTGAAGCGCCTGCTGTGCCTCAAGGCGCCAAGCGCGATGGGTACACCCGTCA
>TARA_R110000822_G_scaffold3883_5_pt1 | contig 17121 bp, 18 predicted proteins | sample TARA_R110000822 | Tara Oceans TARA_R110000822 (sample SAMEA4397666) | marine metagenome | biome: Polar Biome; feature: [SRF] surface water layer (ENVO:00010504); material: water (ENVO:00002006), including particulate matter (ENVO:01000060) such as... | depth 5 m | reverse complement strand
TATGTTCTAGTTATGATGATATTTCTGAATCTACTGGTGGTTTAGTACCAATTGTAGTTTTAAAGAAACAAATCAATGATAGAATGGCAAGTACAGTTAGACACAATAGAGCAAGAGGTAAACACTCAGTAAAAGGAATGTCATCTATGGTATTCACAATGCTATCTAATGGTATGTCAGATGAAGATATTTGTAATGAATTAGGAATGGACGCACAAGAGATTGTAAGATTAAAACACATAACTGGCTTTAGTAAATTATTTAAGGATACACCTTTCAATAAGGCTTGGGAAACAGATAGACAAATTAAAATAAGAAAATACTACAAAGACAATGGAGAAGAAGAAACTAAGAAACATTTTAAACAAATCAATAGTAAACGTACCGATAGGGAAAGTTAAACCATATTGGAGAAACGCTAGGAACAATACAGATACTATTAAGCTAATCAAAGAATCAGTTACTAAATACGGATTTAATGGAAGCATATTAGTAGATAAGGCTTATACGATAATAACTGGTCACGCAAGGTATTCGGCTTTAGTACAATTAGGATATGAAGAAGTACCAGTAGAAATATCTGATTTAAATGAAAAAGATTGTAAGGCATATCGTATAATTGATAATAAGATAGCTGAAAAGACTAATTGGGAAACTGGAGAACTAATGATGGAGATTAGAGAAATAGGAGAAATAGAGCATATGCAACAATTCTTTGATGTTGATTTAGATAGTTGGTTAGATGTATCAGTTGGAGTTACGGTTAATGATGTAACAGAAGAAGATGTAAATAAGACAAGACATAATACAGATACTCAATTTCAAGAAAGAGTTGAAAAGATGCAGGATAGTATGGTTAAAATAACTTGTCCAGAATGCCTAGAGGATATAGAGATTAATAGAAAACAATTAGAAGTTTACTTAAAGTAGAAAAATGACAAATAGTGACATAGATAAGGACAATGATAAAATAGCAGAAGAACTATCACAAGAGGTAATTGATGATTTGGCTTTAGCTAACAATCTGTATCCAATTAAAAAGCAAGAGATGTTAATTGCATTAGAGAAATCACTTGGTATTGTAACACCTGCTTGTAAGGCAGTTGGTATTGCAAGACAAACGCATTATAGATGGTTATCAGAAGATGAGTTATACCTTAAATTAGTTAAAGATGTTCAAATGACTAAAAGAGATTTTACTGAAAGTGCCGTTTATCAGTTAGTACAAAAAGGTAATGTACAAGCAACATTATATGCTAATCGTATAAACAAAGATAGGGGTTATTCTGATAGCATAGAACATACTGGTAGTGAGGGAGAGCCAATTAAATGGGTTGAAATAAAAAACTATGACAAACAAGAAGAAGAATAGTCAGAAACAAATGTTCTTTGAAATCTGGAATGAGAGAGAACATATATGCGAGAATTGTACAAGGCACTTAGGAAACGAGCCTTTAGCACAATACTTTAGTCATATTAAGCCAAAGGGATTGTATCCAGAATTTAAGTTTGTTAAAGACAATATACAATTATTATGTTTTGAATGTCATTATGCTTTTGACTTTGGTGGAGAGGAGAAGTATAAGAATAGACAAAGATGAATCTATCAGTCAAACAAACAATAGCATTAGATATATTAGAGGACGGCACAACAAATAGTTTATTGTTTGGAGGAGGTGCAGGAGGGGGTAAATCATTACTTGGTTGCTACTGGATACTTAAAATGTGTATGAAGTACCCTAATACAAGATGGCTAATAGGTAGGAGTAAACTACACACCTTAAAAGCTACTACATATAATACGTTACTAGAAGTTATGAAAATGCAGGGCTTAAAGTCTGATGACTATAAATACAATTCACATTCTGGATTTATGAAGTTTAAGAAAGGAGGAAGCGAGATAGTATTTAAAGACTTATTCTATTACCCATCAGACCCCTTTTATGATAAGCTAGGAAGTATGGAGATTACTGGTGCTTTTATAGATGAGGCTTCGGAGGTAACTCAAAGGGCATTTCAAATACTTTCTTCAAGAATAAGATTTAAATTAGATGATAATGACTTAATACCTAAAATATTACTAACTTGTAATCCAACAAAGAATTGGTTATATACTGAATTTTATAAGCCAGATGAGGACGGCACAATAGAGCATCATAGGAAATTTGTTAAATCATTAGTTACTGATAATCCATTTATATCTAAACACTACATAGGGCAACTACAAAGGTTAGATAGAATAAGTAGAGAGAGATTATTAAATGGTAACTGGAAGTATGATGATACGCAAAACAAGTTATATGATTATGATAGTATAAATGATATGTTTACTAATAAATATGTAGAGGCAGGAGAAACGTATTTAAGTATTGACATAGCTAGATTCGGTGCAGATAGTAGTGTAATATGTGTATGGAGTGGTTGGAGATGCGAAGAAGTATTACAATATAAAAAGCTAAGTATTGTAGAATTGAGCAATAAGGTTGCAGAAATAGCTACTAAATATAAGGTAAGGAGAGGGCATATTATAGCAGATGAAGATGGAGTTGGTGGTGGTTTGGTAGATATGGTAACTGGTTGTAAGGGATTTGTAAACAATAGTAGAGCATTATTAAAGGAAAACTATTCTAATCTAAAGACACAATGCTATTATAAATTCGCTGAAAAAGTAAACAAAGGAGAGATTTATGTTAATGCTGATATGAAAATGAAAGATGCTATAATACAAGAATTAGAAGTAGTTGAGATGAAAGATATGGATAAGGACAATAAATTAATGATAATAAGTAAGGATAAAATAAAACAAAACATAGGCAGAAGTCCAGACTTTTCAGATGCGTTAATGATGAGAATGTATTTTGAATTAAGTAAGTTAAACAAAATTACCTACTACGGATAAACTGCATTACTGATAAACAAACAATAAATATATTTGCAATATGATAATAGTAGAAGTAAACGGAGTAAAGCATAACGTACCTAATAAGTATTCAGAAATCTCTGTATCAGAGTTTATAGGATATTGGAAGATACTATGTAAATACGACTTACAACAAGAAGAAGATATAATAAAACGTGATTCAGATGAGATGGATTGTACGTTTGAGATTGTAGCTAAATTATTAAATATGAGTGTTGAAGATGCTAAGTTTATAGATTACCAACAAGGCAAAGAAGTAATAAACTGCTTTAATAGTATGTTAAATCAAGATAATTTAGACCAAGATTATAGTGGTTGGACTTTTATACACGAAGATGAAGCATACTGGTTTCCTAAATTAGAACTTAACAATATGACGTTTGGAGAATACGCAGAGGTTAAGCAATTAGAAGCTATGTTAGGACAAGAGATAGAAAACAGATTTGACTTTATACCAGAGCAAATGAGTATTCTTTGCAGAAAGAAAGATGAGAAAAAAGGCACTTATGATAGGGAAGAAAGAGTAGAGTTGTTTAAGAGTATTAATATGGACGTAGTAATGAGATTCGCTTTTTTTTTGTCCAAGTGGAATCGTCTATTAAGTCAAAGCTCCCAAATCTCTACGGACAATCAGAAGGAGTTGGAAAAAAAATTAGTCATATCCTAGATGAATATGGTTGGCTAAATAGTATTTATGATATTGCAAAGGACAATATCTTTACTAAAGGTTGGAAGTATAGTGCCGTTGAAAGTGTAGAAGAATCAGAAGTATGGGAGATACTAACTTATATGAGTTGGAAATCAGCACAAGCAGAATATAAAAATAAGTACCAAGAATTAGCAAATAAAAAGGCACAACAAAAAGGATAAACTATGAATAGAAATTTACAAAACCTAATAACAGATTTAAACACTGCAAGGGTAGGACATTTCCAAAAATTTGAGTTTGGATATTTAGGAGAGATAAATGCTATGAGAGGTACAAAGTATCCTTTAATAATGTTACTTCCTCCATCAAGCAATTATGAAGATGCATATTCAAATGATGAGAAATATACTTGTGTGTTTCATTGTTACGATTTTAATCCAGATGCATTAGATAATAGTAAGGACTTAACTACTGGATTAGCATTATCGTTTGTAGAGTTAAAACATAAGTTTAAAGAAACAATAGAGAATTTAGTTAAAACTAATGAGAGCAAATATATAATAAGTGGTGGTTGGAGTATAGATAGAGTAAGCAAAGAGTTTAACGATAATCTTGTTGGAATAGTATGCACAATACAAATATCAATGTTTACTGATTGTTTAGAATACTAATGATAATAAGTCCTAAAATATTAAGATTGATTGGAGAGGAATACGCAAAGGCATTTGGTATTGAATTGGTAAGACAAGGCAGAGAAGCAAGAGCAGGTGGTTTAATTAAGAGTTTAGAGGTTGAGACAGAACAAACTTCTGTAAGTATAAGTGGTAATCACTATTGGACATTTTTAGATAAGGGAGTACAAGCTTCACAGATTAAATACCCAAAAGCACCTGCTAGAATTAATGCTTTAGTAGAGTGGTTAGGACGAAAAGGTGTTGCAGGAAGTGATAGTGTTATAAGAGGAATAGCTTACGCAATCGCTTATACACATAGTAAAAATGGAATGCCTACTACAAATGGTAGGTTTGATAAGAGTAGAATTAACTTTGTAGATAAGGCAATTAAAAGCAGACAAAGAAATATTAATGAAGTTATAGATAGGGAGTTAGGAAAATCCGTAGATATAATATTAAACAAATTATAATGGCAAAAAAGAAAAAAGCATATTCAAAAACAAAGCCTAAAAGCAAAGGCAAGAAAAAATATTAAGTTATGGCTATTACAGAACAACAATCTGGTGGACACCTATACGATTTAACAAGACCTTTTGTATGGTTGTATCGTTCTTTTACGGCAGTAAATTTAGTTTATAAGATACAGAAACGAAATGTATTTGGTAGTTGGACAAATATAACCGGTAAGATAAGACAACCAAGAGAGTTTGGTAGTTTGTTTAATTTCTATATTAACCCATCTGAAATATTAGCAGATGAACTTATAACACAAATAAGAGCAAAGAATGAATTTAATATCAGAGATGAGTTTAGTGCATCTATACAATTTAGATTAATACTAACAGAAGAAAACGTAGTGAATAATCTTTTAGTACACGAACAAGATGAAACACTATGGTTTAAAGCACAAAATGCTTATGGTATTGACGCTGCAATACAACACGAAGAAACATTTGGAAAAGCACAAAATGAATGGCTAGATGTACATAGAATACGAGTAGGTACATCAATAAATTCAGTTAAATTTATGACTAATAAACCAGTAATAACTACTGATATGAGTGTTGATGATAACGAATACATTTATGCTTTTAATAGAGAAAAACAAATAAAATTAAAAATAAGCTTTTTGTCAATTAATAATTCATCTATTGGAAGTCCAATATATTCTGGCTTTCTTGTTTTAGGAGTAAATAGCATAGGTATAGGTGTTCCAAATATAATAGCACAAATAGGACAAAGTGCTTGGGACGCTATTGCATCAAACGTATATAAGATAAGATATGTTTTATTAAGAAGTGATTTTACAGAAGTAACAGAGGTAGGAGAATACTTTTTAAATAAGGATAAATGTACAAATGAAAGATTAAGAGTATATTGGAAGAATAGGAGAGGAGGAGTTGATGGATATACATTTAATGGAGAATTATCTGTTAGTTTAAATGCAAAAAGCAAGACAACTAAAAACCACTTAGGATACAGAAGAAGTAATTCAGAGAACGAAAATCACGGAGATTATATTGTCCACAATACTTATGGCTCTCAATCAAGAACTATTGGCTCTACAAATATGGTGGCTTCTGAATCTATACAAGTTACAAGCAGATACCATAGACAAGATGAATTAAGATGGTTAAGCGAGATAGTAACAAGTCCACAAATTTGGATAGAGAATTTGCAGACTGGACAATTAAATGCCGTTTACTCTATAACAAGAAAAGCAACAACAAAAGCAAAAGGCAAGTCTTTAGGTCAAATGAAATTAAGTTTGAGAATGTCTAATGAGGTAATGACACAAAGATAGATGATAAACGGAGATGTTAAAATAGAACTATTTAAGATAAATGAAGTAACTGGAACTCTTGATTTGTATGACAAAACAGAATACCCTCTTGCTTTAAATTTTGGTATTAAAAACATTATTAATATAAATGATACAACTGGTACTTATAGTAAGACACTTAAGGTACCTGCTACAAAAAATAACAATAAAATATTTAGAGAAGTAGGATTTGATAATAGTATTAATGTAGTTACATATTTAGATAATAGTATTGAGTGTAGAATATCATTAAACAATAGAGTATTAGTAGTAGGTAGTGTACAAGTTAAAGGAGTAACTACTTTTGAAAGAATAGATTCATACGAATTAACAATCTTAGGAAGCAATATAAGTTGGTCTAAGTTATTTTCAGATGAATTTATGTGTGATGTAGATGACAATTATGATAATAATGCAACTAATGTTTGGAACAATGCAACTTGGAAATATATAAACGACAACACTAATTTACCTTATACAAATAATTTTTGGTGTATGCCTATTATATGTTGGGGAGAATGGCAAAAAAATTACAACAATTCACCTTATATGTCTAAGATGGATTTGTCAGAGGCTAGACCTGCATACTTTATTAAAGCATTAATATATAGTTATTTTAAGAAAGCAGGATACCATTTAGAGAGCCAGTTTTTTCAAACTACTGATTTTGAAAAGCTAATAATACCTACTACATTAGAAGATTGGAGTATAATGAGTCCAGAATTAGCTGAATACAATAGAGTTAAAGCTGAATTTAAATGTATAGAGATTGATGCACACCCATTTCCAGATGCAGTTTCATTTCCTACAAAAGCCAGATATATTTCTAAAGAATATGAGGGTAGAGGTTGGGATTTATTTGTTCCATTTGATGTAGAAATACAAGACAATGTAAATGCACAGACAATAGCAAAACACGATATAAATAATAATGATTTATTTGGTGGAGGTACTTATAATAGTGGTGGTTTTACTCATTTAGAGCCTAACAAACCACACACCTATATAGCACCAAGTACTGCTATGTATGATATTAAAGTAGAATTAAGTATTGCTAGACAAGGTAATAATGATGTTCGTTTAGAATTGCTATTGTTTAGAGATAAACAAGATATATGGGATAATGACCCCTCCGTATCAGTTTTGCCTATTCCCCCTGCACACCCTACAAATCCTTTATATACTAAAATAATTATGAACGGAGGTTGTGCAGCAGGAGAGCCAATAGTTTTAGATAGCCATACTTGTCCTTCAACTGTACCAATGCAATTAGCCTTAGACCAAGATGCTGCAAACCTAACTAATACTGCACCTTTTGATTGGGAATTTTATAATTATGAAGAAGTAAATCTTAATAGTGGACAAATAAAATTAGAAGCAGGAGATATGGTAGTAGTATTTGCAATCAATAATTGGGGTGGTTATGTGCCTTGGATGGATTCAACAAGAGGAAAATGCTACGTTATAACAGATGAAACACCAGAGTATTTTGGAGGATTACACAAAATCTGGAATTACCCTACTGCACCAACTATGCCTAGACCTACAACATTTGAAGTAGAGAAATTAGGAATAGTAGCTTATGGAGATACTATTAGTATAAAGGAATATTTACCTTGTACAACCCCAAAAATAGATTTAATAAAAGCTATTACTGGTATGTTTAATCTATATTGGACGACTGATGAATTATCAAAAATAGTAATTTGTGAGCCTTATGATGATTTTTATAAAAATAGAACAGAAGCAATAGATTTTAGTGATAAGTTAGATTTTAATAAACCACAAATAACTAAGTTTATTACTGATGATATAAATAAAAGTCTATATTTTAAATATGCACAAGATTCACAAGATGGGTATGTAGAAGAAGTAGAAAGGCATTTAGAACAAGAATTTTTATCACTTAAAGTTGATATGCAAGATGGCTTTGTAGATGCAGAGGAGGTTTTAGGAAATGAGGTTACGGCACCTACTTTTATGTTTTCTGATTGGGAATTAACTCGTACAACAAGTGGTCCCAGAATACCTTTAATAGTAGGAGAGTATGTATTTGACATAGAACATTCTACAAAACCAGAGGTAATGGATAGTCATTTAATGCGTATTCTTTCTTATGAGGGTATGCAACCTCTTGCTACACAAGGTTGGGGAAGTTGGGATTGGACAAATTCACTTGGTGGTTTAGTATCTGAATACCCTGCAGCTAGTACATTTAGTTTAGATGATACTACTTTTAATAATCTAGATTGGGCTGACAACATAATACCTGGTCTATACACAACATATTGGAGTAATTTTATAAATAAATTATCTGAAAGTCCTCGTATAAAAACTGTTTATCTACAATTAGAAGCAAATGATATATCATTATTAGATTTTTCTAAGCCTATATTTATAAAAGATAATGCTCAAGCTAATGGTGGGTATTGGTTATTACATAAAATTATAGATTATAAACCACATAATCAAGATAGTACAAAAGTAGAATTACTGCAATATGCACAAGCAGAAGAAGTAAAGGGTTTAAAGCCTAATTCCAGAAAGAAGATTAAAATTGGTAAAGACAGACGTGCAGCAGGAGATGGAAGAATAAGCGTAAAGACTGGTGGTGGTAATGGAAGAACAAATGAAGATTTAATACTAAAAGGTGGAAATAAAAGTATTAGAAATAATGGTAACATAATGCTAGGAAGCAATCTAACTACTAGAAAACAAAATCAAGTATTAATAGGACAATTCAATAAGAAAGATGATGATGCTATTTTAATTGTAGGAGGGGGAACGTCAGAAGATGATAGACGTAATATATTAGTAGTTGATAGTAAAGGCACACTACACTTTGGAGAGAATGGTGGAGGTGGTAATATGGTTACTAAAGATGATAATGGAAACATTATAGATTTATATACAGAAGAAGAAAACGAAACAATCATAAAGGTATTTAAAGGGTAACTTAATAATATAATTTAGTATGAGCAAAATAAGTAAGATAATAGATATAAAAATTGTAGGAACGCAGGAACTTCTACAATTAGAAAAGGCTATTTCAGCAAATGAACAAAAGCTGAAAAATATGAATAAAGCGAGTAAACAAAATGCAGGAATGCAAAAAATACACGCAAAAAATATTGTTAATACTAAGCTAAAACTAAAACAATTAAGGTCAGAAAGAAACAAAGAGAGTAAAGCTATATTGCAATCGCAACAAGCAACCGTTAAACTAGACGGCAGTTATAATAGTTTAGTTAAACGTAATCAGCAATTATTGGTTAAGATGAAATCTACTACTGGTGGTATAGATAGTAATACTGATTCAATGAAAAAGCTGAAAAAAGAATATGCCGATAACAATAGTAAACTAAAAACATTTGATAAAAGTATTGGTAATTCACAACGTAATGTAGGTAATTATGGAAGTGCATTAGGTAATGTAAAAGAGAAATTAGCTACTGTTGGTATGGCTATTGGTGGTGCAGTTTTAGCCTTTCAAGCAGTAAGTAGGGTTATAACTATGGTTACGCAAGATTTTGGAGAATTTGAGAAAGGATTTACAAACATACTATCTCTAATGTCATCTTCAGACATAGATAAATTTGGAGAAAGATTAAAGTCTGGTGCATTAGATGTAATGCAAGAGTTTGGATTAGAAATAGGGGATATGAATAAAGCCTTATTTGATGCAGTTTCAGCAGGTGTTCCAGCAGCAGAATCTATTGATTTTTTAAGAGCAGCTTCTGAATTAGCTATTGGTGGTGTTACAAATTTAACTACTGCAACTGATGGTATTACAACAGTTATAAATGCATTTGGATTAGAAACGGCTGATGCTACGGAAGTAGCTTCTGCATTTTTCTCTGCACAAAAATTTGGTAAGACAACGGTTGAGGAACTATCAAATACTATTGGTAAAGTTGCACCAATAGCAAAACAAGCAGGAGTAGGATATAAAGAATTACTATCTGCAATGGCTGTTTTAACAAAGCAGGGATTAAATACTAACATAGCTACAACCTCATTAAAAGGTGCTATTGGAGCATTAATTAAACCTAGTAAAGAAGCAGAAGTAGAGTTTCAAAGATTAGGTATTTCTTATGGAGTAAGTGGTATTCAAGGTGCAGGATTTATGAATATTCTTAAACAAATAGCAGTTGCAGCCGAAACGGATAAAGATGCGTTAGTTAAATTAATACCTAATGTAGAAGCCTTAACTGGTGTTGGTGCTTTAGGAACGGCACAATTAGAAGATTATGATGCTATACTGCAACAAGTAAATGTTGATTACGGAGAAAATAGTAGTTTAGCTGCAGCCGTAGCAATGCAACAAGAAACATTAGAACAACAACAGAATAGGTTAAATGCAGAATTTACTAAACAAAAGATACTATTAGGAGAAGAACTAAAACCAATATTTTCAGCAGTCATTAAATCGTTATCCTTTATAATAGAAAATGCTAAAGGTATAGGTATCGCATTAAAATCATCTTTAATAATATGGGGTGCTTATAAGGCTTCAATATTACTTACTACTATTTCTTTAAAAGGATTAAGTGTAGCTTCTGTTTTAGCAACTGCAAAACAAAGAATACTAAATAGCGTTGTAATGAAAAACCCTTATGTTTTTGCTGCAACTGCATTAGCTACTTTAGTTGCAGGACTATATGCTTTCGGTGCAGCTAGTAAGGAAGCAATTACTATACAAGATAGATTACAAAAAATAAATCAAGATGCAAAAGATACATATTCTGGACAAATAAGTAACGTAGAGGAATTAGTTAAATTAGCTAGAAACGAAAGTGCAAGTACAAAACAAAGGCAAAGTGCAGTTAATAAACTAAACAAAGAAGTAAAAGGATTAAATGGCTCAATGACTATCCAGAATGCTAACACATCACAAGTTACGGCAACATTAGATAGATATAAAAGTGCTATTATTAATGCTGCAAAAGCAGCAGCAGGAAAAGGAGAAATACAAAATATGGTAGATGAACAAACCAGATTAAACAAAATAATAAAAGATAATGCTACTGCTTTTTTAAGTTTTGATGAAAATACTGGAATGCCAACTGCTAATAGTATGGCTAGAGTTAAACAAATGAATGCAGACCACGTTTCTGCATCTAAGGATTTAACTAGACAAATCGACCAAGTGGCTGCATCAATAGCAAAATTAGAATTAGAAAATACTGGATATGCAGAATCTATAACTTTAAGTCAAATAGCAGATAAGAGTTATGCTAAAACCATAGCAGGAACACAAGCAAAAATATCTGATTTACAAATTGCATTTAATAATGCAGTTAACGGCACACAAAATTATAGAGATGCAAAAAGATTGTTAAATCTAGAACAAGCTAAACTTAACAAACTTTTAGATACAACTGTAACAACATCTACTACATTATTAGGTGTAGATAAAATGGCTGCAACTACAACAGAAGAAATTAATAAGAAAAAAGAAGCATACAATTTATTATTAAAAAAGGAAGTAATCAATAGCGAAAATTATAAAGCTATACAATTAAAAATGATTGCTTTAGATGAAGAACTTGCAAAGGGTAAACTAGAAGTAACTGAAAATAGACAAAGCAGTATAGATAAAATTAATGAAGAAATTGTAGAATTAGAGAAATTAGAATCTGTATATGGCACTAGTGTTACATTAGAAAAAGAAAGAACAAAGAACTCTATTGCACTTGCACAAAAAAGATTAGATTTAATAATTGCCGAGGGTATTGCAAACGGAGAATTAACTTCAACACAACTTACAGAAATTGGAAATCTTAAAACTCAAATAGAGGGACTTAAAGGTAGTGCTACAATGGACGGAGAGGAGGGCTTTATGCAAGCCTTATTTGGTGGTGGCGAGGGAGGTCAAGAAATTTTGGATAATACATTTGCAGGATTACAAGCTATAAATGGATTAATAGGACAAAGGGCAGCTTTACAACAAGCAGAAGCAAATGCCAGAATTAAAGTTATAAATCAAGAAGAAAATGCAGAAGTAACAAGTTTAAAAAAGACTGCTAAGTTTAAAGCTATGACATCAGAGCAACAAGAGAAAGCGTTGATGAATATAGAAGAAAAATATGCAGGACAAAGAGAGATAATAGAGAGAAAGGCATTTGAGCAAAAGAAAAAAGCTGATAAGCAACAAGCTATTATAGCAGGTGCAATGGCTATTATGAGATTAGCTGCTGATGTTCCAAAAGGAGATTTTGGAATTATGACTGGAATACTAATAGCTGCACAAATAGCAATGACTAAAATGCAATTAGATACAATCAATAAAGCAGAATTTGGTAGAGGAGGAGTTATAGAGCAATTTGGTAATGGTGGAGAGTTAGCAGGAGGTGGTGTATTTAGTGGTGCAAGTCATAAGAACGGAGGAATTAAATTTGCTACTGGAGGAAGATTAATGGAAGCAGAGGGAGGAGAAGCAATAATAAATAAACAATCTACTTCTATGTTCCGTAATGAACTATCTGCTATTAATCAAGCAGGAGGTGGTGTCAGATTTGCAGATGGTGGAATAACAAGCACACTAGATGGATTAGTACAATCACAACAAAGAAGTATGATGACAGATGATGACGTTGATAGAATAGCAGGTGCAATTAATACACAACAAGTAGTTGTAACTGAATCACAAATCAGTAGTGTCCAAAAGACAATTAGAGTACAAGAATCAAGAATGAGTTTTTAAAAATATAACTATGTGGAATCTATTTACAAATAATGAAGTAAGAAAAGAAAGAATGGCAATATGTAATACTTGCGAGTTTAAAAGTGAAAAATATTTATTGATATTTAATGGTGCAGGGTGTTCTATATGTAAATGCCCTTTATCTTCAATAACAAAAATAAAAGCAAAAGTATGTCCGAAGAAGAAGTGGTAATGAAAGAAGCTAGTAATGTAGCTGAAACTGATAGAGCAAAAATACATTATAGTTTTAATAATAATGCAAGATACTTTAGCAAGTACGATAAGCATAGTAATAAGGAAATTAAAAAGTTATTTTCGCATTATAATAATTTATTTCAAAGTATGGAAAAATTTGATGTAAGTGAATATAATTGTGTAGATTGCCGAGATACTATTGTTAAGTTTTGGAGTTTTATATTATTTGATGTATGGGAAAGAGAAATAATCTGAAAAATGTACTACGTTTTACAGAGATATTAAGTAAAGAATTGCAGTTAAGGTTTGGAGAGAATCCAAGCATAAAAGATATGTTATATCATCTATCTGAAAACGGCACAATAAGACCAGTTGCCTTACGTAATTACTTAATAATACAAGATTTTTATGCAAAATTAAAAATAAACAATGGGCATATGAATCATACATTTATGGATATGAGTATAGAATACGAGCTTTCTGAAAGGCAGATACAGACTATTATATATGAATATCAAAAGAAGTTACAACCTAAGAACAATCTTTATCGTTAAAACTTCGTAATCAAAGTTGAAAAGATTTTGTATAATTGCATTCAATAAACACAAACAATCTATGAAAGAAATTCTTATATATGATGTAATCGGTAGTTTTGAACTTACTGCAAAGTCAATAATTGAACAACTTAACGAAGCTAAAAAAGAAGATGTACTTGTTAGAATCAACTCTGTTGGTGGAGATGTATTTGAGGGTATGGCTATTTATAATGCTTTAATTAAGCACGAGGGAAAAGTAACTGTTGAGATAGAGGGACTTTCTGCTTCAATGGCTTCAATTATAATGTTAGCAGGAGATAAAGTTACTGCATCTGAAAATTCCTTAATTATGGTACACAATCCATCTGCAGGAGTAATGGGAGAATCTAAAGACTTATCTAAAAGAGCAGATTTATTAGATAAGATGAAAGAGCAAATGGTATCGATTTATACTGGAAAAAGCACTTTAACTGAAAAGCAAATAGTGTCTATGATGGACGAAGAAACTTGGTTTACAAGTAATGAAGCTATGGACGTTGGACTAATTGATGGTGTTACAGAAGCAATCAAAATTGCTGCACACTTTGACTTAGGGAAAATAACTAATAATGTACCTGATTGGGTTACTGAAAAATATAATAATAATAAAACAAATGATATGGAAGAAGTAAAAAATATGTTACTTGAATTAAAAAACGTAGTTGCTAATTTTATAACTACAACTAAAGAAGAAGTTGCAACAGAAGATGTTGTAGTGAATATAGTAGATGAAGATTCTATTAAAGCACAAATTGTTGGTTTTTCTGAAAAGCTAGGAGAATTAGAAGAAATTAATACAGAATTAGATGCTAGTAAATCATTAATCGTAACTATGGAAGAAACTATTGCGTCTATGGAAACAGAGAAATCATCATTAGAAGCAGAGATTAACAAACACAATGCAAAACCTAGTGAAGTTGAATCAACGGAAGACCCTGCAGTAGTAACGCCAGTAGTTTCAGAAGAATCAGTATGGGGTGATGCAGCTAACGTATTAACTGATGATGCAGTTTTTACTTTCAATACAAAAAAATAAATTAATTAATAATAATAAAATTACAAAATGGCAAATTTAATTACAACGTCGCTATCTTATAGCAAAGAAGATGCTCAAAAGTATTTCCTACAACCATTATTCGTTCAGAATAGTGCAATGGATTACTTTGAGATAATGACTAATGTGAAGTCTTCACAAAAACTAGACAAATTTTCAACTTTAGACAAAATCACAATTGCAGAGGCTGCTGGATTTTCTGGACAAACTGGTGTAACTTATACTCAAAGAAGTATTGCAGTTGCAAGAATGGAAGCAGAAATTGAGCAAAGTGGTGGTGCTTTCTTTAATACTATTAAAGGCGAAATGCTAAAATTAGGATTAAACAAAGATGATATTACTGGAACAATCTTACAAACTATTGTTGCAGACATTATGCTAAGAGGTGTTAAAAGAGATTTAGAAAGACAATTATGGTTTGCAGATTCAACTAATGCAGATGCAGATTACTCTGGTTATGATGGAATCTTAAAGCAATTAGCAGGATTACCAGCAGGACAAAAATTAGAAATTACTTCTGGTGCTTTAGGTGCAAACGTAGCAAAAGCAGAATTTCAAGCTATGATTGATGCAATGCCTAATGAGGGATTAGAGAACAGAGCTGATTTAGTATTTTTTGCTTCTCGTTCAATGTGTGATAATTACAGAGCAACTTTAGGTGCAGTAGCTAACGGACAAGAATTAGCTTACCTATCTTCTGTAAACGGAACTCCATCTTTAGCTTACCAAGGTATTCCAGTTGTAGAAATGGCTCAATGGGATACTCATATAGCTGCAGACGCAACTAAAATTGCACCATCTTTACACACGGCAGCTAATGACTTTGATGGACACCTAGCAGTTTTAACTGTTAAGAATAACATTGTTATTGCTACTGATTACAATGCAGTAAGTGGTGCTGATGTTTGGTACAACAAAGACCTTAAAGTTAATAGATTTAGATTTGAGTATGTAATTGGAACTAACTTCAAGAATAGTGAATTAACAGTTACTGCTGATTCCAACGCAGCATAATCAAATATTAACTTAAAAAAATAAAAATAAAATGGGATTACTTACGAAAGGACATATAATAACTTGCTCGGACAGAAACCGTAGAGGTGGAATTAAGACAATATATCTTGGAGAAGTAGCAAATGTAACTGGAACTACACCTGCTACACCTCACGCATTTTCTGCAATCACTGGTTTTCCAACTGGTGGTTCAACATTAATGTATAAATTTGAATTTGATAGAGAAACTGCTTACTATACTGCTAACGCAACTAGAGAAAATGGTTCTACTATCGTTGAAACTGAATTAGGATTTTCAGTACCAAAAATCACAGAAGAAATTCAACAAAGACTAGAAGAATTAAAAGATTCTTGTGGTTTATTTGCTGTCGTTGAAACTTTTGCAGATGATGGTTCTGCTACTTATAAATTTGTATTAGGATACGACAATATTTTCTCTCCAGACGCTTACTTAGAATTTGCAAGTGGAGAACAAAATACTGGTACTGCATTACAAGACCCTAACGAAACTGTTGTGAAATTAGCAGGTATGATGGCTGAATACCCAAGAGAATATACTGGAAGTATTACAGTTGAAACGGCTGCAGATAACTCATATTTCTTATCATAATAAGAAAACAGAGTAAAAAATAGTGTTTGTATTTAAAAGGCAGGGTGCTGGGTTATGGCTCAATACCCTGCTTTTTTCTTTACTTTAACTTATGGGGTGTAATTGTGGGAATGAAAAGAGTATAAAATTAAAAGATAAATTAAATAAGATTATGAAAAAAAATGTAACTTACAAGCTGAAAAAAGCCTACTTAAATAGTGGGTATTTACTATTTAATAAAGACAAATATGTAGTTGAAAATATGTCTCAAGACGTTATGAAAGTCTTATATAAAAACAATACAGATTTCGTTGAAATAGTAGAAAGCCCAATGGTAGATAGTAAACCAACAAACACTTATGACAAAAAGAAAACAAACAAGAAAAAATAGTATATCTGGTGGTGTGAAGTTTAAAGTAATGAACTTCGTAACACACAAGGACTTTTCGGAAGAAAAAGAATTAGATAAATTATCATACGATTACATACCATTTGGAGATAAGGTTAAAAACGACTTACCTCAACATCTGGCTATGCTAAGAAGAAAGTCTGCAACTCATAGAAGTATTCTAGAGCAAAAGGTAGCGTTTTCACTTGGTTGTGGCTTTATGACAGAGGACGAAAATCTACAAAAATTCTTTAAAAATGTAAATAGTAATGCTGAAAGTTTTACTGATGTATGGTATAAGCTATTATCAGACAATTATACATTTGCAAATGCTTATGTTGAGGTGGTTACTTATGAGGGAGGTTTTAATTTATTTCATATAGACGCAACACAAGTAAGAAAATCTAAAGATACAGATAGTATTATAGTGCATCACGATTGGACAAATTACAATCATACAAGAGAAAAAGCAGTAGTTTTACCAATGTATCCAGACTTTGTAAGAGATGGAAATGTTAAAAGAAGTGCAATACAT
>TARA_R110000822_G_scaffold144611_6_pt1 | contig 17342 bp, 22 predicted proteins | sample TARA_R110000822 | Tara Oceans TARA_R110000822 (sample SAMEA4397666) | marine metagenome | biome: Polar Biome; feature: [SRF] surface water layer (ENVO:00010504); material: water (ENVO:00002006), including particulate matter (ENVO:01000060) such as... | depth 5 m | reverse complement strand
GGGGGACAAGCCCCCGTTGGTTTAAGTTGCTTTGCGTGCTTCCATGCGCGTGTTAACTTCGTACTGCTTGCTAGATGTGCATTTAATGCAGCGATAAGCAGCAGCTTCCATTTTGAAATTTTCCCAATCGGTGCTCATTGGTGTACGCAAGATGTTGCGACCACAAGCAGTGCGGCTTGTGAAGCCAGTGCCTGATTTGTTTAAGTGCATTTGATGTGCCATTTGCTTTGCTTTCTAAAAAGACCGCTACGGGATGTTGCGGCATAGCTGAATTATAAGCCCTCTTACATCACAAAAAGACAGAAAAAAGGGAAAAAAACAAAAAAAAACAAAAAAAAAGTAAAAAAAGTTGGGTTTTTGCCCATGTAAAGGCACTTATAATGCGGCATGGAAAAATCAACCGCAATCAGACTAGCAGGCAGCGTACAGGCGTTGGCAGACCTTTTGGGTGTAAGCCGCCCTGCGATTTACCAATGGAAATTGGAAGTGCCTAAGATGCGGGTTTTCCAACTCAAGACGTTGCGTCCTGATTGGTTTGCATAACGGGGAAAAGCGGATGCTTGCTGGTGTTACTTTCGGGTTTCGCGGCGAACAGCAAGTGCAGCGAGTACCCCACCTATAAAGTGAAAAATGACTGATACGCCAAACTTTAAAACGTGGGACAAAGATGAATTGGCAAATTGGGCAACCCATGCCTATCTAACCATTCAAGCCAACCAAAACGAAATGCAAGATTTGCGTATCAAGATTTCATCGGTCATTGACGAAATGCAAGGCGTTCGCAAATTGCTTGCCAGCGTTGTTGACCCGCTATGACAGGAACAAGGCGCGTTCATCCTTGCGCCTGTTCTGCAATCCTTTGAGTGGTTTGCCGCCAACCATACAATATTTCAAGAGTTCTTCCGCAGCGCCTTCCATATCACCCCGCAAAACTTTTTGACGGAGCGTTGACCGCTGTAATGTTCCCAAACCACAGTTAAAGCTAAAAGATACCAAAGCATCAAATTGCCCTTGTGTAAGAGGGACAGCGCAGAATCGTTCCACGCCAAGTTCAAATCGCTTAAGGTCTGCTGCAAGAATTGCATCTATTTCCTCCATTGACCATAAGCGGTCATCTTGCGGTTTAAGCAAAAAGCCCATGCGCTGGTCAATTGGCAATTTGCCCTGTTCGGGATACAAAACGTGACCAACGCCAATCGTATGCAGCAAAGCACTGCACCGATATGGGCGCAGCCTAGTGCCTTCGTGATGCTTAATTGCTTTAAGTGCTTTTGCAGATACGTTCATTTTTTCACCATGCTTTGTACACAGCCAACTTTGTAACCAAGGTCGCGCCATTCTTTAGCCGCCCGTTGGCAGGCGGCTTCGTACTCAAAATAGCCAATGACAAGAATGCCGTTCATGTTGATGCCCGTCACCAAGACAAGCGTCCAAGTCATTTTCCGAACGCTCTGCCGCCAAAGTGAAACGCCACAATAGAAGCAAACAATGCTTGCGTATTGCTGTCCCACAGTTTTTCAGCTAATTGCGGGAACTCAATGCCTCTGTTGTACCCGTAGATAAACAAACCAACATCTACAAACACCAACAAGAAAAAGAATCCAAGCGTAATAAAAGAACGCACGCCAGCACGCAAATCTTTCATCCATTGGCTTGTGCCTTCGTTTAGCGATTCATCATGCTTGTAAATGGCGTTCATTTCCGCAACTTGAGCATTGACCAAATTTTCGTTTGCTTTAGCAGTCGTTTCAAGTTCTAACTGCTGACTGTGTATTTGCTCGACTCGCTCTTGCGCTTCAAAGCCTGCTTTACGCAACTCTAATTCACGCTCAATCTGCATGGCGGCAAGCGCAAGTTCATGTTTTTTGTCGTTGCGGTCTTGGAAAAAATCCAGCAACTTGGGCAAGCCGCCCATCAAAAATGAAATAAGAGTAGAAAGAATAGTCAACATAATTTAATCCTTTTTGCAGGGGGAAAGTTCATCATCATGGGAAAGTTTTACACCAGCAAGCAATCCAATAAAACCGCCGATGATGGTTTGAAATGCTGGAGATATAAGTTTAAATATTTCTGTGTTGTCTACCTGTTGTGACCAAAGACCAAAAAGCAAAGCGGAAACCATAGCTAACACAGAGATGCATAAAGTAGCACTAACCATAAGCGTGACTGCAAATGTTAATTTTGCCTTAATGGTGTTGTCCATTTATTACCCCATAAGAATTGTTAACCACCAAAAACATAAAGCCAAAAGTAAAATTACTAATGCGCCTGCTATCAACCAAGTTAAAAAATCTTCCCATTCTTCTTGTTTAATCTTGGCGTTTTTTTCATCTAATATTTCTTGGGTTTTGCGTGTTTGAATAATTTTGTTGCGCTCTAACAATAATTGCTGCCACAAATCAGCATGACCACTCATTACCATCCAATTGTTTAATTCGCGTTCAGCGTCTGCCAATTGCTTGGCTTGCATGACTATTTCAAATGCTGCCGCCGTATCTGATTTTGCAAAACTGCTTTTAGGCTTAGATGCTTCCCGTTGAACAATGTCCTTTGCCTCAAAAAACTTCATCATCTCCCCGCCAATGGCGTGGATGTCCTTACCCATCTTAATCGCTGCTTGCACTCCTTTGATGGCGGCTTGTGCTGTAGCAAAAGCTGTTATCGGGTCTATCATTTTGCATGGGTTAAAAATGCAAAAACTACGCCACCCATACCAATCAACATTGTTCCAGCCGCATTCATAATGATGCGTTCAATGCGCTTTAACCTTGCGTTGATTTGTTCATAACGCTCCGCACAAACTGCTTCGTGCGAATTTAATCGGGCTTCTGTTTCAGTCATGATTAAGACTTCATGATAAATGCAAGTGCGTAATACGGAACCAAATTTGCATTTGTTGCATTGCCTACTGTGCCAGCATAACTAATTGTTCCTGATGGTGTACCAGCAGAAATTGCTGAACTTGTTGCCGGTGCGCCGGCTCCAGTGCCAAAATCATTTACAAATTCTTGAGCAGAACCGCCGCCATCATTGGCTGTAGAGTCTCTAGAACCAACTTGATGGGTATGAGTTCCAAGTGCATTACCTGTAAACGTGTGCTGATGGTACGGAACAATTAAATCTTTACTGCCGCCTGATTGCGTATTAGAACCTGTAACAGTTGTATTGGCTACACCAGCATCGTCAACAGCAGCGCCAATAATAAATCTGTTTCGAAGGTCAGGCGTTGAATTAGAACCATTGCATAAAAACCATCCTGTTGGAATGCTTGCAATTGAACCACTCCACATAATGATGCCGCCGCTTGGCACAGCATAAACCGCTTGGGCTACATCTAAATTTGTTCGCGCATTTGCTGCCGTAGTAGCACCAGTTCCACCATTCGCAATTGAAGTTGCCCCGCTTAATCCGCTTGCGGCTAACACTTGCCCTGATGTATTTAAATTGTTCGCAAGTTGCGACAAGTTATAAGATTGTGTCATTTAAGCCGCCCCATCTCTTGCAAAAGTTTGTTGATTAAGTAGCGTGTACCCGTTAGGGAATGCCGTGGAAAGTATCCAATTTGTTGATGTTGCCGTGTAATCATACCCTGCGCCTTTAGCTAATAGCACACCATTAGCATAAACTTCCATTGCTAAAGGATTACTGTTAAACGGATAAGCAAGTTGGCTTGCTTGTGAATACGTTATTGTATTAATAATGTTTGAACATGGTACGCCAAAATTGTTTTGGTTCCATTGAATTAAAGTGAAATTTCCTGTAATAGCAGATGGAAACCCCGTCAATGCACCAGCAGTAATATCATAATCAATTTCATTAAATTGTGAACCATTAACAAAAATTTCTTCAAACCCACTGTTTACTGCCCATTCAGTTGGCGTATATGTTGATGTAGACGCAAAACTAACTGTGTATCTGCTAAATGGTCTGTATGTTGTTCCTGATGCACGAAATCTGTAAATTGTTAACCCTGCGGTAGCACCTGTAATTGTCGCAGTAAATGTAATAACTTTTGTTGATGCATTTACAGAACTTACTGTGTAAGTTGTAGGTGAACCAGTGTTAGAAAAACAAAGCAAATCGCCTGCTTCAATTGTTTGCCACGGCGCATTAGCATACGTCACGCTATTTGTTGTACTAGATGCAATTGTTATATTATTTGTTTCGTAATAATTATCTACACTAACAGCCCGTGCATTAATTATTACAACAACTTCACCCGCTGTGCAAGCAGTTACTAAATCAACTGTAGTGGATGTTTCGCTGTATTCAGTTAAATCTAATAAAACACCATTTTTAAATACAAGCACATTTCCAACAACATGAGTAACGCTAAATGTTGTTTGCGATGCCGTTGCGGTAAAAACTGATTCAGTATAGTAAAACGTATCAGGTGATGTAAAGCCAACCACACGCCCATAAATGTCAATTGTTAATGTTGATATTGCTACAGTCTTTGAATAAACGCCAGCACCAAAATTTAAAAACTTTGACAACGCAACAACCATATTTCCACTTGTGTTGTTTGTTACAGATACTAATCCATCTGCACTGCTAACTGATGTTGTTCCAACTGTAATCAATTGTCCTGTGCGTGCATCTAAATCAATGGAATTTGTACCATCGGGCAAACCTTGCCACACAGTTGTATCATAAATAGTTGTATCAGTTGGAACAAATGCGCCTGTTGAGTTTGATGGCGACGCATTACCAACGCTAAAACTAAATTTGCGATTGCTGCGATTTGCAAATAACAAATAATTTAGTGGGTCAACGCTACCAAATGCTGTAGGCGCAAGATACCATGTGTAATCGCTTGCGCTGCTGCTTCCTGTTGGGGAAGTTGAATTTTGCAATCCGTAATACGTTAACCCCCTTGGACTTGTGCTAAATCCTGTTCCCGTAATACTGCTTCCATACGCTACATTTAAATAACGATTTGCATATTGAAATGTCGTTGGTCGCCATTGCAACAAACTTGATGCAGATGAAAAATTACTTTTACCAAGTGAATTAACCATCTTAGAAAAGAAATACCAATCACCTTGAGCAATGTTTGTCAATGTAACAAGACCCATGCTTGCTGTTGGATTGTATGGATTGCCACTAGGATTAATTGCCGTTGTTCCAGCAAAAATTAATTGTGACGATGTTGGATTTGTAAATGCTGAATACCAAACTTCTGCATATTGAACAATTCCAGCACTTGATGATGTAACCGCTATGCTAAAAGATGGTGATGAAGCATTTGGCAATAAACCAGTTATTGTTGGCGTAGGAATTGTGCCAAAATTTAACGGATTACCAATGCCTGTATTTGGCGCTGGTGTAAATTGAGTAATATTTACATCATCATAAACTGCACTATTAAATTCCATTAACGACAATGAAGTTGTTATAGAACCATCATCATTAAAATTTTCTACAACTTGAGAAATTCTAAAAAGTTTATATGCCCAACCATAATTTGCGTTTGTCAATGTAACAATATCGCCAGCTTCTAATTGCAAACCTACAAAACTTACAGTACAACGAATTTGCAAATCTTCCCTTGCTGCTTCTAAAAATCTATTTGCTAAATATTGGGCGCGTACTGAATTGTTAACCAATGGCAAAGTAATTGATTGTTTATTGACTGGTTCATTTGAATACATCAATGATGGATTAATGACCGCCAAATTGTATGTTGCTGTTAAAAATGCATCTTGTGAAGTGCCATCAGAAAACTTTACTTCTGCAATGTTGTAAGTGCTTGCAATGTCTATTGGTGAAACTTGAATTGATGAAATGATATTTGAATCATTTAAATTCATTGCTACGTTGTTTGTTGGCTTTTGAACAATTACGCCCCACAAACCTGTCAATTCGTTATAACGCAATAAACAATCACAACAACTTGCCATGATTTGCAAATTGTTCATAATGTTTTGATTTGTGTCTAACAACCCATCAAACTTAAACCTTGTTTGTGTTGATGTTGCTCCAAGATAAGTTGTGTATGTCATCAACTCATTGCAATACAAATTCAATTCAGTTAATGATGCCGTATCAACTGATGCCAATGGTATTGCTGCACCATACGTTGTTGACGTTAAATAATCAAGAAAACAATCACCCGGTGCAGTGCGACTATTTGTTAATTGGAATTTTGTTTGTTGAAGTCCAGTTAAACCCGCATCTTGGTTGTATGTCATTTGCAAAATTGCAAACGCACAATTACTCATCAATTTTGTTGAATCCCATTGATAAATTAAATTTGCATTTTGCATTATTCCAATTGCGTCTGTGTTGCAATTGCCAATGGAATAAGAACCTTTAGGATACAAATAAATGTTTAACAATCCATTAACAGTTGTATCAACAGCGCCAGTTGATTCATCTAACAAACCAGTAACAACGTATTGATTAGTTCCATCAAAAATACATTTTTTGCCACCAAAATACACATCACCAAACGTAAACGTGTCTGTTGTTCCCGTGCATTCGGACAATGCTAAAACGTAATAAATTACTTGATTGTTTGATGTAATGCTTAAATCAACAACGGTTCCACCTACATAACCAGTGCCATAAACAATTGGTAATTTGTTGTCTGTTGCTGGTGGTATTTGCTGTGTATTGCCAGGGTTTGATGCGTTGATGGTTTGATTATCAACAGTCGGCGCAAATGCTTTCGAAATAATTGTAGATGCAACAAGATTAATGGCAAACGCAGTTGCTGTAAAAGCAAACGTACCAGCAGCAGCAGCACCAAAAATTGCAGTCGCGATAATTGTGCCAACCATTACAGTTCCTTGAAATACGTTGTTTGCAACATTTTATAACCGCGCTTTTCGTAATTTATTGCAGGCGAATTTGCTATTAAAGATGTACAAATAATTTGCGCCCTGCCGCAATCTAAAAATTCTTGAGCAATAGCATCAAAGGATTTCCACAGTCTACCGCCTACTGTGCCTTCTCTGTGATTAGGATGCACCCACCACGCAAGTTCATGCAATTCACAAATTGATGGACACCATACATTGTTAATTGTCATTGCTGCAATAAAACCACGGCAATCTTCATCAATTAAGATAAACCCGCGCCCTGCAATAAGACTGCTTAACAATTCTTCAATGTGTCGTTGATTGTGTAGGCTTACGTCTTTTAAAGTTTCCATAGGCGCTTCCGCAACATAGCCGCGCATCATCTCTACAAGCGCAAACATATCTATTGGAGTGGCTTTACGAATCATGCTTTTCTGCCAAACGCATAATTAATATTTGTAATAAAAGCAACGCGATTCATTGACGTATCACCGGGGTTAATTGCTTGCCACGCATTGTCATTGGTGTACCTTCCCGCTGTGCGATTTTGCAAAACCAATTGAAAGTTTGCTGCGCTGATAGTTACCACACCAACATAAGAACGTGTTTCTTCCATCCATTGTTCTGAAATAGTAAAAGAATTTACATAACCGCTAAAATATTTATAAACACCCGTTGTTGAAACACTTGAAGTCCATGTAATAGGATTACTAGCGTTATTTGTCCATCCAATCGTGCTACCTACATTATTTATCCAATGTTGATTGTTTGATGTAATCAAATCGCCATTAGCATCAAAAAATGCGTGCCACAAATCAATTTGAGAACCTTTAATTTTTGACCCAAGAACTAAACCAAGCATTGACGTATCAATGCCAACTAATGTAACGCTTGTTTCATTTGCCGTGCTTTTTATATCTCGCTGCACGCTGTTGACTTTTACTAATTGACCAAGCGCAGTAAACGGCGTGCTTGAAATTGATGGTACTGTGATTGCTGTTGGCGTTGTTGCAAAATAATATGTTCCATCAGGCGTGATTAAACGAAACAAATCCGCATAACGAATTATGTTTGTATCATCAACTGGAGGCATTAAATTCACAACACGACCTCCATTGCTGTAAATGAACCATCCCAAGCAATAAAACTATCATTTGTAATTGGCGTCAACGTGTACGTTGGGTAATCTTTTACGATTACGCAAAATGTTATACCTGTGTAAGTATTGCCACCTAATGCAGTCGTTGTTCCATATTGACCAATTACAGGGGTTGTTGGCGCTGAAACTGTTGTTAACAATGGTCTATGCACAGGAATGTTTACTGTGCTGCCTACACCACGTTGAACGTCTGCTGTGGCAATGTAAGCGTAACGCGCAATTTGTATGAAATCACCAGCACGCACAATGTACGCTGTAGATGAAATTGATGGCAAACTACCAAGAATAATTGTTTTCCCGTATGAACTTATTTGCACCAATGTCGCAGCAATTTGAACGCTGGTCATATTGCCGCCGTAAGAAATGTAATTGACCCATCCTGTTGATGCAAAACTTAAATATTGCTCTGTAATCCTATCCGCTACACGCAATGCGGACAGTACCGCTTTGTTTTGCGAATACAGCAAATAGTTCATTGGCTTTAACGTAAACCCAAAAGGTTGCACAGTCAAAATTTCAGACGTACTAATCCGCATATTGCGGGACAGCATTTGCCCTGCAAACTTATGGTCATTGATGCCGACAGATTCGGCAACAGAAAGAATCGTCTGAAGGCTCATGATTAATCCGTTTCGTTTGAAACTTCAACCTCTTGCACTGCTAAAGCGTCTTTCAACATTTTGAGAAACGAATCCTTGCTTACTTGAAGTTGCTGCAATTGAAATTGCGTAGATTTAATCTTACGGTCAAGGTCAATAGTGTGTTGAAGCAATAACGTTTGCTGTTCGTTAAATGTGTTAGCGTCATGCTCAACACCGTCAATAGTTACGATTTGAGAATTCATGATATTTCCTTATGAAAGACGATAAAGCACAAATGTGTTTGCCGCTGTTCGGCGAATGCGAAATTGCGCGGATGTTGCTGCTGCAATAGTTAATAAACCCAAAGACGTTACGCCAGTATTTATTGCCATTGTGATTATTCCTGTCGCAGTGTTAATAACAGAAAAGTTATAACCTAAATTAACAGCAGACCAAGTAATTAACGTTTCTAGCGTTGTTCCCAAAGGCATCGTAATTGTGTATGTTGTTCCCGTTGCGCTAATGATTTGCGTTCGAAGGTCAGCGTTTGCTAGCGTAGCTGCTGCACTAATTCCCGCTGGTGCTGGCGCATATACAACAGATGAGCCTGTAGAAACTATAAAATTTCCACTACTGTCAATTCGCACACGTTCGTTAGCATCAATACCGCCGCCAGCATTGTCCCGTGTACCAAAAATAAGTGCTGTGTCGGGTACAGTGCCTTCAGCAATTGCGGCAACATAAGCACCAACCCCCGCAGTTGGCGCAGAAGAATCAGACGTATAAAACTGCAAAATGCCTGTTGGTTGTCCAGTACTTTCACTTGTATCTGTACCCGTTATCCGAATAACATTAGAGCCGTATTGCGTAGTTCCCGTAACAGTTGAAGACACAACCGTTTGAAAAACGCTAACCGTATATGTACCAATTCCGCCTGTTCCTGTTCCTAGAGCAGTCACCCTAGTGTATGGTTGCACTGCACCCGCAAATACCAAATCACCGACAGCAATAGTTCCAGTTGTTACTGCGGTTACATCCATTGTCGTTCCAGTAATAGATGCTGTTACTGTCCACGTTTGATTACTATTTCCAGCTATTTCAAGTTTAACTAAAGGATTTGTTGTGCCGATACCTACATCACCATTGCTATCAATACGCATTCTTTCGGTGGGACTACTTGCACCGTCAGCAGTGGTGCTAAACGTCAAACGTCCGGGCATATCGCTTGTGCCGGGTGTTCCGTCTACGCTTCCCGTAATTTGCGCCGCTTGTATAAATGTAGTTCCATCAGAACCTAAAAAATAAATAATTCCTAAATTATCACCATCTGCCGTTATAGCGTGCGTTCCAATTACACCGCCTCGACTTTTTGCAAGAGTAAATGAACTTCCTCCAGTAGCAGTAGCCCAATTTGTTGCTGCATATCCCGTAGTTTGAGTGTTTGAAGTTGAAGCATGAAGTTGAACGACTGGAGTATTCCCAGTGGTTGTGTCATATGCTTGCGTAGCACCTTTGACTACAACTCCACCATTATTAATTAAAAAAGGCGAGGCATCTGGATTTGCAATATCTTCAACTAACAACGCATTGCCTGTGCCAAGCTGTGTGATTCGTAAAGCTGCGTTGGTGTTATCGGTAACGTTGATAACGGCATTTGTTCCACTAAAAGTAAAAGCCGAACCAGTAGTTAAAACCTTGCTTGCATTAAGATAAGGAACTCCATTAACGGTTCCCGTAGTAAGCGTAATGCTTCCTGCAAACGTGACTGCTGCACCACTTAAAGAAAATCCTGCATCGTAATATGCAAAATTTGCGTCTAAGTTAGCAAGCGGTATTGGGCTTGTTGACGTTGCGAATGTATTTGGAACTGCCATGATTTACCTCGACATAGGAATACTGCGATTAGCAGATTGATAAGTTGCCCAAACTGCTTGCTTGTTTTTTGACAAAAACTGTACGCCGCTTTGCGTGTCTATTGCGCTCATGCTTGCAATGTATGGTCCATTGTAGTTAATTGTTTGACCGCCGCCCATTGTCGACAATTGATTGTTAGGAATTATTGCGCCCGATGTTTTTGGCATGAACAATTCTGGACCACGTTCACCCACTATTGATAACGTATTTGCACTAGCAACACCGCCCGATGCGTGCGCCGACATAACTGGTATATCGTAAGCTGGTGTCATTGGACTACCGCCCAACATTCCTCTTAATGCGCTAAAACCCATGCTAAACAATTGGCTTGCTTGTCTTTGCAATTCTGCTTTTAACATTCCTTTTATGATGTTTTCAATAAGTCTATCCCACGCTACTGTGCCTGTATCAACAAATTCATTTATAGAATTGGTCAATACATCAGTCATTGATTTAAATATATCTTGTGCGCGTAATGCTGCATTTTCTGCATTGTCTGCATATTCATTAAATGCTTTAAACCAACCATAGGTAAATGTTTTTTGAAAATCTTCTTGGTCTTGTTTTAATTCTATAGTTTTTTGTCTTGTTGTTTTTAATTTATCAATAAAATTTTCAAAAGATTCTGTTGTTGTATCAATACCTAATTTATCTGCTTGTCGTTTAAGTTCTACAATTCCAGCTTCTAAATCATACGCATCCATTAAATTTTGACGTTGTTTGTCTGACAACATTGCCAATCCATTTTCATAAAATAAACGTTCATTTATTGTATTTGTAATCCTTCTATTTTCTTCGGCTTCATTGTGAAATGCTAATTGTGCTGCTGTTTTAGCGTCAACATAACTCCATGCTTCTTCTGTTGTTTTTTCTGATTCTTGCCTAATTGCTTCTTCAGCTTCTAATGCTTCTCTTGCAAGCACAACTCTTTTTGCTGCTTCTTCAAGAATTTGAGCATTATAAAAACCAGCGGCTTCTGCTATATTTTGCTCAGTTTCAATTCTGATTGCTTCTTCTGCATCTACCGCTTCTCTTGCAAGTGCTACTTTTTTTGCTTGTTCTATTTCTATTTGGGCATTGTAAAAACCAAATGCCTCAACCATATTCTGTTCATCAATTTCTGCTAATTGCCTTTCTGCTTCAACAGCTTCTTGATTTAAACGAAGACGATCTTTTTGTCTTAATATTGCTGCCGCATCGCTTGCTTCTTGATTTGCTTGTTGTTTTTTTATTGTTGCTTCTGCCAATGTTTCACTTGCTACATTGCTGCCGCCAGCCATTCTTTGTTTTGCTTCTGCATCTATTTGAGCAATTCTTTTTTGTCTATTTATTTCAACGTCATATAATTGTTTTTCTAATTCTGTTTTCGAAACATCCATGTTGAAAGCGCTTCTTTGACTTTCCAACAAAATTTCTGCTGACAATTTTTCATTTTCAATAGCATTTTGACTTAACCGCAATCTATCTTGCAAATTCGCCATTGCTGCTGCATCAGTAGCTTCTTGAGTTGCTTGACGTTTTTTTATTGTTGCTTCGGCTAATGCTTCTTTTGTTACATTACTTCCACCAGCCATTTTTTGGTTTGCTTCAGCATCTATTTCAGCAAACTTCTTTCTTTTAGTTATTTCAATTTCATTTAATTTTTTTTCTAATTCTGTTTTAGACATATCCATGCCAAAAGCATTTTTTTCAGCATCTAACAAAATTTGTGCTGACAATTTTTGATTTTCAATATTTTCTTTACTTAATCGCAGTCTGTCTTGTTGATTTGCCAACGCTTTTGCATCGGCAGATTCTTGATTTATTCTTTCTTTTTTTGCTGTTGCTTCTGCATAAGTTGCGTTTTTTAATGCAGCAGTCATTGTGTCGCCGCCAGACGCAATTTTTTGTCGCGTTTCTGCATCCGTTTGTTTTAATTTTTTTTGTCTTTCTGCTTCAATATCATTTAATTTTTTTTCTAATTCTGTTTTAGTTGTATCTAAATCAAAAGCATTTTTTTCACTATCTAATTTTTTCAAGTCTTTTATTAAAGCAATTTGCGTTTTTAATGCTACAGTTTCATTAGAAACAGAACCACCATCTTTTGCACTTGGTGTTCCAGCTGCTTTAAATGAACCTTCGGGCATAAATTGCCCATGTTGATCTAATGGTCGACCAAGCAATGTTCCTAAATTTGGTGTTTTACCAACAAAAGGACTTTTGTTAGGAATTTGTCCTAATTTCAGCCTTCTTTGCCTTTCTTCTTCTGCTGCGCCTCTATCAAAATCAGAATTGCTAATACCTGATTCATTAGCCGCTGAACCTGTAACATAAATAAATGTTCCAATTGCTGTTGCTGCGGTCACTGCTTTAATAATCAAACCAATTGGCGTTGCACCACCAGCAGTTAAATTAAACAATGCGCCTGCTGCTGCCGCTGAATTTATTGCAACAGCTAAATTTTTAAAATTGACCGCCATTGTTGCAATTGCAGCAACAGCAGCACCAGCAGCAATTCCTTTTAATGCAGCACTAAATGTTTCAATTTTTATGACTTGCGATTGAGATAACGGCGCAATTAAATCAGCAAATGCCAACGTCAAATTTGTTAAATTCTTTTTTAACGCATCAGAAACTTGACCAACTTTTTTAATTGATTCGTTATATTTATCAAATTCACCGGTGCCTTTTTTTAACGCAGCGGCTACATTTTCTAAATCAACTCCTATTCCTGCTTTGCCTAAAACATCTTTAATTGCTTTTGTTTTTTCAAATTGATCTGTTATGTTTGAAAAACCACTTGCTACTTTTTGGATTGCTTCGTAAGGGCTAAGTGTTTTTAATTCATCAAAAGCAATACCTAATTTTTCAAATTGAGCAATGGCAGAATCATTGCCGCTTTTTGCATCAGCAATTTTTCCAAACAGCGTATTTAGCGCTTTATCTGCGCTTTCTGCTTTACCACCAGATTGCTGTAAAGCATCACGAAAAGCTAATATTTCTCCAGTGCTTAATCCAAAACTTTTTGATAGGTCATCAATTTCATCCGTAAGTGCTACTGCTTCGTGATATAAAAAACCCAAGCCTAATGCAGCACCAACACCTGTAAAACTTTTAAATTTATCCGATAAGTTTTGTACTTTATTACCTAATACATCAAATTGCGTTTGCAATTCTTTTGCAGAACGCTTTGCGTTATCGGTAGCCTTATCCCATTCGACAGTTACAAGACCAAGTTTTACTGATAGTGAACCAATTTGTGCCATGATTAACCTTTCACGCCTCTTGCCGCTTTACGCGCTATTTCATCAATCGCTGAACGCAATTGGTCACCTAAAATTGAAACAACTAATTGTGTGTTTGCCTCTAATGCTGGTCGCAAAAAAGGATGCTTTGGTGTTGATGCATTACCAAATTCTTGTGACACCGCAACTGGGCGTTTGTTGCGCCACACGCTTTGAAAACGTCCGCGCTTATTTAATACAACGTGTAAGTTAGAGTCATCTCTTAATGGGCTTGCAGATACACGCGCCATGTAGATTTCTCCACGTTCGTAATACTTGCTTTTTTTATCGCTTTGGTTTGGACGATGCACCTTCATGTAAATACGGGCGGCTAGTTGCCCCGTATCTTTTGGCGCGTTTTGTTTTGCAGCATTTAACACAGGAGCAAATGCCGCTTTCATTGCCTGTCGATAAATTTTGTCGGTTTTGCCTTTGCCGATTTCTTCTTTAAGAATATCCATTGCAGCAAATAATTCGGGAAAACCTTCAACACTAAACTGCTGAATTGCCGCCATTGATTTTCTCCATGCTAAAGCCGGGTGCTTGAGCCAAAAAGTTCAACAAAGTATTACTGACTTTATCCTTATCAGGAATCTCTAAATCAGGGTTTCTATCATACTCGGAAACCCAAGGAAAAATTGCATCCGACTTGTATGCTTGCGTGCCTGATGGACGCAAATAATTAAACACCGCTGCTGTCAATGGAGCAACAGCTTCAAAGACTCCTTTGCCGCCAAGAATACCATCGTGAAACATTACACAGATTTCTGAAAATGTTTCTTCATCTATTGAACTTATGCTTGTCTGCGTATGCCCGTTAAAAAGCATTGCCGCTATTACTTGCTTTTCAACGGACTGTCTTAGTTTTTTTTTGCTTCTTTGTAATTTGGTTTAATTGCGTCATCAATCTTTGCAACAATTTCTTTTATCACTGCTTCTGGGAATTCTTCTGCAATTTCATCATACGTTTCTGTAATTGGTTCACCAGTTGCTGATTGCAACAATCCAAAATATTTTTCAACTTGCAATTGCGAAATGGCAGTCATTTTTGCCACTTGCCTGACAGATGTTCCATCAACAATTACATCATTGTCTGTAATTTTAATTTTTTCATTGTCTTTATTCAAAGCATCTAAAAAACCTTCGTCTGCTTCTTCAAGAGTTTTACGCAATGGCGCACCAAGACGCTGGTAGATTTCTTCCACACGTTGTTCATTGGGTTCTGTAATCGAATTGATTAATGCTTCCATTTCCCGCTTAACAGGAATACGAACTTTTAAATCAAAAACCACATCATTGCATTGAATGGTAATGGTTTTAAAACGGGCTTGGGCGCGAATGTCCTCATACCCTTTGCCAAGTTTGTTTGCTATTGTCATATCGTGTCCTTTAGTAGTTTCGTGATTCTTTTATGATGCGATTAAAAATTTCTTGATTCAACGTTAACACATAAGTGACCACTTCGGCAGGGGTCATTTGTGATGCATGATTTTGTGCAATTTTGTGGGCAAGATTTACCGCAGTCAATTTTTGCTGCGAAAAACCAAACCAATCTTTACGCTCACCTGATTGAGCAACTAAAAATCCAAGCAAATCATTTGTGTTTTGTATTGTGGTCATTTTAAAAATCTGAGTTTATATAGTGTGCTGTCTATTAATTGGGCAATTTCATCTGTAATGTTTTGCAACTCGCTGTCTTGCGGAAATTTGTCTGCACGGCGCAGCGTTGCTACTTCATCTTTTAAGTAAGTCAAATAATCTAATGGCGTTGTTGGTAATTCGTAATTGTTAGTAAAGTCATGCAACAAACCATATTTGCCTTGGAATGCTTCTACAAAATCATCTACATGGTCGCCAATTTCTGTGTAAAAAGTTTCTAACGCTTTATGCTCAGAATAACTCAGCGTAGTTAAATGCAAAATGTGCGCGTTGGTAACGCTATGCAACAAACACATCACAAATTGCATTACAGGGTCTGATTCCTGTTCTACGCTAAATTTCATGTTGCTTCCTTGTATTATGTTTCGCTACTAGCAGTAGAAGTAACTTTTTTTACGACTTTGCTTGTTTCAACATAAGGGTTGTATTTTGCCAATAAACGCAAAGCAACACCATCAGCGGAATCCTCATCAGCGCCAGCCAACGCTGCATGGACTTCGCCAGCGTCCACAGGCAAAAACCTCGCAATTAAATCAAGGTCTTTGTCCGTGGACACTAACAAATCGACTGCTTCTTCAAGCGTCATTATGTATTGCTCCAACCATACTGTCCACCACGGGGATGGATAGTAAAGGTGCATTTTGCTTCTGCGCCCGGTGCTGCATCAATTTGGAATTGAGAAACACGACCATTAAACGCATACGCAATAGTGGTTGAACCACTAGCCGCCGCTACCACAAAAGTGCGGTCAATCACACCGCTGTAAGCATCACCACGAATCAGCAAAAGACCCGCATCAGATGGGTTCCATGCTGCTGTAATGGTCATGCTAGTCGGTGCGCTTTGCGTTGGGATTTTGTCGCTTTGCCTAGCGCCTGCCACAGAAAAAGATGCAACCGCATCATCTTGACCAAAAGCGGGAACTGCTTCCACATTCAATTGAGTGCCTGATGCGCCCGTGCCGTTTGCCGCAGTTCCAACAAGCGTTGCAACTTGCGCTGTCCATACAGCAAGGTTTGCTACAGTAAACGCTGTAGGCGTTGCGCCCGTTTGCATCCACATTGATGCGCTAAATCCGGGTAAAACTACGTTTGGTGCTGCCATGATTTATGCTCCTATTAAGCGTTGTTGCACCAACCATAAAGGTTGCCGCGAGGGTGAATGGTAAACGTACACTTGGCTTCTGCACCGGGCGCTGAATCAATTTGAAATTGCGATACGCGACCAATGAATGAATAGTACACAATGTTTGTGCCATCAGTTGCAGCAATAACAAATGTACGGTCAACAGTTCCGCTGTATGCATCAGTACGCAACAAAGTGTTAATTACTGCATCGCCCGGATTCCATGCCGCAGTAATTGTCATTGATGTTGGCGCAGACTGTGCTGGAATCTTGTCCGATTGACGCGCACCCGCAACAGTAAAGGATGCTACTGCATCATCTTGACCGAAAGCAGGAATTGCTTCAATGTTCATCAAATTGCCAGTAATTGCAAGCGGGGAAACACTTGCAACAAGCGACAATTGAGCAAGCGTCAACACAGTTGGCGTAGTTGCTGGTTGTGCATACATTGATGCACTAAAGCCGGGTAATATTTTATTTGGTAAAGCCATGATTCATCCTTCAAAAGAAAATTGATGTGGTGTCTTATGTTGGAATATCTAAAGTGCAATCAAGAAAAACCTCTGCCAACTTGTTTTCATTGTCATAGGAATTGTATAACCAATTGACGTCTGCTTTAGATATTTGAAATCCGTAGGTTGCCCCACCAAACAAGCCCGAATACCCATGCAGCGATTGCAATATTTGATTAGAGATTGTAAACCCATCTTCAATAATTTGGGTAAAAATTGAAATCTGAAATACAGGTCTATCAATGCCTTTGTTTGCTTGGTTGCCGCCCGTGTAAACAGGTTGATGCACATTCCGCAAATCCCAAGTAATAAATTTTGGTTCA
>TARA_R110000822_G_scaffold225581_1_pt1 | contig 17348 bp, 25 predicted proteins | sample TARA_R110000822 | Tara Oceans TARA_R110000822 (sample SAMEA4397666) | marine metagenome | biome: Polar Biome; feature: [SRF] surface water layer (ENVO:00010504); material: water (ENVO:00002006), including particulate matter (ENVO:01000060) such as... | depth 5 m | reverse complement strand
GGTGTCGGGGCCCGTGCAATTTCGCCAAACAAGGCCCCGGAGAAAACCGATGGATACTTCTATCCCTACTTCGCGGGCGCTGAGTTTTACCGATGCCGAACTTGCGACACTTACCGAAGCGGTAGCCGGCTTGCACCTAGAAGCTAAATGCTTTGCGGCCGGTGCTAGAAAAGACGGCAACCCTGAACTTGCCCTACTTTTCAAGGCCGACATGAAACGCTTTAAAACCCTTAATGAACGGCTTTTAGCCGCTAAATAACGCCCGAAAAGGCAGAATGGAAAAACCGATGAATATCCACCCCGCAATTCGCCGTATGCTAGGCCTCCCAAAGTATCCGGGCCCAACCCGCGCCCAACTGACAGAAGGTCAGAATGCGCTTTGGCGCTCAATTCACGCCCGAGATGACAAGGCCGCGGCATTGGCTGAGTCGCTTGTAACGGCCTTTGAAAACGCTGAAACGCTGCGCGAGATAGCCCAGCGCCGAATTGCTAAACTCGAGGCCACGATTGAAAACCTCACCTGTGGCGAGTCCATCGCGGAGCGTATCGTAGACGCTATTAATACGGATGAAATAGCCGCGCTTGTAGCCGAAAACCACGCGGCCGATATTGCCAGTGAAATTGACATAACGGACGACGTCGAAAACGCTCTTGATGCTCTGGGCATAGTGGCCCCGGATGATAGGGACGACGACGACGACGACGATTGCCCTAATACGCAAGGCATCGACGACGTGTGCGCAATTGTCATCTCTCAAGGCCAGGAAATTACGGTGCTCAAAAAGCTAGTCGCCGCGCAGGCTGCCAGCATCGCTACGCTCAATAGCGCGGCCGGTGCATTCGCTGCAGTGATACGGCCCACAATGGCAGAGCAAGTAACGCATGCCCGAACGGTCGAATGGTAAGTTAAACGCTACTGTGCAGCCCCTGGGCCGCCTTGCATTGCGCTTGGCGGCCGTAGGGCTGGGCATTTACGCACCAGCAGAAAAGGAACCCGATGCAGACTAATGATAAGTACACCGTAGGCTTTGCGCTTTACCGCGCGGCCGACGCAGACGAAAACGAAGTAAAACGCCTTATTGAGCTTGAGCAAGCGCGCCAGCACTCGCCAAGCAAAAACGATTTTACGCGTGAAATCCGCCTTTTTAATCACCGCGCCAAGGAAACCCGAGCCCTGGCCGATGGCCTATTGGGGCTTGCCGACGCCGAGGCCGCTGCAGCAAGGGGAACCCAATGAAAACTAGACTCTACGCAAAAGGGCCCCGCGATAAACGCTTTTCGCCCGTGGACTGGGCCGCCGGCCAGCAAGTGATTAACCTTATTTTCGCGTCGGTTTTCAACGCAACCGAAACGGCAATACTAAAAAGAGAATTGCCGGAATTGCACAACGAAAACCCAGGCTGGGCCTTTGAACTCCGCGCCCTAGGGGCCCAAAAATGAAAAAGGAATTACGAGTCGACGGCCTGAATTTCGACCAGTGGAAAGAAAAAGCAGACGGTATGCTCGCGGAGCAAGTCGAATTTGGCCTTGAGCATTGGGCCGACGGTCCTGCCCATGATGAATTTGAGGCCGGCACCACCCCCAACCAATACGTTTTTGATATCTTGCCCGACTATGACCCGCTTTTGAAATTTGTTCTGAATTTGGGGCCTGAATTATGAAACCTACAAGCTTAGAACGTTACAAGCGCAAGGCCCGCCTTGCATTGCGCGGCATGCGCGGTTTTGAACTGTACAGGGGCCCGTCGGTTTTGACTGGCGAGCCGGTTGTTTGCCTTGTCCAATTGGCCACTGAAAACACAAAATTGAGCGCGGACAAAAGCGCGTGGCAAACGTGGATTTTACGCGCCGATATTGAGCCGGCCGACGCGTACCAAAACGGGGCCGGTGACGAGTCAATTTGTGGCCGTTGCTTTTGGCGCGCTAGGCCCGGTGAAAAGGCGGGCCCGTGCTATGTTATGCGCTATGTTATAACGGCCGTTTACAAGTCCTGGAAACGCGAGAATTATCTTTCACTGCAGGAATTGGCCGATCGAATCGACCCAACCTTGAGCCATAGGCGCATTTTAGAAATTGTTGGGGCGTTGGCCGGCAGTGTTAGGCTAGGCGCGTACGGCGACCCCTTGGCAATGCCGATAGGGCCGCAACAGGCGCTCTTGCGCCATGTAGCGACGACTCAGGCCTTCACGCATTCCTGGGCCGATGAAAGGGCCACCGACAAAGCGGCCTGGAAAAATATAGCGATGGCCTCTTGCGAAACGCCGGCCCAGGTAATTGAGGCCATGCGCGCCGGTTGGCGCACCTATACGGCCTTCCCTCAAGAGCTAACCCGCGCACAAGCAATCGCGGCGATACGCAAAACGGCCGAGCTAATGATAGCCGAAAAGCCCGCGCTGGCCTACTGCCCAGCGGCCGTCAAAGGTTCCGGAATTACCTGCGACACTTGCCCAATTCAATGCGACGGCCAAGCGTACGCGGCAAGCGTAGGGCCTACAGCGCGGCGGCCGTTGCATGTTATTAATGCAATCCACGGGGCCCGGGCGATTATGGCGCGCTACAACAGCCGCGGGCTTTTGAACGAATGGCGGGCCGTCTTATGATGCATTAAAGTTAACAGCTGTTAACAAAAGCGACGGGCCCGCATCATGCGGGCCTTTCCTTTTTTGACTCGCCCCTTGCCCTAGGCCCAGCGCTTAAACTGCAGCACAAGGCATGCTAGGTACCTTTAAGGCATGCGATAGGGCATGCGATAGGGCCCGCAATGGCAAGGCCGCCAAGTGCTGCAGCATACGAAAACGCCGAAAACAAGCGCAGAAAACCCGCCCAGCACCCAGCGAGATTTTAGCTAGCCCGCGGCCGCTCATCTAAAAAAACGGGTGACTCAGCACTGGCCTCGCGGGTGACTCAGCACTGGCATGGGTGACACAGCACTGGCTTGACAGGGTGACACAGCACTGGCAAGTCGTACCCGGTGCTTGACACCCAGGAGAAGCTATGATCAGGAAGATTCACCTTAAGAAAATAACGCCCAAACTAGAGCGAGAGATTAGGAGGTTACTAGGGGAGGAGGGGCATTCAGGTGCAGGCTGTTACGTCTACATCAAGAGCCTTGACCCAAAGTGCGCCAGCAGCACCCCGCCGCTGACATTGCATGATCGACAGCAGATCAGGCGCATGCATCGCAAGAAGAAGGCAACTGCTCGTGAGCTAGCAACGCTCTATGGGAAGACCCGCCAAGCAATCTATCAACTATTGAGAGAACCCGATGAACCACAATAGCAACATGAGCCAAACGGACATGTCCACATCTCAAGAGGCGCTCGAGGCCATGCAGCCTAAGCTCTCTGACTTACATCAACGCATCATGCTTTTCATTAACAGGTCTGGATTTTACGGTGCAACCGACGCTGAGCTTCAGGCAAGCCTGGGCCTCGACCCCAAGATGAATGCGCGCACCCGTCGCAAGGAGCTTGTCGATATGGGCATGGTCATAGCGTCTGGATTCAAGCGCAAAGGGCGAGGCCGGAGCGGCGAGGTGATTAGCCGCATAGCCAACGTGTGGGTAGGCACGACCTATAAGCCGACGCGCACTGCGCCTAAACGCAGGCTCGATGCTGCCACCGCCGCCGATGTGCTTGCCGCTCATCTCAAGAAGTACGCTAAGCTGTGCCGCTCTGAGGCGGATGACACAGAGGTCAACATCCAGGGGATTCACGTTATCGATGCTCGGCGAGCCTACACCTATGCCAGCAACGCTCTGCGTCAGACCCCCCCGTATAATGGTAATGAAGGAGATCAAAAATGAAAGATTACCACGATCTTAACCCCCTTGAGTCGGGCATCAACTGGAGCGCTCTGCGCGACATCTTGCTGCTGACGCCTCGCCACTTCTACCACCGCCATCTGATCGGCAATCGCATCGACCCGACGAAGGCAATGACCCTTGGGCGATTCTACCACGCCTATCTGCTCGACCCCGCCGAGTGCCGCGGCGAGTTTGCCTGCATGCCGGATGCGCCTAGCTCATACACCGGGGCCCGCTACTGGTCATCGAAAGAGGGCAAGGAGGTGATGGAGGAGTTTAAAGCTCTCAACGCAGGATGCGAGATCATGCAGCTAGCCGACTATGACAACGCTGCAGCTATGACCAAAGCGCTCGTTAGCAAGCCTGACTCGGCGGGCTGGCTCATCCACTATGCTGGTGAAAATGAGAAGGCCTTCCAATGGGAAGTCGATGTGCCTGGGTTCAAACAGCCTGTGCTCTGCAGAGGTAAGCTTGATCGGCTCGTTGAGCATGAGGGCAAGAAGTACGTCGTGGACTACAAGACATGCCGCACAACGCCGACTCGTGACTTCTTTGGCCGAGAGGTAGGGCAGCGCCTGTATCATGCCCAGTTAGCCTTCTACGCCGACGGTGTGGGTGCTGACGGTGCCATCTTGGTACCCCAGGAAACATCCGCCCCTTTTGATTCATCCGTCTACAAACTGAGCGACCAGGTGTTAGCCGATGGGCGAGAGATCTATGCGCTGGCTCTAACCCGCTACGCCGAGTGCCTGATGGAATACGTATTAGCTGACCCCGCAAAGGCATCTGCAGCATGGCCCGGACTCAAGGGCACCCAGAACCTGTCACGAGAAGACATGGGCGGCTGGGCCTCGAGGGACTTTTCGTGAACATTAACCAAGGAGAGATGATGAGCAAAAATAATAAAACCTCAAACACTGCGCTGTGGGATCAGGTGTTCCAAACCGACCCAGCATTCACTAAGTTTGTTAAGGTTGGGCGCGGCTTCACAGCCATCGATGCATTCTACCAAGTTAAGACTGCCACCCAGGTGTTCGGCCCGGTGGGCATCGGCTGGGGATGGACTACCGATGAAACCTACAGCGAGGGGCTGGTCATCGTGAAGATGCACCTCTGGTACAAGCACCCTGACAGCAGCGAGCGCTCTGAGCCCGTAGTCCACTTTGGCTGCAAGGCCCTAGTTGGGAAGGGCGGTCGCATAAATGAAGATGCCGTGAAGTCGGCGACCACCGATGCGCTGACCAAAGCGCTCTCGTACATCGGGTTCAACGGCGATGTGTTCATGGGCATGTTTGACGACAACAAGTACGTTGACGCACAGCGCGAGAAGTTCGCTGCTGCTCCGGAGCCTGCACAGGTAGCAACTCCAGAGCAGCTTGAGATCGCTGGCGACTTGGCGAATCGGATCAGCACATGTGGATCACTCGGCGAGCTTAACGCTCTCAAACCAGAATTGTCGGCTGTAAAATCAGCCAAAACCGTAACGCCTGTTCTGCTTGCAGACTTGGCCTCAATGTTCATCTCTGTTATGCAGAGCTTTAAGGAGGACGTATGATCGTCACCATCGTATCGGGAAACATCACCCGCGACCCAGAACTTCGCGCTCTCAATGACGGCACCCCTGTCACTAGCCTGCGCCTGGCATGCAATCGCAAGTTCGGCCGAGACGCTATCTTTATCAATGTCAGCATCTTCGGAAAGGACGCCGAGCATGTCTGCAAGTACCTGGGCAAGGGGCGCAGCGTGAAGCTCTACGGCGAGCTTGGACCTGTGCGTATCTATACGACCAAGAGCGGCGAGACGCGTGCCGATTACGAGATGGATGCTGATCGCGGCACCGTCGAGTTTGGCAGTAAAGATGACGGTGGCGTGAGCGCGGGCAAGAACGTAACTCCCCATCAGTATCGCCCATCACCAAAGTACAGCCCATCGCCGACTCCAGACCAGCCCAGCGATACCGTGGACAAAGACGAATGGATGCCCTTTTAGCTAATAGGATTGCCCTATGATCTCTTTCTTTGTTGCCGGACGACCCATACCCAAACAGAGCGCTCGATTCGGGCGTGGGAAGTCTTGGCAGCCCAAGAAGAAAGTCGCCTATAAGCTCCTGATAAACACGCTGTCCAAGAACGCCTGGATAGCTGCAGGGAAGCCTAGCATTGAACCACCGTATTACGTCACGCTCGAGTTCACCTTCGCTTGGCCAAAGGGCGCTCGTAAGTCGTTGCGTGATACGGTGGTATGGCGGGTCGAGCGACCCGACCTAGATAACCTAACGAAGATGGTGCTCGATGGGATTCACCCTAGCATCGTCGCCGACGACGCCTCTATTACAAAACTGCTGCTAACCAAAAAGACTGGGCCCTCTGAACTAGAGGGCGTAAAAGTCACCATAACCGGAGTTGAGCCCGATGAAACCGATGTTCCCTAGCTTTGACCATGACGATTTTCGCACATCTCTACTAATGAGATTCTATGAGACGAAGAAGACAGAAGGCCACACCGACCCCGACTCGCCCCCGCCCGCACCGTGCTCGCGCTGCTTGAATCACCGCAAAAGGGTCTGGCAAGAAGTTGACAGCAAGCGCGGGTTTTGGATGGTCGAAGCGCATTGCCACTCCTGCGCAGAGCTTGCTGACATCTCCACCCTGAGACTCCGCCTGCGCAAGCGCTACGAGAAGGCGGGTATACCTGCTATGTTTCAAAACTGTACTCTAAGGCCGACAGCGCAAGAAGGCGACAGGCAGGTGCTAATCCCGAAACACTTTCAGCGAGATGCCTTCTTGAAAGGACGCCACTACAAAAGCCCTGGGTGGTTGTGCCTTGGTGGGCATACGGGAACAGGTAAGACGACCATCGCCAGCGCTCTCATGTGCGATCTGATCGACCACGACAAACTGAACAGATCCTTTATGTGGTCTACCGAATACGCTCTATTCCGCCGAGCAGACCTAGCATCAGAGAAAGGCCACTCTTTTCGCATCAAGGTGCTGCAGCAAGTGATCGACACCGATGTTTTGATGCTCGATGACCTAGGCGGGTCGCGACGCAACATGACCCCATGGCAAGCTGGCGCTTTTAGGGATCTTATCGATGAGCGCCACAGGGAGCAACGCCCGACGCTGCTCACCACCAACATGCGCGGCTGGGGCGAGATGAGCGAGCGCTACGGTGAGCACATCGTATCAAGGCTGCTCGAGGCGAGCACTGAGATCATCATAGTCGATGGGCCTGATCTTCGGATTAGCGGTGACTCTGACGATGACGGATGAACTAACGATTTTAGATGGCAATGCCCGCTTGATCTACGGCCAGGACGCCGAAACATCCCTGAGATCTATTGATACCGGGAGCGTGCAGGTGGTTTGTACATCGCCACCCTACTATAACCTGCGTGACTATGGCGCAGATGGGCAGCTAGGCCGAGAGGCGACACCACAGCAATACATCGAAAACCTCGTAGCGCTCTTCAGGGAAGTCAGGCGCGTGTTGCGCGACGATGGCTCCGTCTGGATAAACATTGGCGATAGCTACGCTTCAAAAAACCTAATGGGCATACCATGGCGTGTTGCCTTAGCTCTGCAGGCTGATGGGTGGTGGCTCCGTAACGACATTATCTGGCACAAGCCTAACCCGATGCCATCATCTGCGCAGGATCGATGCACAATAGCTCACGAGTATCTGTTCCTACTGACCAAGAGCGCTAGTTACTACTATGACGCTGATGCCATTAGGGAGCCGCTTGCCGAGTCAACGCTCGCCGACAAGCGCCTAGGTGCCGTCCACGATGAGCCCAGAGAGCGCTACGGAGGCCAAGCCTCATGCCCATCAAGCTTCGCAGGCGCTAACCCGCTGGGGGCGAACAGGCGAACGGTCTGGACGATCACGCCCAACTATTATCAAGGCGATCACTTCGCAGTCTTCCCTGAGCAGATACCTGAGCGATGCATATTGGCAGGTTCAAGGCCGGGTGACTTAGCACTGGACCCCTTTAGTGGGTCTGGAACAACAGGCAAGATGGCGATGAAACACGGCCGACGATACCTGGGCCTAGATATCAATACTGATTACCTTGAGTTGGCATCAAGACGCGTTGACCCATACCAATCAGATACGCCCAGCACTGGCGAGGACGAAGGGCAGATGGCTCTATTCACAGGCGTCGATGAGTGACTTAGCACTGGCCAAAACAAAAGAGCAGCAATCGCCGCTCTTCTGCTCAATGGTGGGAACCCGATGAAAAGAACCACCGGAGGGCTAAATAACAGAACAACACAGAGGAGGCAAGACTTGAATAGTAGCGTAGCGAATAACTATATTACCGATGGTGGCAAACAACTAACCGCCGTAGCCGTCACCGAGCGCCAGGCATCAGTGATCTTTATTGCCCTTGACCACTGTCGCACGCTTATCGCCAGCGAGCCTGGGGATGAGAAGACAGAGTACGAACTAACCGAGGCCATGCGCCTTTTCACTTGGAGAGACTAATGATTGTAGCATCGATGATAACATTTGGGATCGTAATATTTATTGGAGCTATGATGGGGATGGAACAATGACCAGAGAACGAGCGGGGCACTCACGGTGTATCAACTACTTAGACAGTGGAAACTACAACGTAAAGATAGGCTTTGCCAAGGAAGCGGGTAAGCCGACGAAGACCCTGTACATAGGGGTGGCTAAGGACTTGCCCACAGCGAGAAAGCTTCGAGACGTAGCTGAGTTATGCCGGGACTACGGTAGGCACATAGGGGTCTTCACATCCAAGGCTGAGATTATGGATGTCTGGGATATATGCGAGAACCTGGATGACGCGCCATGAGCACCCAAGAAGAGCGCCGGGTAGGCGAAAACGTAAAGCTTAGAAAAAAGTTAGCCAGGGCCCTTGAGTCGGAAGCATCGATAAGGGCTGAGCGCAGGTCGCTTGCCCGTCGAGTGCGGTCCTATGCAAGAGAGGTGCTTGAGTTGGAGATGGTTATTAACGAACTCAGAGGCAAAGTAACTGCCAAAGATACTCGCATTACGAAGCTAGCGAAGTACGAAGACATCATCGTGAAGATGGTGAGGCGAGTGCAAAAGGACGCGGGCAATGCTTTGGAGTGACGACAAAGAGTTCTGCGCTTGGCTTATCCACATGAACTATGCCGAGCAAACCGATAAGGGCATCCACTGCAAGCTAACCATAGGACTGCGATGCTACATGTGGGAGTCTTGGCAAGCGGCTAAAGGTCGCCACGTTGATGGCTGGTGCCGCAAGGCCTAAGGGCGAGAGTTACCATCGCCACTTCATCCCTACGGTTCCTCGCCAATCAGCGGCCCCGCCCCATTGGGCTCCTGCTGATAACTGGGCAGTGAGGTCGAAGTCACTCCCGAGTGTATGTCTAGCTGCAAGACCAGCATCCCACCTATGAATATTCCCACTAAGAGAAAGATCAAGGCCACCGCTATCACCAGGACGCAGTACAACAGGGAGTACTAAGCGGAGGGCTTTCCCTGTGAGGCGGCTGCCTCCAGGGCAGCCCGCTTCTGCTTAGCTACGTCTTCCATTGAGATCCCAAGCACACCCGACACAGCACCAATAACAGAGGCGATGATCGCTTCGGTAGGGATGTTAGGAAAGAAGTGCTTAGCGAGCAGGGGCAGCAGCGCTGCCATGACTGACAGCCAAAGCTTACGACTCTTTATCTTATCCATGGTACGCTCCTAAAATTGCGTGACGCTAAAGGCAGTAGGCACAAAGGTCGTGTAAGCAACAGTGCCGCCTGCAGTATAGGGGGTAAATAAGCTCGTATCGAAGTTAGCAGCCCCATCGGCGCTTAAGTTAATAGTGGTGCCTGCAACGCCAGCCATTGCAACGAAGGTTAGATTGTTTACTTCAACCATTCCGCCCACATCGTATATCTGGAACTCCTGACCTGCAGTCATAGCATGAGCGCTACCCGTTGTAACAACGCCAGGGTTAGCTTGTGTAATCCCAGTAATAGGAACAAAAATTGTCGGATTCGGATTGTACAATTCTATCCCAGCACTGATATCCACAGCAACCTCATAGGTAGCCAATGGGGCGATGATGATACTTCCTGTGTTAGCCTGAGCGCCACCCGCCAGGCGTAGCTCTAGGTTATATGCGCCTTGATTTTGAATCACAAGATAAGAAGGCCGAACAGTGATTAACGAATTAACCTGAACAGCACCTAACGCATAACTTGGCCCGTAAATGTAAACTGAAGAAGAAGATGCTAACGTAGCTGACGTAACATCTGTAGCTCTGGTTGCCACAGGGCTATTAGCAGACTGAGGGTTAGAGATCATTAGCTTGCTCCATTAAGAAGTGCGATGACCTCTTTTTTTGACGCGCCCTTTGCTACCTTGATGCCTTTGCTTTTAGCTAGGTCAATTAGGCGGGCCTTACTTTTGTTGGTGTAATCAGGCTTCGTACCAATATCTATTGGATTAGAAACGTTGTCTGGAAGTCTAATCTGGACCTGGATTTTTCGTCCATTGATCTCTTGTTCAATAATCTTGATCTTCATTTTATCGTCCTTATGGATGCGCTGGCTTACCAGCATGATAGTCTCTAAGTATTTCGTCGGGGCTTAGTGCTCTGCTGTAGAAGCGGCCGGTGTCAATCTGACCTGTCCAGTAATCATTGGGCAAGCCGTTTTGGATACGCCCAAACTCAGCGGGCGTCGTGGCGTCGTAGTTAGGGGCACCGCCTTTTCCCACACCAGTGCCAGCCACAATGCCGTTGCGGTAAATAATCAAGTCGCCGCCTGGCCCTTCATTGACAGCAGCGAAATGGTACCAAACACCCATAGCTGGTGCTGCTCCTGTTTGGGCATTCTTCGCTGTCAAGCCATCCCAGGAATAAAAGGTAACTTGGCCGTTGCTGTCAGAGTTCATAATCAAATAACTTCTGGTGCCGCCATTAGGGTCGCGACTGATTATTCGCTCGTTACCCTGAACAGGCACATCGGGCGACTGCTGCGCCCAAGTCTGGATAGTATAAGCGCCAGCAAAGTTCAGCTTATTGGGGATAGAGGCATCGATAGTTACATATGAAACACCGTCGAAGTTAGGCCAGAAGCCTGGCGTGCCGCCGTCCGTGCCGTTAGCAGGGGTAGGCATCAGGTCGTACCAGGTAGCACCGCCGTGACTCGTATTTTCATAGCGAGCCATGGCCGAACCAGAGATATCAGGTGCCATGTGATGAGCAGTAGAGCTATCAGTCATAGTCCTCAAGTGTCGTCGCTTCATCCTGTCCACCGTGCTTTATCGTACCTGATGTCTACATGAGTAAACGTGTTATAGCGACCAACACCGCCGATTGGAACAATCAGGTTATCAGAAAGCTCTTCAGCGATATCAGCTATCTTGGAGTTGTTAGGTGTTGAAAGCTGGATATCAGCAGCATTACATTGGACATGCTGGCTATTTTTAACGCCGCCAACAGCCTTGTTGTGGTCAGGGCAGCGATAGCCTGAAGTCACAGAAAGCGGAGCGCCACACTGATAACGAATATGTTGAAGAGCCCAAGCGAGATGACGAATACGATCAGGATTCGGAGGCTCTCCATCACAGTATACGCCATGGCATTTGCACCTGAACTCAGACGGGGAAAAGTTTGGGGGAAATCCATTACTCATTCAAAACCTTCCAATGCAGACTCGTCTTCATCATCATCGATACGGACACCCTCGGAATGCTGCAAGGCCTTCTCGAGATCATCCGCCTCAGCCCACATCTGCTCTGCTTCAAAGTTGATACGATCGAGATTAGATGAAGTAAGCTCCATTAACTCATCTGCTTCTTCGTCCATGCCTAGTTTACGATACTGTTTAGCCTTCTTATTTGCAGCGCCGTTCATAGATGTAACCATCTCCGATTTCACACGGCGGATAAAGCTCTGGGTCTTTCCTGCTGCAGACGCCTCTCGCCAACCCAGTCCAATCAAGGTGCGAAAAGCCCATGGTCCAAAGTCTTCACTCTCATTCGGGTCACGGGGGCTTTGACTGTAAAATCTTTGGCTAAGTAGCGATCCTGCATCCCATACACCTAGGCTATTTAGGGCGACATCTACCGCTTTATACGGAAGCTGACCCATCACAACAGGGATGAGACTCTTGAGCATCTCGCCTTCAACGAGAGGCCGCCCGAATCGATTGCGCTCTGTTATAGCCATCGTCATTGTCTCAACAATAGGGCCCCCTGCGACACCAGCCATAGATAAGATATCCTTTGCGGTGCCAACTTCACCTCGAGCAAACCGATTTACTAACCGCTTCTGCGTTTCGCTTAAGGAATCGTAGTCCTGAGCCTGGAGGCGCTTGGCAATAGCGCCTGAAAAGATCCGCATAGCATGCATGCCAGGGGCAAAGAAGTCAGTATTGTTTAGTCTCATGTAGGTGAAATACCCTGGGTTATCAGAGTCGAAGAACAGCCCTCGGCCATGCGGCTGGTCCATGTATTTAGTTAGCTCACGCATGAACTCACGCTCTTCGTGAAGGGTCTTTCTTCCGCCCTGATAAATCATAGAGCGCCGCGCCTGCAGATAAAGCGAACTCATTGTGTTTGACCTAAGCAAAGATGGGCTATTGGTATCGTAAAGCGGCTCATCTACTAGCGTACGATAGATAAGGCCTTTCTTTCCTGGCATATCCTGAGCGCGCCAGAACCAGGTAATGAATGGACTAGCAACGCTTAGGATACTCATGCGGCGAAGCAAGATTAGCATTCCTGGGACTTGGCTATAATCAACAAAGAGATCCATCGCACGCTTAGCGGCTACTGAAGCAAGGATTCTATCAAGCTGCTCTGGGGCGAGAACTTCTTTAGCTCGTCGCATCTTACCGTTTGATTTATGAATCGTAGTATAGGCGGTGGGGCTTGTCTGAAACCGCATGTACTCACCGTTAGCTAGTGAATCGACAGCATGAGCAAGCTCCTGAAACCCTCGTGAAGACTCGTATAACTTGAATGACTGATCGCCCCATTTATACCCTTCTTTCATCGCAGAATCGTACTTGTTCCAAACCGCTTTTACCGGAGCTTGTACCTTATCAGTAAACGTCCTGAGATGAGGAACGACTTCTGCTGCTCCAAGGCTTTCCATAACACCAAGCTCTGCATGAATTAAATCACTTGTAGCAATCTTGGTTGTATCAAGCGCCCGGAATGTACGCTTATCCATTCGGCTTACTTCTCGACCCGCTTTATAGTTGATGTATTTACGAGCAGCATTGGTCGTCTCTAGGACAACTCGAAGGGGAGTTCGCCCCTGAATAAGCGACACTAAACCAACATTGCTAGTGTAGTTTCCTATGTGAGTCATTGGGTTATGAACGGTTAGATTGCCCTTGATAAAGGTAGTGAACGACGAAAGGACGTCGAACAGAGGGCCTTCAGATGCACGAGAAAGCTGGTTCCACCCAACAGTCGCATTGAAACCTGGAGAAACATACATAGCATCAGGTTTAAAGGACATATTCGAGCCGTCCATGTTCGCCATCTCATGCTCAATACGGGCATTTGGAAACAGGTCTTCATCAGGCAAAAGCATATTCGTTTTATCGGCAAACTCCTCATACTTCTCGAGCCTATTTGCCATGTCATCAATGCGTGTAGAGATAGTGCTTATTTCATTAGGCGTAAGCTCCCTACCAGCACGCTTTGAAGCCTCAGCAAGCGCTGAAACACGCTGAGCACGGACGCTTTCGGCGATCTTAGTTGGAGACATGCCTCGTGGCAGCACCTGGTTCATCGGTTTACCTTCGATTGCATGACCTAGAACCATGCCATCGGCATAGCTTGCAGCAGAGATTGACCCCTTACCCGTTCGCAATGCCTCATCGACACCCGCATGCGCTCGGCGGCGAGCTTCCTGTTTCATCGCCTTTTGAAAAGCCGCTCGAGACGCTTCATCCGAGGCTTGCCGAATAATGCGGCTAATAACCTCGGCTCTAATGTTGGCGATGTCTTTCTCTTTCATGCCTTTGAGCGTCGCTTCCATAGCGTTGCTCAGCGATATATTGACACCGTTCTCAAGGCGCAACATGCCCGGCTCTGATCGGGCAAACACCTCTTTCCCCTGTTCACCTACAACCCGGATGGGCTTTTGGAACTTTTCCATCAAGCTCTTCTGGAGGGCACCTGCAATACGGGCTGATTCTGCAGCGCCTGGCTTCATCTGGTCTAACACATGGCTCACTAGCTTATTGCGTAATGACTCAGACATAAGAAGCGATGAGCCATCCTGCATTGCATCGAATACAGAAGCTTGGAACTCAAGTTGTCGGGCCTTTCCAAGGCGTACGTTATCCATCAGGCTTTGGATGTTACGAATCGCTCTACCGCCTTCCTTGCCTAGATCAGCGATGCGAACCTCAACGGGTTTGCGCTCGATATCTGCAAGTTTAGCGACCTCTTCTCGCCTAGTCATAATCCTACTAATAGGGGTCTTATCACCGGGCTGGATGCCAAGCTTCCTGCGCTGTATTTCAGGGTCAGCGATCTTATGTATTTGCGCTTGGGACTCTTGGACCGCTCGCTGAGTCGGGTGCGTTAATGTGCTTTCACCTTTGCGTAACTCATAGACAGGCGAGTCGCCACGCATCTGGAACACAGATGGGTAGTCAGCAGCAGTTAGATTCTTTGACTTCTGGATAAGGGTGTCGCCTTCTCGATTGATAAGCGCCCGAAACTTGTGGCGCTCACGCATAACCTGGCGAACCTGCTGCTCATCGGCGAGGAGTGTCTGCGCCGCTGGGCTTGAGAAGAAGCGGCGAATCTTACCCGTGGCTGACTGGAATGCTGGCGTCCCTTCGGCAACTCCCCAAAGATAACGAGCAAGAGGGGCATATAGGGCAGGCTCTAAGGTGCCAAACGGAAGCCCGCCTGCAGCACCAGATAGTAAGGAGTCTGTTAAGTCGCCAACGGTCAAAGGGGCTTGCCCTTCTAATGCCTCGATCGGCTTCTTCACCACAGACGATGGGGTGCTTTCCTTATTAAGGATACGGAACTCAGCAGCAGTCGCCTCTGCAGCACCAACTTCCAGAGGGACTCGCTTCACAGGGCGGCGACCCATGCCTGGTATTCCTGGGAGGGGTTTGTCAGCGAGGGTGCGGAGCAGGCTCATACCTGTCCCACGCCCTGACTTGCCTTTGTCTGCCCCTATCTTATCAAGGGCGTACTTCGCTCTCACATCCCCCATACGCGCTCGAGCCCGGAGCTTTAGCAGCCCAGATGCCATAAACCCAGCAACGTCAGCGGGCCTACTGTACACAGCATCAATCGGATTCATAATTATAGCTGCAGTTCCACCTATAGCGCCGGCTGTAAGCTGCTTGCCAACCTTGAATCCATGCTCGACAACACCTTCGTCTTTACGCTGGGGCGTATAACCAGCAGCAGTAGCAAGTAGGTGAATCGTAGACTCCTGAAGATCGCCAAGGTTATTCGTCCAGTTTTCTAGCCAATCCTTGCCAAGGTCTTTTTCGATAATGGCAGTAAAGGAACTGTACTCTTTTGAGATGTCGTCCCAGTTTGACGGAAGGAGGCCGGCTGCAACACCAAGCCCCATACCGGCAACACGCCCAGGCAACCGAGGGAGCCCAGAGACAATATCACCGGCAGTATCAATAATGCCTTTTTCTGGGGGCTTCTGGGCTTCGGCGACAGGAGCTTTCTGGGCATTAGCAACAGCTTTGAATCTTAGGTACTCAAGCTCAAGTTGGTCGAACTCCTTGCCTGCATTCTGAGGCATATCCTTAAACTCTTGGAAGTTAGGCGCGGGCATTTAACCCCCATCCCCCCAGCTATCTGCCGTTTTTTGAGCCTGTCTATCCCATTCTTGTTCCTGAGCAGGGGCTATGGCCCTTGTTGAATTTGATGCTCCCGTGTTTGAAAACAGATTCTCCCACGCCATGGTCATAGCGGGTATAGGGGCATACTTTCCCTCTTTGTCGGATCTGGATTTCCCGATCGCAGATAATAGCTGTTCTATCAGCACAAGCTTTCGGCTTAAGCGTGTTCGAGCGGACTTAACCTTCTTTTTGTTTTCATTGTTCCTAAGATCCTTAATATTTCGGATATCTTCTGCTATTTTCCTCGCTGATTCCCATGCCTTTTTAATCGAAGCCTTTTCCGACTGTGTTGCATTGATACTAATCGGCTCTTTGGCTTCAAAGGCATTTACTGTAATTGGGACATCCGTCTTTAGGCTTTTCTCTAGCGCATCGACTTGGCTTGCAAAGGCATCTCTCAAAGCATTAACAGTCGTTACATTCCCATTATAATCATAGGGTTTCTGTTCCTTTTTCTTTGGGCCCGCTGCTTTGATTTTATCGCTTTCCGCATCAAACCTTCTAGCTTGCGCCCTCCGAAGTTCAGCAGTCGATCGGTCGAGATCTGATACGATTACAGGTTCACGGGGCTTCACCGCTTTTGGCATGCCGCCCTCTAGACGTTTCATAAACCTGTCACGGGCCTTCCCGCTAAACAGGTCCATGTAATCCGTGAACTCATAGTTCAACTCGCCCTTCTGGTCCGCCTCGAATGCTAACTGGCGCACCCAGTTTTTCTGGCGTTGGTCTGTGGCGTTGAGTGACATTAGCTGAAGCGAGTTGGCGCTAACAACATCCGGTCGCACGTTTGGAACAACAAAGGTTCCAGATCTGATTTCTGTCTCACGATCCTCAAACCCTGGAGGAGCTATGCTCGCCTGCTCTATTGGCGGATTTGCCTGCACCCGCTCTTGCTGAGAAGACACTTCTGCTGATTCGCGGGTAGCGACTTGCTGTTCTGCAGCGGGAGCATCAGCTGCGCTTTGCTGCGTAGCCATATCTTCAGTGACCCGTACTTGATATTTTTCAGGGTCAGTAATCTGGCTCTCAGATGTCCCGTGGTAAGCTGCAGCCGCCTTGCCAACATCGCCGCCTGCTCGTTTGAGGAGATCACCGAGATGGTCAACAGCAACCATTGTTGAAATACGAGGGTCTAGTCTGCCGCCGCGCTCGGTAGGAGCGCCCGCTTGCTTTGCTGCACTATCCCATGTGTTGTAGGTAAACTGCCAAAGCCCGACAGGCCCTGTTGGAGAGATAGCTCCGATGTCATAATCAAACCCGCCTGTTTCCTGTTTGACAATAGCAGTTGCAAGGGATGCCAACTTTGATGCGTCTATCGAATACCGTTTTGCTGCATCATCCGCTGATGTCTGAATAAGATGTTGAAGCTGGTCTTCTGGCATTTTTACCCCAGAAAGAATCGGCTCATTTGTGCCCGTAATATAACGAGGCTGCGACCCCTCGCCCAACGAAGCCCACTTCTGCCATACCGGAGGCAAAGCCGCCAAGGCTTGAGCGCCTAGCCCTTCAGGTTTCGCTGGCTGCGCAGGCTGCCCAATCTGTGGCGAGATCATCGTCTGAGGTTGCGCCAATGCAGCGGCTGCCTGCTGGGCTTCCTGCTGTGCCTGGATGCTGGTCTGCGCCGCCTGGGTGACTTGCTGCCCACGGTCGATAGAAACCTTCTGCTCGGGAGAAAGCGAAGGT
>TARA_R110000822_G_scaffold74863_1_pt1 | contig 17370 bp, 20 predicted proteins | sample TARA_R110000822 | Tara Oceans TARA_R110000822 (sample SAMEA4397666) | marine metagenome | biome: Polar Biome; feature: [SRF] surface water layer (ENVO:00010504); material: water (ENVO:00002006), including particulate matter (ENVO:01000060) such as... | depth 5 m | reverse complement strand
CAAACGGTGACTACAACCAAAAGAAAGCAAGTGAGGTGGTTAGAGAAGAGAAAATCTTGTCTAACACAATGAGTGAGTGGAAGAAGTATGGAGGAGATAAGAAGACGTTAGTGTTTGCATCCGACATTAAGCACTCTGAGGTACTAAAGAGCGAGTTTAAGCGACTCGGATATAATGCTGACGTAGTTCACTCGAAAAGGAAAGATGTTGAAATAGAGAGAGCCTATGCTGACTTCAATAAGAATAACATACAGATTCTTATAAACGTAGACATGGCAACATTCGGTTTTGACGAGCCAAGTATTGAGTGCTTACTTTTCGCTAGACCAATTAAATCTCTTAGACTTTACAAGCAGATGGTTGGTAGAGGGCTAAGGACATTCAAGGGGAAGGATAGGTGCTTAATGATTGACTGTGCCAATGTAGTGCTAGACAATGGATTCCCTACTGATGAGATTCTATTCGTTAAGAAACCAGTTATAACAAAAACTGTAGATAAAATACTTAACCTTGAGAGGGAAACAAGTGGAGAGGTAACGAAAGAGATTAGTAAGGAGAGGATTGACTACCTAACAAAGGTTGGTAGCCTATTCGATTTATACAACCAAAAGGTTTACAAGAAGGAGTCTGACTTCCAGGATGACGTTAGAACATTCTTAAAGTCATTAGGGTTCTTTGTGTGGAGGCAAAACTCAGGTACTATGTTCAAGGATGGTAGGTGGATTCATTTCACAGACAGAAAAGGTCTTCCCGATATTGCTGTTATTTACAATGGTGTTTACGTTGGGTTAGAGCTTAAGATGAAGACTGGAGCTTTTACAAAGCATCAAAGGGAGACGCTACCGTTAATGATTGATAGCGGTTGCAATGTTTTTGTTGTGGACAATTTTATGGAGTTATTTAATATAACAGAGAGCCTTAGAAATAATGTAATTAAGACTGACGAAGGTGTTCTAGTACGAAATGATTTCTTTGAAGTAAGTGAAGACCAAAAGAAATATAGAAAAAAATTAGGAATTAATTAAAATAAAATATAAATTTACAAATATGAAGGCAATACAGAATAAAATAATAAAAGAAATTAAAAAAGAGTTAGAGTTGTGTAAACTTCCTAATAGGAATTTAAAAGATAATCACTCTGCATTTATTTACTACGTGATTGAAATGAATGAATATCTATATCAAGATTTAACTGTAGATAAAGACATAGCCAGAGATATGATTAACAATAAAATAATTAAATTTGATAAAGAAATAAAGCATCAAGAACTAGAATCAATTCGATATGCATTAAGTGAAGAAGCATGAACGATGTAATAGCAAACGAATATTCATTTACAAATCAGATGATGTTAGACAGATGCCTTCTGCTGAAGAAGGTAATAAGTAAAACAAAGCAGGTTAAGGAAGGGAGAGGTAAGAATGTTGTTGTTAGGAGTAAGCTTAAGTATAATATTGGAAGTGAAACTATAGATAGAATAAATAACAGCGTGTCTTACTACAGGAAGCTTGTTGAGAGTGAAGGATAAACAAGTCATAACCCCATAAAAAAGGCCCTAATGACTGATAAAAGCTACAAAGTAAATATGGCGAAATAGCCACAATTAAAAATAAACTATGAGTTTACTGTATAAAAACAAAAAAGACCAAACATTAACTTGCAATACATTTGGAAAAGATGGTAAAGTGCATATTGACTTTTGGAAAGATTGTGGTAAATTTGGTACTGATGAGATGTTAGACCAATACAAACTAACTCCAGAAAGACTTTTACAAATCTTACAAGATAGAGATGATTATTCAGATGATGAATTATAAAAAATAAAATAAAGAAATTATGAAAAATTTATTATGGGAAGTAAAATATGAATTGACAAGAACACTAAAGCATGTTTTTTATGTGCTGTTAGCAGTATGTTGGTTTGCGATTTGGTACGGTATTTTTTGGTTAATTACAGGTGAATTAGATATAAGACTATGGCATGACGGAATACAGCAAATGTACGTTACGATTAGTGTATTTACAGGACTTGGTTATATGCTTTACAGAAGTGATACCTAAATCAATTACTGCTAATGTATAGTTATATGATTTTTTAACCGATTTAAAAGCACAAAACATTATGAAAAAACTGAACTCAAAACAAGTACTAAGCAAACTCCACGATAATAATACAATACTTGCCCACGGATACCAAGGTGGTTGGATATTAGATAAAGACGAAGGAAACGAATTAGGAGATTTAAGCGAAAAAGTATATCAAAACTTAATTGATAAAGACCAAATTAAAAGTATTGGAAAAGGTAGTGGAGTTTGCGACCATTTAGAATACTACGACTTAAAGGTTAATTAATTATATAACGTGTTGTTGTGGCGAAGCGAACGTTTTAATGCACTACAACGTTGAGGGTATGGTGTCGGATTTGCTTTTCGCAAATATGCACTATAACCAGTGTTGTGCTTTGTACGGATTACTAACCAATAAAATTAGATTAAGATGGAACAATTAGATTTAAAAAGTAACGAATTAGATAGCATTGGGTTTGAAAGAATGATTTGCAAAAGCGATGAAATGAACCCTGCAAGAGATATTTTTAAAATAAACACTATAAACGGGTATTTCTATTACAACCCAAGCCAAGACGTTTATAAATGGTATCACAAAACAATTATTGGAGAAACTGCAAATGATGTGCATTTAGATATAACTAAGAAAGCAGAATTATTTGTAATACTTCAATCCTTTAAATGTGAGTTTAGCCTTATGTTTTAGTATGAAGCACAACGGTTAGTGTATGTGCCGTTTGAGGTACGATAATGGAATATAAACCTTGTTAGCAAATTCGTTTTAATGTTTGCTAACGAATAGGTATATGAATAGTGCGATTATTAACAACTAAATTATAATAGAATGAAAAGTAAGAAATGGAATAATTTTAAAAATGGATATGCAAGGTTACTTATACTAACCATAGTAAGCATAAGTGCAGGTTTAGGAATGCTAATAGCACCTGAAAAAACAAGTGATTGGATAATTAGAGGCGTAGGTTTGATATGGACTTTAGAAGGAATTTCTTACGGTCTTGATATATGGAAAAAGTATCTTGAAACCAAACTGTAAGCATTATTTATATAACGTGTTGTAAAATCGTTTTAATGTTTTACAACGAATTGTATATGATTTGTTGAGGAACGAAATAAAATATATACGGTGTTATAAGCCGTTTTTAAAATAATGAATTATGATTGAATACTTTGATAGATATAGTAGTACAGACTTACCTGATGATATGGGTAGATGGGCAAGAACTGCTGTTTATAAAAACATTAGAATTGCTTGGATTAGCAGAATAGATATAAAAGGTAAGATTGTGTTTACAGTAGCGTGCCATTTCCCAACTATGCAAAATGACACGGCAAATGAACATAAGGTATGTAATTCTTTAGATGAAGCAAAAGACTTTGTAAAAGAGCGTTGGGATTGGTTTGTAAATGCTATTTCTTAATTGTAGCCAACGTTAAATCTATGGGTAGTTTTTGCCCGACTAAATAAATACTGAATTATGACAGAAGAACAAAAAAAGACACTGGCTTTTGCGATTTACGCTCTTGCAAATTATGATATACCGCTGGGTGAATTTTTAGAAAGAAGCCTAGTGTGTATTAATGAAACGCTAAGCCAAGGGCAAACATTACCTATAGATAGTGTTAGTGTTACGTTAAATAGTTATGCTAATTGGAAGCGTGATGTTAATTTAAACGTAGATAGCTATCCCGAAGTAGTATTGATTGAAATGTATAAAGAAACTATTTAATTAATTCTAACGGGCGCGGCTATGATGTCGGATTTTTGAGGCACGAAAAAAATATGCATTATAGGTAGTGTTACCTGTAGTGCGGTGAATAATAACTAAACTTTATTAAAATGACGGAAATAAACATACAAAAAATAGGAGATACAAATCACGAAATATTTACTCTACTTAACGATGGATTTAATGGTGTTAACGGCTGGTTGCAAATGGAATGCAGATTATCTGATATGGAGTGCGAAGGAGAAGCATTTTTTATAAACGTTTCAGATGATAAGGTTGCCAAAAATGGAGATTACTCGCCTTTAGAAATGGATAAGGCAGAATTAAAACAGTTTATAGAATACCTAAATATTTGTCATGAAGCGATGCCTTAGCATTACAGGTAACGGTTTGGCTATGAACTTTTAAACCGATTAAATATGGAAAAAATAAATAGAGAATGCAAGAATGAAAAACACGTAAGGCGTGACAATAAATTTGGAATAACTTGGTGTATTAGATGTGGTAGATTATTTACTAAACCAAGTGGCAAGGAACTTACTAAAGAGGACAAAGTAAGGTTTAATTGTTTATAGCCTTTGTTGTATGTATTTTTTAATTGCATACAACACCCGTATATGATTAAGCTTGAGCGACCCGAAGGGTTAATTATATATTATGTTAGAAAATAAAACGATAAAACCTCTTGATATATAAAAAATATTTATATATTGTAAGACAACAGAATAAATAAAAAAAATAGTGCATTATGAAAGAAGAAGATAATGTCTTAATGGGCATTATAGATGAAGTTCCATTTAATTGCCTTATAGAAGATAAGTTTGTAATCAAGATGCTTGCATTTGATTTCAACTCAATGATTAAAATAGCGACAGATGTTGTAAAGATGCTGGAGTATCTTGAGGATGGATTACATCTAACAGGAGGAGTTTCAAATGTTTCTGAAGAAATATTTTATGAGGTTACAGTAGAAAAATTAGACAAAGATAATGTAGTTATACTAGACATAGATTTTATAGATTTAGATAGTTATTTAGATTACATAAATAATAAACAAACTGTTAAAATAATCACAAATGATAGCTTATAATAGAGATAGAATGATACACATAAACCACGTTGTAAATGACTTAGAAATTTCTCTATACTCAATAAAAAAATCTTTTGAGAAAATGGAGTATGACGATATGGACAGTCGTTGTGATGTTTTAATAGAAAAAATAATTGAATTAAAAAAATCAATATCAAATGAACAGAATTAGATTAAAACCTTCAGAAGCAATTTATTTAGGCTTTGAAGCAAGAGAGAGTAATGGAAAAGGAAATCCAAAGTACTACTTAACAGACTTACAACTAAGCAAGTTAAATGACTTACGAAGTAAAGGCGTTGTTGATAGTTGCGAAAAATTAGAAGTTGATCCAACAACAGTTAAGCATCTATGGAAGAAAACAAAACAAGAATCTGTATTTATTAAAAATCCTTTGTTTGTTTCGGAGACAGAGAAAAAATACCTTGACTTAAGAACTTCAATAGTAAAGCATTTAAAAGAATTTACACCAAGTTTTCCAAAATTAAAAAGGGATAAGTTAGCAGATGGACATCTTTTAGTTGTCGACCCTGCAGATATACACATAGGTAAGTTAGCTACAGCATTTGAAACTGGAGAAGAATACAACAGTCAGATAGCTGTCAAAAGAGTTATAGAGGGAGTAAAAGGAATCTTACAAAAGTCAAATGGATTTAATATTGAAAAAATTTTATTCATTGGAGGTAATGATATACTACATATTGATAATCCAAAAAGACAAACTACATCAGGTACTCCACAAGATACTGACGGAATGTGGTACGATAGTTTTTTGATTGCGAAACAACTATATGTTGATGTACTACAAATGCTACTGTCTGTTGCAGACGTTCATTTTGTATTCAATCCTAGTAACCACGATTATACAAATGGTTTCTTCTTGGCAGATGTTATTCAAACTTACTTCAAAGATTGTAAAAATATAACATTCGACTGCTCAATAGCACACAGAAAATACTACGTATACGGTAAGAACCTAATAGGTTCTACCCATGGGGACGGAGCAAAACAAGCTGACTTAGGTTCTTTAATGTCAATAGAAGCTAAAGACTTATGGGCGTTTGCAGAGCATAGATATTTTTATACGCATCACGTACACCATAAAACTGCTAAAGATTTTATTAATATAACAGTTGAAAGTTTAAGAAGCCCTAGTGGTGCAGATTCTTGGCACGATAAAAAAGGATATAAAGGAGCTCCAAAAGCAGTTGAAGGTTTTTTACACCACCCTGATTTCGGACAAGTTGCACGTTTAACCCATATATTTTAATTATGACAGAAGAAGCAGAAAACAGAAAAAATACACCAATATTTTCAGGGGTTTTAATGTATTTCCCTGACGCAATAAAGGCTGTTGCTCAATGTAGCCTACAAGGAAACGTACAGCATCACCCTGACAAACCATTACATTGGGACAAAGAAAAGTCAAGCGATCATTTAGATTCTCTTACAAGACATCTAATGGATGCTGGAACTTTAGATGTCGATGGAATATCACACTCAACAAAGGTAGCCTGGAGAGCTTTGGCTAACTTGCAAATTGAAATAGAAAAATCAAGATAATTTATTGTATTTTTGTATAATGAAGAAAAATATAATGCAATCTTTTGTAAACAAATTTAATGGGTCTTTTAAACAACTATCACCAGGTGATGTTGATTATAAGATATTAGATAAGAGCGGAAAGTTAATCTCTTATGCTCAGGTAGAGATTGTAGATGATTTATCTAAACCATTTATTATAAAGGCAGAAAGAGCGGTTAGATTGTTTAACAAACGACTTAACGGAGTAGTTATATTTGGAAATAGCGAAAGTCTTATGTATGGAAAGATAGACAAGTTAACCGGTGAAGTATCACCGGCTATGTCTGATTCTTATTTTTCAGAACTCACGATAACTTATAAAGAAAAAAGTGTTTTTACTTTTTAAAAGCTTTGCTAAAAAACTCTCTTTTATTACCTTTCATTTCTTGTTGGATTAACTTTATTTTAGCTTTTAACTCAGGGATTAAGTTATCTCTTTTTTTACGTTGAGCATCTTTAAGTTTTCTAGTTAATTTTGATTTCTGATCTTCACTCTTTCTATATGTTCGATTGCTTTTATATTTTCTTAAAGTTTTATTATATTTTCTTTCGTTTTCTTCTTTATATTCTTTGTATGTCCTTTCATCTATTATTTCCATCTCAGCCATCTGCTCGTCTATAGATTTATCATTGACATTATCATTTTTAGATACTTTACCTATATCTTTTTTGTCTTTAAATCCAAACTGTTCATCCATATACTCTCTTTTCAAAGCCTTCTTATCATCCTTTAATGTGGATTGTTTTTGTTTAGCTTTAATTTCATTTTCTTCTGATAATGTTCCTCCCTCTATAAGTCGTGTCACTTTGTTGAGTTCTATATCAATTTTTTTTATTTCAGGTTTCGATTGAAATTTTTCTTCTTCAGTGGCAAATTTTATTTCATTTTCACCCTTAAGCTCACTATAAGAGTACTGTTTATCTTTAATTGCAAACTCGTTATTAGTTGGTATCTGATACAAACCTTTCTTTAAATCTTTAAATAGTGGTGTTTTTCCTACAAACAATCCGAATGTTTCAAATAGAACTTGTCCAATTAATTTATCTGCTGCCTTTGATTTCTCTTGATCGTTTTTTGCGTTAATATAATCGTAAGCTGAGTAAGTCATGTCAAACAATAATCCTACATGATTACTAAGTGGACCTGATATTTCTCTGAATACTTTCTTTTCAAGTCTTTTTCTTTTCAAGTCTTCTTCACTTGGATTGAAGAACGCTAATCCTAGACCATGTTCAAAAGAATCATACTCTTCATCTCCTCTAAGTACTTGACCGTATTCTTTATTTAAGAACTCAGTACCAAAGTTCAATCCCTTTCTAGCTATTGTACCAAAGTTTCTTCCTAATAATAAACTAACTCCAGAACCAACTATAGCTCTTGTTACATCATTAGCTTCTAATTCATCTTCTTGCTCGTCTTCTGCTCCAAATGCTCCGAAAAACAATGAACTAAATATTTTATAAAGTATACTGTAACTAGCCATTCTTGTTGTGGTAGCTGCAAGTAATGACAGCCCTTCTAGTTTGTTTATCTTTCCTTCTTTCGTAATCTGTATTATTCCTTTTCTTGCAGTAGAGTATTCAAATATCAAAAAGTTAGTAAGGTATCCGTTAACATATTTTCCAGCTTGTTTTACTGCAGAGTCATTTGCCTTGTCTACTTTATTTTTGAGAACGCTTGCAAATATGTTCTGACTACCTGCAGCTCGATTAAGTTCTTGGTCAGCCTCATTTCTAGCTGATTCAATCGCTTTTGCATTATCAGTCCTATAGCTTTCATCAGACTTGAATTTTTCTAAATCAAGACCTTTTTCTTTTATAGACCTTGTAAAAGAACCTAGCCATAAAGGCATTGATACAGCTTTATCGGGAGTAGATATCAATATATCTGCAACAGTTTCAGCAGCTTTATTTACTAAAGCCCCTGCCTGTGTGTTTTTTGCTGTTTTTACAAAATTAGCTAAATCATTACGCCCTTTTGCTTTTGATAGGTCAGCATTCTTTGCTAGTATATCAACAGACTTTCCTGTATTCTTCGCTCCAGTAAATTTACCTAGCTCAGAACTTCCGGATAGCTTCATATACTCTATACTTTCAGCAAGTCCAATTTTAGTAAATAAGCTAACCCCTTCAGCAAAAAGTTTAGGGCTAGATAAAGCAACATATCCAAGGTTACTTGATAATTCAGCAAAAGCTCTAGGAACACTCGCTAATTGCGCTTGATATCCAAAGCTTACCATTTTATCTAATACACTAGTACTTCCGTAAGAATTACTAAAAGCAATACTCATAGCTTTGTCGTAAGCTTCTTCCATTGCTACAGCAAATTCTTGAGGAGAAATCTCTGCTGCCTTTAAAATCGTGTTATTTCTTTTGTTTTCAGACTTATCTTCTACTTTTTTCTTAACTTCACTCAAAGTCTTTTTAATAACCCTATTCTCGTTTGTTACATAAAAATCTAAAAGCGTTTGCTTAGCACCTTTCATTGTAGAATTTAGAATATCCATATTTATAGGCTTAACACCTGAGCTTCTAGATTCTATAGTACCTGCCTTCGTCTTCACATTATTCATTTTATTCAGGTAGTCTGTAGCTTCTTTTTTACTTAGGTCAGCAGTACTCATTATATCGTGATGAGTATACTCGTTTATCATATTAGGTCTAGATCCTCTTACTATCGCACCAACATAAAGAGCTTTTTCAGCAGTCTCTTCGTTTATTTTCTTTACAATAGAGATAGCTTCTTTTTCAACCCTAGTAAGTTTGCTCTTAATTTCTTGTGAAGACTTACCTTTTACCTGTTCCCTAACTTTTCTTAATATTTTTATTGTCGCTTCTTGTTTTTTTCCTACTAACTCATTTATAGTGGCATCAATCCAATCTACAGCCTCAAAAACAGTACCTTTTTTCCCTTGAAGCTCTGTGTTACTTTCATACTCAAGCTGTAACATATACGCTTGCATACGAAACTTAGCTTGAGATATTTCATTTTCTTTAGCATTGAAAGCTTTTGTCAACTTAGTATTTACTTCTGTCAATTTTTCGTTTACATCTCTTGTAGCCTCTTGGAAAGCCGCGAAAGCAGAACCCATTCTTTTAAAAGTTCTATCGTAAACCTCAGTTCCGTCCAGACCTAGTATGGTATCAATATCCTTCAATGGATTAGATGCTATTTGATTGTATGCAGAAGTTGCTTGAAATGGAAGGGTAGATTGCAACCCCCTTATTATACTTTCTATAGCCATTGCTCTAGCCTTGTTTAGCTTTATAGTAATTGCATCAGAATTTTCTTTAACATCTAAGGCATTCATAATAGTGTTAGCCCTAAATGTGAAAATACCATTCTGTATATTATCAAGTATTTGAGGTATGCTTTTTAGTTGATTGTCGGAAAGTCCTTCTAGGTTTTTTCTATTCTCAAGTAGTTTTATAAGTTTCCCTGCAGACTCTCTTGAATTATTATCATCGGTTACATTGTTTTTGACTTTGACTTTCATTGCCTCATCAATAAGACCTTCTGTAACAACTTTTTGTTGTTCTGGGGTAAGAGATTCTTTTGCTTCTTTAAGCTCTAACTTACTTTTGTATTTTTCTAATATGGCTAACTGGTCAGGAACAAGTATAGTTTCTGTTCCCTCTGAAAGAACTTTCATAGTAGCTTTATAGTCAATATTTCCGTCTTCATCTTTAACCATATTTTCATAAAAAACATCAGCCAAGTCTTCAAAAGTAGAATATTCTTCTTCTATGCTTTCGATTATTTCTTTTGCAATCTCAGCTTCTGATTTCAAGTCTTTCACACTAAGTACAGCTGAAGAAGATCCAAACCTTCCTACTATAGCTTCATACTTTGCTTTCAATTTCTTGTCTGTTATTAACTTAGAATCATAAGAAAATAGCTTTTTAAAAATATTGAAAGTATCTTTAGCCGTACCTATCTTGCTCTTGATATTATTTTTAGCTCTTTTTCTCTTCGTGTTTGATGCAGAAGTTTCCTCTTTTACTTTTGCTATTCCGTATTGTTTAGCAATATAGTCAAGAAGTTTTTCAACAGCAGCTTCATTATCCAGGTTTACTTTGCTTATCTTGTTTATTATAGTCTGAGAATTAGCAGTCGTGATATTTTTTCCTTTTTCAAAATCTTTGATTATTTTTGCTAAATCTTTTCTTTTTTGGTTTAGGTCTGTCTTAGCTCCTTTAGCCGCTTTTGCTTCTAGTCTAATCTGTGTCTTCAAAGAAGACATTTCATCTACAGTAACCTTATCTCTTTTAGATTTACCTATAATCTTTTTTGCAGATTTAGGTCTCTTAATAGATTTTTTTGATTGTCTTTCAATCTCACTTCCTCCAGTGTTTTGATTACGCCCTTCCTTAGTTGCCTTCTTGTATTCAGCCTCAGACTCAGAAACAATAATTTCTACTTCTGGTCCTACCTTAGATAAAGCTTTTTTTGCGTTATCTACTTGATTATCAATTTCTTTTCTAGGTAATGCTTTTGTTTCTTCTACAGGTGTTTTCCCTTCTAATATATTAGTTAATACATCTACCTGTTCATCTACAGACTTTTCACTAGGTGCTACTTCTCCTGCAATCTCACCTTCCTTAACTGGTTCAGAAACTTCCTTAACATCGTCAACATTCTCTGCTTCAGTGCTTTTATCCTCTGCAATCTCACCTTCCTTAACAAGTGTAGATTGTTTCTTAGCTTCACTCTCAACATCTTTCTTAGTTTCAGCCTCAGTAGCCTTCTCTTTCTCAATGTTTAATTTAGCTATTTTATCATCATAAACTTTATTTATACGGTCTTGCTCAGCTTTCTTTTGCCTAGCCTTTGTATTTCTATATGTTTTTCCGTTTTCATCTGTTACAAGTTTCAATGTGTCATCAAACTTCTTGTCGTCAATTTCTTTTAATTCTTTACTTCTATTCTCTTCTAATAGCTTTATTTCATTGTCTATTACTGCAAATCCAGATTCTACTAACTGAGTACCTTTAAAACCTAATCTTATATTCTGTGTCTTACCTAGTTTGCTTCTTTTTGAAATTGTTTCAGCAACTGGCTTTAGTCCTTTTAGTGCATCAGGTATTTCTTTCTTAGACTTGAAGTCAAAGAAGTATGTTTCATTAGGGTCTGTAATCTCCACTCCCTCCTTTATATTAGTAACATCTTGTTTTACAGTAGAGAGTCTTTCTTTCACATCATCTAACTGTTTTTTAAGGTCTTTTACTAAGTCAGGGTCTCCTGCTTCTATTGTTTTCTCTAGTCTTTTTTTAATTCCTAATAAAGACATAGCTATTTTCTTTTGTGGAGTTGTGTAGTCTTTAGGAATCTGCTTCATACTAGATTTAGCCTCGCGATAATTGTCTAGCTGTTCTTGAGCCTCTTCTTTTGTAATTTCTCCTTTGGCTAATTGAACCTTCAAGCTCTTAGAAAATAATGGGTCAAATTTATTTGATGACGACATCATTTCGAACATCTCTATTACACCATCCGGAAGATCCATAACTTTTTCGTTAGATAAAGCAGTAGCTACAGACCCTGCTCCACCAAGAGCTAAACCACCTATAGCCTCTGCTGCTGATGCTTCTACAACTTGCTCGAAAAACTGTCCTATGGTTTCAGGCGTTTTAAAAACATTTATACCTTTCATCTCATTATACGCTGCTTTAATACCAATATCAACAGCTTCCTGAGCTCCACCTGTAGCACCCTCTCCTGCTGTTGCCGAACCTAATCCTTTCACAAAATCAATAGCCTTTCTTTTTAAAGTTTGATGTACAACTATTTCTGATGCGTCTTTAGGAATTGTTTTTAAAGTTTGTAATAAAAACCTATTTAATAGACCTGTTTTACCCATTGCATTATCCAAACCTGCTTTTTCTAAATATGCTCCAGCAGCAGATAATCCAACTTTTAAAGTAAAAGCTTCTAAGTCTCCTATATCCTCATAACCTTTATACTGCCTTAAAGCATCATCTGCACCTGCGTAAGAATGAGCAAAAAGTCCTCCTATTCCTGCAACCATAGCTGGAATACTTTCTAATGTCCCTATTAGAGCACCTGCGACAAAGCTATCTTTTTTTACTTTTCCTATAGCTTCTTTAGTAGTTCCTAGAATTTCTAAATCTTCAAGAATCATATCTCTACCTTCCCTTAGTTTATCTTTAAATGCTTTGTATACGGCGTCATTTTCTGTGTAATCCAATACATCTACTGCGTCTGCAACGAAACTACCCACCCCAACTGAGGCACTTAAAAGTCCGTTTGCTATAGATTGAATCATTAAACTAGGAACATCCCATTTCTGAGATTCGTAATAAGCGTAGTCACCGGCTAACTTTTCTAATTCACCCTGTGATGAAATCAAGTTTTCTTGTTCCTTATTCAAGGATACACTCAATGCGTTTAGATTACCAGCTTCCTTGTTGTATACCGCAATCTCTTGTTCATTAGTTGGTGTAGAATTAGATAATGCCTTTTTTCTTTTATTGTAATCAGATACATTCTTTTGGTAAGAATCAAACTGATTTGTGTATATTTTACTTTCTTCTTCTAGGTCTTCCTCAGTTAAAGCTCTCTTTTCTTTCTTTGTATCTTTACCTAAAGATGTATTTATCCTATTTTGAACAACAGTACTAGCCACTCTATTTTCATTAAGAAAATCTTTTAATTCAGTAACTTTTGCGTCTTTGTTTCCTACTTTCCTTCTTACTGTTATTTCTTTACCGTTAGCAGAAGTTACTTTTATAGCGTCTATTCCTCCTACAGCTTCCTCAAACTTAAAACCATATTGGTCAAACGCTTTTCTAAGGTCAGCAGCAGCTTTTGCTTCTGTCTGAGAAAACAAATCATTAATTCTACCAATTCCTCTTTCAAATTGGTCTTCAGAGTTTCGAAGAACAACTGGGTCATTCGCAGACTCTGGAAATTTATTCTTTATAGAAATAGAATTTATTCTGTCTTGTTCTGTTAGAGCTTCATCCTCAGTAATAGGGCTTACTATTAAATCTTTAGCCTTATTAATACCAATGGTTCTCTCTGTATCTTCTATCTTATCTTCTATTTGAACAGAAGGTTTTTCATTAATCTCGCTTACCTCTTGCACCTCTTGCACGTCAAATTTAAAATCAGGCGAACTTGGGTCTGCTTTATCTTCTAGTAATGGAGCTACAGGTTCTTGTGCATCAAGATTTTTTTGCTGAGAATATTCCAAAGAGATAGGTCCTTCCTCCACTTGTTCTGTAGGTAAAGCCAAATCTTCCCATCGAGAAGTAGGTTCTGAATCTTCTTTTTTTTTTAAACCTGTAAACTCAAATTCAGGGAACTTTGAGTTAACTACTTCATAGTTATAATTATTAGCCTCAGCAGTAGCTGCATAGTCTTTTAATAACTGAACGTCATAGTTAGCAAGTTCAGGAAATTTAGACAGTGTAGAGTCATAATCGTAAGAATTACTTTCTAATGTTGCTAAAAAGTCTTTTAATATCTGTTCATCCATATTTTAAATTTTTATTACCTAGCAGTCCCTCCTGTTGAAGACTGCGTGTTACTAGATTTATTTACTACTTCGTTTTCTGTTGAAGACTCCTCTTTGCTAGATCCCCCCAAAAATGAATCACCCCCTTCTTGTTCTGCTCTCTCTTTTCTAGAATCTAAATCATCCTGTCCTTTCTGAAGCATATCATCGAATGACCTTGTGTATTTTTCTAAGTCACTGTATTTATCCTTATACTTGTTTACTATATCACTATCTTGTATACCAACTTTCCCAGCTAAACTTTCTAAGAAATCTGGCAGACTTAGTTCCTCAATATTGTAAGGTACAAAATTCAAGCCTCCTGCATCCCATACACGTACCTCACTACCAATAATTTCTATTTTATCAGTTACTTTTTTCTTTTCATTTAAGTAGTTCCTAATTGTGTTAGCAGCTACAGTTCTGTCTTTTTTCTTTCCATAATAAAGTTTCGCAATAGAATCCATTAAGTTACCTTTAATTCTTCTAGTTGCTCCAGATCCATTAGAACTTCTAGAAGAAGGTGCTCTATACGTTTCTCCTTTTCCTATCTGAACCTCGTATACACCCCTAACTATTTTAGAAGCATCTTCTTTCTGTTTATCAGTTATCACAGCTTTAGGAATATTCCCGGAATTATCTATATATATAATACCTTCTTTTCCCTTATCTTTAATATCATAAGAAGTCTTGTAATTATTTTTTGAGAATTGATTTAATATACTAGCTACATTGTTAGGGTCAACTAATTTAGCTTCAACATAATTATCTAATGCTCCTTTAAATTCTGGGTTTCTTCTTATATCATCTATAGAAGCAACACGACCTTTACCTACAACTTCGGAGTATTTTTTAGCTAAATCAGCAACATCTAGTGCCACTTCATCATTAAGAAAATATTTGTCAACAGTCACTCCTAAACCAGTGATAACACTCTGAATACTCATTATATCATTAGGGTCATCGCTAGGACTTCCGTCATCATTCCTCTTAGTAAACACCATTTTACCACTTTTAGGGTCTATTCTAGTAACTGTATTATTTAAGTCTGTAAAAGATTGAATCTTTTCCATTTGATCTATCTCTATCTGACTAGCTACACCCTCGTCTATTCTTTTTTTAGTTTTCGTAAAAGCATCTTGAGCTGTCTTAACAACAGTTGTAAAAGTTTTATTACTATCTAATAGATTCTGCTTAAGCATAGTAAATTCAGCAGGATTCATTTTTCCATTTTTCATTGACTTATACCAAATCAACTCTTGCTGTTTAGCTTGCTCTGCATTACTTAAATATATTTCGTTTAAGGTTTTATTATCTCCTATATTTGGAGTGTCAAAAATATTCTGAGCAGTCCTATGAGCGTCTTCTAATTCCTTCTTTGCAGTGGCTCTTCTAGTGTTTTCAGCATCTAATTTTTTATTAACATCAGTACCTACCTTATTCCAGTCTATATAGTCTGAATCCTTTCTTTCTGCGTACCCATAATATTCTGCCATTTCTTAAAAATTTATTGTGTTACAGGATTTCCAAACATGTCTAGATAAGGATAACTAGTTATAGCTGGTAAAGCTGGTAAAGCAAAGGGGTTAATTTGGGTTGATCCGTTAGGAATAGTAAAACCTCCACCACCTAATTGATTAGGGTCTATTGGAGAATTGCTTCCGTTAGGAATAGTAAAACCTCCATCACCTAATTGATTAGTAGCCAATGCTGAATTACTTCCGTTTGTTATTGGGGTTTCTCCTGTGTCTTGAAATAAAGGAGCAAAAGTTTTTACAGCACCTGTGACTGCATCTCCTCCTGACTTAATAGATTGTGCAATAGCAGCGTTTCTCGCTTGCTGAGCATCTCTAGATGCTAGTTGAGCACCTTCTGCTGTTTTTAAATCTAAAGTAGCTAATTTAGTAGCTATATTTGAATCTTCTTGTGCTGAAAGCTGGTCTAACCTTGCTATATCCTGAGACATAGTAGATGCAATCTGTTGTTGAGCTTTATTTTGTCCTGCAACAACTCTACCTGCTGTTGCTGCCGCACCTCTAGAGCTTCCTTCTCTACCTGCTTCTAATGCCTGAGCACCTGAGCTTAAAGCAGCCTCTCTAGCTAATCTATAAGGTTCTTTAGCAATAGATAGCTGATCCATATAATTAACGTCTATTTCTTTTTTTGCGTCTGCTATAGCCTGAGTAGCTTTAATATCGGCATCTTCTTTTAATTTTTTTTGTTTAGCTGCTTGACCAATAGACAGTCCTGTTGTTCCTGCTGACACTGCTAAACCTGCTAATCCAATTATTGCTGCCGTTTCTAATCCCATGCTATATATTTTTTATTAATTCTGTGGAGTTAGTAACCCCAGTTATAAATCCGTGTTTTTTAAATCTAGATATAAGGCTGTTATTGTTGTTCTGAATAAAAATATACTTATACCCTCCTTTTTCACAAAGATACGTTAAATTTATTATTAGTTCATCAAGTGCATTATTTCTCTGTGGTTTTTTTCTATAGTCTTTGTTGGACACAACCCAATTAATTATTGCTGACGAAGAATTAGTTATATATATATATCCTGCACAAACAGGAATATCTCCATCGTACACGATTAAACCATAGTCAGACAAAAAATCTTGAGGTGGAGCTTCAAAACCCCAGTCAGACCACCATTTTATTAAAATGTTTTCGTAGTCTGATTCCTCTATTTTTTTGCATTTAAAATTCACACTACAAATATAGCATTTTTTTACGGATAACTCTTCATTATCTCTGATTCAACTGCAAATAAATTTACTTCAGTCGTTTCATCATTAGTCATGTCAAAAATACAGTAGTGTCCTAACACTCCGTGAGATTCTGCAACAGCATCTTTTAAAAACATAAAATACTCAGTTGTCGACCCCGGTGGTATAGGAGTAGGAGGAGGAAGTGGTAGTGTCGGAGGGCTTATATCTACAATAACTTGATTAATTCCTGCCGGTAAATCTACGTTTACAGAAGTTACTGTACCTGCCCATTCCGGTGTTCCTGGAACTGTTGGTGAAGCACCTGTTACAAAGTAAAAAGCATCTCCAACACTTAATATACTACCTATTGACGTTAACGGAGAAATTGAAAAATCTATAGTTGCCGTAGTAGCTGTTAAAACAATATTTGATGAAGTTCCTATACCATTTAGTGAACGTAGTGCATATTGGTCTAGTGTAGCAGGATTACTTCCTGAATTTCTAACAAAAGCATACCAAGAAGACTCTTTCTTTTCAAAGTAAGGTGCTTTAACAAATCCTGAGTTCTGTAAATCTGTTGATAAAGTAACACCCCAAGAGGAGTCTCCCTCTAAGTTTATAGTTTTAAATAACTTATTTTCTAAAGGAGAC
>TARA_R110000822_G_scaffold50533_8_pt1 | contig 17466 bp, 3 predicted proteins | sample TARA_R110000822 | Tara Oceans TARA_R110000822 (sample SAMEA4397666) | marine metagenome | biome: Polar Biome; feature: [SRF] surface water layer (ENVO:00010504); material: water (ENVO:00002006), including particulate matter (ENVO:01000060) such as... | depth 5 m | reverse complement strand
TTGTTTATTCCCCATCTTTGTTGACCGTCAGGAATAGGTTGCCCAAGTTCTGTTTTCATGCGATGTTTGCTGTCGGTATAAGGGTTTCTACTTAACTTGTCTCTTGTTGTGCCGGGATATGTTCCTGTTTCGGCTTCGTTTCTATCGGCCATTCCAATACTGACTACTGACCCTGAAGCCCATCCACAAGCTTTCTGGCTATTCTTTCTAACAACAAGTTTTGCTACCCCATAAGCACCATTAACTACATCAGTATATACAACCTCAAATACTTCTGGCGACTTGCCACCCAATGTTGAGTTTATCCATTTACCATTAGGTACTTGAGTACCCGGTATCCCATTACCTAGATTGCCGCCACCTTGACCAAGTAAAGAAGCAGAAGCACAACTAACAACATTACCACCGAGATTAGCAACCGATCCATTGAATCCGCAACATTCCGTACATGGTAATTGAGCATCACAATTAAATCCGGGAGTTGATATTACTCCATTCCAATTAGCACATCCATGATAGTAAGGATAAGGATTATAAGGATCTGTCCATCCGCCCTCTTCACACCATTCCTTACCTATTTGTGTACCCGAGTTACATTCTTGGCGGTTTCTCCACTCATACGTATCGTTAGTACATTCTAGTTCTTCGTCAGCTATTACCATTACCCCTGTGCATTGTGGCATACCGCAATGTTTGTCTAGCTCAGTAGAAACACATTCACCATATGTTAGACCGAGTTGATAACAGTGTTTCGGGGTTGGGGTTGATGGATGCTCTTCCTCGGTTGGTAAATTGGTATAACTACAGTCGAATATTTCTGTTGTGTCTTTTTTTGGACCATTTGGCCATAAGTAATCCTCACGAACCGGAAACTTACAATACGAATCTGTTTCTCGTTCTATCGTCAGGGCGCCATTAGCATCTTCATCATGCCATCTGAATAGACAAGATCCCTTACTAAAATACTCATCGCTCGTATTGATGCCAACTTTGTAAGTTCCATTATCTGGATCTATAGTTCCGTCTCGTGTTGCGGGAAGTTCAAACATGTTCGGGCATGGTGGTCTGAAACTTGACGTAACGCTTAACGGGCTACATGTTGTGTAACTACAATGGGTTACTTCTAAAAACATATTTAGCTGATTGTTTCTATAATGATCCCCCGTAAGCATTGTGCCTCTAGAAGGATACTCCTGAAAAATGCCACCACAACCCAATTTTACTCTCATCAAATGAGCGTCATGCTGTGGCGTAGGAACAGGAGGTTCTTTGAAGCTACTCCAGCTATTGGTAGCACAGTCTCCACAGTTCTTATCCATGTCCATATTACCCATAGCATTTCCGGGTTGCCATTCATGAGTTGAAAGCCATTCTCCGTCACAATGGTTGACATCGGTTCCTTCGCAAGTCTGCTTAGTGCTACATTGTATGAAGTTGCTTCTTCCTCCAAAACACATTGAAATGTGGCATTTGTCAGGAGTATAATAATGTTCGCAAGACATACCGCCAACAAAAGCGTCATAGTCTCGACTACTCGCTAGTTTTTTCCTTGTGGGGCTGTCTCCCATCATTGGTTCCCAGTTAGAAACCCAATGAGAACCATTATAGTCCATACGTATGGTTCTAGGACTCATTCCGTGACAGCCATCTTTATAATCCTTTGGACCGCCGGTGTTATGTAGACCATCTAAAGGTATAAAATCATAACAATCTGTGGTAGGCAGCGCTCCCATACTTGGTAGTCCGCACCCAGTACCACCGTATCGAAGGTTTGGCCTAGCTAATGGATTTGTCCATACTTCAGTTTTATGATCTACCATCCAGTTGCCCCTAGGTTCAGAAGGGCATCCGACTGGATATCCGTGCGAAGTTACTATTTCGGGTTCACAATCCATTGCTCTTCCATTTGGAAAACCAAAGCATGGCACGTTGGCGAAGTCACCACAAATACAGGTTTGATATCCTCCTGATTTGTGGCATCTTGCATTTGCTTCGCAACCAGTAATTGCATCTCGCCAAATTCCGGGTGGGCTAGCTTCTTCACAGAGTTTCTGTGTTGTATGACCCAAATACGAACCACTACTATCTACACAAGCGCTGTTGTATTCATGACAAGGATAAATTATTTCCGGATCATCATTACAGGTCGGCTCTCCCGAATATCCTTGGTCTGACCATTCACAACCAGACGCTGTAGCACTCCAAGTTGCACCAGCTCCTGTACATTCTGCTTGTGTTAGATAAGTAGCATCAGAGCAATTGAATAGCCCTTTAGCTAGACAGTCGGTTTCGTTCTTTATGTCGTAACACATAGTAATTGCGGGATTTGGTTCACATACCTCCTCAAATGTTTCATATGCACATGTGAGGTTACCTATCGTTCCGGTACAACCATCTGACATTGCATCCATTACCATCTGTGCTGTTGGATATTGCTTTGCCAGATTGTGGAAGTCTGGTCCCGGATCACAATCACAGTCACAACAGAAATCATTCCAACTTTTACCGGACTCATCACCGCCGGAGGTGTTAAGAGCATGTTTTGTTACTTGGTCTGGCCATCTAGGATCATCGAACCTTAATGCATTTCCACAATCAAAACATTTTTGATGCCACGACCCGTGACCACCAAGGGGTGGAGGATAAGTACCACAATCACAACAGTATCTTCCTCCAACAGGTAAGCCCCAAAAATTTGTAACCTCTTTATACATCTCGCCTGTGCATTTATCCATACCACAAGGAACGGTAGTCTCTAATCTTCCTCTAATCCATTCATTGTCATTACTTTTACAGGTTGCTTCATTATCGGGGCTGTTGTCAGAACATTTATCACCGGCAGGATCATGAAGAGTTGTGGCTATTTCACCATTATTAAAAGCGTAGTTATAAATTTCTGTACTTCCACCTTTATCTCTATCGCCAGTAACAGTAGCGTAAAGTGTGTCAGGAAGAAATTGGTCACAGCACGTAGGGCAAGTTTCGTCGTTATGCATCCATACATAGTAGTCTTGACCTTTGTTTGAATCTTTATCAAAAATGTCTGTCCAGCCAGTCCTATAGGCTAAGGCATTTTTGTCTCCTTCATAAGTGTACGGATCACCTACATTACGAAGCGTCCATTCTCCCGTAAAAGCACATGCTGGCCATGAGCTAGCACCTTGTTGGAGTTCTCCGGTCATAATCTTAAAGTCATGTTTTCTCATCCAAGTTAGTGGATAAAAACATTCATCTCCACACATTGCTACTCTACCAGAATTCGTCGGAGGAAACGGGCGGTATTCAATATTACCATTCGACAAAACTTCTACGCTGTCATAATTACTCCGTAATAGTTCACATTCAGGCTTAGTCATTATTGACCACTTAGGGTCATAAGGAGGATTAACTACAGCACAATTAATGTAATCAACACAAACATCCTTACTGTCGAGACTTGTTCCGGGAAATTTTTCCTGAATTATTGGAAGACCGTTATTTCCGGTAACTACCTCTACTTGAGCCGATGGAATCTCCATTGGGCTTACAAACATAGATGCGCAGATTCTTTCTCCGGGTTTTTCTCGATCACACGCTTCTGAATCTCCGCCAATAGGAACAACATCTACTTCTCCATCGGCTGGCATGCCATCACATGTATATAAAGCATATTCATCATCGTTTACATATTTAGCAACAAAGAAATCAGCGGGGTCTGGCTGTTTTCCTTTTACTATCACGCCACTACAATGTTCATTGTCTTTGCCGTACAGATTACCATCATTACAAGGACAAACAATGCTAGGGTTAAAACTCTTGTTACAGTCCATGGTTGAATTTGGTGGCGGACAAGTCTTAGCTATTTTGGTATCCCATTGGGTTTCCATCCACTCCCCTACTGTCATCACGTTAGCTTTGAAGTTTCCTTGAACCCCATAAGTCCATACATGATCCCCATCCATAATTCCATGTCTGTTACTTCTAACAATAATAGGAGTTGTGTTAGAAGCATACTCTATTGTTTTTGTTGTGTTTTGTGCAGAACAAGTATCTATTACGTTGCTTGACTTAGCAGCGTCTGGGTATAGTCCTGTTCTCCCCCAGTAGTCTAGGTTTTGTTGGAATTTGGAGTTTTGCACAACGATCCTTGCGTCGTTGATTATTGCCAAAACTTCGGGCTTCATGTTCCATACATTGCCCTCGTCCATCGCCTCTGGAGTTCCCGGCTCAACAAACTGTTTAAGGTCTTCTCCAAAACCATCTGTGTATTTATCTATCTGGTCATAGATATTCCAAGTTGCTATTCTTTCAGGCCTTCCTGAAGCTAAAGCGCTACAATCCACACGACCCACAACATTGCTGCCATTTCTTCTTCTAATAATTTCGCCAGCAGTTCCACTACCACCCCAATCTGCACCGGCGTCCATGCAAGATTCAAATGATACATACCTTGAATCACTACAGCCAGTCCAAGTCATTTCTAGACATTCCATATAGCATTTCATCAGCGGGTCTTCAGTATCACCATAACTATCTGGAAGAGGCCCAGTTATGCTATAACACTCACCGTCAGGATTTCTAATACAGTCACATTCTAGCGGTGTTTTAGGTAATTTTTCACATTCATGAACAACGGGTTGAGGATGTCCATTCTCATCATTGTATGTAAGGACGGGGTCTACTATCGTAGCGGGACAACTATTTGGATTATCTGGATCTCTATAATAGATACCACCATCACAAACACAAACCTGTGTTTGATATTCAAAATGGTTAGTCTCAGAATTTGAAGTCTCGGTGAACTTTGGATTGAATAAGCATCTTCCGGGATCAGTAAGATCTTCCATGCCCCTAGTGTATTTTTGTAGTTTCTCTCCTATTTCCTTACATACGGCATGATCGCCCCATGCTACAAAATCATGCTCAAACCAATATGCCAATCCAGTCCAAGGACAATAACCACCAAAGTTTCCATTTATACAACCGTCAAACGCACCCCTATCAGCCTTAGCTTGAGCTAAGGTTTTATAATAGTTCTGTTTCTTTTCGGTAGCCTTAAATGGTTGTTGTTGAAGGTTCAAATTTCTAATGGCAAAATCACCCGGAGCGTGCTGCGATCTAGCATTGTGGGGTGTAAGACCTAGTGTATTTTCCCAATAGAGAGCTACTGAACATGTGCCGTGATCATAATCTATTTCTTCTTGCCATTTGTCATCACCAAAATGTTGTCCTTCCGCATCACCATAAAGATAAGGAATTGGTTGCTTACCGTCTAACTTGAATTTTTTACGCCAAGAGTTTGGGACTGTTAAAGCTTCGTCTGTATATACGTTATGCTGCGTGTAGGTCGCTGCTCCTGTCCCTTTTCCTGACTCGGACCAGTCAGCGACTCCATTCTGATTTTCGTCTGTACGGTAACACCAGTTTAAATGTCGGGAGTAGGATCCCGCGCCTGTCTCTTGCGGATCTCCGGGATAAAAACCAACTGGATTTCCCCACCAGCTAAACTCTTCTCGCCACTCAACACCTGTTTTTCTAAAGTTGGTACAATTCATTATCTGATCCATAGGAATATATAGAACAGTAACTTCTCCAGTACCATTGGAATTCTTCGACCACGTATTTTTGTTGGATGCGGCGTAACGTAAACAGTCTGTTTTGTTTGTGTAGGTACTGTCAGAACATTCCTCAACGAAATCGTAACAATTACCCCAATAATCACAATCCTTGATGATTAAAGTAAAACCACTATTAGCTATTTCGGGATAACCCTCTTCACCTCTTTGCCAAGGACTAGTAGAAGCGGTGCATCCCATTGACCCCACATCGATAACGCTAGTACTACTTATCTCAGGTATAAGAGTTACTTCTTTATATGGTGTTATGCAGGTGTTTTGTCGTTGACCTTTTGTGGACTGACGACCCATCTTAATTTCTGAAACCCAAGCCGGAGAGGTGTCTCCTATGCCTTCGCCGCCACAGCAAGTGTCGCTTCCAACTCCTCCAGTAATAATTGCTTCGGAGTTTTCTCTATCAAGAAGTTCCCACTCTTGAGTCCATTTATTTTTTACTCCAGCGTTACCGTAATCATCTTTAGGACTTCCTTTCTCCAAACAATCCCACTTACTCCTTATTGCACTCCATGTTTCATCATTTTTAACACAATCACTTTGATTTTTATAAGATGTGTCAGAACATTGATGAACCTCTTCACCTTCAGAATCAACACACTTTGCTAGTTCGTAGCATTGTTTTTCATCTAAAAATATATCATCTTTATACAGATCGTATCCAGCGTCTTTACAAGCTGTTTCGTGACCCACGTCTCCAGCGTGAGAATCATCTATAACAAAAAGATTCCACTCGCCACCGTTATCCTCACATTTAGTTTTTGTTATATATTCTGATTGAGTACAACTGCTCTTGTAACACACTTGCCAAGGAATAGTAACAATAGCATCGTCCGTATCCATACAGCCATTTATTCTTGGAAACCTTTCGCCATCTGGTAGGCATGCTTGGTTGGTAGATATTATATTTCTATAGTGTGAATAAAATGGATTATTGACCGTGCGATTGGATGGATCAAACAGGCTATCACCAATACGACCCATTCTGAAAATATTAGCTAAGTGCTGCCTCTCTATAGAGATAGAGGGCTGATAAGGGTTTTCGTCTCCCCACCATTCAATGAGAAGGTCTTGTAGAGAGAACTTACCATATACTTTTTGACCAAGAGTATATTTTTGTGGTTTAGGAGAGTTTTTATCTATATATGGTCTATTGGAATGTCCACCAGATTTACCGTAATAAGAGCAGTCCTCCGTAGAGGTAGTATCTCTTTCCCATTCTCTTTCTTTTTTATCGTCGCTTACCTCAGGGTAGCCTTTACAGGTTTCAAAAGTCTGGTACTCACTATCAGATCTTTCCCAATCAGTCTGCTCTTCTCCTCTAGCAACATAGTCTCTTTCAATACACCGACTGAGAGTAGTTATATCGCAGGGGTCACATTGATCAGAATCCATGTCCCACAGCGTTTTACCAGAATCGTCGTCGTAAGAACTTTGGCCACAACACTTTCTGCCTCTCCAATAACCATTTTGATAGCGTAGCCAAAATGTCTCTTTTTGCGAGAAAGATTCAGTAAAGGCACCTTCTTCTGAAGTGGCAGATCTTGCTAGTTTTCTGCTACTCTTTTCCCAAGTGCCAGAGGTTTCCCATTTGCCCTCTTCTGTTTCGCAAGATTTTTTGTCAGCATAATCTCCGCCATCTTTATCTAGTTTTACGTCTCCTTCAGAATCAAGACAGGTACCATTATTAGCTTCACAATCTTCTGGAGTTTGATCGCTTGTTGGAATGCCGCTATTATTAGAGTCTTTACAAAGATCTGGCAGTTGTAGAATAGATATTCTAAATTCGGGAGGAAGCGAGCAACTTCCTCCGTCTATGCCGTCTCCGCATACGGGCTTACAGCCGCATCCAACATTGCAAGGATGACCACCATTGTCATCTTGTCCAAGGAAGCCATGCCCAGAAGCTCTACCGGTTCTTTGATTCATTAAACCGGGAATAGAAGTGTCAAAATTGTCCCCAATACCCATCTCTTATCCTTAACCTATTGATGTTGACGGATAGTCATCATCTGGACCACAGTCTTTCGGAGTTGTCATTCCTTGTACCATGACTTTTCTGGTACAAGCTCCCCATTCACCTTGTTCGCAAGATGAATTAGTAACCATTTCTACCCCTACAAATTCAGCTTGTAGAATAACATGTACGGCCAAACTTTCTGTCACACTAATAGCTTCTCCACCATTACCACAACCATGGCCGTCTTTTGCTCTCATGTAAGTCATAGTAATCTTCCTACCAGTATCATAACTAAGAAAGGAGTCTCCTAGCATAAGTCCTTGACTTAATGGGTTTTCTATAAAAATTCGCTCGTACAATATAGAATATGCACCCTCACTATACTCCTCATTTGCTTCCCCTTGACCTTCAACTTTATCTGTCAAGTATTCCGTTATGCCATGATAACTTGAACCCCAACCATGACATGGATTTCCCATTCTTTTAGAATAAGGATCTGAAGCAGAAGTTTTTCTAAACTTATCGCCACAGTCTGACTTAACGTTTCTTCCGGACACAACATGACCCATTGACCTTAAAATAATGGCGTCATAAAAAGGAACACATGCGGTTTCAGTAGCCTCACAATTAACATAAGGGTTATCATTTACGTCTTTCTCAACCTGACATTTACCACACCATTGTCTATCTTCTGGGTCGTAAATCTCTACATCAGGATAGTATATACTTTTAGGAAAATATGTATCGTATTTACATGTATCAGAAGGACATGGGTTTCTATACTGCCTTCCCATACCTACAACATTATTTACGCCGAAATTCCACGAGTTTTTACCGTCTGGTCCTCCAGTAGGCAGTATGCATCTAGTGGCTTTAGAAAGGTAGACCTTATTCATTCCGGGCGAAACCCAAACTTTTCTTATGTCGTCCCACCTTAAGTCTACCGGCCCAGTTTTCCATTTGTCTATTCTTCCCACATGGTTGTGAAGAAATTTCTTTGAAGGGTTCTCTTCTAGTAGTTCTTTTGGCATCTTAATGGGCATGCCGAAATTTTCAGCTCTAGGATTATCTTCTCTATCTTCGGCGTCCCTTTTCATATTTGGTACAGGTAGACCTTCTGTGTTATATCCCCATCCAGTCATAACAAGAGGTCCTCTTAAAGACATTGGTCTAGGGGCTATTCTAGGATCTAATCCGGGAGCATCTCCTAATTTACTAGCGTCTTGTCCGCCACTCTGCGCTCTCGCGTCTATATTTCCGGGTCTTTTTCCTCTAGATAATATAGATATATGATGACCCCTAACAAACGGATTAAGAGTAGCAGAAGTAACAACATCGGTGTACATGTTATCGTCTTCATCCTTATTATGCCAGTAATCTATTAATTCTGATGGTTTTTCATAAGGAGGAAGTCTGTTTTGTTCAATTCCGGGTCTTGACCACTCTCCGGAGTCATATTCAGCATTGATTCCTTCTGGACTTCTTTGGGTAAAAGTGGCCGAAAAAGGAATCAGTAACCCGTCCATGCTCATGGCGGCTCTAGACTGCCATCGTAATTGATCTACAGTTCCCGGCGATTCTACAGCATCTAAGGATCGAGATATATTGCTTTTAAATTGATCCTTACCGACCGCAGAAACCGTGGCAGTTTGGGTGTTCTCAGAGTAACCCTGTGGAAAATCAGCGTCAGTAAGCTTATAAAGGCGTCCATTATCATCTTCTTTTTGAACCATTGAAGGTTCTGGTTCAGCAAGAGACCCTTTAAATACAGAGGCTCCAAAATTAGGCTTTGCAGGAGACTCTGATTTTTCTGTTGGGGCGGCCTGCGTAGGCTCGCTTTGTTTTTCGGCTCTTTTTAGTTCTCTTCTATCTCTTAATCCCATTGATTTTTTCCATTAAAGGTCATTTTGTGATATTTGATTATTTGTAGTATCTTGATAGTACTGAATAAGATCTTCAGCATTTTGTCTAATTCTGTTTTCATAGATTTCGTTTAGTTTATGTTTTTTCCTTTGAGTCTTCATGGTGTAAGTAGTTGTTACTCCACCATCTCCAATTGAGACATTTACGTCTGTTACATAAGGCCCAGTACCCATTAACTGAAGACCCATGATTCTTGGGTTATCTACATCGTCCGGAGAGGGAAGTCCGGCCAAATTGATCATACCAGACTCAATAGCCCATCCATCTTGATTGACAGGATCTACGGCGGAGTTTATCTTGGATATTGCGGCAACTTCCATATTGTCAAAACCTCCAAAACTTTCTGGATTGAAACTATTATCAATTATTAATTGAGCTTTACCAAACCCTCTACCTTCAGCCCATGGTCCCCACCTGTATCTATTACTTATCATTGGAACCCCAACGGTCCAAGGTTTAAAATATGCCGCATGAAGTGTGAATCTTCCGCTTCCTTCGCCTTCTTCATCCCCAACTTGATATATTCCTTTATATTTTCTGGGATGATTAGCGTCCCCAAAAAACAAAGCTCTTCCATCTGAAACTTGACCCAAAGCAACATTAATCAAATTAGGATATCCAGAAACAAGATAGTCTCTTAAGGTTGGAAAATAATCCCTCCAAAATACATTGTCTGGGGTTCCCGTTATGCCTTCTGCATTTATACCTACGGCTCCTGCCGTAATACCATTCACAGAAATATCAGAAGTATGAACGCCTCCATAAGCTGCTGGAGTATCAACTGTTAACAATGAGTACGGTTTAAGCGTACCTTTAGTCGCTCTTCCTGTTTGTATTTGGTATGTTGTAGGGTTCCATAACCAATAAATTTGTTCCTCAGTCTGAGCTTTTGCAAAAATTTTGCCAAGACTACCTCCACCCATAGAGTTTTCTGAATGAAGAGTTGTAACATGAAAATTGTTAGGATCTAGATGCGAAGGATTTCCAGCCCCCGGAAAATAAACTTGATCTTTTCTTTTACTAATAATCTGGGTGTGAACATTAGGATAAACAGCAAAGGTTCCTAGTTTTCCACTACTATCAAAAAAGTTTATATTCTGCGGGTATCTTTTTCCAAGCTCTGGAGATGTCGTGTCAATATCTACCCATCCATTACTAGCTGTCTCCCAAGATGCCTCAAATTCAAAACCTCCATCGCTTACCTGTCTTAAATGCTGACCAACTTCCGGAGGAGTAAAGGGTAAAGGTACTAAATATTTTTTGCCATAAAAAGTTGAAGCTACTTTATTTACTCTGTTATAAACTTCAGATAATGTGTTTTCAATTGTCGCTCCGACCATGACCGGCAGCCCTCCGCTGCCGTCCAGATTGTCTTGTATCCTTCCATCAGAGCCAGCGTTTCCGTCGTTCGCAACTCCAGTCATATTAAACCCTAGCCATCTATTGAAGCTATGAACCTTTGGGCCGGGCTTATGATCCGTGCGATACTTTTGTGTTCCGTCTTTGTTAAATTCTCCGGGTATTTGTATTTTTGCAGTTGTCCAAACACCGCTGATATCAAAAGCATTTCCAGCTAGTTCGTTTGCTCCGCCATTCTGCATAGGGCATGTACTAGCTCCCATTTTGCAATGAAGCCATGGTTCAAATATAATAGTATATTCAAGCCAAGATTTATACCCATCAAGAGCAGCCCTTAAAGCTGTTACGGTAGTGTAATAATAATGACTATAATCACCATTTTTATTTACAGGTCCACCTTTCCACCCGGTGCCTGCTAGATTAATTGGAATAACATTAACTGAAGGTATATACCAATCCCAAGACGTAATCTGCCCTTTAAGAAGTTCATGATTTTTACAGAAACGCCCCTGATTCTTCTTGGGTGTTAAACGAGAAGGGTTATCTAAACATTCCTGTGATACACTATCGGAGCCTCTAGCATGCTGAGAGACCCATGTTCCTTTACGCCATAGTCCTTTAAGGGCTATACAGCCCCTTTTACTACTTATAGGCTCCCAATTTTTACACCCGGCAGCATCCCAAACCCCGCCGACCTCATTACATAATGCTTCTGTTGTAGGGAGATCAGTTGGATTATCACACTTCCATGCTAAGCATTCAGCTTCGTTCATTCGTCCAGCGATTGAACACCCCATATTATTACCGCAGCATTCTTTACTAACATATACTCTTTGTCTAGTGTCAAACTGTTGGTTTAACAATTTGTACCTGTAAGTGTTTCCCGGTCCTCCTTTTGCGTAGCATAAAAAATCATATGGAGAATGGCATGCCTTATAGACATTACCACCTTGGAATTTGTTAGGTCCAACGGTTACAGTACGTAGTGTTGTGGTACTTCCTCCGGCCAGAAACTCTGAATATGGATTATAGTATTCAAATATGCTAAATATACCCTGAGCAGTATCAAAATCATTATAGGGATTGTCATCAGCAAAACCTCCCATCACAGGGATTCCTTCTGCTTTCTGTTGTAGCAAGTTTATATTTGCAAATGGCCCCTGATGTCTATCAGAACCTTTAAGAAAACCCCAGCAAGGAAATATGTCTAGTAGTCCATCACCATAAGTTCCTTGTGGCATGTAGCCAGCCTTACCAGTCATTGCTCCAGCAAGATTATTTAACCCACCATTTGGTACGTCCATTCCCGAAACCAAAGCTTTTCCCCAAGATAAATAGTCATCATTAGAGGCTGGACTTGGACTGTTAGGCATGTTTCCGGGTATTATAGATGTCCCAGCTTGATCGTAACTATGGCCTCTTTGATAAGGAAAATCATGAGGATGATACCATCCCGGGTTTGCATAAGTAACACCATCATGTTCTATTGAGGGTAAAAACTCTTTTAGTTTTTCGCTTCCAGAAAAGAATCTTTCACGTATCATTCCCGAGTTTATATCAGAAAACCAGCCAATGTCACTAACGCCGACAACTCTGGTTCTTTTTCCTCCAAGCATCATTATTCCAGATACAGGATCTTTAAATTCATATCCCATGTTGTGAGAAACAATCCTGTTAGCCCATTGGTGAGTAGCCGTGGTTCCACAGGCATGTTGGCCTACAGCAGTATCTATTTCTGTTTGTATTTTTCCCGACTCAATAATAGCCGTTTTAGGAATCGGTATTATTTTTATAATCCCAGAGTATTCTCTATCATCATCTCTTTTCTTCTTTGCTTTTGTTTTCAAAAGCTCAACAAAGAAATCAGCTCCTGCGGTCTCACAGATATTTTGTATGAGAGAAAGGAGAGACATTTTTTCACCTTTTATTCTATATAGATCTGGAAGTACTCCCCCATTAGTATCACTTAGATTGTCTAGTTCTGATAAATCTACTTTATAGCGATGAACATTAACTGGTTCTGTAGCTTTAATTAGTTGTTGATCTCTACTATCTCTTACGTAATATAATGGTCCTCCCATCCTGTCTAAGTCTGCCCCACCAACGATATCATATTTTCCCTGTAATATAGCATGACATGCAGTTAGAATTTTTCTCCATTCAAAACCATTCCTGTTTATGTTAGCTCCGCCGAAATCAAAATATTCATAATACCCATAAGCATTAATAATATTATAATACCCTTGATACCCTTTACTTAACGTTCTGTCGTTGTCATGTTTCCCATCGTTAAACTCTTGGATCATGCCAAATGATCCGTCAGCAGGAGCAGTAGAGCCAGCCCATGCCCCTAATAAAACTTGACTTCCTTCAAGCATCATTCGTGGATCTTCTAAAGAAACGTCATATGTTATTCCAGAAGAGTTTGAATTTCTTTTGTAGTTTTTTAAAATTCCATTAAACTCAAAGACTTTTTCTAAAATACCATCATGTTCTTGTTTTTCTTTATTCTCACCAGAAGGCACCGTCCACTGAAAAGTATTGCTTCCCGAGGGGACGGCTGCAACACAAGAGGCTTCATCATTTATATCTCGCCAAGTTTCAGTAGCTGCTTCACAAGTTTCCTTTGTTAGATAAGTCTCATCAGAGCATGTGTCTGTGTGACTCACAAATGCCATCCCCTGCCTACTGCTGCTTCTTCTGGTTATCTCTAAGCATTCACCGCAATTTTTTATTTTGGCCTTATAGTAAGAAAAGTATACTGGTTCTCCTACGGTTGGAGCGTAAAAGATATCACCGCCAGATGGATAATTTAAAGAGGCTCCTTCTGGGAATCCTTTGTCTTTGTCCCAAGTATGATATCCTTCGTCTATAGCATTAGACTTTCTTTTATTTTGTATGTCTTCTACTAGAGTAATGTTTATACCAGTACTATTACTATTGAATCCCATGCTAGCATTCCAGTTTTTAATAGAAGCTCCAAGGAACGTTTGATGAATTAAGTAATCTTTGTCATATGATGAATTTAATGGCATGTTATTTTACCTTGGTGTTCCCGGATACTGATGATCTCCACCAGCAATGTTATCTACGTCTTCATTGCAAATGTAACTTGCGTCTAACTCATAAATCCAACCTATATTATATGACCAAGCTCCAGTTTGAGGGTCCCATGATTCTGAGGGGGACGTATCATTATATACTGCTAGTCCTGTAGGTTTAAAAGCGTTTATTAAATTTCTTATTGCTGTTCTTTGACTTATTTTGTCAGGAGCTACTATAGTTTCAACCATGCTTGGTTTTTTAGCGTTTGCATCTGAGTAATCATCACTAATTTTATTTGCGTTTGTTGCCCATTTGTTTCCAGTTACAGCAATACACTCTGCACTTGTAGTATGTAAAGTCCTGTCTCCACTGGAATCTTTGCAGAAATTTGTACTATCTACATCAACTGCACAGGATATAGAAAGTGTTCTTTTCCATACTCCTTGAGTTCCTATATCTTGAATAACAGGACCACGTTTTCTTCCTATGACTTGTTGTAGTGCTATTATCTGACCGGGATAATTATCATTTAAAGATACTGATTCTGACAGTACGTCTGGTATATAATATTTTCTATCCTCAAACGTGTAATTATATGTTATAATTCCAGCAATAGGATTTTTTGCAACCATAGAGGTTATCGGAGACGGGGCAAGGCCAGAAATTCCCGACATATTCTTCGCGTGTAAATACAAAACAGGAGAAAGTTTATCAAAATGATATTCAGCATTTGTCATTTTTAAATCATTATCATTGATACTGTCGGTTGCGCCTTTGTCTTCTAAGTCATGATTTGGGGTATCAAAATCATAATCTGTTACATCTCCGCCACCAACACCTTGAATGTTTCCAGATATGGTAACTGTAGTTTTGCCACTGCTAGAATCTCCGCCTATACTAAAGTCCATCGTTTCAAAAACCCTTGCTCCTTGTGGAGCTAGAGTCCAAGTTTCTGTCACGGAGAATGTTCCGTCAAGCTCTCCGACGGATTCTGCTTTAACATAATTGAAAGCTCGAAGTTCAGTAGCGGTAGTACCATATAAACCATGATCTTCAGATAAAGTTGGAGGTAAATTTACTCCATATTTTGTTAGGTTGCCATCGCTAGTTTTTATATTCTGAACACCATTTATATGTAATCCATGAACAAGTTTTTTCCTGCAAAAATCTCTAGCTTGATACCAAGCGGCCCCTGTCTCTAGTTCTGCCGGAGACCATTTTTTGTCTGCCGCTAGACATGTTGCTTCTGTTGAATAACTAAGGTCTTCACATTTGTATGTTGTTGTAGTCTCAAGCTTATTAAAGAAGCCTTTTCCTGCGGCTGACAATTGATCTCTACCATGTTTTTTATCCTCAAGACCATCAGCACCATCTGTAGTAATATTAAATTTACGTTTACCGGTAGCAGATATATTATGTGAAACTTGGTATGTCTTAAATGTTTTATCAATCTTACCATCTGCGGTGTGATGTATAACTACATCTTGGCTTTCAGAAAAATCCCAATTCTCACTAGCAGCTGAAATCATTTCGTGTCCAGCAGCATTCATGTCATCAGGATCGACCACGCCAGCCCCTGTTAATTGGTCAGCTTCTAAAACTACAGTATAAGGTTGAACATATATATTTCCCGGAGCCTGCTCTGGAAAGTTAATAGAAACAATTCTAGGATAACAAGTAACAGTAGCGCCTCCTGTAAAAGGAGCAGCTATATCTAATCTTCCGCCTTCATTCTTTTTAGAGAAAAGTTTTCTTATTAACTGTTGTTTTTTGAGAATGTCCGTGTAAGAGTGGGCATGGACATGGCCGCTTATAATCTTGTCGGCACTATCAACCAAAAAACCATTAGTAGCCGCACTATGAGTAGATGGAGAACCTCTATCTGGAACTAATGTTCCATTAATAGTTATAGTATATACAACACCTAATATTTGACCGTCGCCAGACTTATCAAAAGATTTGTCTATTGATACAAAAGGTGCTGGTGTTAAGAAGCACTCTTGGTTTGGGTCATTTGCATGATATGAAACTGGCATTTTTTTACCTAATCTGTAGTTCTGTAGCCTCTAGTATATAACGTAGTATCCCAATTACCGCTGGCTTTTACGGAAGTTAAAACCAAGTCCATGGTTCCACTAGACATGGTTCTTCCCGTAGTTACCATATCCATACTATTGTTTTGTGCTATTGTTGGAAGTGCGGCAAACCTTTTTCCCTTAACCAAAAACTGAGGGCTATCAGGCTGAATATAAAGGTTCATACTGTCGCTCTTGTTGTAAACCGATGGACCTAATAAGTATAGTTTTGTTGTGTTCACTCCACTCTCTGTTGTTTTTAATGTCAACGGCATAGTTGCTATTGGTCTCTTACCTTCAATGTAATGCGGGAAATTAACATTAAACTTAGCTGACGCGACGTTGGGGAAAGTTAAATTCATACTATCACTAGCTATGCCAGTTCCTGCTTCTGGAACTATCATCAAGGGCATAGTTTTTTGTATGTATGGATATATATCTATTCCACCTTTAGTCTCCAAAGTTAAGTTATTGTTTGCATAGTATACCTTACCACCAATGAACAATGTTTTGGTCATTTTTTCTATGGCACTTAGTATACTAAGGTTCATACTGTCATTAATTACGACGGCTCCGCTACCCGTTAGGTAAGAAGAATTACCATTAGACATGCTTGTTTTGGCATCTTGATTGATTATCAAAGGCATACTCTGAGTGGCCTTGTCAACAAACATGGTCAATCTAAGATCGCCAGAAGCCTTAATCGCCAACCCAGCATCCATAAATAGCGGTAAGTCTGTTCCGTTTCCGGGAGATAAAGCGGCACCATAATAGAGTTCCCCATCAATGTTATTAAAGTTGGTATATCTATCGTATGATTCATACCTTACCTTAGTTGAATAGACTTTAAACTCTGCATCATAAGGGTGATCATATGATGGGTAGTATACGGTGAGTTTTAATTCATGATCCCCAAAGTCATTCCTAAAAGAACCTTTGCCATCTGGGAAGAAAGTACTAACCCCACCAAGAGGTGCAGAAAAAGTAATCTTTTGTTTTGTTCCAGATGGAACCATTATGCCACTAGGAGACCAGTTCAAGCTCTTGTCTTTTTTAGAAAGAAGGCTTGCGTTTTTATGGGCGAGAGAAGCAGACAGCTTGGCTCCGCTAGGATGATTTGTGCTATTTTCTACCCATACGTCAACAGCAACACTATTTAATTGGTGGAACGTGAGAGGGGTAGCTCCAAGTCTGACATCTAATACAGAAGATACAGAATAATCTGCGTTTCCCCATAGGTTTTCGTCAAAGCTTCCGCCCATAACGCTTTCTAAGTTACCGGACTCAACAGTAAACTGTATAAAGTCTCTATCTTTAGCGTCAAAAGAACTACTAAATAGACCGGCATCAAACGCAGCTCCTGTTGGGGGAGAATAACTCTTAATGATATCTGTCACGCCGAATGTGTGATTATAGAACTTGCTTACTTCTTCATCGGATAAACTTTTAGTACCAATACCAACTTCATCTACCCATCCGGTAAACCCTCTTTCGG
>TARA_R110000822_G_scaffold48040_2_pt1 | contig 17506 bp, 26 predicted proteins | sample TARA_R110000822 | Tara Oceans TARA_R110000822 (sample SAMEA4397666) | marine metagenome | biome: Polar Biome; feature: [SRF] surface water layer (ENVO:00010504); material: water (ENVO:00002006), including particulate matter (ENVO:01000060) such as... | depth 5 m | reverse complement strand
CACATATAAAAGGTGACTGATACATTACATCAAACCCTCCAACTACCATATAATCTTTCTTATACATAGCAAAGGGGAATATACCACCATTGAGTGTTAATTCATCTTTTTTTATTGATTTTTCATATTCAATAAATTCTTTATATTTAAATTCTTCAGGTTTACGTCCAAAATTTTTAACTGGGAAGTCGAATATTCCAGGTCCTGTAGGTTCAATTTGATTTAAAGTTAATACACTATTTTTACTTAGTGATTTTTCAATTACTGTATCCCACCCACTGCAAAATACATTATCATCATTTAATATAAATATCTTTTCATTAGTAGCATTTATTACACCTAAATTAAGCGCTTGCTGCATACCCTGATTATGGCCTAAATCAAGCACTGATACGCTATCTTTATATTTTTCTAATATATCTTTACTTTCATCATAATACCCATCTACTGCAACTATAATTTCATTTTTATTATCTTGCTGTTCGATTGCTGATTGTAGACATATGTCTAAATACTTTGGGTTTCTATATGTTGGTATTATTACACTAATTGCCATTGTGAAAGTGGTGTTAACCAAGCTGTTTCTCCATGAGTGGAGTAGCCAGGTATGGGTGTTATTAATAATTCATTTGCATGTCTTAATTCTAAAAACATTTGGAAATCCTCTGGGTGTGTACCTGAGGTATGATATCTAAGTATTTTTTCATTTTTTCTTAATGTACTAACTTGTGCTGCAAATGTCATTGTTGTACTATTTGTTATCTTCCAATGTACGGAATCAGTTAAGTATACCCTAGTATCTTCTGCTCCCCCTTCACAATAAGGATTACCACCTTTATCTGGTGATAAATACTTATCGGGGTGGTCATATAATGAAACGAATTTAGCTCCTAATAACAATCCTTCTTCAATAATAACTCTAGAATCTGGTTTATGTAGGTAATCGTTTTCTAAAAAGTAAACAGTATCCTTATCATCCATTTTTAATGCTTCATCTAAAGCAATATTAAATGTAGCAGCACCGTTACCTTCATTAACATATAAAATATGATCTTTTGATTTATACTTTTCAATCATATCACTAGTTTCTTTAGAAATATTATCTGCTATAATAGACCACTCACAATCATCAAATACTTTAACGGCATTTGCTAAACATTTTTCATTGGTGATATAGTCGGGTTTTACTTTACTATAACCCGCATCCGATATTCTATATATTATTCTCATAAGGTATTATAATACTCGTTTTGTTTTTCTTGTCTATCTATCTGTTTGTGATGATATAAAGCAAAATCTTCCATGGGGGGTATAGCTGAAAATGTTTTATGTCCTTCTAATACTTCGTGGACTTTATTTATCCATTTAATTTCGGGTTTATTCTTCCAAATACGCCATTGATGGTCAGGCCAATTAACCCAACCTTTATCATCAACCCTCCAACCCCATTTTTGTATATGTTCTTGGGTTAAACCTTTTACGGTATTAATCCGGGGCACCAGGTAAACTTCATTATCTGGGTTGTTTTTTAATATTTCAGGTAAATGAATTAATAACGTATCATGGGGATATTCGTCTGCATCTATTTGGAATATATAATCACCAGTGCATAATGTTGTTAAATAATTTTTCCAATCTGCAAAGTGGTCTTTAAAGGTGGCAGATTCTACGCGAGTATTGGGTTCCTCTAATAATTCTTGCAAACGAGACCATACTTCGGGAGTTCCCCCCTTTTTATCAAATAAAACAACGATTTCATCTTCCTTACGTCTTTTCTTTAAAAGTAAGTTTAATAATTTAGTTACTTCATCTAATTCATTACAAACTGTTATTGCATAACTTATCTTCATATTTATTCTGGTAAGGCCCCAATATACGAAAGTGCATCCATATAGTCACGTTCCTTAAAACGAGCAACTGTAGACATATCAGGTTTATATAATGTTTTAGTTCCATCTTTATTTACAATTGGGTTTTCTAATTTAACTGCCTTAACAGCCGCCCAAGACCATTCCCCATCACCATAACCATCAGCATAAACCATCCCTAATTCAGGGTCATTTATTGTGTTAGGTAACCATGTAAGTCCAGTTTTAACATCAGTCCAAGCTAAGTCTTTATATAACTCAGGAAGTATAGACATTTGTTCCTTAAAGAAATCATGGTCCGGGGTCATTAAACTATTAGTCCAAAAACCACAAGATAAACTATAATAGTTAGTAATATCTTTATTTACTTCTATTTTATAACATAGATCACCACCGGATTTTGGGCAATCTATTATTTCATCAAATTGTTCCATTTATATTTTATTTAAGTTGTGGGGTTGTTAATTGGGGTGTTCCTAATGATGGTAAATTCAATTTCATTTCTGTTGCGAATTCAGGTAAATTCTTATCTAAAATAACTCCTACTAATTCTTTCATCTTATCATAACTAAAATTAGTTTTAATTAGGTGACCTTGTTGTTTAGCTGGGTCTATATATTTTTTATAATTTGTAAATACATTTTTGAATGCATCCCTGGCTTGTTTACCATTAACTTGAAACCATTGGTATTCTGCTTTTAACCATTGGTTAGCAGCACTTTGATGTACTTGTTCTAAGACCCCACCTAAAACTACTGAGAATCCTGGTTCTATAAAATCCATATGGCCCGACCAACCTGATACTATTAAGGGTTTTTTAGATAAACAAAATTCCTGTAGGGGTCTACCAAATCCTTCTCCTTTAGTCAAACTAACCATTGCTTTTACTTTAGGGTGATTATATAATTCATTTATTTCTGTATCAGTAAGAGCACCATTTAATATATAAACATTAGGTAAATCATGTCCCGCGTGACTTTTTTTAATCTTTTGGATTTTATTTAATAATGTTTCTCTACTCATATAGCTATTTCTACCAGTAGAAGCTTTTAATATTAAAGCGGGGCGTTGTGATTTATCTCTAAATGTTTTAAAGAAATAATCTATCATCAACCCAACATTCTTTCTATCGTGACCCATATCCCCCTGCATCCAGTGGCCTACAAATAAGTAACAAAAGTTTTCTTTTATTTGACTTAAATCTAAATTTACTTCACTTGATTTTAAATGTTTGTAGATATCTAAATTAGCACCTTCAAAAACAACTTCAATTGGTTTTTGGTTCTTTAAAACCTGACCTGTAGTTCTACCCTGTTTGTCTTTCTGTTCAAACCCCACCTCAGTAAACACTTTTTTACTATGTTTTGATGAAACCCAATTCATATCCATTCTATTTAGACCCTCAATCCAAGTTACATCACATCCCGTACTTTCGATACCAGCTGTACAGCCAATATTATATCTTCCTACAGGTTGAAATTCACTAGGGATTGTAATTTGCATCCAAATATCTGGTTTGTTTTGTTGGTTAACTCCAGGTATTATCATATCCTTTAAGAACCCCCACTCTTTATGGTCTTGGGTGAAATTCATAGGTGTATTACCCCACTTTTGACTTAATAACTTAACATCGTATTTGTCTAATTCGATAATTGACTTTACAATATCTCTTGATCTAGCCCCATAACCACTATAAGTGTCAAATGGGCAGCTTATATAAAAACTTGGTTTGTTCATTAGTATATGATTTTATGATTTAACGTTTTACCTTTATAGTCAGTTGCATTTATTATTTCGTAGCCTTCTCTTGGCTCCCAAACTTTAAATAATTCGGTAAATGCATCTACTACTCTTTCGGCTTGTTTTTCAGCAGTAAATCCTGCTTCATCACTTATAGCCCATTCTCTACCTTTTAATCCTTTGGCTTTACGTTCTTCTCTACTTAAAGCATATATTTCTTTAATCCTTTCAGTTGCATCCTCCCAAGTACATCTATCGTCAAAGATATAAGGTGTAGGAGGTGAACCTTGAATTGATCTTGAAGTTGGATAAACGGGGAAGACCCACTCACCATGTTCTTTATAAGTACCTCTGTGGTTAGATGGAATTGAAGGAGATGGTTCATACCATTTACCATTTTCATCTACAAACCTCATTTGGTCTTGCAAGCCACCAGTTACATTAGCTATAATTGGTGTACCTGCTAACATTGCTTCTGTAATTGTTAGCCCCCAACCTTCATTAGATGTTAATAATATTTGGACATCTGCTATATTATATAAATAATTTAAGTGTTTTCTTCCTAACTTATTAATTGAAAAGATTATGGCGTTTGGATATTTTTCTTCGAATAATAATTCCCTTACTTGTTCTAAATCAGTTCCATGGTCTGTTACTATTTCTGTATGTAAAATTAATCTTGCTTTTTGTGCTTCTTCATCTGGTAAACCATCTAAGAAGTGTCTAAACGCCATCATTGTATCCGGGATTTGTTTACGTCTAATATTTCTTGAATTAAAGAATAAAATAAAGTTAACATCCTTACCTCCCACTACATCATTTCTAAAGATTTGCATATCTTTATAATCATCATGGTCTTTATCTAGAGGGTAGTATTCATTATGGTTTAAACCATGGGGTATGTATTTAAATACTTTCTTACTAGTATCACAATCTTCTAATACTAACTGGTTAATATTTTTAGTTTGTTTTGAGATACCTATTAATAAATCACACGATTCATAAAATGCTTGATTATATCTTGGTGCCGGATAATCATCCCAAATATTAATATAAGCTATTGGCATTTTTTTCCTGATATCATCTTCCATGTTAAATACATGAGTAAAATATCTGGGGTCCGTAAATAATACTAAAGCATCTGGTTTTTCAATATCCAGTATTTGTCTAATTTCATCATCATTCCCATACCCATTTACACAATATATTTTAACACTAGCGTCATTGATACCGGCTATATTTCCTGATTCCTTTGATAGATCTAAAACTTTACCGATGTCTGGGTGGTTAATAGCACCACCTACATTTACCCAATTAAAGTGACCGCAAGTATGTGTAACTATTTCTTTGGCTATAGTAGCAACTCCTGAATGTACTCTAATGTCATCAGATATTAATACTATTTTTTTCCTCTCATTAAGGGGGAGGTGTTTAAAACTTTTATTCATTACGTTGTTTTTATTTAGAGTTCAATATTAGTTTGATTGGTAATTTGTTTTCTAAAATCTTCGTTTGTAAGATACAAAAAGAGACTACGATCGGCAAGTTTTTGGAATGAAAACTTTCTACGAACACATTCTACTTTAAAATCTTCGAATAGTTTACTTTGGACTTTAACACTTGTTAGTGTCATTTTCTTTGTTTGTGACATAATTTTAATTTTTAATAACGTTATATTTGTCTATACATATATAAATTTCCTCTAAATTACATAAAATCTTTACCCGCATCACATAATTCTGTTTCTTCTTTATAAGGACAGAAATTACAAGTCCACTTTGAAGGTGTTTTTGGATATTTTTTATCTTTAATACCTCCATCTGAATTAAAACATTCATTAATAAAATTATTAATTGCTGTTTTTGCTCTACCTAATTTAATTTTTCCACTAGGTGGTGTAAATTGTTGTACTCTATGTGCTTGATATGGTGATAAAATATTTTCGTCATCCATATCTAATACCTTCCTTTTAAGTATAAAAAATTCAATCTCAATCTTATCTAATGGTATCCCATATTGTTCAGAAAAATATTGTTTATACAATAATAGTTGGTATTGTTTATCTTCATCTTTTTTATTATAATCATTCCAACCTTTAGTACTGGTTTTTATGTCGATTATTTTAAATGTCTCTGTTGCTTCGTGGTATGTGACAACATCCAAATATCCCATGTATAATACGTTGTTATACATTTTATTTGGTGAAATTATGATTGGCAACTCACAACCCACTAAATATGTACCCTTTTTACTGAAATATCTACTACGTTTTTTCTTAAACCATTCTAATATAGCTACCCCATCTTCAAAAAATTCCCTCATTTCTGCGGCATCGGAGAAATGGGAATCATTATTTTTCTTATATTGGTTTTGATATTCAGTAATATAAGCATTTTGAAAATGATCCTTTATATCTATTTCTCTATCTGCTGCTGCGAATGATTTTTCATATGCTACATCTAAATAATGCTGCATTGATTCGTGTACAGCTGTTCCAAATACAGTGTGTATAGAAGAAGTAAATCTTTTAATTTTATCTTTATACTGTAATTTCCATCTATGAGGGCACCCTCTAAAGATTGACATTTGAGAATAAGATATATTCTTTTGAAATGCAAAGTTTATAGGTGAGGGTGGATTATTTCTAATCTCCTTTACTATACTTGGAACCTTTTTAGCCAAACTATTTTTTCCATTTATCGCGCCCAACTAAGAGCCCAATGATGCCATAATTGGCTATATCAATAAAAGTATCTTCCATACCTTCGCCTTTAACAAATGATCTACCATTAATTAATAGATTTTTTAGACGAGAAATTTTATCTGTAAGTCTAATGCATAAACCGGTAAGTGAGAATTTTTTATCATCTGCATTATTAACGATATCTCCGCCTAAAGCTATGTTATTTAAACCGTAGTCTAAGTGTTTACGAGCAAACATTTCATACATTTCATCTTGTATAACTTGGAACTCGTTTGATAACTCAGGATATTCTTCTTCAAAGATAGTTATGATTTGATTGGCTTCATCATCCATAAATTCTTGAATTTTCTTAGGGTTTTTGGCATCCATAATTTCTCTATCGCTCATAATTTCTTTATATTTGTCTATTGAACTACCCATTGATTTTTTGTTTTTGAGGGAAATACAAATCTAATGCTTGCAATCTATCATCTGCGTCTACTAGACTAATAAGTGCTTCCTCTGCGTTTTTATAAAAATCGTTGGTTGAATGGTCACCAATACCTACTCCTTTGTTACCTAGTAAATCTAGTGATAATAGTGCTTTTGCTTTATCGGCATGAGCCGAAGTGTATAGCATGTTGTATAATTCTTTTGTCATTTTAATAAAGGTTTTATTTCTTTCTTATTTAATCCTACACTCGTCAATATACGAACTATTTCGTCGTCCCCCAAAAATTTTAGGTATTGTTTTACCTCGGTTTGTGAACATTCCCAATATTTGCTTAAATGCTCTACTAGTTCAGTATTGCGTTGCTTAATTGTTGATTTAATGTATTTATTCCATCTATTATTTTTGGGGATATATTCCCTGTAAATTGAATAAATTTCTTTCTTGTTTTGGGGCATAATCTGTTGTGCCTCATTAACTAAATCCAAATAATCTGGGTTCATAGACATAAATCTATGAATCATATAACTATTCCATAACTCCCATTCTTTATCAGAAAAGGAACTAGGATCAGCTTTAATACTATTTATTTGTTTAAGCCAATCCCAGATATTTTTCATTAAACTATTTCGTCTTTTAATTCTTCTCTTAACTCCACAGGTAACCCCTCACCTAATATCTTATTAGTATTTGGGTCATAAAAAATTGGAATAGGCATTATAGCATCATTATCCGTTCCTGTTACGAATTTAGAGATTTTTCTTAAAATTACTCCTGATTTGAAGATGCTTCCACCTTCGGCATTTTTCATTCCTTCGGTTGATTTTAAATCAATTGGCGGTGCTTGAATTGGTTGTTCCATTACTTATTTGTTATTAAATTATTAATTAAACTCATTATATTAATCTCTTTGTCAATCCTAAAATTAGCTTTATACTGGTGCTCATTAATTAGGAAGGCTGCTGTACCTGCTTTACCAGGAAGATACTTGTCAGCATTATCGTATAAAAATCTAAATACTTCTTCATAATCATCAACATTTGAGTCGGCGATTACTTGACGAATGGTATTAAATTTAGGTTTATTTTCTTGTAATTCTGTTAAAATAGCAGACAAGTAACTAGTACTAACGAGTAAAGAATCATCTAATATTAGTTCGTTCTTAATATTACTCGATTGGATAGTGTTAAGCATTTTACGTAAGTCCGGATAGAACTTATTTACAATTTTACCAATGGCACTTGGGTTATATTTTATGCTTTCCTGATCACAAATACTAGCTAAATGTACTGCTACCTCCTTTTTAGTAGGGGGTATTACTTTAATTGTTTGGCATCTAGATTGTAGGGGGTCGATTACACGTTCAATGTAATTACAAGTTAAAATGAATCTAGTTGTGCGTGAGAACGTTTCAATAATATTACGGAGAGATGCTTGTGCTTGAATAGTAAGGAAATCAGCTTCATCTAAAATAACCACCTTAAGTGGTTTAAAAGAAGCGACACTTGCAAAACCTGATACTTTATCTCTAATAGTTTCAATCCCTCTTTCATCCGAGGCATTAATATAAAGATAGTCGCAATCTAGATTTTTAACACAAAGTTTAGCAAGAGTTGTTTTACCTGTTCCCGCGGGTCCATAAAATAGATAATTTTGTATGTCGTTGTTTTCTAGTTGCCTAGCAATTGATGATTTTAATTTATCATTACCAACATAAGTATCTAGAGTGGTAGGTCTGTACTTCTCGTTTAATAAACTGTTTTCTCTGTTATCCATTAATATTCGCCGTAAATTGAAAAACGTTGTTCTTTTTCGGGTTCAATCTCAGTTACAGTGGTTGATATAGCATATAATTCACTTTTTAATGGTGCTAATCTATATTCCCCTCTAAAACCGGTTTTTGTCATATACGCTTCTAGTGTGTCAGTAAGCGTTTTGTGGAGTGGACCATCGGGTTCATTAGCGACTAATCGCCATTTATCCCCTGGTGGGACTCTACGAGCAATAAGGATATAATCCTCTTTTACTTCAGTTTGTGGTTTTGGTTGTATTTTTTCCATGTCTATAATATACGAAAAATAATCGGGGAAGCCTAACACTTCCCCAATTAAATTATTTAGATTCTGCTACAGATGCTTTCTTGTAATCTGTAATTACTCTTTTAATAGCTTGTGCTGCTTTTCTAGCTCGTCCTTGACTTGCTTTTGTAGTTCCTACATGCTCTTCTGCTAAAATATTGAAGTTTGCTTCAATAATTTCAAAAATTTCTTGTTTTGTCATTCTTTTTTTTATTTATTTATTAATTATTAATAGGTTTGGGATTGGTCACCTACTTGACCAGTTTGCATAGATTGAAGATTTCTCATCTTTTCCTCCATACTTTGCTTATCTTGTGTAATTGTACATTCTGTTAATAACACTGTACCGGCTATTGATGAGGCATTTTCGAGTGCTAACCTTGTAACTTTAGTTGGATCAATAATTCCGTTTTCTTTGAAATTAATAATATTACCATTTTCCACATCAACCCCACTCCATTTCTCCTCAGGAGATAATTCGTATGATCCTTTGGCAGCAGCATCTTTTTCTTCCCAACCGGCATTTATTAAAATTTGTTCGAAGGGTTTAGTACATGCTTTCTTAACAATATCATGTCCTCTTTTGGTTGAATCTAAAATTCTACTAGCATTTAGTAAAGCAACCCCTCCACCCGGTAAGATACCTTCTTCGATAGCTGCTTTAGTTGCGTGTAAGGCATCATCAACTCTATCCTTCTTCTCTCTCATCTCAGTTTCAGTATTACCCCCTACATGGACTATAGCTACTCCTCCGACGAATTTGGCAAGTCTGTTTTGGAGTTGTTCTGTTTCGTACGGGGTTTGGGCTTTTTCGATCTGCGATTGTAGCTCTTCAATACGTGCTTCAATTGATTCAATTTCTCCTCTTCCATCTACTATTGTTGTTTGTTCTTTACTTATTGTGGCTGTTCTAGCTTCTCCGAACCACTCCCAGCTGAATTTATCTAATTTCATACCTTTCTTCTTATCAAATACTACACCTCCGGTTGTTATTGCAATATCTTCTAAAACTAAAGTTCTCCTATCACCAAAATCAGGTGCTTTAACAGCACACACATTAACGGTACCTCTCATTTTGTTTACAATTAAAGTAGCTAATGCTTCATTATCAATATCCTCTGCAATAATCAACAAAGATTTTCCTTGTGATGAAACTGCTTCTAATATTGGTAGTAATTCTTTAACTGAATTTAGTTTGTGGTCCATAATTAATATAGCAGGATTGTCTAAAACACTCTGCATTGTATTATTATCCGTTACAAAATATGGAGATTTAAACCCTCTATCAAACTGCATTCCTTCCACAGTTTCAAGATAAGTATCTCCAGTTTTGGATTCTTCAATATGTACTACTCCTTCTAAACCAACCTTTTCAATTGCTTGTGCGATTAATGCCCCAATTTCTTGGTCGTTATTCGCTGATATAGCCGCAATTTGTTCCAATTGACCTTCTTCCGAAATATCTTCTGAAATGTTGTCTTGTAGTTCTTTGATTATTAACCCCACAGCTTCATCAATTTCTCTTTTAATCTTAGTGGCATTTTCACCATTATCTAAACTAGTTAAACCATTCTTAATAATTTCTCTAGCCAATAGTGTTGATGTGGTAGTACCATCACCTGCTTTGTTCCCCGTTGTAACAGCCGCTTGTTTAATAAGCAGTACACCTAATTCCTCGGAGGGGTTGTCTAAAACAATTGATTTTGCAACCGTGACACCATCTTTTGTTGATTGTGGGGCTACTGATGAACCATGAAATATAACTACATTTCTTCCATTGGGTCCTAGGGTTGATACTACAGCATCTGCTAGTTTATCAATACCTCTCATTAGGTTCTTCCTGGCATTATTGCCATATTCAATTTTATTTTCCATTTATATAGCGGTTAAATTTGATTCGTCTTCTTTAGTTACTTCTGTTTCTGCTAATACTCCTTCTATTGCTCCTTCTGTAGATTGGGATACCTTAGCTAAGATTTGGTTTTCAGGACCAACATAATATTCTACACCATCAAATGGTAATTTAGTAAAACCTTGTGTTGGTAAAACTACTAAATCTCCAACTTTAATTTGCATTGGAATATGTTCCCCCATTATAGTATATCTACCATCTCCTACGGCGATTACTTCCCCAAACTCATTTTTATCTTTCCCCATATCAGGAACAATAATATTCCCATATAATGTTTCTTCGTTTTCAATAGGTTTAACGATAACCGCATCAAATAATGCTTCAAGTTTTTTCATTCAAATAGTTTTTAATGTTAGTTTCAATTGTTGTGAAATGATCTAAAAAATCATTTAGGTTGGTGAAGTGTTCTTTAGTATGTAACTGCTCCTCAGTTATTCTTTTTAATGCCTCCCCAAAATTGGAATGGAAGGTAAGTGCTTTTGAATAAGTCTTACTCTTACCAGTTGATCTAAAATGGTTAGCATTAGATGTTACCTTTTTGTTCACTGTGTAACAGTGTTCATCCTTGGTAATAAAGAAGGGTTCCAGGTTAGGATCTTCAATCAGTGTTAGTGAATTTGGTTTTCTTGCCATGTATGTTATCTATTTATTTGACGTAAATATACGAAAAAAACATCGCTAGGACACGTTTTTTTGCGCTTTTTTTTACTTTATTTTAATAGATTTTGGTTTAGCATCTTCTGCCAGTGGGATAAAAATATCCAACAAACCATCAAGCATTTCTGCCTCAGTACCTGATAAGTCAAATTTAGGGGCTATCTTATACCTTAAATCAAAAGATTTTTTAGATAGACCATGATAGATATAACCCTCAACTAAATCTTCAACTTCTGGTTTAGTGTAAGTAATCTTTAAAATATCTCCTTCGATATCAAGAATAACGTCTTTTTTAGTTAACCCGGTACAGGCAACTTCAAAATGTAATCCTCTATCGTCGTAGAAAATATTAAGTGGGTGGGGTTGTTTGGAATTTAATGCGGGTGCGAATTGTTCGCCGGCATTGAAGTGGTTCCTAAATAGGATGTCGAAAGGACTTAAGTGCCTTTCTAATAATTGTAATGTACTCATATCATTTGTTTTTGTGAGGCCGAAGCTCTCGATTAATTGTTTTAAACATAACAAGTGCCCTAGCTCCTATGTTTTGTTCCATTATACATATAATATACGAAAGGAAAGTCGCTATTCCAAGCTATCTTTAAGTTTATCTTCATCATCTTTGCTCATAAATGCCGCCCATTTTCCATCGGGGCAGCTAGCAGACATTGATCTTACTTTTAAATTTAATATACAACCACAACTTGAACAACAAGGTGCTGTACCTGGTATGGCACAACTATGTCCTATCGTGTCGAATTTTGAACATTGTTCACATATATTACCTCTAATTTTGGCTATTTCTTCAACATCATCATTAGTGAATATTCGATTTTTTATACCCTCTAATATTGAAGGCATATTACCAAATGCTCCTATTAATTTGTTGAATCTTCCCACTATACCATTTCTTCTACAATGCCTACTATTTCACTTAATATAAGTAATATTGTAGCTGCTATTAAATTGAAAGGTAAAAAACAATAACCAATAATCCTAATTGTTGATTTTACGAAGGATACTATTTGGTGTTTTGATGCATCTGGTTGTTCCATTTTTATCTGTTTTTTAGTGTTAAACTTTATATATTTTTCTTCATTTATTTTTTTAAATCTTTCTGGTAAATTATTCATTTCTTGCTATATAATAGATGCTTTCGATTTCATCTGAGTTAAACATTAATTTTATCATACCTTTCTTAGATAGTTGTAATGACCCCGAATCCATATCTTTATTTGAATTAAGTATAGATTTGAAAATATCCGAGTCAAAAGGTATACTTATGTCAGTTTCATTAATTTTACCTCGTAATTGGTAAGTTATTTTATTGGAAAATCCGGTGTTATCCCCAAATATAAACTCACACATACTATTCCCGTCAAAATCCTCGGTAGTTGTAATTAGCATGTTATTTACGTCAGATAACGCATTTTTCGCCTTGATTAAATGGTCAACATCTTCCATTTGTAAATCTAATTCAATTTCCCAAGTATCTGGGTCTTCATACCATGTAGTTTTATTTAAGATTAAGATATCCGCTAATGAATATGTTAAATCGAAATTTAAATCAGCGATGTGGATTTTTGTAAATACAGATTTGATTTTTTCAAGTGAAATTGATAATTCACCGCTGGTTATGGAGATTAATTTTGATAGTTTGTCAGTATCAAATACCCCCAACTCCCCATCTTCTAATGCAAAATTATTTAGGTGGACTTTACATACTCTACCCTTTTCGCCAGCATAGATAGTTAAGGTATTATCCTTCATTCTCCATTTAACCTGATTATTTAATCCATTTAAATAATATTTGGATATAACACTTTGCAGAACATTTTTATTTATCATATAATTATATTTTTGTTTCTAATTTTATCACTTGGGCTAATACCATTTTCACACCTACCACAAATATCAAATGTAGTTAAAGGTGCGGGCATTATATCATCATATTCGTCTGTGAACATATTCCCTAATATTTTTTCTAAGCTATAATCCATACAACATAATGAAACATCTCCGTTAGGCAAAACTACATTATGATATAAGTGTTCTATACAAGCACAAGTGCTGGGTTGTAATTGGTCCTTATGTTGGAATCTATCTTTTATTTTTTCTAATGCTGGTTTTATTTGTGCTTCCCCTATTAGATTACCAGCTCTAGACCAGAAATTGGGTATAACGGGGTTAGGCCATAAATCTTTAACACAATCGTGGGGTTCACCCATACTCATTACATAAAAAGCTTGAATATCATTTTCATATTCTTTAAATTTTTCAAATACCTTATATAATTTATTATTAAGTGGGTGTTCAGCAATCCTTTCTTTATCAGGTATATGTAAACAAAAACCACCATTCGGCCCTTTAGTCCAGGGAATTGTTTTAACTAACTCAACATCCTCTACATTCATCCCAACCCCTGTAGAAAAAGCAGATAAGGGATGACCCTTATATTGTGCGTATTCTACCATTTTAGAACACTCTTGATTTAACCAAGGTTCAGTAAAACCAGACATAGTAATTCTTACTTCTGGTGGGAGTTTATCTACAATTTTTATAAAATTTGCTAAGGACAACGTCTTAGGTTGGCCCTTATGAGCATGATAAATCTTCTCTAATGTTCTTTGGGGACAAAAAGCACAATTTACGACACACCCTTTAGGTGATATAGAAGTTGTAAACTCCATCGTTGGCCATTTAGTTGTTTTCCAGTAATCTCTCTTCTTTACCATGGTGTGAATATACGAAATTTTTGTTATATCTCAAAATTACTTAATGCATTTAGGTGGGGGTTTAAATCTAAACTCCATTCTAAATCATTAAAAAATCCTTCAAGTTTATTTAATAAAATTGATTCAAAGACCTTCTGTCTATCGGCATAAATATTTAAAAAATCCTGTATTTTATCAGGCATATCATAATCAAAGAAAGCTAATGCTTCGATTTTATATGGGTTATCTTTTAAATAAATCCATTTTACTTTATCTGCTTGTGTAATTAAAGTATGTTTTTTATCTAAACTCCATAACCTTAATAAATCGTTGTATCTAACCGCAGCTCTTACAGGTGCAGGTGCACCTTTAAGTATTTCAGTAAACATTTCACCTGCTCTTGCTGATGTGCCTGAATATTTATCTAATTTTTTAATAGATGTTGGGTTACCTAATTTAGTTAAAGGAATGCTACCTCCTAATATTTGTTTTTTGAATACTTTAATTTGTGCTAAAACATTGTCCCTTTGTTCACCTTTTAATACTTGTTGGAGAATATTATTAAAAAATTCTCCTAGAATAGGTGGAAAATTTGCTTTCATAAACTCTAAACCCTTAATATCTAGTGTTTCTTTCTCTATACCTTCCTGCTTAGTAATCCATTGTGCATATCTTCTTGTTGCTCTAAAATAAGCTGAACGGATTACACATTCAGTTTTCATTTCAAGCCTATGTTCTGTGACATTAAAGGCCTCACGTGCTAATCTATCGTAATCTTTATTAATAATATCTTGGTATGCTAGTGCTACCTCTTCTAATTTATTATCTTTTTCCTTATCATTAAACGATTCGAAATCAGGATACAAATGAAATAATATAGGCCCAGCATTAAAGTAGTTGGAATCCGTATCGACATAAGCGCAATAGTTCTCATCTTCCTCATCGCAAATCCACCACGGAGTATCTTGTAAGTGTTTCATAATATAATTGAATCAGCAATTAATTGTTTATATTTAGTTGTTGACCACCCGTGGTCTCGGTTTAAATAATGGATTATGATTTTTAAATCATCACCTGTAAAGGGTTTGGATTTATAATCATCTCCTAAAAATCTAACATCAAATTCACCCATTTTAAGTAAATCATATAACTGTTCTTCATATGTGTATCTAATTACATCATCAACATACCTAATACTCAATAACATTTCTTTACGTTCCTCTGTTGATAATATAGGTTTAAACTTTTCAGGGCGTTCAATCGAAGGGTCCGTATGGAGTAATATAACAAGACAATCACATTTGCCTTTTGCTTCTTTTAACATTTGAACATACCCCGGATGGTATACATCAAAATTACCTGCTATTACTCCTTTTATCATCTATATTCTTTTATATCTCTAAACTCCGAACTTGTAATAATATTAATATCGTTTTTTAGTTGGTTTCTTACTTCCTTATACTTAAACATTAAACGGGTGGTTTTTCTGAATTCCTTATCGCTATTTTCCTCATTTCTAACTTGATTTTCGAGGTCCCATAACATACGATTTACTTTTGACAACTCCAAAAATAACACTTTAACTTCTTTTCCATTTTTTACAAAAAGTTCAACGACGTTAGGATTTAATGACTGAAATTCTAACTCCACATGGGCTAAATTGGCAGCATCCTTCATATTCAATTTTTTTATTTCTAAAATTGAAATCCTGTCTAATATTTCTCCGTTGGATAATTCTATTTTCATCTTAAAATGATCTCTCGTTTGGGATTGGTGGGACTTTTACTGGTCTATCACCTTTTGAATTTATATCAGTTTTCTCATCTACAACTATTTTGTAAGTTATTTTTTTGATTATAAACCTAAATACCCCTTGTCTTAGGCATTTTCTAAACATATTTTCCTGGGATTCAGACCAGTCTTCACTTGCTTTTACTAGTTCATCTTTCGTTATTGGTTCCCCGTCTGCAAATACATGCATATTTTTCCTAATAGATTGTTTTTTTAGTGTCATATTTCTAATTTAATTTTATTTTTAATTACTTTATTCATATGTCTGTTAGCACATAAAGCACTTTCTTGAATAATTCTTTGTCCAGATAATGTAATAGCTTCTGATAGTATTACGTTACCATATCTAAAGCTACCTAAGGCGGTTGCTCCGTATAAACTATTAAGTAAAATTTTCATTGTATATTGCATTAGGTAATTATATTCCCCTTTTACTGTATCCCTAGCTTGATAAGCTGCTTTCATACGTCCTTTATAAATAACACGTTCTTCGAACCATTTTTTAAGGATGGTAGATAATACTGATTCTCTATCGGTTTCAAAAAATACCCCATTAGCTGATATAGCCAGGTTATTTTCTTCAATCATTTGGATTAATTTTTTTACAGGGACATAAGCTTGTCTACGGTGTTTATTTTCTACTAATAATTCTTCTTCAGGGTCACGCTCTTTTAAATCGTTAAGACCCAACCTATTATTACGGTCATCTGCATCTATGATACGACCCTTGAGAGTTTCTTTACCTATGTTAATTGACATTATTATAGATGGGTATAGCGATGTTAAATCCTCATCAAACATATACTTGTATAAACCTGCTTTAGGGCAAAATAAATAACCACCAGCATAATTTTTCTTATGAATTGGGTGTTCATCTCTTCTAGGTGGTATGATTCCTTGGGAAAGTAAATAAGCTGAAATAGCACCATCTTGGGATACAGTATTAGCATAAACTTCACTATAATTGTGTTTACCTTTATGTGACAAATTCTTGGTTAAAGAAATATATTGTAGTTTTTCGTCTAATTTTTGGAGTATTTCAACATCAACAAAATTATATTGAATAAATTTATATATATCAGTTTCAAATAATTGGTCTAAATTACCTTCATATTCAACTTTACCCATACCTACATACTTTTCACCAATAGCATCTAATTTCCAGCTTGGTTCATCTTTCCAACTATATTTTTTATGTAAACGAATATAATCAAGTGATTCAACCCCAACAATTTCAACAAATTGGTTACGTTTATACCAATATTTATTCCCTTTTTTACAATTTACTACACCAATTGGGGATAAATGTTTAGCAAATTCTTCACCTATAGTATTACACATTCTATAATATAAATAGGGTATATCAAAATAATCACTATTATAACCTATTAAAATATCAGGGTCCATATCCCTTACTTTTTCAATAAATAAACCTAATAGCTCGTTTTCAGTTCTACAAGGTATAATTTCTTTGTTTTTAGCTTTAGTATGTTTAAGTTGGTTTTTTTTATCAAGGATTAAAATATGCCAAGTGTCAGGTGTTTTATCCCACCAAGCTATAGAAGTAATTGGCATCGGGGCACTTTCAATATAATCTTCGGTTAAAGCACCCCCG
>TARA_R110000822_G_scaffold18590_4_pt1 | contig 17690 bp, 28 predicted proteins | sample TARA_R110000822 | Tara Oceans TARA_R110000822 (sample SAMEA4397666) | marine metagenome | biome: Polar Biome; feature: [SRF] surface water layer (ENVO:00010504); material: water (ENVO:00002006), including particulate matter (ENVO:01000060) such as... | depth 5 m | reverse complement strand
TGTTAGAGTATTTCCTCCTGCCGTTACAGGTCGCCAAGTGTTTGTGTTAGCTGCAGGAGTTGCCCATACAATATTTCCTCCTGTCCCTGAAGCTGTTAAAACTTGTGTATCGCTTGGTCTTGTAAGAGGCATTTCATAACTATCATCAGTTGCTAAGTTACCTATCCGCACTCTAATACCTGCTGGAAATGATAATAATTGTGCATCTTCATTATTAAAACTTAATGTCTTTTCATTTAAAGAGGTTATTCTATCGTTATCTAAAGTTAAGTTGGTGTTAGCTATATTAGTATTAGTATTAGCTACACTATTTGTTATAGTAACAGCTCCTCCACTTTCTGTAATTGCTATTCCTGTTCCTGCTGTAAAAGCTAAGGTTTCCCCACTAGGTGCTCCTGTTAGAGAATTTCCTCCTGCCGTTACAGGTCGCCAAGTGTTTGTATCTGTTCCTCCACTTACCCCCTCTGTTATAAATGTTATTTTCATATTTATATATTTATGTTATTACACTAACTAAAGTTGTTCCCGCTCCTGTGGTTATTTTTAAAGTAGGTAAAACTTCAAAATCAGAAGAACTAAAACCTATTCCCTGCCCTGAAGCTATAGTTAATGCTGTAGTATAATTATCTCCAATTTGATAAACACTAATACTAGCAGCTCCATTATTTATAATTGTGCAATTTGTTAAATTAGCACCTGAAGTTGTAGATGTTGAAGCCGCTGTTAAAGATTGAAATCTAAGTGGGTCTGTTGGTAAAGACATATTTTATTTTTTTATATTATTCATATTATGCTAAATCAGCAAATATATCCGTAAAGGTCATAGATTTAGTTGCTGTGTGATTTACAAAGAAATAAAGTTTTATATCTTCTGCTTTTTCATCAGTAGCGTATATTAAAACATTAGCTTCTTCATAACTACAATTTGTTTCTCGTATCATCTTTTTAAGTGAGCTAGTAATAAAGGGTGTAGCTATTAATTCCCTACCCAAAAAATCTAATTTTACATTTAATATTTGATTAAAAGAAACCTCCTTTAATGGTTTATTATTTATAAGAACTTTATACTTGGGCTCGCAATCAGGATTATCAGTAGATATTAAAAGTTGAACTTTATTTGTTTCTATATTTTCCTCTTGCGAGTATCTCTTTATTGCAGCACTCATTATTTTTTTGGTTTGTTTTTCTAAAGACATATTTTTTTATATTTAATTACAAATCTACGCATTTTTTTTTACAATCCTAACTCACTTAATTTTAATACTACATCAACAGGGTATTTAGGTAGTGATATAAAACCTCTCTTAATATCTACATACCCTTTTAAATTAATTGTTGAGTTTTTAGCATCATCTAAAACTCCACTTAATAACTTATTAAAACCTCCTGTCCCAATACCTAAATCACTATACTTTATATTAACTAGAAAATTAAAGCCCGTTTTTCCTCCAAAGCCTTTTAATTTTTTACTAATATCCATATTCTTAATATTAGATACTTTTTTCCCATTCACTAATATATCTACATCATAACCATCAATAGTAGCAGTTAATTCACTATTATTAGTAATATTAAAAGTCATAAACACTTTTAAGTCAGGTAGTATGCTATCTATTTTTATATTAGATATACTCCAATCAAAATCCCCTAAAATAGAGATTTGACGGAGATAAAATTTATACATTCCTAATCCTAAAGTGCCTAATCCTACTAAAAAAAGTAGCCTACGCATATCAAAAATTATCTAATTCCTAATTTCTTTCCAAAAGCAAAATAACCACCAATTAAAACTATAGCTCCAATACCTACATACATCATTGTTCCCATGCCTGCTTTCTTTACATCAGTATTTACATCATCAGTATTTACATCATCAGTATTTACAGCAGCACCTGCCCCAAGTCCTAATGTGTTCATAATTTCTCCTCCGATTCCTCCACCCTCTTGAGTTCCCTCTGCTTCATTTTCTGCAACTGCCTCGCTAATTTGAGATGCTAAGATGTTTTTGTTAGGACTTAAAAGACCTGCATCAACTAAAGCTTGAGTTTCAGGGGAAGTTTGACCTTTAATAGCGTTAAGAGTTGTTTTAATTAAACTTTGTTTTGGAATTGCTGCTAAAGCTGCTTTTCTAGCATCTTTTGTAGTCATTCCATCTTGTTTTAATTTTTTCTTTAACTTATTTCTACCTCTCATTCTTTTAGTTAAGAAATTATCAAACTCATCTCCATTTTCAACCTCTCCGTCAAAATCGCTCATTTCATTTACCCATGAGCCACCATCTCCTGAAGAATGACTTGCATTTCCTCTACGAGCGCTAGTTCCTCCAGCGTAATCAAAAGCGTCCTCTTCTAAACTCATATCTGCACCACTATAAGCTTCTCCATCAGCTGCGTCGTATGAAAAATCATCAAAGCTTCCTCTGTTTCCTCCCTCGTTAAAATCTGTTTCAGAACCATAAGTTCCATCTGCGTTGATATGATGACTACCCTCCAGCTCCATGCCGTTCTCGTCATCTCCAACAAAATTGCTACAATTACACATAATTTTTTTTTTTAGTTATTATTATTTATTTATACTAGCTTCTATTTTTAAAAGCCTTTATCAACACTACTATAGCTATGAGAGCTATCCCTCCTATAATAGCGTATTTCTTTATATCTCTTTTTCCTTTTACTTCTAAAGCTTCATTAACTTGCTTTACAGCTTCCTCTTTTTCAGCAGGACTTAAATCAGGGTTTTGCATAATTTGATTTATAGGACTTACTGCTGTCATTGCTGCCATTTCTTTTATATCTAATTCTCTTCTAAGTGTTTCTTTATCAGTATTCTGCTCCTTAGCCATTAAATCTAATGTCTGTTCATTGACAAGTTGCTCTTCCTCAAATTGTTTTGTAGCTAGTTTATTTTCAGGTATTTTCCCAACTAACTTTACTAATTCGTTCACGACAAGTCCTCCTGCTGTTATAGTAGCTGCGTAAACTGCATCATCTACTCCAGCGACATTATTATACTCTCTCTCTCTTTCATAAGATTGTAATAGTTTATTAGTATCAACTTCTATCCCTCCCGCACCATTAAAACTACTTTTAGTAAAAGTTCCTATTTTAGCTTTACATTTAGCCCAACAAAAAAGATATTTCTTATTTTTACCTATGCCAACTACTCCCTCCAACTTACTAACACTTCCTCCCATTTTAACCCATTTATCTTTTATCGCATTCCATCTATCAGCTTTTTGAGTTTTAACATAATTTAACTTATATGCCATTCCCCTATAATTCAGAGCTATAAGAGCTCTCGCTGCTTGTCTAGGTATAAACATAGCTTGGTTTTTAATAAAACTACCTACCTTTTTTAGATTAGAGCCTGCTCTTTTAAGTGTCTTTTGAGCAATAGTTTTAAAACTATCTTTAGGGATTGCTTTCAGAGCGTCTTGTTTGCTCATTCCACCCTTACGAAGTTTTCTTCTTGCCCTAGATTTTTTTGTTAAAAAGTTGTCAAACTCTTCATCTGCTCTACCAAAGCTATGTAGTTTACCCCATTTTCCATTAACACTCTCTCTACTATCTACTGATGTATCTCCTGCGTTAAAACTACTCATAGGCATTCCTCCTATTACTCCACTAGGCGGAACATTTACTATGTAAGGTTGAGATGTAGGAGCGTTTTCGTCCCAAATATCATCTTCATTATTAAACTCGTCATAATAATCAGAATTTACATCATATTCTCCCCAAGGCTGCTTAGAACTCCAGCCATGTGGAACAAAATTAAAATATTTTTCTTCTTTATTTTTCATTTTTATATATTATTATTATTCAACTTCTCCATCAAAATCTAACCTATTTCTCTCATCAAAATTAGCTTCTCCATCAAAATCTACAAATTTGCTAGATGGTGCTGGAGGTGCGGGTGGTGCTGGTGGTGCTGGTGTTGTTGTTGATTTAGGAGGGTTTTCTGGCATTGGTGGAGCACTCATCATACAACTATTATCCTCTTGAGTAGCGTTAGGGTTATAATTACTAGCTCTTGGGTCAGTACATCCTAAAATTGCAGATGGTGGTGTTGGTGGTTTACCTGCACCTCCTCCTCCACAATCAGCAGGAGAGCCCTGTCCCTCAGTCCAACCTGATGGGCATCCGTCAGGAAACACATTTACCATAGGTGTGCCTGAATCGCATTGATAACAAGTTTGTTCTCTTATTTCTGCTTGAGTTGAGCCTCCGCCTCCTGTATTTATATTTATTTCCGTATCTCCTGCTCCTGTTCCTGCTCCTACTCCTGCAATGACAGGAGATGAGCCCGTCCAAGCTCCTCCTCCACCTCCTCCTCCTGATGGATTTTCGTCAGTAGCCGCTCCTGCTTGTGCAGCTAAAGATGCTCTTAATTTCTTTTGTTTTTGAGTATATCTCCAAAGTAAATATGCTCCACCTCCTAAAAGTAGAAGCCATATTAAAGTTGATTGTTTTTGTTTTTCGGTTGCTGCCATAATTTTATTTTTATTTATTTATTTTTTTAATCGCAATTTGTTTCAAAATAACCTGCATCAGTAGGTAGTCCGTATAATTTTAACGCTTCATCTTCTTGTCCTCCTGAAAAATCTCCCTCTATCCACTGACATAAAGTATCTCCTTGTCCGATATTATTATCATCAAAGTATTGTCTAGTTAATACTCTTTGACTTTCAGACATGCCATTAGAGGTATTAAAAAATAAATCTTCATCAGTAAAACCTCCTTTCATACTATTATATAAAGCGTTAGCAGATGTTGCAGCGTTAAAATTTCCCGTAGGAGCAGTTAGTGATGTTGTTCCTGTTAAAATATTATAAGCGTTAGTAAGAGCAGATTTAGTATTAACTTCTACATTATTATCTGTTTTTAAATTAGCCGCTATTACACCTCCACTCACTTGATATACACTTCCATATTTAGTCCAAGCTTTATTTATATACGAATTATTATAAGAGCCTGTTCTATCTAAATCTATTTCTGAGGCATAGCTTGGGTAATTATCGTTTATCCAACCTCTAAAAGCGTTCCCCTCAACCTTACTTTTAAAAGGAATAGAGATTGTGCTTACAGGTGTTGTTATAGGTGTTATAGGTGTTGTTGATGCAACAGGTAAACTTCCTATTTCTTCTTCTTTTTTCCTTTTCATTTTTTTAATCAGCATATATACAATCGTTCCTGTAATACCGATAACAGCTATACTTAATCCTATTTTTAACCCTTTATTTATCATAATTTTATTATTATTAATTTTTACCCGCAATTTGAATAAAAAGCTCCCGTAGGATAACCAAACAAAGCTAATGCTCTATCTTCCTGTCCTCCTGAAAAATCTCCCTCTATCCACTCACATAAATCATCTCCATCTCCTAAGTTGTCATTAAAGTAATCTTTTACTTTTTTTCTTTGGTCGCTGCTTAAAACATCTGATGTATTGAAAAATAAATCTTCATCTGTTTGCCACCCTTTCATACTATCATAGATAGCTTGAGCAGATGCAGCAGGTGTCCATGATGGAGTTTCTCTAGGATTACTAGCTCCGTCATCTGAAGCATTATCTCCTATTGGTGTTATAGGAGTAATTGGCATTGTGTAGCTTTTTCTTGATTTTATTTTCTTTAAAACTATAAGTGCTACTGCTGATAAAGCTATTACCACTCCTGCACCTATTATTATTTTTGATTTTGATTCCATAATTTCTAATTTTTATTTATTAAATAGCCTTTTCAGAGCCTTTTTTTATACTATAACCTATAACAAAGAATAACACTCCTACCATTGCTAAACTCATCGCTGTTCCTATTACTTTTTTACCCATAATTTCTATATTTTTATTTATTATACTTTATATTGAGCTCCATACTTCTGCCAAGCTTGCTGCATGTAAGAATTATTATAAGAGCCTGTTCTATCTAAATCTATCTTTGTTGCATAGCTTGGGTAATTATCATTTATCCAACTTCTAAATCTATTACCCTCCGATGCGGAAGTAAAAGGTAAAGCTCCTATTTCTTTTTTCTTAAAGATATTTAAACCTACTCCTTTACTAAATCTTTTATATAAAAAATATCCTCCTACTCCAAAGGATATAAACCCTATACTAAAAAACAATATTTTCTTTTTACTAATTTTCATATACTTTTTTATAGCTCTTCTGAACAATTAAAATACCCTTTCGCTCTAGCTAAAGACGACCCACTTAAATCTCCATCAAACCACTGAAATAAAGTTTTTCCATCTCCATGCATCATATTAAAATAATTTCTTATACATTTTTTTTGCCAACAAGTTTTACCCATTAAAGTCCTCCATATAGTTTGCTCATCAGTATTTCCAAAAATATAGAAAGCATTATTCTCCATAGCGTCCCTTAGTGCTTCTGAATCAGAGGAGGGGTCGTATGTCCCACATGGAGATATAACTAATCCACCTGTATTTCCTAATTCATTATTAGTAAGAGTGCTCTTGTTTCCTAGTTCTCTTGTAAGTTTTTGAGTTGCAATCTCTTTTTTTATTACACTATATATTATATAAGAGATACCTATAAATAATCCTATTTGTAGATACCCTTTTGTTTTTGGGTTTATTCCTCCCTGTGAGTTTAGTATATTATATTGCATATTGACTAATTTTTTGTGTTACAGCAAATAAATCTTCAGGAGCCATTTCGCTTTCCATATCGGCATATAAATCATTATTATACATTAAAGAATATTGCTCCGAAACCATACTTATATTTCCTTTACTTCCTAATAGGTTAAATATCCCCGAAATACACGCTTCATCTGTTCCCCATCCGAAAGGAGTAGCCCAACTATCCCAAGCATGCATACAATTATATAATCTTGTAGCAAATTCAGCGGCTTGATGTGTTTTTAAAGTATTACCACCAAAACTTTTATAATAGGCTCCTGTCCAATATGGCTGACTTTTAACTTTATCATTTAGTTTATCCGCAGCTTTAGCAGCGTCGGTTTGAGCTCCTATTTGCTTCATTAAGGGTTTTATTAAAATAAAATAAGCTCCACCTATAATAAGAGGTACTCCAATTAGATATAAAAAAACTTGTGGAGGAATAGCATTAGCCGCACCCATAGCTGACAGCTGCTGCATGTCTGGAGATGCTCCTTTTGTATTTTTAACTAATGATGTTTTACTTTTTACCATGATTTTTAATAAAATTATCTAATCTATCATATCTATCTTTGTTCTGCATGCTAGGACTTCTCTTAAACACATTTAGAAACACATTGTAAGCATCTATTTTAGGATAACCTAAAGCTAAATATAACTTTAATCCATTTTTATCTGCTTCCTCTTCATTGCTCGGCTCTTTGTTTAAGTTAAAATGAGAATACTCGTGTAACAATATAGCCATTCTCATAGGTATAGTGTAATTAACAAATTGAGATGCGCTAACTTCTATTTTTCCTGAAACTTGAGAAATTCTAGCAGGAGTAGAAATAACTTTTCCATTTTGATTTCTTATATTATCAAAATAAACAATTTTAAACTTACCATTATTACTGCGATATAATTGTCCCTTAGGCGTAGCGGATATATAACCCGCTTCGTCTGAAAACTCTTGTGCAAAACGAATAAAAGATTTCGTTTTTTTACTTGCTGGTAAATTTGATGTCTTTAAGGGGTTTTGATTTATTTTAACTACCCTAAATGTTTCGTCATTTTTATCTATACCATGTAAGTCATTATACACAATTACATCTGCTAACATTGGTGCCTGAGGCATCTTTACAAAGAACGATTTTCTACCTATCACATTACTATATCTCTTTGTGTAATAAGTATTTTTTCTTTCAGCATCCGCTACTTTTATCCATAGCTTTGATTTTCTTTTACTTTCAACAACTATTTCTAAATTAGTAGGCTCTTCATCTAATTCTATCTTTTTAATCATATAAAATTTTTATCCTGACGCCTGTGAACTATATTTATTAAGTCCATATATTATTAAACCTATAGCTGCTATCCCTATCATATTATTTCTCATTAGGTTGCTCTTAGCTATTTTATTAGTAGGTTTCTTAATTACCACATCATCTTCTAACTCATCTCCATCTGCATTAAACATTTTTTCATGGTCTGCTAACACTCCATTTCCCTGCTCTTGTTGTAGCCATTTCTTAAAAGGTAGTTCGCTTTTACTTTGTTTGTATAATTGGTTTGCACTTTTATTATTCATTATTCTGTTTTGTTTATAATTATTCTACCTAATACCAGACCTATAACTCCAAATATAACGGGACTTTTTCTCATTGATAAACCTATTATCATTCCCAAAACTCCTCCTACAATAGCTCCTTTTATATTTTTGTTCCACTTCCTTTTAATCTTTTTAGCTAATCCCTTACTACCAATATCATTAATAGTTTTTAAATTATCAGATATAACTTTTTTTTCATTTTCTTTCATGAAAAATTACTTTTTACCTTTTTTCATTTTATATACAACAAATGCAATAATTCCAATAATTCCAACTCCAATTCCTATTTTAGTAATCATGCTCATTGGGGGTTTACTGCCTGATGTATTATTTTCAGAATGATAATCAGCTCCCTCAACAACACTTTCATTATTATTACCTTTTCCTATACCACTTATTAAAGAGCTTCCTATTTCAGTTATATTCTCCTCATTTTTTTTATACCAATTTCCCGCTCTGCTTGTTCCGTCCTCATTTTTCTTAAAAAGCCTACTAAAAAAATTTCCTTTCTTAGGTGCATTTGGGTCTTTATTCTTTTTCTTAAATATTTTTAAACTTAGTCTAGGAGTTCCGTCTTTTTTCTTTCCTAAAAACTGAGAGTAGCTATTTGCATCTGAATTAGCTAAAACTAAAGCTCCTAAAGATTTCTTTAAATTAGAGTTGTTTCTGTTTTTACGGATAATTTTAACTATACCGCTATTACTAACTCCTCTAGGAACTCTAACTCCTGCATCATGTAAAGCTATTAATACTACTTCTTTGTTAGTTCCTAATAGTTTAGCGAACTCACTTAAAGCTAAATTTTCAGCTCCTTTTCCATTTGCGTTATTGTAGGTATCTACAAAACTCATATTATTATATATCATTTTTTTAGTGTTTATATTTAATTAATAAAGCTACTGCCATAATCACAAATCCTCCTGTAATTAATAGATTGTTATTTACTTTTGATACTATCTTATCTGTGTTATCTGATGGTGGGTTAGTTCCATTGTTATTACCACTAACATTTAACATCATTTTTGATTGAGCTTCTATCAAAGAAGTCATATCATTATTTTTTTTATCTGTATTAGAACATTTATCACAATGCAATTCCAATAAATCTCTATCAGGGTGTATATTAGCTAATTCTTTTAATCCGTTATCTCCAAAGGTCTTTACAAAATTCTTTAACTGATACTCTAATTCTTTTTCATTTCTAGCTCTTCTATATTTACCATATTTATTTATAACATAATGAGATTCTGATGGAGCTCTATTTGCTAAATATGAATATATAGTTATCCTATTACGAGGCTCTCGCAACGCTTTTTTTCTTTTTTTTTCAGGACGCTTATTATAACTTTCATTAAATGCGTCAAAACTATTATAATTAAAACTCATATATTTTTTTTTTAAAAATAAGAAAGAGTTAGCTTACTAATGCCGAAACACCAATCCCCTAACTCTTTCTTTATTAAAGACACCTTTTTTTTCAAAGGTGGACAAATCGTAATGATTTATCTTACACATTGTGAAAAAGAATTATCTTCTTCTTCTACCTTTTCCTAAAGCTCTTAAAGCTGACCCTGAAAGAGTTAGCTTGTCCGATTTAACAATGTTAGGGTTTCCATATCCAGCTACTACTCTACGACCTGTTAAACTTCTAGCTGTGCTAGCTGTTTCAGCAGGGTAGAAATACAATTTAGCAGTTGTTGCTCTTTCAACTCCCGAAATCATGATAGAAGTAAAACCATCTATCTTGTACGAGAACTTAATTGCAATCACTGATGCTTGTTGCTGGTACGGGTCTATAGTAGGGACTAATGTTTTCTGCGAAATATTACCATTAACATCTTTTTGTACTAATGTTAAAGTTTGTAATACTTGAGCTGCTGCATTTGTTCCAGAAGCTTGATAATAAGTAAGACCTACAATGTATGGTTTATTCATTGATTGGTACAAAAACTCACTATACGAAATTCCTGAAATTCCCATAGATATAGAAATATGACCAGAGTTCCCCCAATTTGGAGAAGTATTGGAAATATTTGCGTATGACCCTAAAATTGTTACGCCAGTTGCTGCTGCAGCTAAAGTTAAAGTGTTTTCAACCGATACGATATAAGGCTGCGATGTAGGGGCTCCGCCACCAGCACCTGCTGCCATATCAAAATCATTGTCGTCATCACCTGCGAAGTTATCCTCTTCCATGTCAAAGTCATAGTCATCCTCATAATCATCATAACCATTCTCTCCGTCATAGTTGAAGAACTCGTCATTAGCTTCTTCTTGCGCTTCAATAAAATATTTTCTTAAATCCATTTTATATTCAATTTTAATTTGTTAATAAATGTGAAGCTATTAAAAGCTTCGTTAATGCTACATACTACCTAATAAATAAGTAGTTGATGTGGATTCTTCTCTAATACAAATTAGATACTACTCCTCATCTCCAGCCGACGCTGCAGGTTTCTTGTTAATCATCTTAGTTACTTGCGTATTAAGTTGAAGCCCAATAACAACTGCTAATGTCGTCCATAATAAATTTTTGATGTTTGCGTTCATTGTAAAATCTTTTTTTTATTAGTAATTTTTCTCCATTACAAAATGGGGACTTTATTCGGGAACAAATATACGCACTTCTTTTACTTAAATACAAATATTTTTATGCTAAGACACATAATCATAGTGTTATGAAAATTTCGTAAGTTATTGAAAGTCAGAAAGTTGTTTAGTGAAAAAGATTTGAAAACTTTATAGATACATTTTCTTAATCTGTTCTTTAGCTACCCTGCCAGCATCGGCTGCTTTATATTTCTTTTTACCTTTAGCATCCCTAGCATTTAATAAGGGTTTTACTTTTTTAGAATAATTTAATGCAAGATATTCATCTATTGCTTCATTCATCATTTTTGGAGAATAATTACCTTTTATTTTTTCCAAATCCGTATCATAGGTCAAATAAATATATTTATTTCCTGCAAAGTATTGTTTGTTTACTAATATCTCGCAAATCTTAAAAGCCTCCCATTTGTCCTCAAATTTCTTTTTATGTCTATCAACACTATCTGTATTCTTATGAAATCTTATCCAATTTATATTTTGCCAAATCTTAGTTCCTACTCTACCTATACTTTGAAAGTGTAATATAATATCTAAATCAGAATGTCTATTTGTGCAAAGGGCTCCGACCAAATCTTGACTTAGGTAGTCGCCTACATATTTATTTATATCCTCAATTAACAATAATCCTCCTCTATACTCTTTTAATACATTCCATAAACAATCTGCAACTTCATTTAAGGTCATTTTACTGCCGTCATCATTGTAGGGTCTAATTCTTCTACATTCTATCTTTGGGTGGTGTGAAAATAACGCCACATCACTTGGAGCAATAGCTTTTACGCTTTCAAACTCATCATTTACATCAATTATTAAAGCTCTTCTTGGTTTTATATTCAGACCTCCTTTTATATAATGTCCTATAAGCTGTAAAGTGGTGTAAGTTTTTCCACACCCTTTTTTACCAACAGCTACCCCTAACAAAGCTTCTCTCATAATTTTATATTAAATTTATTTTTCACTTCTTTTAATTTCCACTCCTGCTCTCCTATAAGTAAAGCTCCGTCATCTATCGTTTTCCAATTATCATATCTCTCTATAACTTCTTTTGAGCTTTGCTTGTCTGATTGAGCAGAAGAATTATTTACTTTACTTTTTAAGTTGTTTCTTAAATACGCATAATGATATTGCTGTATTTCTGACCGAGTATATATTTTAGCATGTCCTGCTTTTACCATTTTTGTCCTATCTATATTAACAGGGTAGTTATGTTGCATTTCAAACTTTGTATCTTTTTTGATTTTATAAAACAAAGGTTGATACCATTTTTCATAAGGAGTTAATTCCATAGTAGGTAATTTGTAGTAAGTTAAAAGATTTGTAAATGAGGTGTCATATCCTCCCTGCTCAAAATCAATCATTGCCCACTCAAATTGTTTGTGGTCGTAAAGCTCATCGCAATCTAAGGTCATATAGGTATCGCACCCATTAGCTCTACAAATTTTCAGTCCTATTTCTCTTTTTTCTATTTCATTAAGAGTTCCGCTAGTCCAGCTTACATCTCCCTTTTTATTATATTTCATCTCGGGCTCATATAAAAAAAGTTTATCTATCAACCCGTCCTCTTTCAGTTTTTCTAAAGTAGGTAATAAATTTGGGTTTTTGTTTCCAAAGTTAGATGTATTTTGATATACTACAACCATAAAATCTGCATAAGGTCTTAAATTTTTTAACGCAAAGGGCAGCATTTCCTCTCCATCAAATATATTATACGATATTCCTAATTTCATATTTATTTTTTATAATTTAAAAAAGCCATTTTAGCAATTCCTGCACCTCTCATTATTCCGTTGTTTGATTGTAAATCTATATCCTCTAGGTAAGTATTTGACATAAAGGGGTCTATCCATTCAACATCTATATTATCTAATAATTTCATATCATTTTCATTCAATGTAAAAACATTAAGTTTATGAAACACATCTTTTCTTATATCTTTATAGTTTAACATAAAATACTCATAGACAGGCTGTCCCCATTCTTTCTCTCTTTCATAGTCTTTTCTCGTTGTGTTGTTATGAGAGTGTCCTAAATCAATACCATCTATAATCATATAATCTTCTTCCTCAACTCCATAATAAAGACCAATATCCTCAATTGCCATTATTCCGTCTTTTTTCAGCAAAGGCATATAATAAAATGTAGATAAAATTTGGTGGTGTCCTAAATGACTTCCATCTTCAATTATAATATCAAATTCGCCTCCATGCTCTTTTATAAATTCATCTACCTTTTTTTTGTCGCATGCATCAAATTCAAAAAGTTGTATTCTTTCTTTGTCTTTCAGTAATTCTTTTGGTGTCTTTCCTCTGGAAGTGTGTGATAAGTCAATATCTATTCCATATATCTGAGCGTTAGGAAAGTATCTTTCCCATAATAAAAGAGAATATCCATGATGAACTCCTATCTCTAAAACTTTAAGAGCGCTCATTCTTTTACTTTCAAACTTTTCAGCATATTGTAAATAATAGTTATGAGCATAAATATCTTTATAGGTTTTTTGACCCGTTATGTTATTGATATACCAAAAGTTAGTAGTGTTATTTAATTTATCTAACATATATCCATGCTCATAATATAGTTCTTTTTGAAAATCTGTAAAAAAATTATAATCTATCATAATCGTTTGTCAATTTGGCTTTCTACATAAATTCCTACTACTATTCCTAATCCGAATGCTGTTATTACTGCTATTACCATTTTTTCCATTTATTGCCTTCAGGGTGTGGGCACTCACTTGATTTTACCCTTGCTTTTATACCGAGAAAGCATCCGCACTCCCTACACCTAGCTAAAGTTGGCTCATAACTCGGACATCTTTTGCAGATTTTCATGCGTTCTTTATAATCAGTTATTTTATGCATATTTCTTATTTTCCTCTACTTCTTTTACTTTCTTTTCGTAAGCTCCAATTAATCTTTTCATAGGCTTATAGCAATTCAGTAAATATTCTTCATTAGATTTTTGTTTTTCATCTAAGCAATCATATACTTCTAATTCAAAAAGTATTTTTTCTATTATTTCTTTATACTCTTCTCCAGCAATCATTAGCATAGTTGATATATTTTTAGCTTTTATCAAAGTGTCCTCAAAGTTTTTATTGCTTTCCTTTAATTCTTCTTTGTATTGCGGTAAAAACACAAAGTCATAATGATTTTGTTTATCTTCAACAAGTTTAGCTTGTGAAATAAGCTTACCCTTAATGTCGTATAAATCTCTTTGTATTTCCGCAAAATCACACATATCATTTATATTAGATGTAATTTTTTTAATGTCTTTACTTTCTACAATAGGTTTTACCTTTTTACTTAAAATATCTAATTTTATCATTTTATATTCAAGTTCCAAATCCATAGCAGTATAATAGGTTTTGTCGTGCGTCATCATAGCTTCAAAATCTCGTTTAGGTAATATTGCGTTAGAAGCTTGCTTTGCAGCTTTATCTCTTCTTTTTTTATCTGTAAATTGTGTTTTCATATTATTATTATTATTTATTTATTATTCGCTTTTATGATATTCTATATATTCAAAATGCCTGCCCCAATCTTCTTTATTCCAATGAAAACAGAGCACTCCTGTATGCACAAAATTTTGAACTCCCTTAGCTCTTAAATCTTCCGCAAAATAACTATCGGGAGGATAGTTTTCTTTAAGTGTTTTATCACTTCTAAACCCAAAGTTTTTCATTACTTTTCTTTTCATTAAACAACAACCTATACCAGCTATAAATACAGGCTGCACTATTCCCTCTAACCACCAATGATAACACAATCCAATATCTCTATTATTGATAAAAACACGACTAAACTCATGCATATAATTAGTTAGCTTTATGCAAGGCTGTCTTTGTGCAGCGTCAAAAACTTGATACATAGCGTTTACTATTGGCTTCCTAGCCCAAAGTAATTGCTCAATAACATCTTTTGGAGGGAATACATCACTTTCTAAATGTAGTAAATAGTCAGCCTTGCTGTCTAAAAAATAATTTTTTATTTGATTATGACTATCAGCCATTTTTTCAAATAAAGTCATGTCGCTATAATCTTTCCAAAAACACTTTATATTATATTTCTTATTTAACATTAAAGCGTTGGTATTATCTTTAGAGTTATCTGCAAAAAATAGTTCTATTCTATCTTTAGGATAAGATAAATTATTTATGTTATCTAAAAACTGAGATAAACAATAGTTCTTGCCCTCATAGGTGGGAACTCCAATAAGAATTTTAGGAGCGTATTTATTTCTCTTTTTTATTTGCTCTTTAGTCATTATTTTTCTTTTTATGTCGTCCTCTATCTCTTGTAACTTCTTTTGGTAATATAGTAGGTGTTTTTCTTTCAGGCATATCTATTGTATGACTATCGCTTACATCTTCTGCATAAGGTATTTCTTGCTCCTCCATAATTATACTAGCTCTAGGAGGCTCGGGAGCGTTTGTTGGAGCCGATTGTTGTTCATTCATATCTTCTTCATCAAATTCCTCCATTTCTCGCTCTCTTCCTCTATTGCTATTTCCCTTATGATTTTTCTCTAACGCTTCTAATGTAGAGTTGATTGTCTTTTTAAGCTGAAACATAATACCCGCTTTTACTGCTAAATCTTTTCCGAACATATACATTAGGTATTGCTCATCACTCATACCCCAACCTTTTTTCATAAAAACCCTAACCATTGCGGGTCGGACTTTAAAACCAAAATCTTTATCGTAAGTTAAAGCTTCTTGACCCTGCTGATTGTATTGCTGCATAAATTCAGAGATAGTCATAGTATCTCCATTTTCAGAAACAGGTATTATTTCTTGTAGGTCAATTTTTCCTGATTGATGTCTTTCTAATAAATCTTCTTCATCTACCTTTACTATAAATTGAGCATATTTATGTAATTGTTCGTAAGCATCTAAACAGGTATCTACCATGCTTTCACAAGCTATCTTTTTATCTTTATTTTCTAAATCATTAAAGGCTGGATTAGGATTATCAAAAGGATTACCTGTATCTTCAATATCCCCCTCTGTTTCCGAGCTTCCATTAATAATATCCTCATAGCTAGGAGGAACAAATTGAGGCTCATCAATATCCTCTACAAGTCCGCTAGCTACTTGTGGGGTAGAGTAATCTCTCTCTACTACACTTTCACTAAAAGGATTGTAATCAGAAAAAGTACCCTCTCCTACTATATTACTATCGCTAGTTTTAGTGGTGTCAGCTACTTCCGAAACCTCTTCTTTTGTTTCCTTTATAGTTTCCGTCATCTGCTCATTCGTAGGCTCATCAGTAGTTTTTTCTGCCTCTATTTCTACTTCTTCTATATTATCTTTTTTAGGTCTGCCTCTTTTTTTAGCCATTATTTAATTTATTATTAAAATTATTAACTATACCCTCAATCTTTTCTATGGATATAAGAATATCTATGTCGCTTTTGAATTTACTATCTAAATTATTAAACTTTTTTAAATATTTATTTATGTTTGAAACATCTTTACGCAAAATTAATCCTATTTCACTCTGTGTTATCTTGCAATATCTTTTTAGTAAAATAGAGCTTACTCCTATAGCGTTAGTGCGGTTAGCTGTATTTTTCCTACCCATTAATAAAGTATTTTGAGCTACATTAAATTCTTTACAAGTTTCTAACAATATATATTTTTGTAAAATTTGATTGCCGTCTAAAATGTTTTGAGTTTCTTTTAAGCTTTCAATAGTGCTCTTTATGCCTACTCTATCAATAGTTTTTAATAGCTCTTCAATTAAAGTGGTGGAATTAGTCTTACTCATTACTCTATAAATTTCAGCAAAAATACGATTTTTTTGGTTGAATAAATGTAATTAAAAATAAATTATTAACATAATTATTAACTTAAATAATAATCTAAGATTGCTTTAGCAGAATCAAATCCGACTACAAATTCTGCCATATATCCTTTTTGTTTTAATTGATGTAGAACTTCCTCTTGCTCTTTTAAGTGATTGTCCTGTCTAATATCTCCGTCCTTTTTATATATCTTAGTTCCATCACGCTTTATCTCTAATAGTAATCCATGATAACCTTTGCGTGGCTCTAATATCCAAATATCAGGTAGTCCAGCACAACTCCTAGTCCGTTTTAATTGTTTGGCTTGTTTCCAAAAAACTCTTAACCCTGAATTTTCAGAAGTAAATATAATTCCCTTATATTGAAGTTTAATGTAGTCGCAAATAGCAATATGTAAATCGTTTTCTTTCATAATAAAAAGTCGGGCGGAAAAGGGAGTATTCTCAACCTTTCACACGCCCGAGAAAAAATTACCTCATCAAAGGTTTATAAACTAAATACAAATTCAGTAGTATGCTTTTATTCAAAATCCCAAAAACCTAAACCTGCATTTTTAACTGCAGCTCCCTCTGTTTTAGTTTGTGGCTCAGAAGTGGTGTTGGTATTCGTTTGTTCGTTTTCTGATATAGCTTGCTCATGCATCTCTTCCATTTTTTCTACTACTACCTCTCTCTTTTCTTCCATTTGCTCTTCCTCTTGTGTAGATTGAGCGTCGCTTAATTTTTCGGAATCCTCTAGGTATTCAAAAATACCCTCACATATATATCTATCGTAAGTTTCTAATTTATTTTGTGTAGCTGGAGTTAAATTTACATTTCCATCTTTACTTTTAGAAGCTACAAGTCGGATAACTCTATTAAAATCTGTTAGTAGTTGTTTTGTGTGAGAAGATAGATTTTCTTTTGTTAATCTATACTTTTTCATTAAATAAGTATGCGGAAACTCTTTTACATTAATTTGTTCGCTCATTTCTTTTAATTTTGGTTTGTAATAGAAGCTGGGATTGCAAATATAAAAATATTATTTCAATTAATTTG
>TARA_R110000822_G_scaffold36254_4_pt1 | contig 17725 bp, 17 predicted proteins | sample TARA_R110000822 | Tara Oceans TARA_R110000822 (sample SAMEA4397666) | marine metagenome | biome: Polar Biome; feature: [SRF] surface water layer (ENVO:00010504); material: water (ENVO:00002006), including particulate matter (ENVO:01000060) such as... | depth 5 m | reverse complement strand
CTCCTCGGACAACTGTCTGAGGGCAATAACGCATGGCTCAAATTAGTCACTAAAGGAAAACTTCATGGATCGATCAATCCCAATGGCGCAGTTACTGGCCGAGCTACACACTCTCGCCCAAACATTTCACAAGTACCCGCAGGGGACAAGCCCTACGGAGCGGAGTGCCGTTCTCTCTTTGGAATCCCCGCTGGGTGGGATGCGCTCGTGGGAGCAGATGCCTCTGGACTTGAGCTTAGATGTCTCGCTCACTACATGGCCCGATGGGACAGTGGGGCCTACGGAGAAGCTCTCCTAAACGGGGACATTCACTCAGTCAATCAAAAGGCTGCTGGCCTCCCAACCCGAGCCAATGCAAAGACGTTCATATACGGATTTCTTTACGGTGCGGGTGATGCAAAGATCGGGAAAATCGTAGGTGGTGATGCCGCTCAAGGCAAGAAGCTCAAGACAAAGTTCCTCAAAGGACTCCCTGCTCTCAAGTACCTCAAGGAAGCCGTCCAACTCAAAGCCAAACAGGACGGAAACCTGCGTGGTCTTGATGGTCGAAGCATCCACATTCGATCCTCTCACGCTGCCCTCAACACACTCCTGCAATCCGCTGGGGCACTCACCTGCAAGCAGTGGGTTGTCCTTGTAGATCGTGAGCTACAGGCCGCTGGTCTTAGGCCAGGTTGGGGTGGTGACTATGCACTTTGTGCGTGGTCTCACGATGAGATCCAAGTAGCCTGCCGCACCCCTGAAGTAACAGCCATTGTCAAACGCATTGCTGTTGAACAGGTGGCCGTGGCTGGGGACATATTCAATTTCAGATGCCGTCTTGACGGTGAAGCAAAACAAGGAACGACATGGTCACAGACACATTAATAGAAGTAATGCTGGAGGTCTTCATCGCCCCGAAGGCACTCCAATCGAACTACGTAAGGGAACACTCTTATGAGATGGCACGGCTGGCCTGCATAGGGCTGATCTCTACAAGCTACCCACTGCCATCCGGCGAGTTGGCCTATGGGTATCACTGGCGGTTGACTCATAAGGGTCTCCGTCTGTTAACCGCAGCGGGTGGTATATGACCACAGCACTAATCGACGCTGACGTTCTTGCCTACCAAGCAGCAGCCGCAGGGGAGAAACCTACGAACTGGGGAGATGGTCTTTGGACTCTCCATAGTTACGAGGATGAGGTCCTTGAGGTGTTCGAGGGAAAGCTGCGGGGTCTCTTGGAGAAGCTTGAAACCGACAAGTACATCCTCGCCTTTACTGCACCCAACAACTTCCGCTACTCCGTGCTGCCTTCCTACAAAGGCAACCGCGTGGACAAGCGTAAGCCCCTGCTTTTGGGTTGGATCAAGGAGCAGGCAATGGCAACCCATGAGTCCTTCCTTCGGGATGACCTTGAGGGTGATGACTGTCTCGGCATCCTATCCACTTGTGGCCGGTACACGGACCCTGTCATCTGCTCCATCGACAAGGACTTCAAGACCATCCCCGGTAAGTACTACGACTTTGGTAAGGATGTTCTTCATGACATCTCTGAGGCCGAAGCGGATTGGTGGCACATGTACCAGACCCTCGTTGGAGATGCGACTGATGGCTACAAGGGTTGTCCCGGTGCTGGCCCTGTTGCTGCCAAGAAGATTCTCGAACAAGAAGGAGACATGTGGACGAACGTAGTTGCCGCATTTACGAAAGCCAAGCTTGGCCCCGAGGAAGCATTAGTTCAGGCCCGAGTGGCTCGGATCTGCCGCGCCTCGGATTATTCATTCAAGACAAAGAAAGTAATTTTATGGAACCCTCTTACAAAGTAGGCCAGATGGTCAGGGTCCTTCACACAGACTACCACTCTGAAATTCCAGTAGGGACCCGTACCTCCATTGTTGGTATTCAGGTTGATTCAAGGGGTGTATATCTCTCCTGTGTGGGATATACCGATGGCCTGTTCTTCGGCTTCGAGGAGATCGAGCCAGCGCTTCCCGACTATGGGGTCCCAACTGGTGGTGTCCCCCGCAGAGTTACAGCAGTTCCTAGTGGGTTTGAGAGTCCAAAGGATTTTCTCGCTGACATGCTTACAGGCACCAAACCCCTAGGCACCAAGTTCGACTCACTGAAACCTCGCTGGTCATTGGTCCCTAAAGGGGTCATTGCACAGGTGGTTGATGTGCTGACCTTTGGTGCAGCCAAGTACTCCGCAGATAACTGGATGTATGTAGCACCTGACAAGTACTACAACGCACTCAACAGACACATCGATGCATGGCGCAATGGAGAGAAGCTGGATCAAGAGACCGGCAAACACCACCTTGCCCATGCCTTGTGCTGCCTCATGTTCATGCTCTGGCATGACGATAACAAACCAACCGCGAAGGAATTTAATGGTCCAAATATCTGAAGAAGCCTATTCGTTCATCTCTGAAGAAGTCCTTAAAGTCCACGCATTGTGTGATCGCGCACAGGTTCCACGGCACATCGATGGGGAACTCCTATCGATGTCCCAACGTGTGACTATTTTGGAGGGTGTACAGAGGGAACTAACTGCCCGACTGGGCGTAAAACACCCTATCAATATCCATTGAAAAGTCATGGTGCCACCTTAGGAGAACCTATATGGGATCTTATGTAAGCAAGGAGCTGCTGGATGAACTCCAGAAGCTATTCCCCAACCGATTACCTACCGTGCATATACCGCCGGAGAGCATTGGGTTGCTCATGGGACAGCAGAGGGTTATCGCCTATCTGCAAAACCAATACCGGGTTCAGAACCCTCTAACCCCCAATAAATAAAAGGAACAGATATGTGCGGATCATCCCCCCCAGCCCCCAAGGCACCACCTCCGTTACCAACGCAGGCTCCGCTACCACCTCCCGCCGTTCTTTCAACAGCCGATGAGGTTAGCGCAACCGAGAAATCCCTGACCCAGAACCGTGGCCGTCGAACTCTTCGCATCGATAAGACGCAGGTAGCTACAGGCTCTACAGGCTCCGGCCTGAACATCCCAACTTAAGGACATCATGGCAGACACAAAGCCCGAACAAGGATCAGCAGGGGCTTTGTACAAGACCCTTGAACAGGATCGTATGCCCTTCCTGTTGAGGGCTATTGAAGCCTCCAACCTGACAATCCCAACCCTCGTACCTCCCCTAGGTCACGACCGTGCCACCAAGTACTACACCCCGTACCAATCCATTGGCGCTCGAGGTGTCAATAACCTGGCCTCAAAGCTACTCCTAGCACTTCTCCCACCGAACACCCCTTGCTTTCGCTTGGACATTGATTCGTCAACACTGGAGAAGTTAGGTGTTATGCCGGAGCAGAAGGCCGATGTCGAGTCCAAGCTTGCCAAGATGGAACGCTCCGTCCAGCGCAAGATTGAGACAGAGGCTATCCGTGTCTCCACCTTTGAAGCCCTTAAGCACATCGTCGTTGGCGGTAATGGCCTCCTGTACCTACCTCAAAAGGGTGGGATGCGGGTCTTCCATCTACACAACTTTGTAATCCAAAGAGATCCAATGGGTCAGGTGTTGGACATCGTGGTCAAGGAGAGAGTCGCTAAGGCTGTCCTATCCGACGAGGTTCGCCAGATGCTTGGTGACAAGGGCGAGGGCAGTGAAGACAAGGACAGTGCTGACAAGAAAGAGGACATGAAGGGCCGTGAGACCAACATTGATATGTTTACTCATGTCTCTTGGGATGATAAGAAGTGGGAGGTTTACCAAGAGGTGCAGGGGATGAAGATCCCTAGCTCTATAGGTGAGTACCCAGCCGACAAGTCCCCTTGGATTCCCATCCGAATGGCAAAGATTGACGGTGAAAGCTATGGCCGTGGTTATGTTGAAGAGTACCTCGGTGACTTGAAGTCACTCGAAGGTCTATCACAAGCCATCATTGAAGGCGCTGCTGCTGCTGCCAAGATCTTGTTCCTTGTGAATCCCAATGGGACTACAAGCATGGACGATCTGGCAACCACAGAGAGTGGCGGCTTCTGTCAAGGCACTGCCGATGATGTCAACGTCCTCCAGCTACAGAAGTACAACGACTTCCGAGTGGCCTTAGATGCCTCCCGCTCTATTGAGGAGCGTCTCTCCTTTGCCTTCATGCTGAACTCTTCAGTTCAACGGGCTGGTGAACGAGTGACAGCCGAAGAGATTCGGTTCATGGCTCAGGAATTGGAATCAGGTTTGGGTGGTGTTTACTCCATCCTCTCGCAAGAGTTCCAACTGCCTCTCATCAACCGTCTGATGTTCCGTATGCAACGTGCCAAGGAGCTTCCAACGCTTCCTAAAGGTGTCGTTGAACCGGTCATCGTGACAGGTATTGAAGCACTGGGCCGAGGCAACGATCTCAACAAGCTGGACACATTCATGGAAGCAGTCATGCAGATCCCCGAAGCCACCTCCCGTGTGAACTGGGCTGACTACATGACACGCCGAGCAACTGCTCTAGGTATAGATACAGAGGGCCTCATCAAGACTGATGAACAGGTCCAACAAGAACAGCAACAAGCACAAATGATGCAGATGGCGCAGCAAGGCTTAGGCCCTGCAATTGGCGCTGCCGGTCAGATGGCTAAACAAGGAATGGTTAACGATGGCAACACAGAACAAGCCCAAGCAGGTCCCGCAGGACCCCCCGCAGGCTGAACCCAAGGCAGTAACTACGCCTGAACTCTCCCCGATTGTGGAATATATCGGAGAGGGTGCAAAGAATATTAAATTCACAATCAACCCTAAGGCCGCACGATACGTGGTGAATGCCAATGGCATGGTCATGGAATATTTATGAGTGATGTGCTTGAACGAGTCACCCTTGTAACTCCAGATCCAGTAGCCCCTGAAGGTCACGATGAGAAGATGATCGCACTGGTGGATGCCAAGGCTGCTGAGAACTCTGGTCGGCCTGACTGGCTACCCGCTAAGTTCGCAACAGCCGAGGATATGGCCGCAAGCTATGCAGCATTGGAAGCCAAGCAGGGCGGGGCAAAGCCTGAGGAAACTCCAGCAACCCCACCTGCTACTTCACTGGAAGTTCCAACGCCTCCCGCTGAAGCAACCGCTGCTGTGGAGAAGGCTGGCCTAGACATGAACGAACTCAACACCGAGTTCGCTACAGCAGGCAACCTCTCCGAAGCAAGCTACGCCAAGCTGGCCGCAGTGGGCTTCGATAAGGCAGCAGTGGATAACTATGTGGCAGGCCAACAGGCCCTCCAGACAGCGTTCCAAACTGAGGTCATGTCGGTCACCCCCGGTGGTGCTGAGAAGTACGGTGAGATGGTTGAGTGGGCCAAAGTCAATATGACTACCGCACAGATCGATGCTTACAACGCCTCAGTTGGTTCGGGTAACAAGGACCAAGCAAAGCTGGCAGTAGCTGGCCTTGGTGCATCCTTCAAAGCCGCTGTTGGTTCCGAGCCGAGCCTCCAAGGTGGTCGAGTGAATGGTGCTGTGTCCGATGTCTTTGAGTCACTGGCCCAGATGAAAGTGGCTATGTCCGATAAACGATATAAGTCTGACCCTGCATTTCGCAGTGCGGTTCAGCAGAAGTTGGGTCGCTCCAACATTATGTAAATGAATATCTCCTTTAAAGACCCTGTCAGTGTTCTTCTGGACATTGGCAGCAAAGTTATTGATCGTGTCTGGCCTGATCCTGCCCAAGCGACTGCTGCTAAATTTGAATTATTCAAGCTTCAACAGTCGGGAGATTTGGCGCTAATGGCAGGGCAGATGCAGATCAATGCGGAGGAGGCCAAGAGTTCCAGCTTGCTGGTATCTGGATGGCGTCCCTTCATTGGCTGGGTCTGTGGAGTTGCGTGTGCGTGGAACTGGTTGGGGTTGGGTATTGCAAAGGTGGTTGCTGAGTTACTCGGCCACCCCATCGCACTGGCCCCTGCTGATATTTCTGAGATGCTGCCAGTCCTTATGGGAATGCTGGGTCTTGGAACTCTACGCACATTTGAAAAGGTCAAAGGCGTTGCGTAACTATAGTTAGGAGGTGGTCCTATCTCGACTTGCCCCCGTAAGGGGCACCTTGTTTTACCTATACGAGATGAAGAGTTAACCGCACTGCGTTCTTACGCGGTGGTGCTGCTAATTCGACACAGATTGATCGCACTAGCGTGGCCCCCGAGGGGACAACCTTGTGATGTGGATCGAGACCTGAAGAGTTGCTCAACAACTTTCTTTTTCTCAATCACATAGGTATTTCAAATGGCTAATGCTTCCGTAAATTTTGTTGGTCAAGCCAACAACACTGGCGCTCAAGACGCTTTATTTCTTAAGGTATTCTCTGGTGAGGTCATGACGGCCTTCGCTGAAGGTACTGTTACTGAGGGTCGCGTTGTTACCCGTAACATCGCTAATGGCAAATCGGCTCAGTTCCCAATCTTGGGCAAGACAACCGCTTCGTACCACACCCCCGGCACTGAGATCACTGGTCTCCAGTTGCCAGCTAACGAGCAGATCATCACCATTGATGACTTGCTGATCTCCTCGCTCTTCCTGAGCAACATCGATGAGGCTAAAAACCACTACGATGTGCGTGGTCCCTACGCCCAGGAAATTGGTAACGCACTGGCCTACACCCATGACAAGCAGATTCTGGCACTTGGTGTGCTGGCTGCTCGTGGTGCCTCACCTGTTACTGGTGAAGCGGCTGGCGGTTCTGTTATCGATGGAGCCATGCTGTCAGACACCACTGGTGCCAAGCTGATTGGTGCCTTGTTCGCTGCTGCTCAGAAGATGGATGAGAAATTCATTCCTTCCGAAGGTCGCACTGCTTACTTGTCACCTGCTGCCTACTACATCCTTGCTCAGAACCCACTGGTTCAGAACAGCTTGTACGGTGCCGCTTCTGGTGGTCTGGCTGATGTTCGTGTTCCGATGATCGCTGGTATTGAGTTGGTCAAAACCAACCATGCCCCATTCGGCTCAACCATCGCTGCTGACGGCTCTGCTGTCTCTGGCGGTGCTGGCCTTGGTGGCGCTGCTGCCAACAAGTACGCTGGTGTCTTTACGACTACCGTTGCTGTTGTCATGCACAAAGCTGCTATCGGCACCGTGAAGCTCATGGACTTGGCAATGGAGTCCCAGTACGACATTCGTCGTCAAGGCACTTTGATGGTCGCTAAGTACGCAATGGGCCACGGCGTTCTTCGTCCAGCCGCTGCTATCGAGTTGAAGACCGCTTAAGCGTCTCTCTAAAGCCCTGTGTTTTCCCTTGTTAACTCACTGGAAAGCATGGGGCTTTTTTTTAAACCTACACAGGAATAAACCAATGCAAACCCTTGCCCCTCTCACGGAACTTGAAGCAATCAACATCATGCTCTCCACCATCGGAGAGGCCCCAATCAATTCCCTCACCGCCGATCAAAGCACGGTTGATGTCGGTATTGCTCAGACGGTCCTCCGAGAAATAAGCATCCGCGTCCAAGAAGAAGGCTGGCAGTTCAATACCGAGATCAACTGGGAACTTAATGTAGTCACCAGTACAAGTGAATTACAGATCCCCCTGAACTGTATCCAGATAGATACCACAGGAGCTGATAGAGATGTTGATGTTGCCATGCGAGGCCAGCGCCTCTATGACCGCAAGAACCACACCTTCAAGTTCGATAAGTCACTCCTAGTGAATATGGTCCTGCTATTGGACTTCACAGAACTCCCACAAGCAGCCCGTCACTACATCAACATTCGCGCTGCCCGTGTTTTCCAACAACGTGTGGTTGGCTCAGAACTCCTTGGCTCATTCACAGCAAGGGACGAGATGCTTGCCCGTGCTTCCCTTAAGAAGCTTGACTCAAACAATGCTGACCACAACATCCTCTCAGGATCATGGTCAGTCGCAAGGATTCTCACCCGATGACTCTAGTCTCTTCCTCAATCCCCAACTTCGTCAACGGAGTCTCACAACAGCCTTTCACGCAGCGTCTGACCTCCCAAGGGGAAGTCCAAGAGAACGGTTACTCAACTGTCTCTTCGGGGTTGCGTAAGAGATCCCCAACGGAACACGTAGCAAAGATCAGTAATAGCCCACTGGATGACTGTGTGATCCACACCATTGATCGTGATGGCACCGAGCAGTACCAACTGGTTGTCACGAATGGAGACCTTAGGGTCTTTGGTATTGATGGCGTGGAGAGAACTGTCAACTTCACCAACAAGGCTTACCTCAATACAACAGGTGCGGTGAATGCCTCGTTTGCCTTAACAACGGTGGCTGACTACACATTCATTACGAACAGAACCATCACCACAGCACAGCGCTCAGACGTTAGCCCTGCGCGTCCCTTTGAGGCCCTCTTCAATATCAAGCTGGGTAACTATGGCAAGACTTATGAGGTGATCGTTAATGGGACATCCATAGCCTCGTTTGCAACACCCACTGGGTCTGATGCAGCGCAGTCTCCTCAGATATCTACTGACTACATTGCTGCACAGCTTGCATCCGCAATGACCACGGCTGGGTACAACTCAGGTAGCTGGGCGATGTCTCAGTTTGGCTCTTCCATCTACTTGAAGAACACTTCTACGGACTTCACTGTGGCAACGAAGGATGGCTTCAACAGCTTCGCTTTAGTTGCTATCAAGGACAACCTTCAGAAGTTTACTGACCTCCCAGCGAATCCCATGATTGATTCATTCCAAGTTGAGATCGTTGGGGACCAAACGTCAGCCTTTGATAACTACTGGGTGAAGTTTGATGCGGGTGGTACTAACAACACAGCGGGTGTGTGGAAGGAGTCTATGGCTCCCGGTATGCCGTTGGGCCTAGATGGAACCACCATGCCCCACCAGTTGGTCCGAGAGGCAAACGGTACGTTCACCTTTGCACCTGCTGCTTGGGTTGACCGCAAGGTTGGGGATGAAGGGTCAAGCCCTGATCCATCCTTTGTTGGCAACGTAATCAATGATGTCTTCTTCTTTCAGAACCGATTAGGTTTTCTGTCTGATGAGAACTTCATCATGACTGAGACAGGTAACTACTTCAACCCGTACCGCACAACTGTCATTACTCTCCTCGATAGTGATCCAGTGGATGCCAGTGCGGCAACTAATAAGGTGGCTGTGCTTACCCATGCGGTCAGCTTTAATAAGCAGCTACTCCTGTTCTCTCGCCAGCAGCAGTTCATTGTTGACAGCACGGACATCATGTCCCCTAAGAAGGTTCCAATCAAACCCTCTACGGCGTTCTTTGTGAACACCGCTGCGAAGCCTGCTGCGGCTGGACGCAATGTCTACTTCGCAGTGGACAAGGGTAACTGGTCTTCAGTACGTGAGTACTTCGCTGACTTGAACAACCTGACCAACGATGCAACAGACATCACCTCCCATGTGCCAACCTACGTTCCCTCAGGGATCATCAAGATTGCCGCTGGGGCCAATGAGGATGTTCTGGCATTCCTGTCAGAAACAGATCGAACCAAGTTGTTTATCTACAAGTACTACTACAGTGCTTCAGAGAAACTCCAAAGCTCATGGTCTACGTTCACCTTTGATGCCACTGGAACCATCCTTAACTGTGACTTTATTAAGTCGGTTCTCTACCTTGTTATCTCCCGTGCTGATGGCACCTACCTTGAGAAGATTGACTTCTCTGTGGGTGCCTCAAGTGCAGGAGAGCCGTGGCTTGTTGGTCTTGACCGTAAGGTTCAGATTGCCAAAGAGAGTCTCACGTTTGCCGATGGATACACCACGGTTAACCCTACGGCTGTTGGTTACTCACCAGTCTCTGGTTCATACATGGTTGTGGCAAAGGGTGGTGGAAGCATCAAGGCGGGGCAGATTGCTGATGTAGATATCTCGAATGGTATTCGTATCCGAGGTGACTACACAACCAGCGACCTCTCCTTTGGACAGCAGTACTCCTTCACCTACAGGCTTTCCCCTCTGGCTCCAAGGATGACTACATCAGGGGGTGCCTCAAGTGCCGATACGGAAGGTCGAACACAGATCCGAAAGATCTCCTTCAACCACGCCGATACGGGCTACTACAAGATCCTAGTGACTCCACTGGCTCGAGAGACAAGGACAGCCGTGTTCTCGGGTGCTGTTGTTGGATCACCCACCACGGTGATTGGATCAAGCAGCCTCTCTGTAGGCCGCTTCACATCCGCTGTGATGTCTCAAAACACCACAGTAAGGATCTCAGTAGAGAGTGCTATGCCGCACCCCTTAGCCCTCTTCAGTGCAGATTGGGAAGGGTTCTATGTCAAGCGAAGCAAGCAGATCTAAGCCCTTCATAAGGCCAACGGTTGATGCTGATGTTCTCAAGCTGGCCCGAACGATGCGGGAAGAGGATGCTGATGAAGTCTTTCATTCTTCCCGCTCAACTCCCTTTGCTGCACTCGACCAAGGTTACTTCACTTCCCACACCTGCCACACCATTGAATGGAACAACAAGGTTGTTGCCATCTTTGGTATTGGTGGGGAGTTGGGGGTGGTGGGGATTCCTTGGATGCTCGGTACGGATGATCTTCGCAGATGCTGGAGCTTGTTAAGGGAATGCAGGGAGATTCTTAAGGGATACCTTGAAGACTACAAATACCTATCCAACGCTTGCTGGTCCAAGAACACCGTTCATATCAACTGGATCAAGTGGCTTGGCTTTACTTTCGAAGGAAGCGATATCCGTAATGGAGAAACCTTCCTTCACTTTCACAAAGGACTTTAGATGTGCCCACCAGTGATGATGGCATTAACCGTCGCTTCCACCTTGGCCTCATTGAAGGCACAGCAGGACGCTGCGGATTCCCAGACGCAATCCAACAACACCCAGTACGCCAGTGCCCTTGAAGCTCGTGCCCAGAATGCCAACCAAGTAACCCTTGGGCGGGATCAGGCGCGGGACCAAGCAAGTCAGAAGCAGCAAGAAAACAACCTAGCCCAGCGAGAAGCACAGGCCACTCAGGTTGCACGAGCGGGTCCCTCAGGAACCTCCGTGGATGCTCTCTTGGCAGACATTGCACGAAAGGGTGGTAACTACAACCAGTCGGTCAATGCGAACCTGGACAAGACCAACATGGCTTTTGACAACCAATTACAGAACGTCAACAACCAAGCCTCTACCACCATCAACTCCCTCAAGACACCCGCACCCGTGGACTACCTTGGGGCTGCTCTGAAGATTGGTGAGGGCTACCAAACCTATAAGAACGGTTAACAAGTAAGGAAATATATGGCAACACAAGGAACGTTTAATCCGGGTCAGGAAGCAGCCACGCTTTCAGCCTCCCCAAACATCTCTACGGTGCAGGCAAGGTTTGATCCCAACGCGGATGTCAACTCCCTTGTGAGCGCCTTAGGGTCTGATGCGAATTTGAATCGGGCTAACTCTATGTATGCCGCTGATATGAAGCGCAAGACCATAGAGCAGACCGCAAAGATAGAGTCATACACACAGGAGATTCGAGACAGTTTGGGTGATGGGGCACGAAGTGTGACCGCTGCCCAGATCAAACTTATCTCTCCTGAGTTGGTTCCAACGATCCGCTATGCCATTGCTGAGAAGATAGGAAAGATGCAGGGCGTGAAAGATGCTCAAGCCCTAGTGGCTGGTATTGATGCCGATGCCTCGTTCCTTGACACAGATAAGCGCAATGCGTATGTGGCCGAACAGAGAGCCAAGCTGGTGTCCGAGATTCCCGAAGGGAACGACTTCTTTAAGGCGGGTGTCATCCAAGGCATTGATGCTCAGTTCGCACAGAACCAGCAGCGGTGGCAGGCTAAGACAGACCAGTACCTCGAGAAAAAGCAGACCGAGTACCTCTCAGCGGAGGTTGTGAATGCCTTGAATATAGGTGGTGATGTTAAAGCTGCCCTGAGTCAGCTAGATGTAGACCGCAAGAATACTTCCTCCCTCGATAACGAGCAGTCGAAGAACACCATTGTTGGCTCCGTTATTGAGACAGCAATGAATCAAAAGAACCCTGACCTCCTAGATCAGATCCCCGATACCCTCCTTAACTCCACCCTCAAGGTGAAGATAGATACAGCACGGGGTCAGATCCTTGAGCGGGCAATGTCTGACGACAGGGCCATGAGGGTCAAGCGGGATGATGATCGCGCAGAGGCGCGTAGAAGTGCCTTTCAAGAGATCAACACTAAGGTCGCCAATGGTCAACCACTGAACCCGAATGACTATCTACGCCTTGATCCTGATGTGTACACCTATGCAATGGCGGCTCGGGATCGACCAACCATCTCTGCTAGTCAGAGCGCAACGAATGCATCCATAGTTAGGCAGCACATTCTCACAACCTCCACATTGGGAAGTGGTAAGAGCTTGTCTGAGTTAAGGGACCAGATCAACGGAAATGGGAACCTCAACCCTGCGGATCAAGTAGCCCTCATTGAGGCCCTACCTTCGATTATCGAGGGCAGAGACATCCTCTCAGACCCCCGCTTGCGTACTATGATTTCAACAAATATTGCACCCGCCCTCGCGGATATGCAGCAGCACCCTGAAGTCAAGATGGGTAGGTTCGATGGCATAAGTCTCCGTGCGGATGTTATGCGCCACATCAATGACAAGGTTCGAGACTCCTTTGTAAGTGAACACGCAACAACAGGGATCTGGCCCACAGGTAATGCTGCAAGTGCTCTCATCGATAAGGCCATCGCAGCAGGGGAAACAATGATTACCAAGCGACTAGCTGCTGCAAGCGCTGGCAATGTCCCATCTGCCTCAGGTGCTACCCCTGCGCCTACCAGCTCAAGGCGTAACAGAACGCCTATCCCATCGGCTATGCCAAGCGCAGGCCCCACCCCAACCGATACACGCTCAACAAATAAATCCCTAGCGGAAGTTCTTGCGGAGCGTGAGAAAGCAGAAAGATAATTAATGGATTACTCCAAAGTCTCTACAGAAGATCTTAAAAACTATCAAGCTGGAAACACAGCAGGGATATCGACTGAGGGACTGCGGCTTCTAACGGCACAGCAGCCTGCTCAAGCGCCAGCATCCCCCGCGCAGGTGCGTGGTCAGAAGATCGACTCTTACCTTGCTGAAACAGACAAGATGCTTGGCCTTACGCCGGGTACCTCTGCCCGTCAGATTAATGTTGAGAGTCGATTCGATGATGCAGCCCACAACGTAGGCTCAGGTGCCCGAGGAATCTCTCAAGTTATTGAAGCCACCCGAGCCTCCTTAAGCAAACGCTTTGGTCGGGAGTTGGACTCACACAATACTGATGATGCCCTAATGATGCACCGAGAGGTGATGCGGGAAAACATGGGGAAGTGGGGTAACGAGTCAGATGCTCTTCGTGCCTACAACTCAGGTTGGGAACCCGACAAGTGGGGTAATAATGAGACCACTAACTACATCAAACAGATTGTGGGTGAGGATGGTTCTTTTGAACTTCCCAGTAAGGGAGGTGGAGTCAACCCCGCCAACCGTGCCTACGCTCCTGTCCCTAAGGACATGAAGGAGACTGCCCTAAATAGCAACCAAGACTTCTTGTCAGCCTCCGAGCAGATGTACATGGGTGTGGAGGAAAGAAACTTCCTAGGCACCGATGAGGACCTTGCTGAGTGGGGTAAGAAGTACATATGGGACTTCAACAACAACTTGGGTCGCATGGCACAGAGAACCACACAGGTCATGTCTGGAACTCAGGAAGAGAAGGAGGCCATGCTCTACATGATGGAGGCTTTCGACAACACCGATATTTCTTTTGCCGGTACATGGCGTGGTATCAAAGCGGCCTCTTATGACCCAACCACCTATGCCAGTTTTGCTGCTCTAGGTATTGGTACAGTGGGTAAAGTTCTTACCGCTGCTGCTGCTAAAGAGGGTGTTAAGAGAGCGCTACTGACTGCCTTGGGTCGCACAGGTATTGTTGCTGGTGTTGAGACAGGCATCATTGGTGCCGCTGAAAGCACAATGAAGCAGTCCATCCGTGTTGATGCAGGCGCACAGGCTGAGTTCTCCAACACCCAACTGGCAATAGATACAAGCGTCTCAGCAGTACTAGGTGTTGTTGTGGGTTCCGCTGGTGATCTCTTGGCACAGAAAATGGCACCTGCTGCTTCTCGTAAGCTGTCAGAGTTTCGTAAATGGGTCAGACCTGATGCAGCAAAAGAGACCGCATCTTCCACAGTGGGCAACACAGTTGAGGTTACTTACAACCCAGCCAGTGGTTTGCCACTAAGTCCTGAAGATGCAGCCAAGGTTGTGGAGCTTCGTGCTGGTGGCCCAGAGGGTGTACTTGAAGGAGCCACACCTCCTGTAACCACTACCCCAGCTACCCCTGCCGTTCCCCCTAGTGCCATCCTTCCGAATGACTTAGCGAAAGCAAAGCCACGCTGGAAGACTTCACAAGTTGTCTTTGAAAGTGACATCGATAAGGCCCTATACATCACGGCACAGCAAAGCCCATCACGCAGGGACTTGGACTACAGGAACTTCCTTCGGGAGCATGGCTACAGCGAGACAGACATTAATGTTGGTGGTGTTGAACTACGACAAAGAATGAAAGAACTCGGTGCCAAGCTGAACGCAGGGGAGTCCTTCGTTGTTCCTAAAGGAGAAGGGTCAAAGTGGGTAGACCCTGCATCCTTAGGTCCCTCAACAGGACCCGCCCCAAGCAACCAAGTATCTTCCAACCGGAGGCAGAAAGGTCGCCAGTGGGTTGATGATCTACCGCCTGTTACTCCGGCAAACCCAGAGGCAGCAGCGCGGCTAAATATTCCTCCAAGTGGGACAGGTCTCAGGGGAACTCCAAGGACTCACGAGGCTTCACGAGCCAACGGTAGTGTTGTGGAGAGACAGCTTGACAACATGACCAATGAGGAACTGCATGGTGTCCTTGAGGCTGAACGCCTTGGGACCAGCAACAGGTCTATCGAGGACTATGCCACCGTCAATCTGGGTGTTCAGTTCCATGCCACAAAGGTTGGAGATGAGCTTGATGCGGCACTTACAAAGCTCAAGGGGGTTCTCACCCCTGATGAGTATGCCAAGACCCTTGCTCGGGTTGCTCAACTAGAGGACCGCCTGATTCCCCTGCAACTCGCTGATGAGGCTTGGGGCACAACAGCAGGGTCCCTTTTGAACCAACGCAAGATTGGCGAGAAGGTTATTCCCACGATTGCCAAGCTGATGGACGAGGGCAAGATGACACGGCCTGAAGCGGAGACACTGTATCAAAGACTACATGCCGCAGCCCGTCAAGATGCCATCGTGAAGCAGGCCATGTTTCCTCACGATGAAGCCATTGCTGCTGCCATCAAAGTAGGCGATAGCTCAGAGATCCTACGACTCCAGGTTGTGAAACGTATGGAGCTTGAGGCCCTTGTAGAAACCATCATCCCTAAAGGTGGGAGCTTCATGGCTCGGGTTACAGAGGGTGCCATAAGCAACGTCTTAAGTGGCACCAGCTTGATCGTTAACGTTGCCTACTCAGCACCAAAGACTCTCCTAGTTCCCGCTCTACAAGCACTCATCTCGGACCCCCTTAAGAGGGCCACAAGGATCAGAGCGGCGGGAGCTTACAGCAGCATGGTCTCGACGGTAAGCCACTCCTTTACAGCGGCTATGGATGTCTGGCGTTATGAGCAGTTGATACTCACACGAGACTCCTTCAAACTCCTTGATGGCCCAATGGCAAACACAGGTCGCTTTGGTGGTGCCCTTCGGGTGGTCCCTCGACTCATGGCAACAATGGACGAGTTTCTGACACAGATGAACTACACAGGATTCATTGGAGGTAGGGCCAGAGAGAAGGCATACCTTGAAGCTGTGGAACAGAAGATGTCACCCAAACTCACCAAGGCGTACATGAAAGCAGAGACAGCGAAAGCTATTGCTGGTGCCTTTGCAGTGAACTCAGGTGAGACCTTGCTTCAGCCTATTGTCAACAAGGGTGTGAACCGAGGCTTCCGAGGAGAGGAGCTTAACGAGTGGGTAATGAAAGAGGTAAGCCGCGTTCATGCACTTGAACCGGGCAACAACCAAGAAGCCTTGGACTTCGCACGGGACATGCTCTATCAACGCAAGTGGAGTAAGAAAAACTTCTGGTCTAAGAGCGCCTCTGCATATGAGAATGTAATCTCAGAGTACCCCGGTCTACGTTTGGTTATCGGGCAGTTGTTCTTTAGAACACCCATCCGAGTCTTTGAAGAGGGCGTTAGGCTCACACCGGGTCTACAGTTTGCAGCACCGGGCTTCATGAAAGACCTTGCTGGTTTGAACGGTGAGACCAGACAGCTTCGGGCACAAGGTGAGGCACTCATGTCAACTGCTATTGCAGGGTGGACGCTGTCTCAATATGCCAAGGGAGAAATCACTGGAGCAGGCGGGTCAGACTCCTACAAGCAGGAGAGGCTTAAAGCAGACCTTGGCGGTGATGGCGCATATGCCCTAGGGGACACTGACAGTAAGTGGAACTATAGGAACTATGACCCTGTGGCTTTCCCTATGAAAGTCATGGTCACAGCAATGGAGCTAATGGACAAGATGCACACCCGGCAGGCTCAAGGAGATGCCCCTGATCTAAAACAGGAGCAGCAGGTCATGGCTTATATGGCCGTAGGTGTACAGGCTGTTGCAATGGCAGTCCGAGATGCAAACCTAATGGCTGGCCTAGCGATGGCCATTGATACCGGTAAGGTAATGATGGACCCAGAGAAGGGACTAAACCAAGCCACTATGAAGTATGTAGGTGAACGTCTTTCTTGGGTACTACCAAGCACCATGACGAAGATTGCCAAGCTCGGTGATCCAACGCTTAAGGACCCCGCCACCTACTGGCAAATGGTAGAGGAGCGACTCGCTGGTATCTACATTGATATCTCCGATGTCAAGTCCAGTTACTCCTACGATATCTTCGGTAATGTAAGAACAACCAAGGACACCGGAAGGCTCTGGAATACCTTCTCTACAACGACCCAAGAGGAACGAGAGGGAGACCTCACGCCTTCTGAGATCTACGCAGGTAAGGAACTAGACAAGCTCTCCAAAGTTACAGGAGCTATCTTCAGCACACCCACTAAGTTTGCTGAACTCGGGGACCTCGATATGAGAACCCTGATGACAGCCGATGGCAAGGAGACACTCTATGACCGTTGGAATCGTTTCTATCGGAGCCGTAATCCAGCCGAGCGTGTTGCCAAGATTCTCTCCATGAATCTCCCTGATGGAACCTTTAAAAACAAAGGCCCAATGGTGGATGAAGTGCAGGGAGTACTGAAGCTCTATCGGGAACTTGCCTTTTACGATATGCGAAAGACAGAGCAGGTTGTTCTTGATCGACACCGTAAAGAGATGAGAGACAAAGCAAGTGCAGAGTCTGGTCGGACGGGCCTTGACTGGTTCAACTAAGCATCTATACATCAACCCTAAGCCCCCTTGGAAATTCCTTGGGGGCTTTTTTAATTGGAAAGCAAATGGCACTATATAGCCGAGTTACCTACGCAGGGACCGGGGCAGTCTTCAATGCCTCCTTCTCATTTCCCTACCTGAACACATCTGACATCTACGTCTACGTTGATGGGGTGTCAGTCCCCTACACCTTCCTGAACACCTCCACAGTTACCCCAGTTACTAATCCTGTATCTGGTGCAGTTGTTCAGGTTCGTAGGGATACCCAAAAGACCGCCTCACCAGTTGACTTCACAGATGGCTCAGTCATCCTAGAGCGGGACCTGGACTTGTTAGCAACGTACAACCTGTACTTAGCTCAAGAGGCTTCTGATACAGGCGCGGCCTCAATCACCCTGAACACATCTAACTT
>TARA_R110000822_G_scaffold107694_2_pt1 | contig 17754 bp, 24 predicted proteins | sample TARA_R110000822 | Tara Oceans TARA_R110000822 (sample SAMEA4397666) | marine metagenome | biome: Polar Biome; feature: [SRF] surface water layer (ENVO:00010504); material: water (ENVO:00002006), including particulate matter (ENVO:01000060) such as... | depth 5 m | reverse complement strand
CATAAAAAATGTATCTCTAACTTCTATAATTATATTAGCACATTTGCCGTAAGTTGTTTTATAGTTAGCTCTTACGTACTCTTTTACTTGTTGTTCCATTATTACTATTTAGTTATAAATAGCTACTGGCGGCTAATATATTTCTCTCCTGGTTTCTCTTCTTCTTGGTACAGCCCTAACTCTTTGAGGTGTTCTATATGGTGCTCATCCAATTCCCAATTGACTTCTTCAACATTTTTATCAACATAGTCTTCCATAGCTTCCACCTGCTTATCTGTAATAGGGGAAGTAGCATATAGGAAAGCATGGTTGTAGCATAAGAACTCTATATTATCCAAGTTCCAATTTTTCTTATTACCATCCTTATGATTAAGAACTAGCGGTACTTTTGTATCCAAAACTCTTCTTTCCGAAAATCCACAGGAAGCACATTTTTCTTCAATTAATGCTTCAAATATTAACCTTTGTTTAATTTTCTGTGGGTCGAAATGCTCTACTGGGACTCTACCTTCTATTAAGTCTATAATAGGCGGTTCTTTTCCTCCATTAGATAAAAATTTAGGAATACCTTTTCCTGCTTGGTTTTTATGAAGTTCAAATAAAGTGGTTCCGGTTTCAATATCCGTATAGGTTTTAGCGTACTTCTTGTAATGAGTAAAAGATACATGAAGGTATCTAGCGGCCGCTCGATTAGACCGAGTCATTTTTATAGCTCTCTGTATATCCTCTTTCTTTAATATTTTAGAGGGCCTTCCCATTAGTAGTCGATGCCTTGAAAAGAAGGTCCTTTTTGTTCTTCTTCTTCTTGTTCGTCGGGGAGGTCTTCATCCAATATTCTCCCTACCTTCTCATTAACAGACTGTGAAACTGCAAATTCGTCTTTATCAAAATCAAGTACTTCTAGATGTACTTTTTTGCCGCTTAACTCTGCTGCTTTTTCAGCTATAGCGATTGCAGTACTTTGAGGCATTATAATAATATCATTATATGTATGGTCACCTGACCCTTCTACAGTAGTAATACCTACTACAGGCTCTACTGTTGAGCAGTTAACACATACATGATAATTGTACATTGTTTTTCTTAATTCAGGAAAATCGTCGCCGCATTTTGGGCATGGAATCATTTTACTATCTCTCATATAACCGTTTTAATTTATTTATATCTTAATATACGAACTAACAGCTGTATATCCAACTTTTATTTAATGTTTTTTACTACATTCCATACTTCTGCAGGTGTTTTAAAAGCTACTGTTGCTTCTTTCTTTCCTACCTCTAATACTATAGTTCCATCCCAATCTGAGTCTGGCATTAACTGGTAGAGATACATCTTTATAAGAGCTACTTGTTCTTTATTAAATGTAAATCTAAATAAGTTTTCTATAACTGCGAAGAACTGATCTTCATATGCTGTCATATCTAATCCTATTTCATCTGCCAGGAAGTCTTTTCTGTCCTCTATTTCTTTCAGTTGAGTAATAACTTCAATAAATAATCTTTTGTTCATAACTTCTTTATCTAGCTCTTTGGTCGCTATTCTATAAGAGACATTTATTCTTTCTTTAAGTACTCTCCTAATGTTCTGCTTTAATGACTTCATATAGGTTACAGAATTTATCTAATGGTAGATTTTTAATAGTTGCAAAATAGTTAACAGCTTGTACTTTATCAGCTGCTTCTACTGAGTTAATGGTTTCTTTTTCTTTATTAAAGGTATTTTTAGCGTAGAAGCTGTATTTCATATAGGTTTAATTTAAGTTATATCTGAGTTATCTTCTGCGGGTGTAGGGTTTTGTCCTGATAGTGCTTTACGTACTATCTTATCAAAATATTCGATATACACAAAAAAGCCTATAATTGTTTTATCTTTTAAGTTTCTATCTCTTTCTACTCTCATTTCATAGGAAGATAATCCGTTTTCTAATCTCTGCTCTAACTCTATAGCAATATCATTTTGCTCTGTAGAAGTTAACTGACCAAATGTCGTAGGAATAAATTGAATTTTAAGTCCCTTCTTTTGTGGATCTTCGTTTACATCTACCTTCAACATAAACTGATGTCCAGCAAATTTAATTTTAGCTGATTCTGCTATAATTTGTTTTACTGTCTCTAATATAAATTTTTTATCTGTTTTCATTTAATATAATATAAGAAAAATAATTGTGGTATACTAATAAATAGGAAGGTATTTTAACCAAATAACATTTGTTTTCTGTTTCCAGCTCCTTCATTAATGATACGGTGTCCTGCTATTACCCTATTACGGTAGTATTGTTCTATTGAGAGCTCTATATCTTCTGTTATAAACTCAAATTCATACGTATTCCCATTTGGCTCTGTAAATTCTACTATGTACTTCTTTTTCATAATGTTATTAAATTATCCTGGTATTCGTTCATTTGTATTATGTTAATAAATAGATTGCCTAATTGAAATGCTCCTATAAATCCACTGTCTTTAATAACTTCCGATAGTTGCTGCACATATTTAAAGTCTTGTTCTGTAAAAGTTGTACCATCTACTTCTACTAATACTTCACAATTCTTCTCATTATCAACCGGCTTTATTTTCTGCTGTAGGTCGTAAATTGTATTAACTCGCTCTTTTTCAATATAACTTTCTGGTGCAATATCTGTATAAATTATATCAGCCCAGGGTTCTAATAATTCTAGTAAGTTATCATTATTATTTTTAATTATTAAACCTATGTTGTATTTAGGAGGAACTATAGGTTTCATTAACGGGTCATGCTTAACAAAGTGTCCCCATTTACGTATAAAGTTACGAGTAGATCTTTGGTTCTGTGCTAGCCATTCAGGACTATCTTGGTATATACTTACTGCTTTATCTTCTGTATTTCTCCTGCTTCCTCTACAGGTCATATGGTATACAAATCCTTCCCATGTCTGTTTAAAAGTTATACCGTTAAGCAAAAATCGATTAAATATATCAGAATCTTCTTTAGATTGTGGAGCATATAATGGATCATGACCTCCTATCTCTTGAAAATCTTTCCTATAAAAAGCCCATGGTGCAAAAATACCTTCTGTTACTTTATCTTTATCTGTAAAGTTTTTTATATCCTTTAGCAATGCTTCTTCTAAAAATTCTTCTGGTTCTACTCCTCCATTCCAGAGAATTTTTTCTGGGCCGTCTGGATGTAGTGGTGGTTCGATTCTAGTAAGTGATACTATTACTTTAGATTCTATATGTTTTTCTATTGCATCTAAAGCACCAGGACATAGGTACATGTCTGCATGGTAGATCATAGCTATATCTTTCGTAGCAACTTCGTTAACCAGTCTATCATATAATATAGTGTGTCCTATCCTGTTCCCGGTATCGTTTAAGATAGCTTTAAAATTACTATCTTTTTCCATCATCTCTAGACACCAATCCCAAGTCCCGTCTGTTGAAGCATCATCCGCTACACAGATTTCTACTTCGTGATCTCCTTGATGTTTACGAATAGAGTCATAGGACCATTTTAAGTACTTTAGATTATTTCTACCCGGTTGTATTAGTGATATTTTCATATACTTAAATCTTTTTTATATTTTTTAATCCACCTCGGCAAGTCTCCTTTAGGATCCCAACCTAGTATTTTCTTAGCTTTTGTATTATCTGCTAAAGTTTCGAAAGGCTCTAGCCGTTGCTCGCCGTAACTTTTAGTACCTCCTAACATATCAGCTACTTCATTAACTGAGTAGTTGTTGTTATTTCCTATATTAAAGGATTCTCCTTGTAATTTTTCTTTATGATTAGCAGCTAATATGTTTGCATCTACTACATCCTGTACATATGTAAAGTCCCTACGTTGTTCACCGTTATTTGTTATAGTTAGTGGTTTTCCGTCTAGCATCTGCTTTGCAAATATTCCCATAACTAAACAATAAGCTCCAGTTAAGTTCATTCTTTCTCCGTAAACGTTAAAATATCTTAATGAGCATGTGTCTAATCCATATACTTCACTAAACATCTTACAGTACTGTTCTCCAATTAACTTCTGTAGTCCATAAGGGGATAGAGGATTTATTGGATGTGTTTCGGGTGTTGGAAACTCTGTTGCATCTCCGTAAGCTGAACTAGAAGCACTGTACACTACTCTCTTTATTTTAGCTCGGTGACATGCATACAGTAGCTTTACTGTAGCAGTTACATTATGTTCATTAAAGTTAATAGGGTCTTCAATAGAAGGTTGAACTCTAGCAAGAGCTGCTAAATGAAATACTACATCTATACCTTTTCCTATTAAAAAGTCTTCCTCTAAAGATGTAAGACACTTACCTATAAATTCTGCCTTAATGTTAATATTTTCTAATTTACCTGTCGATAAGTTATCTATAATAACTACTTCGTGTCCTAATTCTATAAGTCTATCTGCTAAATTAGATCCTACAAAACCTGCTCCTCCTGTTACTAATGCTTTCATATTATATTAAAATTTATTTCTCTATACTTTTTATTATATAACTCTTTAGTTAATATACAATTTTCTTTGTAGAATTCCAAATTATTCCATAGTTTATTCACTAATTTTCTTGCTGCTTCTAGGTCTCCATCTTCCACTGATAGGTTAGGATGTAGTATTCTTTGGGTGTCCAGTCCTTTGTACCCGACACATGGTATACCTAAAAGCGAACAATTTAGAGCGAATGTACCGGCTGCATGTGTTCTCATCATATGTACTCCTAGTTTACGTTTATTAAGTTCTTTAATCCATCCGTCCCATTGTAGGTAAGGGAGTTGCTTTATTCCTAGCTGCTCTTCTCCTTCTTGCTTCCTACCCATTGCTGGTTGGTATATCTCGTCGGTAACTGATTTTGCTAACATAAAAGAGTCAAACCCTCCATACCAGCTTACCATATTACCCCCTATCATTATACCGGACCTATCTTCTTTACTCAGTACTCCGGTTGCATCTTCGATTACTAATGTTGGAAGTATTCTTACATCTTTATGGTTTGTTAATCCTTTAAAGTACTTCTTATCTTGTTCGTTATGTGTAAATATTATATCAGCATCTAGTAAATTGTTATAATATCCTATTTGGTTAGCTAAATCATAATCTTGAAAATACCAGAATGGACCTTCTTGCATTACTCCTACCTTACTGCATCTAGTTTTATACCTTTCAACATTTACTAGATGAGGGTTTTTTTTAGAGTTAATAACTATCCCTAAATCATAAGTTTCTTCAGGTGTATCACTTAGGTTGTAATGATCTGCTTCTAGGTTACACATCCAGGCAAATTCTGTACGCATGTTGGGGTGGGTCCTTGGTATCTTACCTTTAAATCCCATCTCTGTGAAGAACGCTATTTTCATATATACAATTGGTTATAAGTACGTTCCATCCAATAAGATACGTGTCTAGGATTTTTAGGTATTGCATTAAAGTGGTATACCCATCCTGCATCTAAGAATAATAATTCATCCTTCCACCAAGCATGACCAGGTAAATGAAGCAGATTCTTTCTAAATAAATCTTGAAGGTTGTAACATTCTGGTAAGTATTTTACTTTTACATCTTCTCTCTGTACTAAGTAATTTATTATTGTTTGATCTGTTCCTGCTTTAATTTTATCACTAAGCTGTAAGATTTCTCTTTGATTTTCTAAGTAGTATGACTTAACTGTATTGTAAAATTCAACATGTTTCTTACTTGTAATTTGAAACCCTCCGTTAAAGTACTTCCACGGTTTTACTTTAGGTTCATTTTTAAATAAACTATTACCCCAGTCTCGTATACTTCTTGTTAGCCATTCACTACATCCGTTATTTAAAACTACACTGAACTCTCCGTCAGTCTCTTCAAAGAAGTTAGGGGCATTAGGGTGTACGATAGTATCTGCATCTACAATCAGTACTTGATCATACTCTATACCGTTACTATCTAGTATTTCATGCACCCAGTATCTCTGTAGTGTAATTTTTAGTTCTGATGGTGGGCAAATACCTTCAGTCCATTCAATAACTTTTACATCTACGTACTGCTCTGCCCACTTAGTCCAACTTTTAACTGAGTAATGGTAAGGTGTATTACGTCCGTCTCCTACTGAAATATTAGGAATAAATACTATATTCATCTTAATAGTCTTTTAAGTTCTCTCTAATTGCTGATAATTTATCCCAGACTTCAGTCTTACCTTCATTAGGTCTTTTCATAAATCTAGCTTTAGGTCTAGTTTCGTTAAATTCTTCTGAGTCTAGTAAATATGAGGTTAGAAATGTCTTTCTATAGTTATTAACTTCAGGTACTCCGTGGTAGGACTTATCCGTATTCTCAAATAAAAGTACCCTATTGTATTTAGGTGCTACTTTATCAACACAGGATGTCATAGTATTGTTCCAAACCTCTGTATACCCTCCATCTTCTTCTTTCCAATCTTGATTTAAATAACCCACTAAAGTAATTCTTTTCTCTATTCCTAAATGTGGATGCTTTCTAGCGTCGCTGTGTATTGATTGGTAAGCTCCTGGAAGCATTGCTCTTATACCGGCCCATTGTCCTATTTCATTATGAGTATCGTTAATTAATTCAGGTATTCCTGTCAACTCTCTTAGTAACTTAACAAACTTTTTGGAGTTAAGCTCATTAATTATCTCTAATCCTATTTTTGGTAGTTGGTCTATATTTGATATACCCATCATCCTTCTTTCAAATACATTCTCTTCGCCGTGTATTACATCTCTAAATCTATACCATAGCTCATCATCTTTATCTGGGTATGAATCAGAAAAGGTTTTACATTCATTTTCGTCAAAGAAGTTATCTATAATTGCATACCTAAAAGGTTTGTTCGTATCGTTAAAGGAGAGTTTAAACTTATCTTTATTAATGTTATTTATATATTTCATTATAAATTTATTATTTTATTTTATATTACCTTTTTCTACACCAGTCTCCAAGATGAGAAACTACAGGATCAAAATTGTCCCATGTTCCGTATAAAAAGCAGCCCCATTTTTTATGTGTTTCTTCTTTACCTATAGCTTTTACATCATTCATAGCTATTTCAGCTAGTTCTTTTTCCAAGTGGCTAGTACCTTTGCTTTTATGAGACCAGTTTTTCTTGTGAAGAGGAAGGTAAAAGTTTCTACATTTACTAGTTTTAACTATATGAGGGTTTCCTGAGTAGAATGTAATTCCTGTAAGTGGTAAGTTAATTTCGTTTTCTTTTTCAAAATAACCTCCCCAAGTTTCATCCCAGTGTTTAGGTTGGTCAGGGCCTAACTTAGTATAAGGAAACCTTAAATATGAAAATCTCTCGTATCTGTCCATTTCTTCTAAAATTTTAAGAGTAGGAACCTCTTTAGTAAATTCCCAATCGTGTTCTAAGAATAGAAAGTAAGGGGTAGTACAGTTATTAATCATATGTTCCCAATTACCTCTTAAAAGTTCTTGAGAATCTTCAACTATTTCTATATTAATATGCTTAAGCTCTGTAGTAAATTTACTATTTAAAAAATCTAAATACTTAGAAAATAAATCAGGAAACTTTCTTTTCATTACCGCATCAATATACACATAATATTTAGTGTTACCTAGATTCAATTTTTCATGAGATGATTTTATAGTCTTAATTATCATCTCATTTTCGATGTAGGGTTTAGTAGCTGCATCTATTATATGAGTAGCTACCATAACTGATATGTTTTTCTCTATCATTCTATTCCTAATGTGTTAAGTACTTCCTTCCAACTACCTTTAAAAAGTACATAATTTACGTTATTTTCATTTAAGGCAGTAATTGTATCCGTATAAAGAACCTTATATGGTGGTTCATGCTCATGTTTTTTTGATAAGTCGTCTATAAATAAACAGTCTTTTTCTACTACATATTTTAATTTATCTATAGACCTCTCTACTACTATTAATTTATAATATACGAAATTATTTTCATATAACCAAGCTTTAGTAATTTTAGTTGCATTTTCAAATCCTCTAGCTGTTAAGAAAACTATCTTATATACTTTAGAAAGTTTCTCTAATGCTTTGTGAGCTCCTTCTAAGGGTTTATCTTTCATCACCTCTTCCTCTGAGAATGCTCTACTCCAATTACATATCCCTTCTGATGTGTTCCTTTTAATTCTTTTCCAGTGATCGTTAATTGTGCTATCTATATCACAGTAAAGTGTTGGTTTGACTAACATACCTTCAAGTCGTTAATAAAGTTATCATAATCTTTTTGTTCTGCTGAATATGTAAATATCTGGTAGTATTCGGATGTTGAATTAATACCGTAGAGTTGATACTTAGTAGCTATAAAATCCGGTATACATTTTTTACTTACAGTTATAACTGGGCATATATTTTCTCCTATTACGTTTTCGCTTCCTACTTCGTTAACGATGCGGCAACTGTTTTGCACAATCTTATTTCTAATCTCTTCTAAATCAAAATTAGACAAGACTTTTTTAAGGTGTTGAAATAAATGTGTTGGAGCAGTCGTTGGTAGTTGTTGTTTTTTAGCATACTGCAAATACATCCCTAAATTTAAATAGGAAAAGTCTTCTATATATTCTATTAAGTCTATATAGTCTCTGTGTATACCTATAATAGAAAGTCCAGGAAAAGAGCCGAGTATCTTATTAGCACAAGTTATAAAAATTTTAGTATTGTTAGGAAGGTCATAAAAAGGAAAAGAACTAATAGCGTCTACTATACACCCTTCTCTATTAAATGTAGTGCTATTAGAAGTTTCTAATTGACAAAACATGTCTACTGACTCTGGCCCGTAGCTTACATATTGATTTGTTAACTCTTGCCATCTACTTTTAAACTTACCTTCATTACCTATTAAGTTAACTATAGGAGTAACAGATCTTATTACAGCTTCTATTCCAACAGTTCCACTTCCTGGTATGTATAGCAGTGTATATTCCTCTAAGTTAAACGTGCTTTTAAACAACGTATCTACTTCTTTATATAAAGTAAAAAACTTATTATCCCTATGGGAATAACTTACCTTCAGGCTATCTTTAATATGAGTGTTAGGTCCGAACATCTAAACTTGCTTTTAAGTTTTTATAAACTAAATTAAAATGGTTATTCTTATCCAACCAGTTATTATAATATCTAGGGAATAACTTAATAAGTTCAGCTTCGTTTTCTACTAGGTAATTTACTAACGTTTTATCATATGGATTATAGAAAGGAGGTCTATAACTTCCCATACCGTTAGGATATCCTGATGCGTATGTTGGCTGGACTTCTAAGAAACATAACTTATCGTTATCAAAATCGTAAATAGCATCTACACCTTGATGGTTAAGTTCCAACGAATGTACTGCTTCTACTATCTCTTTAGAGAACCTAGTCATTAAGTTCTCGCAAAAGGTATTATAATATACAAAGTTTTCTATATTCTCTTTTTTAAACTTTCCGGCTGTGATTGCAAGCCAGTCATTTTGGTCTACTACTCTCCCGTATCCTGATATGACTTTATCCCCGGCTACGTGTATCCTAAACGATGAGTTAACTTTTCGTTCTTTATCTACAGAGTTAATTAACTTTACGCAAATACGTTTAGTACCTATTCTGCTATTAGTAGAAGTATATGAAGAAAAATCTTTATCTAAATTTTCTAGTGCTTCTTTAAGTTCGTCCTCTTTCCTAATTAAGTAAGTATGTTTACCTGATACGCTATTATTTAATCTAATTAAGAATGGGTATTCAATATTATTTTCTTCCTGTTTAACATAGAAGTTAGAAGAGTCTTCAAAATAAAAGAAATCAGGGCAATACACTCCTGCTTCTTTCCATTTTTTAAAAGTTTCTTCTTTACTTTGTACATACTTAAATCCAGGAGCTGAATTAGTAATGTAAGGAATGTTACCTATTTTTTCGTTTTGGTATAACATTCCTTTAAATTCTTTTTCTGTCAGCAATTCAGGGTCTGGGTACCATCTGATGTATTCTACGGTATCTTTATATTTCTCAAAAGCTTTTAAGACACTAACTCCATCTTCTCCATTAACATCCAATACTGGTCCAAAATGTTTTTCTAAATTTTCTTTTTCAAATATTCTCCAGTTCTTATTAGATCTATTTGGAGACCTATTCGCAGATATTACTTTGTATTCCATATTCTATATTTTAAAGTATCTTCTAAGTTTTTGTGTAGTGCCTTACTTTTATAATGTATTAAAAAGCTATCCTCTTTAAGTAGTTCCGATGATATTACGTTCACTAAAGTTTCAGGTAGCTCTTTTATTTCTAATGAATCCTTAAATTCTTTAACTGCTTTTACTAGAGATGGACTTTCCATTGCTTTATTTCCTATAGCTTTATTAGTCAAATCTCTCCAATACTTCACAAACTCTCTGCATCTAGTTGGGTTTATTATAAAGAAGTAAGAACCTATATATGCTATATTATGATTCTTTCTATAACATACTTGAAGGTCTCCTCCTATATTTATCAATTCCTTTAAGTCCCTAAGTACTTTCATATCAGCATCTAACATTAGAAGAGGATGATCAATATTAAGAAGAGTATCATAAAGTGTTACAGTTTTAGATTTGACATTTTTTCTCCAATCTTCTCCCCAAATGCCTCCGTTAAAATTTGTCTGTAAGTCTGTTTCAATGAATACTACCGTTTCTAGTTTATTAGCTAGGTACTCTCTCTGTTCTGGGGTTAGCCCTGTATCTACTACTATAAAGTTATTAATTTTAGATACATCACATACTTCTGTAACTGAGTCTATTAATATTTTAAGGAATGGGAAGTAGCCTCTATCGCACGTTGTTATTATACTATATTCCATACGTCTTTCCAAGTAAATGATTTATAATTAGGGTTAAAAATATTGTAACAATTCTGTTCACACATTTTATTAGCTTTACTGTACCACTCGTTGCTTCTGCGTTTCTGATTCATGCTTCCATCTTCCCGTTCTCCTTTTATATACATGCGTTTTTTAGTATGATTTCTATTATGAACTACAAGTATGTTCTTTATAATATACTGAGGAATATTCCCAAGAACTTTGTTTGTCATCAACATAAATGCTGTATCTTCATGAACGAAAAATACTGATTTTGGTATGTTTACTCCTGCTTTTATTACCTCTGATGAAATTACTAATCCGCAACCATTGAATTTATGGCTTGGTGATACAATAACTCCTAAGTCGTCGTACTTATCATTAATGTTATTCATTTCATCAGCAGTCATAGTATACTTAAGAGACCACCAATTATCATAGTCGTTTTCTATAAACGGCTTATCAGTAAACTCTGGATGCTCTAGAACTTCCCAGGACTTGTCCCACATTTTACAAATGCTAAACGTTGCTAAGTATTTAGGTGTCTCTACATTCTGATGTAGTATATTTAATGAGGTAAACATTTGTTTTGGAACTAACATATCGGTTTCGCCCCATATAAGTAAATCGACTTTTTCACAATACTTATCGTTGAACTCTCTCCTATAGTCCGCTATTGTAACTAAGTCGCTAGTTATTCTATAATCTATCCTGTAGCCTTGTAACTGGTACTTATTAGAAAGTTCTAGATATCTTGCCATTATGTCAGTTAACATACTAGTTTCGTCCGAAATTTTTTCTAAGTCCTGGTTAACTACTAGGCAAATATCTATTATTATATCATCTTTATTATTCCCTACTGCCTGAATTAAAGTGTCAAGGTATTCTTTATATATTTCTATTTCGTACCACTGAACTAAGCATCCTATTGCGAAAGAAGTTTGCTTCATAATTCTATTCTTTTAATTCCTTCGTATCCTGGATTTGTATCTGATACTATCTCCCAGTCGATACCTTGTTCTTTTAGCCAATAGTATATCCCTTTAGTTGCTTTAGCAACTGATATAATTTCTCTTGGTCTCATTTTAGTCTTCTGATATACTATGTTATTATGTTCTTCTCCGTAAAAATGATCTTGAAATACTGCAGGCTGGGTATGTAACTCTGGTCCGGTTTGCACTTTAAAAGTAGATAAATCACCAATATCCCATCCGACAGTTACTATTTTGCTGCACCCTAAGTATATAGCTAAGGGTATTGCTAGTTCATACATAATACCTGGCCCCCAAGGTTGATTAAAGCTATACTCTGGGTTGTCTAGTTTCATTGTATCCCAATCTTCCTTCTCTGCAAGGGAGTATAGCATTTTATTAGGACCTTGTTCTCCTCCACCTGTTGCAGGGTTGTTTCTAAAAATAGGGATGAATAGGTCATGAGCAATATTATTTTCGAATATCATCTGCGGATGAAATTGCTCGAAAAGGGCCCATGTTATTATTGATTTGTTACCACTCCAGTCATAAGGAGAAAAATTGCAAAAGTTAAGTAGGTGGAAGTCGCTAACTTCTTTTAAAAAACTGTAAGACTGTTTAATTGGCATACAGAGCTTATCCGACATAAATTCTTTAAGGTATTCTTTAGAGTACTTATTAAGAGAAGGTCCACCTGCTACAATATATGCCGTTTCACCTTTATATTGATCTTTGAGTACTTGTAACCTTTCTAAAGAATCTTCAAAGGTATTAACTTCTGCTTTTAACTTAGCTGTTTGTAATTTCATTAAATTGATTTAAAGTGTCTTTCCAAGAAGTAAACCTTATACCCCTATCGTCAATATAGCAGATAGCTCTTGGTTTCTCACAGGTTATTTCTTTAATATACGAACTTATTTTATATTTTCCTAACCACTCCCATATTAATTCTTCTCCAGTTTTGCCATTTACAAGTGGTCTATCTGGTTTTACTTTAGCTGTAAATAGAACTATCTCATATCCTTTGTCTTTAAACCATTTTATAGCATCTAAAGACCCTTCAATAGGAGAATCGTATACAGTTCCATCATAGAATCCTTTTGAATTGCCATGAACAACTCCATCAAAATCTATTGCAACTTGAAATTTATTTTCAAAGGATTGCAGTTTATCGTAATCTTTTATTTTCATAATTAGTAAATACAGGTTTAGAATTATCTCTACTTGAATAAGCTCCATAAATAAATTTACGGGGTTCGAGAGTGTTGGATTGCCTTGAAACTGAATGCAAGGAATTAGGAGAAGATAGGAAAAAGACAGCTCTATTTTTTTTAGCTTCTATTATATCATGTACTTTGGTGTCTAACCCACTATAAACATCTCTATACTTAGCTTGAGGAGGATAGTATGTACTAATACCGTCACTAGAATGAATTAGAAAATCTCCGCCATTCCAGCCCTTATCGTTAAAAAATATTAAAAAATTTACAAAACGTTTTTTTGAGTCAGTATGGATTTCTCTCACATACCCGTCGTTTGCTTCAGACCAGTCTATATGAGTATACATTTTATTATTACTAATAGTATCTTGTTCAGCTAAAGTACATCCCCATTGTTTCATAGAAGGTTCGAAACTTCCTTTAAACATATTAAGTAACTTATCTGAATTTAAATAATCGTAAAAAGCTTTCCACGTAGGGGATGTTTCTTCAAATGATTTTAAATCTGACATTTGTTTCCTTCCTCCCATTACAACTCTTCCTAATTGGTTTAAAGTATCTGTAGGCCATTCTCTTATTAACTTAGTTAAATCCTCTTCTTCAAAGCAATTATCTATTACAAAATAATCATATGGGTAGGAGTATTCTTTTCTTCCTTTTAAATTAATCATCTCTATTTATTAAATCTTCTACTATTGCAATATCATCAGGATAATCTACAGCGTGTGATACATTATCAACCATCACCATTTTAACTTTATGTCCCATTTCTATAAACCTGTCAATTTCAATATCTTCTTGGAATTCAAGAGGTGTCTTCTTGCCGTATGAAGAAAAGTCTTTAAGGTGTTCTCTATTGAACCCGTAGATACATACCTGTTTTAGTGGGTTATCTGACTTACCTTGTTTTTTACCTGGAAGAGGACTTCTAGAACACCAAATTAACTCCTGTTTAAGATTTGTAATTACCTTAGGTATTTTAGAGTCATCTACATTTTCGTGTTTATTTAAGTAAGCCATACAGTTTATTATATGTTCTGGGTAGTCCATTTTAGCTTGTATAACTTTATTTATATCTAGTGGCGATAGTAGTGGCTCATCTCCTTGTACATTGATAATAAAATCTGCGTCTATTTCCATAGCTGCTTCTGCGACTCGATCTGTTCCGGTTTGGCAGTTATCTGAAGTTAGTATCACATTAAATCCGTTTGATTTAACTATATCCACTATTTCTTCATTTTCTGTTGCTATGTAAATATCTTCTTTATCTACCATAGATCCTTGGCATAACTCAGCTACCCATATTATCATTTCTTTACCTTTTATCTTAGCTAAAGGTTTACCTGGAAATCTTGTTGATTTATATCGTGCTGGTATAACAATGGCTACTTTTGGCTTAATCTCCTCTTCAAGTAGTTTGCTATCGAATGTTTTTGAATCTGGTATATCAAGTAGTATATCTTCTATTCTGTTAGGGTGTAGAAAAGATTTTTGTAAGTTCTGTGGATATAGTGGATGTATGTGTTTTAGTCCACTAACCATATAGTTATGTGTAAATCCCCATTTATACTTTTCCATTAGCTGATTCATCCAATTCGATATAACTTTCTGTAAAGGTTTACAGTCATATGATTCAGTTCCTGATGTTTCAGTTCCGTACTGAAAATATGTGACGAGTTGTTCTGTTTTAACATTTCCGACTCCTCTACCCATACCCAGTAACGTACCGTCTAACCATAACGCTCCTTCAGAATAACCAGCAAGGCAATTAGCAAATGCAAGTCCTAAGTTATCATGCGTATGAATACCAATCCCAGTTGCATCTTTGAACAACTTTACGATCTCTTTTGTTTGGTCAGGTGTTAAAGCTCCATAAGAATCAGCGAAGTATAACGCAATAGGGTTAATCTTATTGAAACTAGTTACAAACTTAGATATACTGCTGTACTCTAATAAGGATATCCCCATTAAGTTAACTACAAGTTCGTATCCCTTAGCTTGTACGTACTTCCCAATCTCTAATGATAATTCTAATTCTGTAAATTTTATAGCAAGGCGACAAATACTAAATGGAGAGTTTTTACTACTGTGTATAACATCGTCTATAAGGGAATAATCTACTTTATCTCCTTTAATGAAGTCTTTTGCGTCAATCATAAAGGCTAGTTTCATCATTAAAGGTTTTCTGTGTTCTAAAACTTCCCAAATAAATCTATCATTACATTTACGGTACTTTCCTCCTTTTACGGGTGACTTGTATCCCATCTCCATTATTCCTACTCCAGAGTATTCTAAAGCAGATACTAAATCCCTAACCATTTTCGTTTCGAAATTCCAGTTAGTATAGTACCCTCCGTCTCTTAACGTACAATCTAATATCATAATTTTAAATTTTCTATTCCTTCATCAAGGTTAAATATATAGCTGGTATTATTTTTTTCAACTAACACATTTAATGGCTCTTCAACTTGGTAAGGTACAATGTTTCCTACTTTAAGATTATTTTTAATTGCTATTCTAACTAAAAACACGTATTTTGAAATTACTTCGTTAGCAACTAGGTTAACTGCTCCTGTAAGTTCCTTTGAATCATTTACTAAGAAGTTTGCTAATTGACCTACACTAAGAGGGTTAAACATTACGTTACTGTAACCTCTTATTTCTATACCAGCCTTCAGGCTCTCAACTGCCCATTTTGTAAATCCTCCATCTCCATAAATGTTAGCTCTAATAATTAAGTCTTTTTTTCTCTCTGCTGTATATTTCTCTCCTAGTGCTTTAGATTTAAAATACACCCTATTGTGGTGGTTACCTTGAGCTGAAATATATACTAGTTTATCGCATTTGCTTTGTAGTAACTTTACTGTATCAGAGTGGAGTTTATAAGCTTTCTCCGGATTATCTTCATTATAATTCAAGTCTGTAAATGCAGCTGTATGGATAATAGTGTCCCAACGTCCTAACTCCTCCAATTTACTTTTAGCATTATCTAAGGTAAAGTCTAACTCTGATCTACCGTTTAAATAGGTAGCATTAGGCAGCACTTTTTTAATTGCTGTACCTAACATCCCGGTTCCTCCAGTTACAAGTATTTTTAACATTCTAACCCTCTATTAATAAGTTTCTTTAATTCTTCTATTTCTTCTTTTACGTACAGAGCTGAGTTAAATTCAGGTCCCTTATACTGCTCCCATTTCTGGTAGCTTATTAATCTGTGTTTAGTCTGTGGTCTTACTTGAAGTAAATTAATCCCGGGAACTTTATATGTAAATTCTAATTCAGTCTTAGCAAGCATGTCTTCATGAAGTTTCTCACCTGGGCGTAATCCTGTAATTTTGTATTCTGCTTTCTTGTTAGTAATTTCTTCTAATGCTCTAATACAAGAAGGGAGTGTATATGAATCTATCTGTGGTATAAATACCTCTCCTCCAATTGCGTGTTCTAATGCTCCTAACACTGCATCTACTGCTTCGTCTAAGGTAAATAGAAATCTTGTCATTTCATCAGAAGTTACAGTAATTACTTCTGAGTTTTCTATCTTGTCCAGGAACAGTGGTATGAATGAACCTCTAGATGCAATTACGTTTCCGTACCTAACAGAAGCTAGGGTTGTAGTTTCTGAATGATAGTCTGCGTTAGTAAATAGTCTTTCTGCTATAAACTTACTTGAACCGTATACATTAACAGGTAAGCAAGCTTTATCTGTTGAAACTAATATACACTTACTAACATTGTTATTTGTTGCTGCTAAAGCTACATTCTCAGATCCTTGTATGTTTGTTTTGATACATTCGTCAGGAGCTAGTTCCATATCGTCTATACGTTTTAGTGCTGCTGCATGTATAATGTAATCCGGTTTTGTTCTTTTTACAGTAGTATCTAATTTAGCAAAGTCTCTTATATCTCCTATTACTTTTACTATATTTTTACTGTTAGGTAAGTTCAACGCCTGCTTTCCTTCGTCTCTACTATATATAATTACTTTACATCCTTGCTTTAACAGCCTACTTGTAAGGGCTTGTCCTAAGCTTCCGGTTCCTCCTGTTATAAGTACTTTCTTTCCTTTCATTGCATTTTTATTATTACGTAAGTTCACTATAGTAGTCATTCTGTCTTTCCTGTCTCTTAATATCTTTTGGATGGTTAAGAGCAAATCCTTCTTCCATAGGTAAAGGAGCATATTGTAAAAAACCTTCTAGTTTTTCATGTACCTTATTTACCCATTTAATTTCTGGTTTATTTTTCCAAATACGCCATTGATAATCAGGCCAATTTACCCAACCTTTATTATTAACATTCCACCCCCATTTTTGTATATGTTTATCAGTTAACCCTTCAACTGTATTCACTCTAGGAACTAAATACACTTCATTTTCAGGATTATTTTCTAGTATATTTGGGAGATTTTCAATTAAAGCTTCGGTTGGGAATTCATCTGCATCGATTTGAAAAATATAATCTCCACTACATAGGGATGTAAGTTGGTTTTTCCAATCAGCAAAATGATCTTTAAACGACTTAGGGTAAGCCCTAATCCAATCCTCCTTCTGTAGCTCTACTAAATAGTTCCAAACTTGTGATGTACCGGATTTTTTATCAAAGAGGACTACTATCTCGTCTTCTTCCCTACTATAAGCAAAAAGAGTAGATATTAATTTTTGAATCTCCTCATATTCATTACAAACTGTTATTGCGTAACTTATTTTCATATTACTATTGTACAAACTTTATTATTCAGAATCAATTTTAAACATTCCAATATAGTCTGCTGCTTCCATAAAGTCTT
>TARA_R110000822_G_scaffold217639_1_pt1 | contig 17755 bp, 19 predicted proteins | sample TARA_R110000822 | Tara Oceans TARA_R110000822 (sample SAMEA4397666) | marine metagenome | biome: Polar Biome; feature: [SRF] surface water layer (ENVO:00010504); material: water (ENVO:00002006), including particulate matter (ENVO:01000060) such as... | depth 5 m | reverse complement strand
GCGGACCTTCGCCTGCGGGTAGATTACCAGTATAATGACGGTAAGTCTGTCCTGCGAGTTGAAGAGTCCCACCAGCATCGTCCATAACAAGACGAAGTCTATCATAGAAATCACGCTCCATATCAATTAGATGAGACACATATTTGACATTTGAGAGTTCCCAAACACTCGGCACAAAAACCCCAGCATTACCAGCAGTTTCAGTCTGAGTCTGCCCGATACGATTTGCGTCGCACAGAGTTAGTTCAATAGTAAAACCCGCATTCATCATAATTAGCGGGATGTAGCGATCCATATTTAGAAATCCAGATACGAGCGGGATACACATACGACGAGTTTTACCATCCGCAATCTTGGACTGCGCGTGAATTACAGCAAGACCCGAAGCAGTCGGCTGATTAAGAGCACTAGCAACGGATCCACCAGTATCTGTAAGACGAGAAGTCCCACCAATAACAGCCTGAGCCGAAGGCGGGTAATAAAGTTCAGTATCAAGATTACCACCAACACTTGAAAGAACTGGCGTGAATGGTGTCCCCGTTGTAGGAGTGATGGCGTCCTGAGTGCCGAAACCCATAGCACCACCAACCGAAACACCACCACCTGCGACGGCGGCCGCTTGGAGATTACCTCCAACTACGGGTGAATACATACCCATATTGCCGAGATTATTCTTTACATAATCCTGCGGGGTCTGGTTTAGAATTAACATAGAGTATAGACGAGAATACTCATTAATATCTTCAATTACTACACCACCACTTTCAATACGAAGACGCTGGATGAAAGACGGAGAAAACGGATTAACACCCAAGAAACTGTCAGCACCTGCTTTGTTTGTTATATCTACCTCCAAATAAGAGTGAGTAGCATCTAACATACTATCAGCATTAACATCAATACGAATAATAGTAGCACCATTCGCATTACCGAAACTCTGACCATTGACGGGTAAGAACTCACGACGATTAGAACGGCTTTCTACTGCGAGCGGGAGAACATTATCGTAATTAACTTGCGGGGGGGAGACTCTTTCAAAACTCATTTTTTTATAATATGACTTATATTTTAATTTCAAATTTTATAATTATTTTAGTTTTAACTCATTTCTCTTTCTTGAAAATCATTTGGTAATAGTTCGATCTTAAAATTAATGACGCAATCTAATGCTTGTTCTCCTATTAATTCACCATCACTCATAGAATAAACTTTAACTTGAAGAACAGAACCGCACGGATTAGAACAAATAACTTCGGCATTACTTACACCACCTGCTACAACTCTTTCACTCGTGCTTGCTTTTCTCTCAGTCCCATATTGATTAATAATTGGAAACATTTTGTTGCTTCTTAGTTCAGCCTCTACTGCTGTTGTATAAAATTGCGGTCTTAATCCAAGACCATTTATTTCAACATAAAACCCACTAATATCGTAATCACTATTTGCTGGTAATCCATTTGCCCCAGCACTAACATATATACCAGTTGTTTGTGAAGTGAAGTAGAAACTCTCTAATGTGAAGATCCCTAATTGCGATGCTTGATTTTCTGGAAATGGAACATTTGGAATTCTAATTTGAAACGAACCAAGTTCATCACCACTACCATCATTTCTATCTACACCCGCAGATGATTGTATTGAATAACTGAATGTATTTCTAATTCGTTGATATTTCTCTAACAAACTCATTTATACTTATAATATATATTTATTTATACATTAAGACTAAAAATTATATTAATTATTTTATTATTTTATTTTATTTACATCGATCTCTGTGCTATTTTCACCGCATCCCTCTGGACTTCTTTCGCCCGTTCTAATGTGTTTTTACTTGTCCCAACAAGATTTTTACCCCTCCGTAGAACATTAGTTGCTTCTTCTACATTACCCGTAGATAATGCGTTTGAACCACGCCTTACAATATCATCGGCATCTGCTATAAGATCTCTACCAGACCCAGCAAGATCAGCAACATTCTTTACCAATCCAATACCACTACGAACTATACCCGTTGCTGGTGAAAGAACTTGTCCCAAAATCGGTATGCGTTCAACTCCACTTACTATTTTGCTCCCCTGTGATGCTATTTTATTACCAACACGATGAATAGTCCCTAATGCTTTCTGCCCCAGTCTTGATGCGTTGGATGCTCCATCTGCGAGTTTATTACCCAATCTACTAAAAAATCCCATTTCTTTTATACTAATTAGTTATATTATTTTTTACTTTTAGTATCATTAATTATTTTAGATTGCTTTTTTTTAGTTTCTTTTATTCTTTTATTGATTAATTTCTGTTTATCTTCATTATGGAATGATAATTCTTGACTTTCACTTAATCCACCATTTGGTAATAATACTGGTTTTTTAGAATATATAAAATCAATTTGTATAGCAACTTGAAAATGTAATCCATTCAAATCCAATATTCTATTTCTTTCATCTGTTAATCTAATAGTAATCGTGTTTATATATTTTAAATCAACTATTGACCTATGATTGTTATGATCTCCAAAAATTATACCACCGCTTTGGACGGCTATCGGTAATCTTGCGAGTATGTTTGATAGTGTCCCATTTTGGCTATCAAGTGTCCCTTTTGAAACTAAATTACTCCTAATATATACTCCGTGAATTGAACCATTTATATCTATAACATTTTGTGAGAATCTTTTACTGATATCAGTATTTGATTTTATAAAGTGATTATTTGGTTCGAATCCTATTTCTACATTACAAGATTTTATACTATCTTCAAAAAAGAAATCAAGTCTTAATATGTTAGCATTAATTTTATTAGTAATAGAATATAAATATTTGTTTTTATCACTATCATAAATCATATCAAATGTATATTCTAATGAACCAATTACTTGATTATCATTGATGAAATCTACTACGGCATTCTGTAATGAATAAGCAGTATAATTACCATTTAATAAAGTTAGTGTGCTATTTATTACCGCTCCCGAAGTTTCATCTGTTATTCTATAAATTAATTTATCATTAACATCTGTCCTAATATTATAAAAACTATATGGTATTGTAGCAGATTGTAATGATACTAATGCTCTTTGATTTAATGGAACTTCTATGTTTTCGGTTAATACATATTGAAAATAACTATTCAAATTAATTTCTCTACTTACACCAGCATTATCAGTTTCTAATTTTGTCGCAAGATATGATGTAGCATCTCTACTATCCAAATACAATACTATACTACTTTTTGAATTATTTGGTATAACATAACTCATTTATTATATAATATATTTTTATTATTTCTTAGTTTTCTTCTTCTTCTTTTTCTTAACTGGTTTTGAAGCACCCATTTTCTTTTTAGCAATAGCCTCCAATAATGCGGGTGGTAGATTTTTATATTGTTTTGGAGTTATCAATCCAGCATCTAATGCTTTTTTACTTAATTCACTCGGCATCTTTATAATAAATACAACATTTTAATTAATTGATATTTTAACATTATAATTATCTTATTTTATTTACCGCCACCAACTTGCTCGTCATCAAAATCTTCTTCAAATCTATCTCTCGTTCTTTCTTCACTTTTTTCTCTTGCTATTCGTTCTAATTTTGTTTCTTTCTTTTTTACTTTTTTTACTTTTACTGGTTTCTCTTCTTCAACTACTTCTTCAACTTCTTCTTCTTCTGCTTCTTCTTGTAAATCATCATCTCTCTCGACTCTGGCTGTTCTTATTCTTAATTCTCTTTCTTCTACTGTTTCTGTTTTACTGGTTCTGTCTCTGTTTCTATTTTCTATATCTACAATTTCTTGTAGATTTTCACCCAATTTAACTAACAACAATTTAAGTTTAACTAATTGACTACCTGTTAATTCACCATCTTCTTCTGCTCTCTTCATAATTTCATCAATTGTCTTTTTAGACTTACTTATTGTTTGCTTTGTATCAAACATATTTTTCTTTACATATTTTGAAAAAGCATTAGCCAGTTTATCTTTTAGATTATTGTTGAAATTTCTCAGTTCTATTATTCTTAAAGCATCTTCTTGACTATATGCTTTTCTACCAACTGACTTTGTATTATCACTTTCTATTAAATCTCTAAATTTTTCTTCTTCATTAACTAGTCTTGACGATGATCTTGGTATATTTTGTGTTGCTGTAATTATTTCATTTGAGAATGCTTTACCAAAAATATTACTTACTAATTTCTGACTTAATTCTTTGTCTGCTTTACGAGATGCTCTTTGACTTAAATTTTGATCTACTGCTCCACTTAATATTTCACCAACTTCTTTATCAATAAAATCCGCGTCTCCCCGTCGTCTCAAATTATCTCTGGCTTTTTTCTTTTCTCTTTGTTTTTCATCTTTAATTCTTCGCATTTCATCATCCAATTTTTCAGTAGCAATATTAAAATCTTTCTTTCTTGCTTCTTTCAATAATAAATCTCTTACTGCTCTTTCATCAGTTTGTATATCTAATTGTTTTTGAAGTCTATCAGAATATGCTTTATCACCAGTTTCTTGTAATACTTTTAATGTTTGTGCTTCTTCTAATAGTTTATCTTTTAATAATTGTTTTGATATTTTATCTTCAATTTCTGGTGATTTAACATCTTCTAAAAATGATTTTCTTCTTTTACTTGTTGGTGATATTTGTTCTTTTATTTTTTTAAATATTTCAATATCACTATCACTATCATCTGTTGTTTCTTCTTCTTCTTCAAGTTTAAATGATATATTTGAACTTTCTTTTGGTGTTTCTTTTGGTAATGGTCTTGGTTTATCTTTTCTATTTCTGTATGCTTTCAATAATTCTTCTTGGGAACTGAATGGAACTTCTACTTCTCCACCAACTTTAAATCTTTGTGGAGCGGGTTCTGGTTCTGGAACTGGCTCTGGAACTTTTACTAATGATTTTTGTGGCGGGAATGATGGATTTTTATTTGATAATTTTAATACTGGTCTTGTGTTCGGTTGCTGTCTTTCAATTCTGTCTTGTCGTTGTATTTCTGCTCTATTTAAAGATTCTTTTCTTTTAAATTGTTCTTCTGTGGTTCTTTGTGCTTGTTCTCTTGCCGATTTTTCTGTATTTAATTTTCTTGTGGCAACTCTTGTTCTACTTTGTTCTTGTCTTTGTTCTTTTTCTAATCTCTCGACTCTTTCTTGCTGTATTTTTATTGATTGCTCTGTGTCTCTTCGTGCTATACCGCGACTAATTCTTTGTCTTTGTATTTCATTTTGAGTTGTTTCAAGTTCATTTACAAACTTTGATTTTGGTTTTTCTTCTTCTACAACTGGTGTTTTTTCAACTGGTTCTTTTGATTTTTTAAGTTCTTCTCTTAATGATTTTACTTCTTTTGATAAATCACTTACGACTGATGCTGTGCCGTCATTTTTTGATTTATTAAAAAACTGATTTATATCTCCACTACTTCTTCGGTTTTGAGTTCTTTGAACTGGATTTGTTATTTGAGCCATTTGAAGTGCTTGTAATTTTTCTAATTCAATTTTCTCTCGTAGTATTGATAAAGCATCTCTTTCTTTTACTTTTTTATCTTGCTTTTTATTTGTTTTCTTTCTTGGTTTATACGAGCCACGAGTTCTATCTTTTACTGTTCTTACAACATTTTGAACTACTTCAACTTTACCGTCTTTTTGGACGCTGGCTTTCGCTCCTACAACTGATTGAATTTGTTTAACTTTTACTTTTTTCTTCTTCTTTTTCGGCATCAGTTTATATTAATATGCTATAAATAAATTTTATATTAAGTTATTAAATTATTTTACTAATATAAATTTTAATTTTGAAATTATTTTCTTGATAATATATAAATATGTTCGATCATCTTGTTGTTGGTTTAACAGTTATCGGTGGTTTGTTCTCTGGTGGCTATGGTAGTTATTTGTATGGTAGATATAAGATTAACAGTAAAGTTATGGATTTGAAACAATTGAGAAGTGATATTCTTTTAAGTCAGCAGTCTCATAATGAATTGGTATTTGAAATTGATAATAAAATTAAACAAATGGAAGCATTTCAAAAATTGAGTGTTTTTTCTAAAAAAATTAAAGTTTAAAATTATTTTCTCAATACTATATATACAAATGAGTGATCCGTTAATGATAAAAAATCCATTTTCTATTAAGTCGGCTGTCGGTGTTAGAATGGGACTTGATAAAGATCCAAGATATAATAGAGAATCTCAACCGAAACATATTCATACATCAGTATTACCAAGTGGTAATAAATCAATATTTAATCCAATAGATGAGAAATTAAATTATATTTGTGGTATAAATGAAGAAAAAGAATATGCTGATTTATCTAAAATGGACTATTATGTATCTGCTGAAACATTAAACAACAATAGAACAGATGGTAAGACACCGCATAAAGATGGTGTGCCGTATTCTTTTCTTCAAGTTAAAAACGAACTTGATGGTATTGAGTGGTATAGAGTTCATTATCCTAAAATACCCGAAGAACTATTACCAATTATAGCAAGATATAACTGGGGAGAACCAATAACAAAGAAATCAGTTAAAAATGAAAAGAAGAAATTAAAGAAAAAAGTTCAAAAATATAATAAACTTGATGTTAAAACGGGATCATTTATAGTTGATTTCTCTTAATTAAAATAAATAATATATAACAATCATAATAATATATAAGTTAATATATATAATAATGAGTTTAAGAGTTCAAAAAAGATTTGGTGTTGATTACTCAGAAGCCGATATGGATAAAAGCAGTAGTATGCCGTTGTCATTTCCAACACTTAATAACTTTCATCAAGATAGATATAGTGGATTTCATCAAAGAGTTGGTGGCGGTTCTATTGGTAAAGATGTTATACCAATTTATAAGCATTCTCATTATGCGGATCCAAGTAAATATTTAGATAATATGCGTGGTATGGATGATAGAGATAAACTTGCTACGATGCGCAGTATAGTTCAAAAACTTGCTAATACTACCGAATTATCTCAAAGAGCATTTCAATAATTCATAATTCTATTTCACTTTTTGATTTGAATGATAATTGATTAAAACATTTATGAAACATTTTATCGTGTGATTTATTAACATCTATATAAATAAAATTATGTTGTTTATCAAAACAATACTTTAATATACTATAATAATCTTCTTTCGGTATTAATATCAATTCATCAAAAATAGTATCGATCTCTTTCTTATTTTTAGTAGAATACAGAATAACTTGCGTTGCTGTCTTTCTTAGAGTAATTGGGATTTTATTCCATATTTGAGTAGTGATAATAAAACTACAAGAACCACCAGCACCAGCAAGATGTCGTCTATTCATTAACATTTTATTTAAGAGAGTTAAAACTCCGTTCTTTTTCATATCATTCACTACATCATCCATAATGAATAATATTTTTTCACCACTATCTTTTATATCTAATAATACTTGCTCTAAATCTTGTGATGTCAATTCTGTAAATTTCTGTTCTTCTGGTAAATCACCAAATGGATCGTCTTTTAATGTTATTAGACTTGGTGAAAATACATAAATTCTATCAAATTTTTTATTATACACTTTATTTTTCTTACATATTAAGTTTAATATTAGAGAAGTCTTACCACTTGCTGGCTTGCCAGCAATCAACATAAAGAAATTTAATTGCTGTGGTAATGGTAATGGTATTGTATTATCTACATCATCGCAAGAAAACTCTATTTTTGATAATTTTATTTTTTTCTCTGGTTCGGTTTCTATTATCTCCATATGATATACTTAATGATAATATATTTTATTTATTTATTAATACTATAAAATTTTACTTTAACGGATTAACCAAATTTAAAAACATCTCCATATGTCAGTCTTCTCCGTGCCTGCTGTTGTGGTATTGATTCTACATATTCTTCTTCTTCTTCTTCTTCACTACTTGATGAACTTTCATATACAACTTTTTTCTTTACTGGTTTTTTCTTTTTCTTTGGTTTCTTTTTGATTATAATTTCTTCTTCTTCTGCTGATGAAGAATCACTGCTACTTTCATATATTATTGTTTTCTTTACTGGTTTCTTCTTTTTTAATGGCTTGCCAACTTTATTACAATGTAATTTTTCTTCATTTATGACAACATTTTCTTCAAGTTTTTCAAGTTCTTCAAGTTCTTTTTTTAATGCTTCTTTTTTAGAAATCTTCTTTACATTATCTTTTTCTTTCTTACGAATTTCAATATTTTCAGCCCGTTTCAATTGTGCTTTTTTCAACGCTTCAATCTGTTTTTCTGATCTTGGTTTCTTAACTTTTTGTATTGTTCGAGTCGGTTCTCCGTCATTTTCTTCAATACTCTCATTTATTGTTTCATTAATGGAGTTTTCATCTTCATTATCGGTCATTTTATATTAACTATTAAGATAAAAAATTATAAGATTGATAAATTTTAATTTTATATATATTTATTATATATGGCTACATTTACAGCAAAAACATTTTTAAAGCACGATGATTATATGACCCCTAAATATGCTTGGGAAAATATACAGCAATACATACCAAAAGATAAAATTATTTGGGAAGCATTTCGGGGAGATGGAAAATCTGGCGATTATTTAAAAGAACTCGGTTTTGATGTTATCCATAATGATAATGATTTTTATAAATCTAACGAAGGAGATATTATCGTAAGCAATCCACCATTCTCTAAAACAAAACAAATTATGCCGAGACTTAAAGAATTGAATAAACCATTTATTCTAATTATGCCGTGTAGTAAAATAAATACACTATATTTTCGGGATAGTTTCAAGAATTCTAATAGCGATTTACAGATTATTATACCAAAGAAAAGAATACATTTTGATAAACTAATTGATGGAAAAACTCCCGATGGATGGCGAAATGCTTGTAATTTTGATTGTTTCTATTATTGTTATAAAATGAACTTACCGAAAGATCTTATATGGTTAGATTAAATTTATATTAATCATTAATAATAAAATATATTATATATTAAATGAGTGTTTCAAGAAACTTCGGGAGAACGCTAAGCGGTCAAACTGATTTATCACTTGATAATATTAGATTGCCGAATAATGTTAATACAATAAAAATTGATGGTAATAGTGGATTACCGAACCAAGTTCTTGCTAAAAATGGAATAACTAATAAATTAGAATGGGATTTCGTTGAAACAACTACAATACCAGATGGTTCTATTACTGGTAATAAACTCGCACCAAATATTGTTATTAATACTTCTGGTAATATTACTGGTGCTATTATTACCGCCACCGATAAATTCGTCCAAAGTGGAACTAATGATAATTTATATAATGGTAAAATTAGAACACCAGCAATAACAACATTAAATAGTGATAATGGTTTAACTACATTAAATGGTGGTAATGTTGAATTATTTAGTGATGGTGGAACTACTAAAAAAATTGAATTAAATGGTGGTCTCGGTGATATCAAAACTTTTAATGCTTCTGGTAATGAGACGATAGATATTGATGGTGCTACTGGAAATATTAATATGAAACTTGGGGGTCATATTGAATTGTTTGATGGTGCTGGAAATATTGCTATTGAATTAAATGGTTCAAATGGATTAATAGAATGTAGAGATCTTAATGTTTTATCACATTCTGGGACAATCGCTTTTGATGTATTGCGTGCTAATCAGATTGCTTTACCAAAAACTGGAACAGCAACGACTTTAATAACTGATACTCAAATGAATCTGGGTCAAACTAATATTTCTGCCGAAGGAACATACGCAAAGTTTAAAAATGGTCTTTTTAATGGTGGTCTTAATCTCGGTAGCGATTCATTAGTTATTCGGGGGCAAACTGAAACTTTAACTGACGCAAGCGGTAATCTTGGGACTATAAAAATGGATACAGGCAATTTGAATTGTTTAACTGGAAATATTACTGCTACTATCGGTAATATTACTGCTACTGCTGGTGATATTACTGCTACAAATGGTAATGTTTATGGTTCTGTATTAGAATTTGGTAGCAGTATTCAACACGGTTCAACTCTACCAAGTTCATTTACTATTGATTCAACTGGTGATATTGATACTCCAAATGGTAATTACACATCTTTGAATGGTAATATAACTTTAACAAATGGAACATTTTTCGGAAATGTTGATGGAACTATTACAGAAACTCACATAGACGGACAAAGTTTGAATATTAGTAATTTGGGTTCTGGTGGTGCTACTGGTATAGTAGTTGAAGACGGATATGATATTGATTTATATAGTGATTCTGCTATAACTAAAACAATTAATTTAGATAGTTCTACTGGAAATATTACTATGATTGGAAATGTTGATTGTCGTAGTATTGAATCATTAACTGGTGATTTACTCGGTCAATCTGCTGGTTCAACTACTACTATTGGTAATACTGGTGGTAATCAAACTTTTGAATCTCTTACTGCTTTGACTTTACTCGGTTCTACAACTGCTTCTACCAGTAATATTACTACTATTCGTGGTGGAACGATTAATTTAAATACTCTAACGAATGGTATTACAAATGTTGATGGAGAATTAAATATGTTAAGTAATGATCTTAATATTAAATCTGTTAATCTAATTGCTGGAACTGGTCTTAAAACCAGTAATATTAATTGGTATAATAATGAGTTGAAATATTTTAACTTAGACGGAAGAAATACTACACAATCTTTATTTCATAATGCTACCAGTAGTATTATTAGTGAAAATACTGGAACACAAGTTCTTCACGCGATACCAGATACCAATATTGATTTAACTAAAACAAACTGGTTGGGACTTGACGGATTTGGTTTATTTAATATAATTGCTGTATCTACAACATACAGATTTCGTATTTCGTTTATGTTGGATTTCTTAAATACTACAACAAGTTTAGTTTATTGTAGAGTTGATACTACTTCATATAATGGTGGTAATGGACTTGCTTCAAGTATAAGTTCTGTTGCTACTACTTCGAATCAAATAGACCAAAGACACATTATAGATTGCGTTGCTACTAATTTAGTTGTTGGAAATGTATATGATTTTTATCCACGCTGGGGAAAAACCAGTAGTGGCGGTAAAGCATCTATTACTCACGGAGCAAGTTTCGGTCCAATATGTTTTGATTGTAATCCAAGTAATTCTGTTTGGTCTCCACCCGTTGCTAGTGGTAATAAATCTAGTGGTAATAAATCAAAAAAGTAGTCATTATTAATATTTCGGCTAATACTTAAAAATATAATATATTGTTATAATATAATGGATAACAAATCAACATTTCAAGAATTATTTAATAAAGATTATAAAAATGGTAAAAGTAATGAAGAGAGAGTTGTAAAATTTTTAAATGATAATACATATTATCAATACTATTTAGAAAAAAAGAAATTTTCACTATATGACTTTAAGATATTTAATGAACCGAATAGACTTGAAGAATTAAAAAGCAGAGATTTCTTTCACGATGATTTTGAAACTGCTATGATTGGAAAAGAAAAAATTGAGAAAGCAATAAAATATCATAAAAAGATGAAATTTCAATTTTGGTATTTATACAAAGATGGTTTGTTTTACTATGATTTCAATATTGAAGATATAAAAAATGCAAATATTTTTTTAGATTTCTGGTGCCGAACCAGTCGTGGAAGAGAAGAAAAGAAATTAGTTTATTATATACCGAAAGAATTACTTACATTTTTTAGTGATGAAATAACTTTCTAATACTAAAATATAAAAGATCGGCAAAGATTATTATATTGATTAAAATTTTCTATTTCTTCAATTATTAAGTCTATAAATGTTAATTTTTCAAACTCTGCCGTTTCTTCTTCATCCATTTCATTATTGTCTAACATCATTTGAATACTATCATACATATCATTTATCAAATAATTAAATTCAACATTTAAAATGTGTTTGTTTATTTGTGCTTCTTCTTGCTTTCGATCTAAATATTTGATTTCTTTTCTATGATTTAATATTTTAATTATTATATCATTTGGTAATTGTGGAATATTCATTTATATTAAGCAAGAAAATAATTTTAAAAATAAAATATTTCATATAATATAATGGGAAATAAGAAAAATCTAATTTGGTATTTAACTTTGTTCGACTCTGTTGAGAAAAACAATGTTTTTAAAGTTATTAAGTGTGATACAATAAATGAGATGTCATATTACTTAAATATTGATCCGCAAGTTATTTCAAATTTTTATCATAAACAAATAAAAGCCCGTGGTGTTTTAAAGTTCTGTAATATAACTCAAAATCTTAAAATGTGAATAAATTAATATAAAACAATTAATACTTAAAAATAAAATGTTAGTATATAATATAATACAATGAAATCAAAAACAAATAAATGGCTATGCGTTATTACAACTAATGATATTGAATGCTTTAATCAAGAATTTATCTCACTTGAAGATATTGGTAATGAACTCGGTTTATCTAAAAATATCATTTTTGATATGTCAAGTAAGAGACGAACTGCTACTAAATATGAAAAATGTCGTTTCTTCCCGATAGTGAGTATCACCAGATTACCATAAATTATTGCTTTTTATTAACATAACTATTAACATAAGCATTACTTAAATTAATTAACATCTCTAAACATTTACCAGTTTGATATTTTTGCTGTTCTGTCATACTTGAAGATTTGATAAGTTGTTCTAACATTTGAATTTCAAGTATATCTTCTGTCTTTAATTCACCAAGTTCTTTAAGTTTTCTTAATTGTTCTTCTTGTGATTTCGTGATTTCGCAATATCCATTAGTATTACATTCATCGTCTGTGCTTTCACTTGAAGCAATTGATGGCTCATAGTCTGGGTCGTTTTCGTCATCACTCATCATTTATTATATATCAAGAAAATAAAAAAATCTGATCGAATATTAGTTTTAATTTATTTTAAATCGTTATGCTCTCTTATGGTCTTAGAAATATAATAACTTAAAATATTCTATATACATAATGCGTCTTAAAATCTAATTGTATCACTAATACTCTCTCAGCGTGTTCTTTAAGTATAAACAAATACTCTTATGGTCTCTTATGTAGCAGATTTTTCTAACCGATGGAATAATTTTACGACTTCTTAAAAAATTTGTGGGGTATAAACAGAGATTTTGAGTCAAATAATCTCGCATCGGTGTTGCTGGTTCTCGCATCGGTGCTGGTGGTTTCTTGCGATGGTTTAAAATTATTTAAAATGACTATATTTTTATGCTACATAAGACGACATAAGAATTCACCGAGTGAAAACTTTTTACGACTGTTTAAAAAGTTTGTGGGGTATCAACAGAGAAAATATAAATAAATAATACTATAAACCATAAGCCGTAATGATTTAAAATTATTTTAAATTAGTTAAATACATAAGAGACCATAATTCTATAAATTGTAAAATAACAACTACTATTTAAAAACATAATAACATACTATAACATAATACAAAGAGATGAACAATAACAATACAATAGCATTAACCAATAAAAGCATTAGTGATATCAGTATCACTGATTTACCAAGAGAGTTAATACAGAAAATCTTTAAACAAGCAAGACTTAGTGAATACAACGATATGGTTTTTAGTATTAATTCTAAACATATTGATGCTCTTTCTCGACTCTTTTCTTCTAATGTAGAACGCAGTTGTAAGTGTTGTGGAACATACAGAAAAGAACGGTCTTATTTATACTGCTATGACTGCTCTCAACAGCCACGATTTATTCGTGATGATAGAGTTGAACGCAGGAAAGATAAAAAGAAAAAAGAGTTGGATGAAGACCACGAGATTGCTACTGAAAATATAAATAAGAATTGGTGGTGTAAGAAAATCATACCCGCACTATCCATTCATAAACGCAGTAGCGGTTCTCCATCATTAATACGACTAATTCAAGACCACTCTATTCAAACTTGGATGGAAGATGATACACGAATTGACTACAATTATCTATGTCCGTATAATCATTATTGGACTGATACTAACACTCATAAAAATACGCATTAAAATAAATTAAATTTCTATCTTTCTTTTTATAATTTCATTTTTTAACCATTTGAGATAAATTGTATTTTTACAATTTCGATTTTGATGGTCTTCGCGGAAAAATTAATTTTTGATATTCTATGTCGTATAATGGTCTTAAAGACTAAAAATATGTTTTAGTTATCAAACGGTTTCTGCTCGTAAGTTGTAAATGGCAGATTAATTATATTAAAGCGATTAATACTTAAAAATAAAATGTGTGTATATAATATAATACAATGGAAGCGGAAAAGAACAATCAATTAATAAAATCTAAAACACTTAAAAACAATTTAAATAAAGATACTATAAGTAAAAGTATGAGTGAAGTTTTGAACCAGTCTAAAAATGCCCGTTATGCTGGAATTCAAAAACTTCGTAAAGAGTTCAAAACTCTAAACCCTAAATGGACTGGTAAAGATACCAAAGCATTCATTAAATTCAATATGGAGCAGTTATCCAAAAGAGAAACTGATATTGTAGCATTTAGTGAAAATAAATTATATAATCGTAATACGGGTAGGCTCTTGAATAGGAGTTCAGTATTCACCAAAACGGATACCGTGAGAAACCGATATGATAGAGATAACATAGCAATCAACAATGACACTATTCTTGATATAGATATTTATCTTAAACCACTAATCAACTCTATTAATAGGGCTGAGATGGAGACTGATAATGTTGATATACCGATAGAATTTGAGAAACTTAATAACAATCTCAGTAAATTAGTTGCGGTGCTGAGACCGACCAACAAGAAATATTTACTCAAAAATCTATCTACTGGTTCAATTTGGACTTTATCTTCTTCGACTCTTTCTCAACTGGCTGAAAGAATTCAAGATGGTGGTTTGGTTCAAGAAGAAGTAATGATTGATAGTTCAACAACAATCATTCAATCTTTCTATGAAGGTGATGATTGGGTTTTACAAATTATCAATAAAGAAGAAACTAATGGTGTTATAGATGGTGGCTTCTTTCCCTATCTATGTAAAATGGAGTTTCTTGATTTGGATAGATACGGGGTTCATTTTGAAGTGGATCACGATAACTATGGCGATAACTGCTTGATACATTCGGTTGAGACCGCAGGATATGACACGACTGCTATCAGATGTTTATGTAAGAACCAAGAAATACCGATGAGGCAGTTGAAAACAATCGCAACTCTATTAGGTGTTTATATTACTGTTAGAAGATTAGATGATGAGAAAAAGAAAACTCATTACGGAGATTTAACTAAGCCAGAAATTAAATTGGGGTTAATTGAAAAGCATTTTTTCTTGATTGAAGAAATCCCCTACACGATGTTTAGTATCAAGAACTATGATAAACTACAAGATTCGAATATTGAAAAATGGGAGAGTGTTATTTCATATGATGATGATACTGGTAATGTTAAAAGAAAAAATGGCAGAAACACCGATAGTTATAATGCTATTAAATATCTCGTTGAAAATCAATCAAAGTGTTTAGAACCAATCAAACATACTGATGAACTATACTATACTAATAATTATAAATCAATCAATCTGTTTGGTTCTCTTGATTATAATGAGAACATTTATGATTATGCTGATGATGACCCTACTGGTAATCTAATGATAAATAAACCGATGGGAGAACCATTAATGAAAATTAAAGAAACTTATTTCTTTGATTTTGAAACTACCACGAGAAGAAATGATGGTAAAGATGTAGTCCATAAACCATATTGTTGCTACACCGATAAAAATAAACTGGGTTATTGGGGAGAGTTATGCGGTAAGAAGATGTTAGAAGATATGCTAAAAAAGCACGGGGTTCCAATCTCTAATAATAAACTACACGATAAAATGGCTAACTTTGAGACGGGGATTAGATTAGTGGCTCATAATTCAAGTTATGATTTTAGGTTCTTATTAAAGTATCTCGTGAGTATTGATACTATTGAAAAAGGCACGGGACTTATGAACGCCAATTCTTTATATTTTTCAAATGGTAAAGTTCTTGCTATTAATATCAGGGATAGTTTGAAGATGATAAATATGCCCCTAAGAAAATTTGGTAAATGCTTTGACTTAAATGTTAAAAAAGAAATTCTACCATACGACTTATACACCGAAGAAAATATAATAACTAACTGGTTGCCGATTGACTACTGCTTGTCATTTGTATCCGCTAACGAACAAGATGAATATATTAATAATTGCGAGAGATGGGGATGTGTATGCGATGGTAAAATTAATATTCTTAAATATTCTGGTGAGTATTGTTTTATGGATTGTATTACTCTGCGAGATGGATATAGTAAATTTGGTGAGTTGGTTGATGTAGCAATCCAACAAGACATAACTAAATATATGACGCTACCGAGTATGGCGAATGACTACTTAGTTCAGAAAGGTTGTTATGATGGCGTCTTGAAACTGTCAGGTGTTCCAAGGCATTTCATTCAAAACTGCTTGGTCGGTGGTAGGACTATGTGTAGAAAAAATCAAAAATGGTCTATTCATAATATGGCTCTTGCTGATTTTGATGCTGTGAGTTTATACCCGTCAGCGATGGCGAGAATGAAAGGGTTTTTAAAAGGCAGACCGAAAGTAATTGAGAATTTTGATTCGATTAAAAATACGGCAGATGGTTATTATATCTGTATAAGAATTACGAAGATTGGTAAGCATTATGACTTTCCGTGTGTGTCTCAATTAACGGATGATGGCATTCGTAATTTCACTAATGATATGGTCGGTCAGGTTGTATATATGGATAACATAGCACTGACTGATTTAGTTAGATTTCAAGATGCCGAATATGAATTCATTAACGGGTATTATTATGATGAAGGTTTTAATGATACTATTTGTAGCGTTATCCGTGAGATTTTTGAGGAGAGATTGAAATATAAAAAACAAGGTAATCCGCTACAATTAGTCTTTAAAGAATTGATGAACTCTTCATATGGTAAGACTTGCTTGAAGCCAATTGATAGTGATATTGAATATGTGTCCGTTGATGCGTGGGATAAATTTGTAGTAAAGAATTATAACTATATTAAAGAAGCCACTATGCTCGCAAATGGTTTGTATATGAAGGTTAAGAAAATTAAGACTATTGATACTCATTTCAATAATGTCCATATTGGTGTTTCTATTCTATCCACGAGCAAGACTATTATGTATGAAGTGATGACGCTTGCTGAGGATTTGAAGATAGATATGTATTATACCGACACTGATAGTATTCATATTGATAATTCTAAAATTAACTATCTCTCTCAAAAGTTTGGTGAAAAATATGGACGGGATTTGATAGGTAATAAGATGGGGCAGTTTCATACTGATTTTGATTTGGATGGTTCCGTCGGTGATATCGTTGCGAGCGATAGTATCTTCTTAGGTAAGAAATGCTATATTGATAAACTGGTTGGGGTTGATTCGAAGGGTAATGATTTGGTTGATTATCATATACGGATGAAAGGAGTTTCTACGAGTAGTATTAAATACTTGGGAGATACTGAATACGATGGGGACTATATGAAAATGTTTCAATCATTATACGAGGGCGATACATTAGAATTCAATCTGCTTGCTTGTGCTCCATCGTTTGAGATGTGTAAGAATATGAATGTCATTTCACGCAAGAAGTTCAGCCGTAAGATTTCATTTCGTTGAGCCCGATAGAATTATTATTCAGGTAATAATAATCAAATATAAAATATTCAATTCTCATTTAACAATTCTTTT
>TARA_R110000822_G_scaffold142245_2_pt1 | contig 17816 bp, 29 predicted proteins | sample TARA_R110000822 | Tara Oceans TARA_R110000822 (sample SAMEA4397666) | marine metagenome | biome: Polar Biome; feature: [SRF] surface water layer (ENVO:00010504); material: water (ENVO:00002006), including particulate matter (ENVO:01000060) such as... | depth 5 m | reverse complement strand
GGGGACATTCTGAGCGGCGCTCCGACGGCGCTTGGGGCGATCAATGAGATGACAGCCGAAGCCCTCCCCGAGCTTGAGGGCCAGATCGTATCGGTGGCGACCGCAGCGACTCGCGCGACGGCAGCGTTCCGCGCGTTCGCTGACGAGGGCGGGAACGCGATCATGGGCGCGGTGCAGAACATCGCGAGCGGCATCCAGCAGCTTACCGCCTCAATCGGGTCCGCCATCGCGGAGGAGATGGAGACCACGCGCAACGAGATCGAAGGGCTAGAGGACGACATCACGAACGCAGCCACGACGGGCGCCAAGCGTCGCTTTATGATCCAAAAGGCAGCGAAAGAGGCAGAGCTAGAGGAGCACAAGAAAGCGGCGATGGCGGCGTGGGTTGTCGGGCACATCGCCGCAATCGCGCAAGCGGCGATCAACATCCCGCTCACGATCTCGCAGACGATCGCGCAGATGGGCGCCACGCCGCTCGGTATCGGCCTTGCGATTGCGGGCGGCGTCACCGCTGGCATCGCGTTCGGCGCTGTCGTCGCGGAGCCCGCTCCGTCGTTTCACAGCGGCGGCATGATCACCGGGCGCAACATCGGAAGCGACCCCAACGCGGTGTCCATTAGCGCGCGCCCTGGCGAGTTCGTCAGTACCCCGGCAGCCGTCAGTCGCCTCGGACGCGACACGCTAGAGGACGCAGAGCGCGGCAGAGCGCCCTCACGGGGCGGCAGCGAGACCCGATTCTACTACGAGGGGCGTGACCTCGATCGACTCCACTCCGACCGTCTGCGGGCTGTAGGCTCGCCGCTGAGTGCTGCATCGTCTCGCCGCGCCCACAGCCGCTATTCCAGCGGAAAGGTTCGTAATGGCTAACGATCGCACACCGCCCGACTTGCAGGGCTTCCTGCTCCCCGCGCGCCAGTTCACGGCGTCGAATCTCGTCGCGAAGAACGACGGCACCACGCCCTCGACTTACACGCAGAGCGGGCGGCGTACCGGCGTACCGAAGGCGACCGCCGACACCTCGATGGTGATCCAGGGCAGCGGCACGCAGGACGAGGACGGGCATATCGAGATCGTCTGCCAGCGGGCGGGGATGCCTGGGGGGCGCGGCGGCTTCATCTGGCGCGACGAGGCGGCGGGCGATTCTGCCTCTCAATTCTACGGGCACGAGGGTCCGCAGTTAATGACAGGGCACAGCGCCCTAGACTGGACGACGACGGCGCGCGTCGTTGGGTTCACTCCGCACGCCATCCGGCTTGATAACGGCACGCTGTTCGCCTTCTACGGTAACCAGACAGCGGCGAATCAGTTGATGACCGCGACATATAGCCCAGCGACCTCGGCGTGGACCAGGGTTAACTTCGCACCGGGGACGCTTGATTGGAGCGTGGACGCTGGTACATGCGTGCAACTACCCAGGGCGAGCGGAGATGCCGTGGGTCGGCTTCTCGTATTCTATGACGCGCGGAGCGGGCGGCAGGTTGATATGGCCTACAGCGACGACAGCGGGGCGTCGTGGGCTATCGGCGCGCGTGGCGTGCTGGAGACGATGACAGGAGGCACGATCGTCGGCCTCCGCGCCGCGTACAGCGGAGGTCAGATCGCCTTGCTCGCGTCCTATCTGGACGGCACCAGCCAGCACACCCATGATCAGTACGCAAGCGTGGACCTCGGCGCGTCATTCGCCCAGGTTGAGTCGAACTTTCAAGCGGTGGCGTCCGAGGCGTCTGATACTCCAAACATCGTCGCGGGGCTCGGCGGCGGCTTTGTGGTGGCGACGCATAAGTTCACAAGTGCGGTTGGCGTGAAAGTTCGCAGGATCGGGTCGGCGTTCGCGAAGCTCTCCACCGTCGCCGCGTCCTCGTCTGCCTTCGGCGGCGCCGTCTCTGGCACCACGCCAGGGCTCTTGATGTATCGGGACGAAGATGAAACCCTCTACATCGTAAACAACCAGCAATCGACGGTGGATGTACTGACGGTGTGGTCGTCCACCGACGACGGCGTGACGTGGACCGGGTTTGCTGACTCCGTTGATATGCGCCTTTGGGGCAACATCGACGCTTATCTGCACACCTTCGGCGGCGGGGTGATTGGCGGACGACTGTTCCTGTTGGCGCGTCACGCAGACAACGGGGGCTCGGCGTATGACCCTCGGTCGGTTACGGCGTACCACTTCGGCGGTTATTCAAGGATGACCTTCCCGGCTCACTTGGACGCGGTTGACTTCCTCGTCGCGGACTTTGGGGCTTGGGGCTCTGACCCGAACTACGGCGTAACGGGGACGAACCTGACGGGCCAGCTTTGGTTTCCGATTGAACTGCCGGATCAGATCGGCTCTGTTTGGACGCTTACGAGCGCGAACAGTCCGACGGTGGCGATCGCGAGCACGGCAGAACTGAGCATCACGACGGGCGCCACAGCGACGAACTACTATACGCACTCGTTCGACACCGCCCTCACGACCGGCGCGCCTCTCCCGCTCAAGGACGCCACACAGATAGTCGCTGAGTTCGCCGTCGAGATCGACAGCGGCGACGGTGACCAGACAACGCGAGACATTTCGGCCCGCTTGAGGTTCAGCGACGGCAACGCCTCGGTTAACTCCACGTTTATTTACGACGTGACGGTCCGTTTCTCGTCGGCTGGATACAGGGTCTATGACGAACTCGCGAGCCCCACGCAGGTAGGTGGGACTCAGGCGCTCGACTTCACGTCCCGCAAGCATGTTCGGATCGCCGTTGACAACTTCGGGAACGTAAAGACGTGGCACTGCGCCGACGAGCACGCGCGTCGATGGGCGGCGGGGGTGTCCGCCACGTCGCTCACAAGCGGAGGCGCTGGCACGGCGCTGTCTCTGATCGAGTGGGGCCACGTCACGGCGGCGGCTAACGTCTCGCGGTGGGCGCTTGTTGGAATGTGCGCGTGGTCATCGCGCTTCGGTCCTCACGCGACAGGCTCGGCGGCGAAGTCCTACACGAACCCGACCGATCTGCTCCCGCGCGCGTTTCCCGTATCGCCCACGCTGGTCGGCGGCGGCGTGCAGATGAAATCGACCGACGGCCCCGCGCTCAAGGGTGACACCTGGGACATTCAAGCCCGATACGATCACCCCGTCTCGCAGTGGTTCGCGGACGATCCGAGCCCTCGCCGCCGTGGCAGATCCACGGGCGACAACGCGAACCAAGACCTCGTGATCAAGCAGGACGCCACGTCGAGCGCGTCGATGCTGAACGGGTCCACTGTGGGCGCGTTCGTGCGGGGCGCCAACTTTCCCGACTTCACACTCGACCGCTGGACCGGCAGCGCGTGGGCGACCGTCGCCAGCGCAACGGGTGAGATCACTACGTTGCAGTTCACGAGGAACGGCAGATACATCGTCGTGAATACGGGCACAGTGGCGACCGCCTCGCAGTTCATCCGATGGGGCGATCTCGTCGGCGGGACGTTCGCCTTCGACGACGGGACGCTACGGACGATCCTGCGAAACACGTCGGGCGCGTGGACAGACAAGACGACCAACCGCGTATCACTCGAACTTGACCCCGACGAGATGACCGGGAGCGAGCCAACGAGCGGCACCGCTGGCAAGGTCTGGTTTTCCGACTATGGCGTCATCGCGCACGACTACACGGCGACGAGCCAGATATTCCGAATCCGCATCCCGACATCGCAGACGGCGCGCGACTACTACACGGGCAAGTTCATCGTGGGTCCGGTGGCCGTGTTCGGCTGGTCGCATGATCGAACGTGGTCGCTCCGCGAGGAGCACGACGTAGAAGTGGTCACCCGCCCTGGCGGCCTCCGTCATGGCGTCAAGCGAGCACCGACGCGGCGCGTGCTCCAGATCGGGTGGGTAGACACGAGCATTGACGAGTCGCAGACCCTCGCCGGGTTGTCGGCTAGCTTCGTGCCTGACTATGTGGCGGCGAACGTGAACCCGTCAGCGACACGCCACGCGACGATCTCGGACGTGCTCGGCATCATGCGCGAGCAGAGCGGCCCAAGCGACCCGGTGATCATGCTGCGGGCGATCAAACCGGGGGCGTCGTCACAGCAATACCTCGGCTCGCATCTGTGGATCCACGGACGAATCGAAACGACGGACCCGCAGGTCGATAACCTGCTCGGGCGCGAGGCGACGGACCCCATGAGCAAGCTCAACCAGATCGCGATCACCGAGGAGGTCTGAGCGTGGCGCTGACGTTCCACCCCGACGACCTCGCCCTCGGCCCGCTCCGCTATCTGCTCGACTTCACATGGGGCGGGCAGACGTATCACCTATCGGACGGCGAGTATGAGATCGCCTTCGACGGCGCGACGTACACCTACACGCCCGGCCTGGAATACGACGCGAACCTCAAGGACCGCTCCGACCTGTTCCAACTGACGCCGAGCGCCAGCCGCGCCACCGTTGTCTTGCACTTCGCAGGGCTCGTTAACGTGCCTCAGCGCGTCGCAGCGGGCCACGACTTGCGAGCAGCGACCGCGCGGCTTTGGATGTGGCCCGAGGGCTCTACGACGCGCCTGCTCGTCCTCGACGGCGAGTGCCGGGAGCCCGCGTATGGGATGCCAGAAAACGAGCACGCGATAGAGATCGACATCGTTGAACTGGCGCACGAAGATCGCGGACGATTCCCCGACAACCCGCGCGCCAAGGTCATCACGACAACGACGCACGCGAACCCCGACAGCACGCCAGAGGGCGAGTGGTATCCGTTCGTTTTCGGCAAGCCTGGGAACGCCGGGTCGGGCTCGGGAGGCGCAGCGCCCTACGTCTACGCCACGCCAGGGCAACTGATCGACGTGTCCGCGAATGTGATCTTGGTCGCTGACGGCATCACGGGCGGCGGGTCCGTTCGAGTCAAGAACGTGACGACCATCACCGCCACGAATGCCACCGTCGCAAACACGACCGACGCGCTCGGGCGACGGTACTCGTATGTCGATACGACTTCCGAGGCGTGGGCGGGAGCGGGCGGGAACGTGCAGCCCGTCGGCGGCGACGATCTGTGGGTCGCCTGGGACGTATCAAGCGGCGGCGTGATTGACGTTGGAGGACGCGCGATCGAGGGCGCGGGTGACCTGATCGAATACATGCTGCGCCGCTCGTCGCTCCGATGGGACGCGGGGCGCGTTGCCGCAGTCAAGCCGCTCCTGAACTCGTACAAGCTCGCCGGATACATTCAGCCCGACCCCGACGAACGTATCTCCCCGTGGGACTGGCTGCGGCGCGAGATTCTGCCCCTACTGCCCGTCGGCGTCCGAAGCGGACCCGAGGGCGTCTACCTGATCGCCTTCGATCCTGACGGGGCCGCCGCGCTCGTATCGCTTGATACAACGCTGAACTGCGAGCGGACCAGTTCGATCGTCTATGACGACGCCGACCGATACAGTGAGGTCCGATTCTCATACGAGTTCCGAGGCGGAGAGGACAAGCCAAACGCCGTCGCCGTGCTTACCGGGAACACCGTGACCGCTGCGGGCGAGGGCGTAAGCCTCGACCCGTTCCTCGTCGCTGGACGACGCCTGTACGGCGACAACGTGCTGGAGAAGGAATCGCCGCACGTCTACGAGCCCGCTACCGCGATCCGCATCTGCGCGTGGCTCGCTCGTCGTCACGCGCTGCCGTCGAGGCTCGTGGAGTACGACGTAAACCCCACCCTCGCTTACTTGGAGCCTGGGGATTACGTCTCGCTCACCGACGCGGGCGTCTCGCTGTCTAAAGCGTCCGCGATGGTCGAGCAGCGCGACATTCGCCCCGACGGGCGCGTCCTCCTACAGTTGCGCCTCTGGCCGACACTGGGCGACCTTCGAAGCTAGCGGCGCTCCGCGTACCATCGCGCATAGCCCTGTGGCGCCCACAGCGTCGCGCTGCCGCTCTGGACGCGCTCCGACGTGTCCGCGCTCGCCTGCGTCGCTTCCTCGCGCTTAGGCGCTTCCTGCCTCCTCTTGCTGCGTGCTTCCTTCATCCCGTCCTTCCTTCCTGTCGAGGCGTCTCGATCTCCTCCAGGGAAACGCTCCACGTTCGCCCACCCGCCTCGATGTATAGCAACTCGGGCTCTCCGTCCGGGGCGGGGTCCTCAAGCCTCCAGCAGCAGGACCCCTTGGGCGCGCGATAGAGCAGCCGGGTCAGGGCGGCGAGAAGTTCGACGGCGATCGTGTTTCGGTATCTGTTCGGCATGATCTCTCCTTGAGGTTAGGCGAAGTCGCCGGTCCGCTTGACGGGCGAGCCCCGGTACACGGCGACGGCGTGGCCCGCGATGGGGCGGCGATGGTTGAGGAGTCTCCAGAGGAGCCGGGGCAGAATGCGACCCGACCGGGAGACGATGGGCGCGCGGGTGGACCGGATCACGACGCGACCCGCGCCGACACGCACCAACACGCCTCGTCCGACCAGTCCGCGCCCCAGGACCGGCGAGCGACGCCACTCCCTTTACATGTGATGCAGTCAGCGATCCCCCCCGGCTCGGCGCGCTCGGCGCGGCAGTCCGCCGCCCCGCAGGACTCGCCCGGGACAACGTGGCACCAGTCACAGTCAGGACCCGCGCACGCGCCGCCGATGGCGTCCACGCAGTCAGCGCAGAGCGGGACGACCTCGGACGCGCTCGCGTCGATCTCGTCAGCGGCGGCGGCGTAGCACGAGAAGAACGGGGCGTCCTCGGGCCAACGGGCGTCGAGTTCGGCAATCGTCCGCACGCCGTCCGCGTATGCCTCGGCGGCGAGGCGTTCAGCGACATCGCGCCGCGCTTCGCACCCGGCGAGGCCTTCGATGTGGGCGGCGAGTTCGGGCTCGCTCAGGATTCGGTCGATCATTGTCTCTGTCTCCCTGCGCTGTTCCTCAGCGACAAGCGAACAATAAGACAAAGCATCCCACCTGTCAATAGCTTTATCTGAGAAAGTTAAAGAACAGGAGCGCGGCGTGCTTTCTCATAAAGAGTTTGACGGTGCGCCTTTTACATATTAGTATGGCGCAAATCGCGTGGCTCGCCCGCGCCTCTAAAGGAGAGAACATGGAAGCTGAAGCAAACGAAGAAGAAGCTGGTCCGCGCGTGCGGGGCCTGGGTCGCGGTAAGGGCTTGCTCCCGAAGTCGCTCACTGGTCGCGCGGCTGCGCGGCTGTCGGTGTCTATCGACCCCGAGGTCTCAGACCGTCTTGAGGCGGAAGTCACCGGGCGCGGGGACCGCTCACGAATCGTTGAGCGCGCGCTAGACTCATACCTTCCTTAGCCTCGCGGGCGGGTTCGCTCTTGCCACGAGTGAGCCCGTCCGCGTAGGTTGTGGCATGGGACGGACGCTGTGATGCCGATCGAAGTAGTCCGCGCTCTCGCTGACCTACGCCGCGCTGTGGCAGATCGCCGCCCCGTCGCGCCCGTCAGGGGTCGGCAGCCTCCCGCGCCGTGCGCGCCTCGACCTCGGCCCAGAGTGGCAGCCGCGCCCGAGGAATAGGTCGATGTCGGACGCGGGAATCCTTGAGGCGATCAGCCGCCTTGAGAAAACGATCGAGCCGTCTGCGGCGCTAGAGGCGCGGGTCGCAGAGCTTGAGCGTTCGGCAGCACGGGCCGAGGGTCGCGCAGAGGGCGCCGGTCCGCCTGTCACCGCCGCCACCGTCGCCGCGCTCGTCGCTCGCCTTGATGCCGTCGAGGGCGGCGCCGCCACCGACGCGCGAGTCGTTGAGCTAATCCTGCGCCACTCGCCGCGACCCGTTAGCTGGCAGAAACTGATCACCGCCGTCGCTGCGCTCGTCGTGCCGATCGTGCTGGCGCTGCTCGGCCAGGACGCCCCCGCGTCGGCGTTGGATTCGGAGGATGGCGCCGAGCCTGTCCACGACGAGCATCCCGGCGAATGACCACCCGCAGAAAGACGGAGACCCGATGACGCTGATTCACGTTGACTACTACCCGCCGCACCTACAGCGCGCGCCGCTCCACGAGCATCGCCCGTTCAAGTTCCTTGAGCGCTTCAATCGGGACAAAGCCGAGTGCCTGGGCCTTGCTGGCGCAGAGGCAGAGATTGACGACGAGCACGCTCCAACGCACCCGCTCGACCCTCGCGCGCACTTCATCGTCCGCGTCCCGGTGCGCTCGGATGCGGAGCGAGCGCGTCGGAAGATCGACCAATACCTGCGCGACACCTACAAGACGCCCGCCCAGGCGGCGGACGAAGCGTTTAAGGGCTTCACTTCGTTCCTGCGCATATTGGCGGGCGCTCTGTCCACCACGCCCGCAGGAGCGGTGCTGGCCGCTGCCGTTGGCGTCTCGGATGCTGTTGACGATATCCCGGCTGCGATTGCCGACGGGCTCGACGCTGGCGACCTCGACACCGCGCTCGCCGTGGTTGCTGCGGTTGAGAAGATCATCGACGCAGAGGAGGACCGGCGCGGCGTTGACAACGGCGGACCCGCGTTCGCGTCGCTCACCCCGTCGCTGGCTGCGCGTATCCGAGGGCTGAAGTGATGCCGTTCAAGTCCCGCAGATTCTGGATGCTGATCGTCGGCGGCGTGCTCGGCGTCGTGTCGATCGTCGTCGTCGCCCTGCACCCCGAATCCGAGGGCGCGATCGAGCGCGTCCTTCCGCTGGTCGTCGGTCTGCTCGCCGTGGGCGTTCACTCTGAGGGCTCGCGCCCGATGGGCGACCGATGACGCCCGCCGCTGGACGAACGTGGCGGCAAGACCTCTTGCTCTTGCTCGTCATGGCGCTGTCCTTCGTCGTCGGCGTGGTGCTCTGATGCCGCATTTCGGGAAGTCATCCAGAGCGCGCCTCGACACCGTTCACCCGGATCTTGTCGAGGTCTGCGAGGCGGCGATCGAGGTCTACGATTTCTCAGTGCTCTGCGGTCACCGAGCCCAGGCCGAGCAGGATGCAGCGGTCCGCGACGGTCGCTCCAAGGCGCCGTGGCCGACGAGTCGGCATAACTCGACGCCGAGCAGCGCCGTCGATCTCGCACCCTATCCGATCGACTGGACGGACCTGGGCCGCTTCCGCTTCTTAGCCGGGTTGATCATCGGCATCGGTCACGCGCGCGGCATCAAGATTCGTTCCGGTGGCGATTGGGACGGGGACGGCGATTGGACCGACCAGCGGTTCAACGATCTCCCGCACTTCGAGCTTGTCGAGTCCTAGCAGCGGCTCTCCCGGCGCGTTATGCGCCTCTACTGGCTAAAGCCCGACCCCTTGCGGGGTACGGGCCGAGGCTCGGGGCTTCGCGCTGCGGTTAGGGGAGGCGGCGCATGGGGCCGACGTTGACGAGCGCGCCGTTGACGACCCGCGCGAGGCGGTAGGACTTCGTCAGGTTGCCCCGCTTGCCGATGACCGTGAGCCACGCGATGCCGTCCGTGATGTCGAGGTCGTAGGTGATGCCGTCGATGTCGATTCGGTTGATCATTGTCTCTGTCTCCGGTGCTGCTGTTCGTCAGCAACAAGAGAAGATTAAGACAAAGCATCACAGGTGTCAATAGCTTTATCTGAGATAGTTAAAAGGAACGCGGAACGCTGCTACCGGCGTGGAGTGTGATGTGGACCGCTGGCCCTTCGCCTCGGGCGGCGTATCTCTTGGAGACGATGACCTCGCATATCTGCGCATCGTCGTGGATAGCGCCCGCCTTCACCAGCGCATCACCCGCCGCCTTCGCCACGTTGTCAGCGTCGGGCGTCGTCAGGTGCGGCACGCGAGTTGTCTGCGGTCCTCGCGGGCATGAGTCGATGCCGCGCGCGTGCGGTTTCTTGTGGCTGCATACGAGCCGCGCAGGGCGTCGGAATACAGCGACGATCGCCAGGGCAAGCGGGGCGCCCTTCTCTGGTTGGGCGTAGTCCGACGGAACGGCTCTGCGGATAGCCCATGCGGCGTCGGCCTCCCAAGACGCGGTGCGCTCTGGCGTGTAGGTGCGTCCCGTAGCGCGAACGAATCGCGGACGCCCTTTGCCGACGGGATCGCCAATGACGGTGACGCGGAGGATCACGACAGCGCCCCAAAGAGACTTGATTGACCGGGGAGAGCATCCCGGGCGGGCCAGGAGTGGCGGGCCACGAGCGGGCGGTTACTCGTCAGGACCTCGCGTTGCTGCTTGCTGAACGTCCGCCGCTGTCCAATGCGAGCGTCCGCGATGTCTACGAAGTGCCAGCCGTCCGCGATTAGCTCGGGGATGGCCTCGGCCTCGCTGATCACGACGTGCGCGCCTGCCTCGGCCCATCGTCGGGCGACTGCGACGACGGCGGCACGGTCGAAGCCGTGGGCGTAGCCGGTCGTGTTCAGGTAGGGCGGGTCGATGTAGCAGAGCACCCGCGAGCAGTCCGGCGGCGTCGGTACGTCCTCGGCGCGTCCGCATAGCACCGAGGCGGGAAGCGGGGCGAGGTTGTCGAGGCGGTCCCCGAGCATCCCCGCCCGGCGAGGCCGTCGATTCTCACCGGTCCCGATGCCGTAGAGGTTGAATCCGCCCGAGCGGTCGATCCACATCAACTCACCGAGCCACGCCCCCACCCGCTCCGGGCTCGCCTCGGGTCGCTCCTTCCGCAGCCGCTCCCACAGGCGCCGAGCGTCCTGCTTGCCGGTGGACGGGCCGGACGCCCAGCGGCGGATGGTGCCGTCGCGCTTGCGCTCGATGTGCTCCTCGGGATGCTCGGGCGGGGTGTCGGCGCCGTTCGTCCACGTCGCGCACTCAAGGCACCACGCGCCGCCCTCGGCGTGTCCAGCGGGGCACGGTATCCATGAGCGAATCACCTCGGCCACGGCGGCAGCGCCGCCCGGGGAGGCCAGGAGCGCCAGCGTGCGCGCTAGTTCCTGATCGGGTTCGTTTAGAAGGAAGCCGCCGCGCGGGATGTCTCCCACTCGGAGCCCGAGCGACGACGCCAGCGCGTAAAAATATCCGGCCTTGCTCCCCATTCTGGAGACTGGGAACTTCATCCCGGCGAGGCCCCAACTCAGCGCGGCGGTCCCCGCGCAGAGTTCGATCAGTAGGTCGTACTTCATTCGCCGTGGTCGCTCACCGCTGGCGACCGTCGAGCGCACCCGCGAAGAACACCGCCCCAGTCACCAGCGCGAACCCGCCTATGAGGATGCCGCTGATCTCCTGAATGGCAGTCGGCGCGGCTCCCACCACGGCGAGGAACCCTGCGGCTCCGATGGCCCACACAGCTAGGGCAAGAAGGATGAGGATGCCTTGGGATGTACTCATGGGGTCTCCGTCATACCGAGCGCATCGAGCGCCGCACTACGCGCCGCCTCGTGTTCGTCGGTGGTTTCGTCATCTTGTCGAGATCGAATGAAGTCGCCATAGTCGAGCAGATCGTCGTCCAACGACTCGCCGTCCTCATAGCGCTGGAAGGCTTCCAGCTTCTCGCCGCACGGTCCGCAGACGCTAGAGCAGTCGGGGTCGTCGGACGGCAGCGCGTCCTCGTCGCAGCCGTCGAGCCCGCACGCTGGCGGGTCGTCGTCGGGGCTCATGCTGTCCCACCGATGCTGGCCCGCTGCGAACGCGCGGGCGTTTCGTCGGGCGAGGCTCATGCGTCGCCCTCCCCGTTGAGCCACTGTCCGACCGTGCGGTCTGTCTCACCGAGCGCGACCCACTCGGACCAGCCCTGCTCCGGTTCGCCGCTCGCCTCGACGCAATCGACCTCGCCCTCGTGATCGTGCCGAGCCTCGCGGCGTGCGAGGTACGGCTCACGGGCGACGACGTAGGACACTACGGTCTTGGTCACCTTGTACAGCTTGAGTGGGCCCGGTGGGGCGAGGGTGGGATCGTCCATGTTCGTCTCCTTGCTGGTTCGTCTGCCTGTCCTCAGCAGAAGTGAACTATAAGACAAAGCATCGCACCCGTCAATGCTTCGTGCGAGAAAGTTACTCCGCGACGGACTCGCCAGACTTCGGCACCCCGATCATGGGGCCGCTCCATCGGACGGGCTCGGGCTTCAGCTTGCGCGACCTCCTGGGCTTGGGCTCCATCGGCTTCGCCCACACGGGGAGGTCTGCGCGCTCTCGAAGGACAACCCAATGCGCCCCGCACGCGAGGGCGTTCCCAAGGCGAAGGCTCGTGTCGGGCGCTGCTAGGGCTATCCGTTCGACAGTCTCGCGGCAGCACTCGTCGAGGTCTGAGCCAAGTGCCGTTTCGTCCCACTGCAAAATCATCGCGTCTCCTTCGCGCTCTGCTGTTCGACGAGCCACGCCACAGCCCCCTCGGGCGTCTCGTGGCTGCACATCACTAGGTCCGTCGTGATAGCGGCGGCATATTCGCCATCGTCAAGGATGCTGCCCGCGTTCGGATGCTCCCACAGGAGGCAAACAGGCACGCCATCGGGTCCGTAGTTCACGGCGGTTGCTTTCCAAGCGAGCTTCACGAGGGGTCCGCCTTCTCGCGCTGATACGCGGTCGGATTCAGCGTCTCGGGCGCGGGCTTGCGCAGTCTCTCAAGCGCCCGAACGTCTGCGACGAGCGCTAGCGCGTCTCGGCCCTTTGCGAGCGTTAGAACGTCGGAGAGGGCGCGCAGATAGCCCTCCCGGTCGGCTCGGTTAAGCGCGCGGCGGATAGCCGGGTGCGCGCCTCGACGGTCGTCGCTCATGCTGTTTCCTCGGTTGCCCTGGCGGGCGCTGGTCGCTTGGTCAGACTCACGGGCGGGGGCGGCGATCGAGACGGCGCGAGACACGCGCGGAGAGCGCGAGGATTCGGCGCCTTTTAAGCTGAGACTCGCGCCGCAGCATCCCACTCGCCCATGCGTCCGCGTCGCCGCCGTTCGCTGGCGAGCGGGCCACAAGTCTGCGCTCCGGGTTGAGGTAGCCCGTCCGCTCGCCTCCGTCCACATAGGTAAATCCGGTGATTCGCTCGTACAGGTCACCCTTGTCGATGCGCTTGCCCCCGGTGTAGGCATAGTCCCGGGCGGCTATGTGCAGCGCATCGGTCTGCGCGGTCTCGCCGTCCTCATCCTCGTCCTCGTCGTCCTCCTCCTCCTCCTCCCATGGCGCGGGACCGTTGCGGCAGGAGCCGCAGTCGGACGCACCGCAGGGTCCGCTCCAACTGGAGGCTCCCCCGCAGCTGTATCGGTAGCTTGTTCTGGCGCGTTCGGCACGGGCCTCGGCTCGCGCGTCGTCTCGATCGTCGTCGCGGTATCCCATTGTCTCTGTCTCCCTTGCTTCTAAGTGAACTATAAGACAAAGCATTCTGTCCGTCAATGCTTCATCGTAGATTGTTTAGGGCTCGCAGTCGGTCAGGCGATCGGCTTCTTCCTCAAGCGTCTCGCCGGAGCGTAGGTGGTTGCGGTCGCGCTGTAGACACGGCGGCGAGCAGAATACTTCGGCCCAGGCTTCGTCGCAGATAGCGCGGTCCCCGTTGAGCAGCGGCGTGGCGCACCACGCGCAGTCTGTCTCCTCGGCGCGGCCATTAACGGTGAACCAGTAGATATCCAGAAGGCGGGTCATTCCTTCGCTCCTACGTGGCTGGCTGCGGTGAGGCGGAAGTTCGCGCCGCACGCTTCGACGCTCGCGCCCGTGTAGCGGTATCCGGTCGTCTTGTGCTCAAACCGAAAGGTCGGCATCACGCCAATGCACTGAGCATCCACGCCGCTAGCGGTCACGGTGATTGTGAACGTCGTGCTACCTGCCGCCACGTCGGCGGCGAGTGCGCGAAAGAGGTCTGCGGCGATCTGCTGCGTGGTGTCGCTCATTAGATCGTCAAGTCCTTGGTGGGTGATGGTCATCGTCGTGCCTCCTGCTTCGCGACCTTGAGGGCGCGGCGGGTGTGGTGTCGGTCAGCGCGGCGGTCGGAGAGGTTCGCCTCCGAGCGGTGCTTGTGGGCGTTGCGGGGCTTGATCATCGGGTCATTTCCCATCGTGCTCGCTGCGCGAGAAGGTTGCGGCCGACTGAGGTGGCCTCGACGCGCCCGGTCTCATAGTTAAAGGCGGCGAAGTAGCGCTGAATTAGGCTGTTCACCGTCCGAGTGTTTAGCGCTACTCGCGCGGCGTCGGTCCCGCTGGCTAGCGTGCGAAGCGCGGCGAGTTGATTCTTGGTAGCAATCATCTTGTCTGTCTCCCTGCGCCGTTCGTCAGCGCTGAGTGAACTGTAAGACAAAGCATTTAGCCCGTCAATAGCTTTATCACAGAAAGTTTATTTTGCTTTGTGGTTGCTAGTTGGCGCGGAGTCTGTTTATGCTTCGGTCGCTTGCTGCTCCTTCTGAGCGGCGAGCCTCCCGCCCTTAGTGGCAAGCGTCCTGTTCGACGTGCCCCGACTCTCTCTTGCCAGGGAGTCGGGGCGGACAGACGGACTAGGAGCGGGAGCCGAACAGGCGCAGCGGGATACCCTCGCAGCGTGAACAGACCAGCGGCATAGCCGCGTGGAGACTTGCGCCCGATGGCTAAGAACTACAATAAGGTGTCCCGCTCTCTGTGGGGCGACGCGAAGGTGACGAGCTTCGGCCCGCCGCCGATGCACCCGACCACGCTCCTGCTCTACCTGCTGACGACCGAGATGCAGGGACACCAGCCAGGGTTGCTTCGGCTCGGCGTCGGGACGATCGCTGACGCTGGCGGTTGGGACGCGCTCGAAGTCGAGGCGGCGATGCGGGTACTCGAAGCGAGCGGAATCGTCCGTCGCTCGAAGCGTCCGCCGCTGCTCTGGCTCCCAAACACGACGCGCCACAATGCGCCCGAATCGCCGCGCGCTGCTAAGGGTTGGGGTCGGTATGCGGGCTCAATGCCTGAGTGCCCGCTGCTCCACGATGCCGTGACAGCGACGAAGTTTAGCCTAACGGGTAGCTTCGCTCGAAGCTATGCGGAAGGTTGGAGCGAAGCTACCGGTTATCAAGAGCATGAGCATAAGCAAGAGCAAGAGAGCAAGAAGCCAGCGCCGAGCAAGAAGCCGAAACCAGACAGCAAGGAGTCGAAGCGCGTTGCCGAGGTCTATGCCGCCTATCGGGAGTATGCGCCTGGGTCTAGGCTGACGCTGGCAGACCCTCAGCGCTCCGCTATCGCCTCCGCTCTAAAGAGCTTCAGGGGCGCGGAGGGCGGGGCAGAAGGGCGCGAGCCCGTGGCGATCTGTAAAGGGATCATGGAATGGGTGTTCAAGGCCCCAGGACACCCCGAATACCTGCGCGGCGACAACGACAAGGGCACGAAGTATACGAGCGTGGTCAGCATCTTCCGCGCCACCAAGTGCGAGGCGCGGCGAGTCGCATCAAGGGAATGGCTCGACAGCGGCGCGACGCCTTACAAGGAACAGCAACGCGGGCCGGGCGTACCGACAACCGCGCCGAGGTATCTGAAGCGCACACCGGGCTACTGGGAGGAATAGACAATGGAAAACACACCACACCACGACCACGCAGCGGAGGCGGCGGTGCTCGGCGCGATCATGCTCCACGTCGAGTCGTTCGACCGAGTGCTCGACGTGGGGCTCACCGTCGATGCGTTCCACCTCGCCAAGCACCGGGCCACCTTCGCAGCCATGGAAGCTGTCGCCCCTGAGATCGACATCGTGCGCGTGGGCGGCGCCCTGTCGGCTGAGGATATCGAGCGCGTCGGCGGCTGGTCCTGGCTCTCGTCGCTCGGCTCCCGCTGTCCGAGCATCAAGAGCGCGCCCGAGTACGCCGCCACGGTCCTACGCCACGCCTCTGCGCGACGACTTCGCGGGGTGCTCGTGGAAGCGACGGAGCGCATAGACGACGGCGGGGCGCTGGACGCCATCACCGCCGAAACCGCCGAGGGCATGGACGCCGCTGTCGGTGTCTCACGGCGGGAGAAGTGGAACACGCCCGAGGAAGATGCCAGCGATCTGATCGACCGCCTGAACAACCCAGGGCAGCGGACGATCCTTACCGGCTTCCCCGCCCTTGACGAGCAGACGGGTGGGTTCGCTCGTGGCGATCTCGTCATCATCGCGGGCCGACCGTCGATGGGTAAGAGCGCGTTCGCCTACAACGTATGCGACGCGGTAGCCCGCCGAGGACAGCGCGTCGCCGCCTTCTCGCTGGAGGTCACGCGCGACAAGGTGTGGGTCCGCCGCGTCTCGTCTCGTGCCGAGGTCAACAGCATGTGGATTCGGGATCACATGAACGACCGCCGAGCCCTCGGCCCCGAGGAGCGCGAGCGGGTTCACGTCGCCGCGTCTGAGCTTGCAAGCGAGTCGATGTACATCGACGACCGGCGCGGCGTCTCCGTGGCCTACATGGCAGCGGCGTGCCGACGACTTCGCCGTCGGTACGGGGCGCTCGACCTGATCGTCGTGGATTACTTGCAACTTGCAACTGGTTCGGGTGACTCTCGCGAGCAGGAGATATCCAGCATCTCGCGCGCCCTCAAAACCCTGGCGGGCGAAGAGGACTGCCCTGTGATCGCGCTGTCTCAGTTGAACCGCAAGCTGGAGAGCCGCACGGACAAGCGCCCGATGATGTCGGACCTCCGCGAGTCGGGCGCTATCGAGCAGGACGCGGACGTGATCGCCTTCGTCTACCGCCACGCGGTCTATGTGCCCGAATGCGACGACCCGGAAGTGGCTGAGATCATCGTTAGAAAGCAGCGCGACGGGACGACGGGTCCGATTCATCTTCGATGGAATGCGAAGTTCGTGCGGTTCGAGTCGGCGGCGCCGGGGTGGATGACCCAATGAGCAGCACCAAGCGACTGCGTGAGGGGTCCTCAGCGCCCGCCAGGGACGCCCACCCTGATGACTTCTATCGGACGCCCGCGTGGGCGGTCAAAGCGCTCATTGAGCGCCTGGGCGCGGTTCCCGGTCCGATTCTGGAGCCGGGGTGTGGCGACGGGGCGATCTTGTCCGTCCTTGAGGGCTTCGGCCTTGGGCCGCTCGTGGGCGTTGAGACGAACGAGGCGCGAGCCATCGCGGCGGATATGCTGACGCAGCCTGACACGGCAATCCATCACGGCGACTTTCTAGGGGATAGCCTTGAGCCCGTCCGCGCACGCCTGCCGTGCTCGTCGGTCTCCAATCCGCCGTTCAAGCACGCCGTCGCCTTCATTCAGCGGACGCTTGAGATCATCCAACCGGGCGGGCGCGCGTTCTTCCTGCTGCGGCTCGCGTTCCTAGCTGGACAGGCGCGAGCACGATCGGGGATATGGGACGATCTCGCCGCTGTCTATGTCCTACCCCGCCGACCGTCCTTTACGGGGCGCGGGACGGATTCGGCTGACTACTGCTGGCTGGAGTTTTCGACATCGCACCGGGGACCCGCTCGCCTTGAGCATCTATGATGCTGCTCGCCCCCGACTGGCTCAACAACGCGGGGCGCTGTCGCCGCTGCCACTTCTCCCTCAACGGCGCGGCGACCGTCGGCGTCTGCGGGTGGGGTCAAGTCTGCTCCGCGTGCGTTGACGATATGCGGACGAACGCACGCCGAGCCAGCCAGTCCGCCGACGATCTCGTGGGCGACCTGCTGGCGCTTGAGGCCGAGCAGATCGCCCACGCCCAGGCTTGCAACGCTAAAAACGCGGGACAGGATGCTAAATCAGACAAACCAGTTGCTTTATCAGACGAAGTGATTTAAGCTCAACGAGCAACCAAGGGAGACAGAGACAATGACCGAGCATCCGACATTCGGGGCTGCACTAGCAGCGGCCCAGGGTGAAATGAAGAACGTCCACGCGTCCGCGCTTAACCCGCACTTTCGATCGAGCTACGTCAAACTCGACGCGCTCCGCGACGCGGTGCTTCCGGTGATGTCGCGACACGGCATCGCGGTCGTCCAGACCCTCGGCGGTAGCAACGGCTCCGCGACGGTGGCGACGGTCCTCTACTGGAAGGACTCAGCTATCGAGTGCGGGTCCGCGTCGGTGACGCTTCGGGGCAAGAATCCCGCCCAGGAAATGGGCAGCGCGACGACGTATCTGCGGCG
>TARA_R110000822_G_scaffold154585_3_pt1 | contig 17817 bp, 5 predicted proteins | sample TARA_R110000822 | Tara Oceans TARA_R110000822 (sample SAMEA4397666) | marine metagenome | biome: Polar Biome; feature: [SRF] surface water layer (ENVO:00010504); material: water (ENVO:00002006), including particulate matter (ENVO:01000060) such as... | depth 5 m | reverse complement strand
ATAAGAGGAAGGTATGCTGATGTTCCTGGGCTCGAGACTAACAAAATGAGAGTAAGCTTTTTTACTTCATCAACCGCAACACTGGGTACCGGAGAACTAACAGTTGTATCATCCTCTAATGCTGATGTAACCTATGTTGATGCTAGCAAGACAGCTACTGGTATTTATAGCTGCTCCGTCGGCCTCGCCAGTGGAGCTTATGGTGAAATATACGACGTGTGGTTCAGTGGCTCAATCGTTTATCATCGTGGAGTAATCACTCCTCAATCATTCAGCGGAGACGACTATTATGAGAACACCAAATACATCTTCAAAATAAAGAACGGAAAGTTGAATTATAATATAGCAGACTCCCAACGCTTGCGCCTTTACACAAGAGCCAAGAACATAACACCGAACATCTATACAGTCTCTCAGAACACAACAGATGTTACAATCATACCTGAAATATACTATAGAGTTATAAGGACTTATGATGATCTTGAAGTAATACCCTTCGGAACAGGCTCTAATAAGCATACGAAATTATCCTATGATGCATCGGGTAGTTACTTTGATTTTGACTTCGGAAATCTACAGCAAAACTTTGAATATAAATTTGAGTTTACTTATTATGAAGATTACGCTAGCGATCATATTGTTCACCCATATAGTTTTAAATTCAGGACCACAGAATGAGTATCATAACACTATTCAACGCTAACAATCCTGTCTCTGCTCTGAACGCTCAATCCGCTTCATATTATTCGGAGTCAGAAAAGAATATATCCGAGAAGTTCAAGAACATACAACAGTTTGAGCCACCATTGGATTTTGTTAGTGCGTCGAACTGGTGTTATTATGGTTCTCTGGAATTATATTATGAGTATGGCTTTAAAAAGGTCTACCAAACTTATCCGTATGACGGTTCGGCATATGAGAAGAATGTATATAGAAACAACTCCTCTCAGATTGATAACTATATCCTGGACAACCTATATCCCAAGTCAACTGGGTATGCTAACTTCCTGTCTGGAACTTTTTCACAATCCGGATCAGCACTAAACGCAGGAAGCGGACGAACTTACATAATAGGAACAGCCCCGGAATATATAACCACACTCGGCGGACCCCATACAGCATCCGCAGGAATGGCCGGGAAACCCCTACACCAAACATTTGATGACTCAAATAAATACGATGTTGCCTTGAGAAGAGAATCTAATCTTGAATTCGATTTCTCTTACGGTAACACAATTGAATTTTGGATGAACAAACCAGCGTTTTTGGACACTGCGGCCAAAGAAGTAGTCTTTGATCTCAACAACGCTGGAACAATAGCAGGTAGCAACGCTGGTAGATTAACTATTGAGCTAGACCCGGCTACCACTCCGTCTCCTTTTATTATTACTATTGAATCGGGTAGCTCTACCACTACGTTCACTTTAGGATCAAACATTACAAGTTCCACAACTTCTGGGGTTCGTGAATTGTCTAATGGAGATAAATTTCACCATTATGCTTTCGCCTTCTTATCCAGCTCTTCAGGAACTCGTGTAAACTTTTTTTATGATGGTAACTTGACCGAGACGAAGACCTCATCAACAGGATTCGCAAGAGTAACAGGTTCTCTGAAGTCGACTATAGGGTGCCTTAGCGGCCGAACAACAGTAACCAGCACGGCCACGATTGGTCATGGTCAGTTCTCCGGCTCTCTCGACGACTTCCGATATTGGAAATACGACAGACCAGCAGACCTTGTGAAACTCAACTATTTCAAGGGAATTGACGGAGGCACAAACACAGATGATGAGAGTTATCAACTCGGAGTATATTACAAGTTTAACGAAGGTATCACACAAATAGCTTCCACGGACTCAACAGTCCTCGACTATTCCGGTCGCATATCTAATGGAGTGTGGACTGGGTATAACGCAGGGTCCAGAAACACTGGTTCAGCTATTACTTCTAATGGTATTGAAACAGAATTAGCGGACCCAATTATACGCTCAAGTCATCCAACAGTTATAGCCGATATGGAAACATACCGTATAACAGGTTCTTATTATGATCAAGAGAATAACTCTTATTTCTACAATCTATTCCCAGAGTGGGTTCGTGAAGAAGACCTCGAGGAGAGCGGGTTATTAAAAGAACTTGCTCATATCGGAGCATCTTACTTTGACACCATACACCACCAGATCAAGTTCTTCAAGGATATTAAGAATAAAGAGTATCTATCTTCCTCTGCAAAGCCAATCACATTCGCCGACTCTCTCGTCGAAAACATGGGACTAACTGTCTCCAATCTATTCATTAACTCGAACATCTACGAGAAGGTTCTCAATCAAGACGAGAACGAACTCTACGATATGACCCTGTTCGATGTAAAGAATCAGATTTATCACAACATATATAATAATATACACTCAATCTTGAAGTCTAAAGGAACCGTGGATGGTTTCCGAAACTTCCTCCGATCATTTGGAGTCAACGAAGAGATAGTCAAATTGAGAATGTATACCGACAAGGACACTTTCTTCCTTAACGACAACTACAAATTACAGACTGAACCAATCAAGTTCGCAAACTTTTACAATGCTGATCATTTAGGCGCATCAATCATCCAGGCTACCTCGAGCATTTCGGACCTCAACTATGTCGAGTTTTCCGAGGGCACTAATGAAAAGTTTTCTTCCTTCACAATGGAAGCTAATGTTCTTTTTCCCAAGAAGTTCCAAGCAGGCGAGAACGGATACGTAGGGATGACCAATATATCGTCCTCTATCTTCGGCTTTCACAGACCAGACATTTCAACTGTCGGAGACTACACATGGCAGGATTCCGGACGTGATCTATCTAACCTTCAGATATATGCTGTCAAGGATACCGCTAATGGAAAAGACGTTAAATTTCAACTTCGAGATAATGCCTCAAGCCCCACTATTAACCTCACAACTAGCTTTCTGCAGGAAGTATATGATAATACGACTTGGAACATTAGCGTTCGCTTAAAGCCGTCAGGAAGTGCCTTTACGGGCTTCTCTGGCTATGGTACAACAACCCCCAATTATATATTGGAGTTCTATGGTGCGAACTATCACAACGGTGAACAGAGACAAACATTCTATGAATCGAAGGTGTTATCAACAATAGCAGAGAAGAAGCTTATAACTGCAGACAAGCGTTTTTATGTTGGTGCTCACTGCACAAACTTTACTGGCGCCGTCTTACAACAAGCGGATACTCGAGTATCTACGTTCAGACTATGGCATTCTCACTTATCCAATGAAGAACTCAATGCTCATGCGAAAGACTTCACAAGTCATGGCGTTATCAGCGGTAGCAAGAACCCTGCTCTATTTGAAGACAGCATAACCACCTACTTTCCAAAGATGGACTCTTTGGCCTTGAACTGGAACTTTGATTCCGTAACAGGTTCCGATTCCTCCGGAGAGTTTTTGGTATACGACATATCATCCGGTTCTGCTGCTGGTCTAACTCAATATGGCTGGCACAGTGGATCAATTGGTGTTCGACATGGTGGACAGGGAATCAATTTCTTGACTTCATCGTCAAAAGTCGTCGATAAGAACTACATCATAACAGCAAAATCGATAGAACCAGGCAACGCCTTATTGGATGACCTCATTAATATCCGAGAAGAGTTTGAGGCTCTTAAGACAGATTACAATGATGTAACAGATAACTTCTTTTCAATTGAGAAGAGCCCTTATGCCGTTCTATCTTCAGAGATGCTTAAATTCTTCAGTCTTAGTAAGGACATCAACTACTTAGTCGGTAATCCCGTCAACAGGTATAGATCAGAATACAAAGAACTAGCAGATCTTAAGCAGATCTATTTCCGGAACATTGAGAACGATGTTGATGTTGAAAGGTTCTTTGACTATTACAAATGGATTGATCAATCGTTCAATCAAATTATAAATCAACTTATTCCTTTCTCAACCCGACATTCAGAGAACGTATCGAACGTGATTGAAAGTCATATTCTCGAGAGACCCAAATATCAAGCAAAACTTCCTGTTCTTCGGAAGTTCACAGCAACAGAAGGGGCCGCTCAAGGCTTCAACACTCTAATGTACAATTGGAATACAGGTCATGCACCTGTTTCCTCTAATCCAAATCTTAATTGCAACTGGCAGCTAACGAGAAAAGAAAGAACAGGAACTAATTCCACAGAAAGAGAAGTCCTCCGAAAAGCCATAAACAATGTCCATCCGATTGAAAAGCTCAATCTATATGATATTGTAGCACCAGCATCATATGAAGGATCCACCTTTGTCCGTACATCTTTGAACAAACCATATAAAGTTTCAATTACTAGCGACAATACCATACATTCTGGAGTTAATTACTCTAATAAGAAGGATAAAATCCTTTTCCACAACGCTCTGGAGCCCCATGGGGTTGTCGGTGCTGGACCATTCGGAGTCCCACAAAACATTATAACAGTCGGCGTCGGCGCAGGAACAGGTATAGTCTCACAACGGGACTGCGATGACAGTATCTTGACCAAGGTCAATTTTAGCTCCGAGGCAGAATTAGGTAAATATTTTGGTAACGAATACCTTCATGAATTGAAAGGTCATCATATTTTACCACATAACCTGAAGAATGAAATAGTCCAGACCGGCTATAACGAACAAGTCAGTGGAGAGTTTAGATATGATGTAGTGTTCACCAATCTACACACAGATACAGTTGATGATACTAACGTTATCCCAATGCAAGGCCCATTCACACAGACCCATGTTGGCGGCCACCAAAGCCGTCACGTACCGATTAATAAATACGATGTTAACAAGACCGCTAGTATAACTACATACCCAACAGCTACTCAAGCAACAGGTCAAATAACCTTCACGATAGGTAACCTCTCAGTCGGAGACACTGTAACAATTACTGATGGCGACCTAAATGAAGTGATAGCTCAACTTTCGACTTATTTTGACGTGTTCACTGAAAGATGGACAACAGCAACAGAATTAGCACAGATAATTAGTGATAAATTGGATATTACAGCAACAGCAACCACCGCTGGACAAATTGACTTGGTCTCGAATATCTATGGGACCGATGGTAACCAAGCAATTTCCACGAGCACTGTTAACATTACAATAACAGGTTTATCCGGTGCAATCGCCGGAACCCCTGTACCCGTCACTTCCAACATAGACAGTCCGAATAACCGCCCGGAAGCCTGGGGTCTTGTTACAAAAGAACATTCATCTCTGAACTCGGACAACGATGGTGCTTTTGGGTTTGTCGGCGCTGATTATGGTGGTGGCGGATTATATCCGAACACCGCGAAACTCCGAGCAACTCGATTTAGAGATGAGCATGCTAAGCGACCTCTTAATATTCGAAATATACAATACGACGAGAATTCCTCGTTCGCTGGTAACTATCGCAAAGGAATTGAAATTCTACAAATATCCCGAGCAGCTAATAGAAGATGGTACCGAGAGGCTTATGATTTAGGACTAGTGGTACCAGCGATTATAAATACAACCCTACCTAATACAACTCATTACTTTACTTTAGTAGGTTCAAAAACCGCCGTCGGAAAAGGGAATGTTTTTGGAAAACCATCGCAAAGAAATTTGTTGTTTTTAAATCACCCAACCCCTCGAACCGATTTAACTTCGTCCACACACGAGATAGTCACTCGCTTTTCAGCACCGGGTGGATCAGAGGTTCAAACAATTGGATATCTTGACGCACAGACGCAGACGTTTTCTGCTTACAATGCAATGCCTTATAGAAATCTTACCGTAAGAAGCTCCGGTAGTGGTGAAGATGGGACAATAAGAGCATCAACTCATACTATCGGTGGAGTGACTGCTGATGACCGCAGAGGTTTAAGATCCCTTTTACAACGACAGATGGGTAAATTTGGTCAAGATGCTGCATTGGATCCAACTGTTTCAGCCCTCACCTACGGAAAGACCGGCTCGTTTCAAAAACAACACCCAAATCGAAGGATTGGATTTAAAAGAGTAGAATCTGTTTACAGTAACAGCGGTTATGTAGCACAGAACGCTTCAGCCGAGGTTTCTGAAATAGTTGATAATGGATATGTTAACAAAGTAATACCTTCTCAAGATTTTGGATATTCCTGGATAGCCAATTTATACGCCCAAGCATCTGGATCTTTAAGTGATCCCCAGACAGCCAACAGCTCGGCCACAGTGTTGATGATGACCGCCATGAGATGGACCAATTTCACACCAGAGCAATTGTTGTATTTAGTATCATTCTATTCCGAGACGATTGAAAGCTCTGAATCAGACGGCACACCCCCAGCAATAGCCTCTGAGGCAGCCTTCCTACTGCTCCAAGCAGGTTTTAAAGAAATAGTTTCCCGTATGCCTGTTGTAGTTGGTTATGCCCCCGCCAGCGGGAAACAACGTTGTTCTGGCTCCCTCGGGTTCTATGAACAGTCCTCACATATATTCCCGACGATATCGGATGTATATTGTTGCGACGAGATTGTAGCACCTACGATAACAGTAACAACACCTGATTTTACTTCCAACGATGTACTTATATTAGGCGCTAGTTATACCACAGACTTTGGACTAATGTTAGTAGGTCCTGGGTCTGCTATTATCGATAATACCAATATATATGCATCGGAAATCGATAATATAATTTACAAGGTCTCTTTTTCCGATTGTTGTGATGAAAGCGAGATAAAGTATGCCATGGTTGTCTATGGATCCGTCTCCGCCTCTGGAGCAGCTGCTGGATTTTCATCTGTCGAGCCACTGCCTGTATATTATTCTAGTTTACCTCTTTTCCCTTCCAGCAACGGGGTCCCAGCCACTATCAATCATGGGCTTGTCTCCGAGACAAGCGGAAAGGTATACATTAAAATATTTGCTAAAGACTGTGAAGAACAAGTATCAACAATATTAATAACTCTATCAACAGCACATATTGCTTAAAACAATAAAAGGATAAGAAATGACCGCAACACCAACCAATAAAGATTTTGTAGGAATCAATATCTGTATATACGACCCGATAGAGGATGATACAGGTTCATTTGGAGTCAATACCAATACAATCGGGTATAACCCATCACAGACAGCCAGTCCTGTTTATTGGTATACTAGTGCTGTGGGATATGGAAACACGAGCGCTCTAACAAAAGGTCCAAATCTTAAGACTTTAGTTCTATTGAATCTCCATCGAAATGGACCTTGGGGTTACTCAACTTGGACACAAACCAGAACATCTCAAAATCCACTAACTCGAAACCAGATCAGAAATAATACTTACTCTTTTTACGGCCCAGGAGATACAGTTAATATTCAAGGTTTTGATTATAATAACAAATATGGCCCCCTCGAATTCAAAACAGAACCGATGGTATCCTCAAAATATAAGCCACTTCAATACAATTTCGGTTATATGATGAAAGATTCTCGATTAGCCGAGTTTACGCTTAAGGCGGATTTGACAAACGAATGTAATTTTTTCACCCATGATCGTATGTCCGAATTATTTGCTGTGGAATTGTTAACAAGCGAAGATTATGAACAAGCAAAGGCCATGTACCTTGATAACGCTTTGAACACCAGCACTAACCCAATTGACTCAATTGAATTGATCAAGTATCGCGAAACAGTATATCCTCGAGAATCCAATACTTTCTTGGCAAGAACAAGACAGAGAGAAAAATATCTCTCGGGATTTTGGACTGGCTTAAGGAAAAGTAGAAATTTAAAAACATTCTATAATATGGCCCTCGGCTACGGGAATTATTTAATATATAATACAGCATCTGAAGGGATCATCTTCGATCCGAGTGTTTGGCCACTAGATACTGCTGATGATTTTTCTGAAAACATCGCCTTGGTTACTCCTGTTAATTTATACCCAATAGGTTTCGCTTCTGAAGTAGCACATATCGCTGCTCCGTATCAATTGACCGGTTCTTCCGGCGCGACCTCAACAGGAACTAATCTAGGTAGACATTCCTCCAACCACCGTGGGATACTCCAAAATACTTTCTCTCAATTTGGATACTTTGATCAGGATGCTTATGGGCTTTATACAATAAAAGAACAATTAACTGGTTATTATCTCAAAGATGCTCCAACCTATTATCATCGTCACACAACCAGAAAGTCAACTAGTATTATAGCCCCATCGGGAATGAACATCGGAGCAACCAGTTTAATGCTCCTAACCGATACTTATATGTTTTGTGGCGATGCACCTTTTCAAGCCCACCTAGATAGAACAATCTTCAGCACAGACAATGCTGGAAAAAGGACAACAGTATCAGCATCTAGACCTCCTTTCTATGACTCATATGATAAATATACAGAATATTTAAGAATTGTAGGGAAGGATTATTCTTTGGTTCCTGAATTTGTGATATCGAAGAATCTTGAATTTTATTTAAATGCTTATACTACGGAAAAGAATTTATCTTTCTTGAGTATCCAAGGAGCAAGTAACAGTGCAATCGAAGTATCAGACTCTGCATCTATAACACCTGAATTTACTCACCCAACATCCTTTAGCAATTCTAGTGAATTCTATAATACATATTCAAATAGTGATTTTCTTAAGATGTTTGATATAGTAGAGATAGACAATAAAGATACCCTAGCTCCTTCTGTAATAAAGCTGACTTGTAAGGCGATAAAGAAGTTTTTACCCTATAACGGTTTTTATGCTTCGACAAGAACAGTACAGATAGCAGATCAATTTTACAAGTCATATTCAGACATGATTAAAGTAGATAATGGAGGTTCGCAAGTAATATATAATGATAACGACGCAGTTTTAGGCTCCGTTGTTTCTCCCACCTTACCACAAAGAGTAGAACTACAGACAGCAAGCGCGTGGATAGCAGATACAAATCAGTCTAGAATCAAACCAATTAACACAGCAATGTTCTCACCAGGAATATTATACAATACTATAAAGTCAGGTATTGCCTGTGATTGGCCAAATATCCAAGCTAGCTACGGTGATAGCGCAGTGACTGCAATGAAGACATCGCTTCTGGCAACCGATGCGCATGTACCTCATACCGGAAATTATACAACTATGGTGGCCGAAACTAGTTTTGGTTCATCTTCAGCTGAAGATGATTATTGTTTAGTTAGAAAAGCTAATGTTGTGAATGTTTCATCAACTACTTCTGGTTGGGCCGTTGGTTCTGGTCACTATATGGATTTTAGTGGCACTAGAAAAATACCAAGGTTTGATAACAGAATCCCGTTTGAAGCTTTATCCAATCCGGAAGAATATATGTCTAATTATACCATATGTGATTCTGAAGGACACGCAAGTGGAAACACTGGTCTAGTAAATACATTATCAGGAGTATCAGACAATAAATATAAACTAATGATGAATAACTTTTTAGCAGAGGTTCCAAGGTTCTTTCTTAAGAGAAAGAGATTCACAACATTTCAATCACTAAAACAGGGCAGCCCCAACTTCGGGATACTTGAGGGTACTGCTGGAGATAGTATTTATGGAATGAGAATAAAAATAAGAAGAACCATGGCGACTAATAAAGAAACAAGAATCACGGAAACTAATTCCAGTTCGATTTTAGTACCACAGGATTCAACAAGCTCACGAGAAAATTTCACAATGTATTCAAGACCTTCAGCTTTCGGCCCAGCAACGTGTGGTATATCACCACCGCATAACAGAGAAGAAGGTCTAGTATCTTATAAAACATATGAAGCTGATGAGTATAATCATCGTAGTGGGTATAATTTTCCTTTCACTCCTCCGTATTACCATGGTGAATCTTGGTGCGATATATTATTCTTACCTACCGCCGCTATGACTGGAAAAATTACTATAGATCAAATTTTCGAAAACTCTAGAATGTTCCAGCTTAGATTTTGGCAGGGGAACGATAACGAATTTGGGACCAATTTGACCGACGCTGGTGGTACCCCACTTACAGGCTCCAACATTGCCGCTGGAGTTATTGAAAATATTTACGATGGTGATATGTCCTTGGCTAATCTTGCGCCCACAATGACTAGTACCAATGGTGTCGGAGCACACGTCGCAGGCATGCAGTTTAGTCTTTTTTATACCTCTGGTTCTACAAAAGTCCCTATTAACTACAATGCTATGCAGGTATCTTCTTCGTTGAATATTTTTACTAAATCAGGAACCAAAGAAGACGTGACTTCATTTAATCTCGGGCCTATAACTATTGAGACGAACACAGACAATGATAATGATGCTCGGTGGATTATACAATCAAAATTTGAAACACCAACATTTAATTTTAATCACGTCAGCAATGCAGGTTTGGGATTTTCTTCTGATTCGGTTTCAACAGGATTTAGCCCAACATCTCTATCGATTAATGATAATTCTCTTCAGGTCGTACCTTCACTTGTTCCAAGCGCTGATACTGGGTCAGTTGTCCAACCTCGTGGATTATGGCATCAACATGGAAGAATACCAAATGACGATGAAGGTATATTCATTGAAATAACAGATATCCCTAAAGATTGGTATACCGAGACAAAAACCAATATATATGAAAAAGAATGGGAAATTAGCCAACTGACTCCACCAGAGTTTGATAGTACTTTCCCAGCTCCCAAAACTCTACCTCCCACCAGCGGATTAAAATCCTTGGCTGATCTTGTCGGGTTCCCAAAAAGTGACCCTGTTCGTGTAGGGGAATTAGCAGATAGAAAAATTATTAAAGAAGCGGTGATTGCCGTTCCATTCAAATCAGTACAAGGTCGTAGAAAATATTTCGAAATAGATAGAAGAGATATCAATGATGCACTGGAATCATTGAAAGGCGAAAAGATCTCTGAAAACACTGTTGGAAGGTCTATAATAGATCAAGTTGAGCTTATGCAAGAATACGTAATTCCTCCCGAGATGGATTTTCTTTCCGATGAATCCCTCGATCCGTTTGCGATGTATATGTTTGAATTTAAGCACGAATTAACTCAACAAGATCTATCAGATATCTGGCAAAACATACTTCCAGATATTGGAGTAAGTCAAGAAAAAGCTGAAGTGGAAATATCACATGAACTCCTATCAAATGAATTGCTGGGAACTAGTCGTAAATTCTCTAATGCTTCCAAAATTATAAGAGACAGCAAACAGACTTTATTTGACTCCGAGATACAATGGATGGTATTCAAAGTAAAAGAACAAGCTAACAAGAGCTATAACAATCTGATGTACGGAAAGGAAAAAGAGGAAATAGGCATGTCCTACAACTGGCCATACGACTACTTTTCCCTCGTAGAACTAATTAAAATTGAAGCGGAAGTCGAACTTTCTGACGTTCAAGAGCAAGACGGAAGCAGGGCACCAATGTCTGTTAAGTCTAAAAGACTTCAAGCAGGAAACATCGATGAAGAGTGAGGATAGAGAATGACTTATTTCAACAAAAAAGAAGATGTATATCATATAGAACTAACCCCACATGGAAGGTATCTGCTTTCTATTGGAAAACTTAATTTCAAGTCTTATGCGTTCTTTGATGACGATGTTATCTATGATGGGGCCCACCAATCCATTACAGAGGGACAAAATGATATCAAAACAAGGATACAAGAGAACACTCCTTATATGATACCCAACGGTAATTACTATTCGGTAGCTACCAATCATAACACCATGGAGAGCAACGAGATATATCTAGACAATGAGAGATCTCAAGTTAAGTTCGAAGCATTCCATTATATGAAGGATTCAATAGGAACCCATGATTATGAGAACGATAAGACAACAAACTTCAAAGTTGACTTTTTGAACAATAAACTCACCTCTTTTGAAGAAACAATGTCCCCTGGTACAGCCGGAGGTCAAGTTTCACACATACCACAAATCGGCATTGAAATAGAATATGAAACAAAAAGAGATAACGTCTCTGAAAATCAGTCATCCGGAGCAGGAATAGATAATGTTAACTTCTCAAAGATCTTCTCGGATGGCTCATATGTTAATGTCTTCGAAGAAGATGTAATACTGCAAATCCAAGAGCTAAATTCAGAGCACCTTATAGAGAACTTCAGGGTAGAAGTATTCATAGAAGAAACTCAAAAAGACCCAAGGTTTGGAACCTACAGTTATTATCGTCCATTGTTGTTCAAGAATAAAATTCAAAAGATTGTGAATGGAATGCTTTTAAGCGATAGAGAAATAGAAGAACAGAACCAAGACATCGAAGGACTAGATATAGATCCGGAGTATGTTGAGTATTATTTTAATATTAACGTGGACAAGGAGATAGCATCAGAAGAAATCTGTGCTCTCCTCGGTCAAGTTAAAGAAAGAAACTTTTATATCTCTGATGATTTCAAGTGCGACGATGTTACCGGCGGTGCTGGTCTAGATATATATGAATCAAACATCGGCCCTGATGATTTGGAGGAATGCTAATGAGTCTTTTAGATATAGGACTTCGGAACTTACCTAATCTTTATGTTGGTAATGTTCAGCTGGACCAACGAGAATATTATATACCAAAAATGAAGGTGTCTCTTGTCCTAAAAGACGCAATCATTAACAACAAACTATTTTGGTCTAATGATCCATCTGTGATGAATAGTTCTAGAATTGTGTTCACACTAGAAGATCAAAAAGGCAGAATATATCTCACAAAGAAAGAGCCGATAATTTCTGTTCTCGAGAATAGTATATCTGAAACTGATTCTAAAAACAATATTACTTATTTATATAAAATGGAACGAGTCATTGATTCTGATTATCCATATTATAAAGACAAAAGCTTGATTCTGAAAACTTATGTCGAAAAGACAGACCCTGACGGTACTGTTTATAAATCATCTGTGATGAGAGAAGTAATACAGAATTCTGACGGTTCAACTCCAAGCAAATCGTTTTATTTTACACTAGCAGATGGGCAAGTGTATTCCGGCCCTTTTCACTACAACGACAAAACAGATCAGTTTATGCTCGGAGACAAGCACTCTTCCGCACCACACCCCGTATTAACAATAAACTACATACGCAATAAGACTATCAGCTCAAATTCTTTACACAAGACACTTTCTTATATAAATAATTCTAAAAATACTTATAACTTCAACCCAAACACAATCATATCGAATTATGTAACGAAGAACAACGATCGGTCTGTTAGTAACTTGTTTGTAATAGATTTATACAAGATATTGCTGCAAATAGACGAGGACTCTCAAAAATTATTTGAACTAAATAAGGAGATGCTCGCAGACGTTATAAAAGAACTATCAATCCTTGAAATGAATGTTGGAAGAATAGAACTGGGTCAGGACAGATATGATAACATACTGTATACTCCCGTGCTAAAATCAGCAGAGAAGGGAATAGAAAAGCATTTAATAACTTTGAACAACGTAAAAGAGTCAAGATATCGCAATGACGAAGCCGAAGTAGAAGTGTATTTCGATGATGATGTTTTATACGCCTTACTTACGGACTATCATATAAAGAGTGTAAGAGACGGTAAATACAAATATATTACCGACCTTCGATTAAGCTCTACTGTTTCCGATTATATAGACAAAAAGCTGTCTTCTATATATCGAATCATCTCTTATTATGAGTTGTTCTTAAATTCTTTAGAAAATTCAAGTCTTTATAACAAATCCTATCACAAATTAACCAATTCATATTTGAAAGATATCTTTGCCGAGTACACCAGTTTCCAATCCAACTCCGACAAGACTTTGATCATGAACCAAACTCCTGAATTTCACAAGCACATAGATTCTTTCATCCAAGCCGCTGGTCTCCTTAAATCTATATCCGAAGAAGAACAAGGGGAAATGGAGCTTGCACTGGAACAACTTATTAATCCTATCGAGACAAGTCAAGACAAAATACAAAATTTCATAAAACTTTGTCGTGACCTTGCATATCAGATAACCAGCTCTTATAACAGAAACAGGACAACAAAAAACAATCCAGTTATGAAAAGGTCCTCTAGGCTTTATATAAGCTTGAGAGACAACGCCCAGTTTGAATACAGCAATGCTAAAAAATCATTTAACATATTTAAGAAGCTTAAGCGCCCCGTAGTGTCCTCCTCTTTCTTAAAGAAGAGGTTTACAACAGAGAGAACAAGATATTTCCAAAAAAGTCTGGGAGACACACAGTTTAATACTCTCCCTACTCCTTTGAGAGCAGCCTTTGTATCTGATAAAGGGAATAGTTATGGATTTTTATCCCCGATAGGACTGCAGACTAATGATAAAGATATAGATTTAGAAAACTTCGATATCTTTGATGGCGTAGCGGAAAGTATATATCCTAGCCCCTCTCTTAAAGTGGAAAGTAAAATTAAATCTAGCTTAACTTTAATAGACAAGAATCTTTCTTATTTAGATTCGGCCACCATTGTTGGCGAAGCAAGTGATTTTATTATTAATAAGATTAAACTAAAAAGAAATGTGTTCTCGGAAATAGATCCAATTGTTTTAAATTACACTTTCACTCTGAATAATATTATAGACATTGATGATAGCAAGTTTAATCTAGAGAAGCAGGAAAACCTATTATTATCTTTTGTAAAGAATCTTGATGAATCCGAAGCGCCTAGACTATTAAAAGGAATGCCTTTCCAAACCAAGTCTTTATTTTATCCTGAAAACTTGAGAAACCCACTTAACAGGATCAAGGCCACTAATAATTTTAAAGTAAAAAGATTGATAAAGACCGTTGCATTTACTAGTTATAGAGTGGAATATTTAGAAGGATATCGGAAGCCCTCTAATAGCAATTCCTTGAGAAATATCCACACGCCCTCTTGGAGGAATATGCAGAACCCTGATAGTCTTAAGTCTAACTCTAAATTTTATTTATTGAAAATGACCAGTAACGATCAATTCGGATTCCGCAGTGCAAGAGAGTTCCAAGATAATCAAAAATTTGTATTGTTAAAAAATAACAAATATCAAGAGTCCATTAACGTTCCAGCTAGAAAAACATTTAGTAGAAAATATACAAAAGATGATTTCTCTATTAGCTCGTATCATACTCTGAATCTATTAGACGATGATATCAAAAAAACAACGATGATCTCAACCCGCAACCCAGAAACTGCCGAGTGGAACCAAGCTAGATATCAATTGTTAAATTCCATATCTAATTCGAAAACAGTCAAGACAAGATCAAGACGGTCTATTAATGAATCAAAAATCATCTCTAAACAAGTCGAGATTAAAACAACTGGGAGATCATACTAATGATCGAAGTAAGCCCAAATATCCAACAGCCGACTACAGTAAACCCACTTGGTAGCATAACACATGACCTTAGAGATTATCAATTTGTTACCACGGAAGACTCAGGTGCTCCAATGGAATACGGAGTAGTCAACCTCACGAAGGATAATTTAGAATATCTTACTTCCAAATTTGGATCATCAACGGATAGACCGGCATCTTTTAATTATTATAACTTTCACCTTAGTAGCTTCTTTCCACAAAAAATTAACGCTTATAATATCACGGAGATGAACAATAACTATAGTTTAGAATTCACATATAATTATTACGATGTTAACTATGAGACTGTGGCACTAGGAATACACGAATCCAATTTGCCCAACCACTATGTTATAAAGCAACACAACTCTATTTTCTCGCAACCAAATCCCTCCACGCGCATATCCGGCGCTCCATCACCCTATCTTTATGCAAATTCTTATGGTGATGATATTAATGAAACTGCGGTTATCTCACTAGCCACTCTATCAGGCTCGATAAGCTCACACTTGTATGACTCTGGAGCTTCCCTCGGGATTGATACCCAGGGGTTTAATTATGCGTACAACAGCAACAACTATTATTACCAGCACTACCAAAATATACAAAATTATGTCCAGTCGGAAGACTATACGGATTTTAAAGACAAGACTCGCAATTGTTTCATGTCCTTTAATCGGTCAATCGAAAATAGCTCCGCTCCGTTCTATTCCAAGTTAAGACTGAATTACAGAGCACGACCAACTAATCGTACACAAGATAAGGTTTTGTCTAACGAACTACATGGAAACCAGCATAAGATGCGACCATATATGTTCTATTTCTATCACCATCTTCAGAATACACCAAGCGAAGAAAAAGACATCGGCGCTTTTTCAAGATCTTACACTCTGGATCCATCGAACAACATCAGTAGCATTGAAGCCATTATTTCTAAGAAGATAAAGATATACCCGGCAATGACTAATAACACTTTTAGTCAAGCTCCCGAATCTTTTTTAAGTAGAAACGAAATAACTTTGTTTGATAGAGTTAGATATACAAATGATAACACTTTCGATGACACCTTCCCTCTTTTGGATTCGATCTTTCCAAATATAGACATGGCCGAGAACAGTGTAAAAAGATTTTTTAGTAGTGGGTTCAACTGGAGTATATGGAAGCCTGGCTTAGGCAAGTTCATAGCAGGTATCCCGGATTATGATCCCATTATTGTATGTTTTAAAATAGAGAAGTTCACTGGAACATCAAACATACCCACTCAGACTTTTTATATGGATCACGATATAAAGAAAACAGGAACCAACGGGTACTCTTTCTTGGAATTTCTGGACTCTCAATTAATTTACGGAAAAAAATATAGGTATAAAGTATCGGCAGTGTGTCGATTAGACACTCCAATCGTCCAAGTTAAAGATATGTTTTATTCTGATGCTGCTCGAAATCTTCATTCGGTATTCATAAATTCAAAAATATCCACCTCATCTACCCCCGGTGGTGATTTGAGAGTGGAGGATGCACTAGTATCAGGCTTTTTAACTAATTATCTTGGATATCCTGTCTCCACCATAGGACATCAAGTCTCCGGCTATGCTACTGTATCGCCAGGTCCTCTAGCTCAATCAAGCGCCCCAGCAATCCAAGGCGGATCTATGATATTCGGACAAACGCAACAAATTGAAAACGAAGCAATACAGCCTAATAAGATTTATATATCAACAGAAATACACACAAAAGCCGAATTTATGGAAGTGGAACTTTTTGAAGACTCAATAACAGCCCTCGAACCAATATTCACACCACCGGAAGTGAAATTTTATAATGAAAATGGAAAAACAAATGATCTGCTCGTTAAAGCTCAATTGAACTATAACACATATAGAGATGAATATATTCCATTAACCCCTTCAGATAGCCAGAGAATTCAAGAATATCTACAATATTTCCACCCAAATGGAACTTATGATTTTCAAACTATAAATGGTGAAGGCCGATTCGAACTTAGAAGGTTATCCTCGCCTCCTGAAGCTTATGCAGACTTTGCGAATGCACATGTCCAGACGTTCTCTAACCCACAGCCCAACAACACAATGTATTCTGTATTGGCTTACGCAGTCAACAAGATTATACCAAATAAAAAATATTATTATATATTGAGATCTATCAATAATCATGGAGTGTATTCAAACCCAACTAGTGTTTTCGAGATTGAATTACTACAAGATTCTGATGATACCTTTATTATTGTTAACGAGTATGTGTTCAAAAATAATTTAACAAATAATTATAGTAAGTCTGGAAGGAGATATCTACAAATAAAGGTTTCTAATCTACAGGGACTAATTAATGAGCAAACAAATGAGTTCAATAACGCTTTAACAGCTGATGAAATCACAAACGTTAATTTAGGCCCTTCGGATTTGGAAAATAAAATTTGGGGTAAAACTTTTAAAATCAGAGTAACTTCTGAAAAAACAGGAAAGAAAATTGATTTGAACGTGTCTTTTAAGCACACGGACCAGCCTAACTAAGGAGAAAACTTATGGCATTTTTAGATAACTCAGGA
>TARA_R110000822_G_scaffold52925_1_pt1 | contig 17824 bp, 31 predicted proteins | sample TARA_R110000822 | Tara Oceans TARA_R110000822 (sample SAMEA4397666) | marine metagenome | biome: Polar Biome; feature: [SRF] surface water layer (ENVO:00010504); material: water (ENVO:00002006), including particulate matter (ENVO:01000060) such as... | depth 5 m | reverse complement strand
GTTTGGGGTGACTTTTCCTACCATTTTAATTCTCCTTTTTCAGATCGATTAAAAATTCTAAGATACCAGCTACCGTTCCAAATATTCCGATAGCTAATAAAACAAACAGGTAAAAAATTACATCTTCCATGTTATTTCTCCTTTTTAGGGTTGTTTATTTCTCCCCATTTGCCATCTGTTCTTAACTCATTACGGCTATCTCTGTAATAGTTTGCACGCTCAATTGCATATTTTAAATCCTCTTCTAAATCTTCAATTTTCCATTTTGCTTCTAATAACGCTTTTTCTTGATTACTCATTTTACTTATCCTTTTCATTGGTTATTTAAGTACTTCAGCTAATACATTATAGATATATTTATGATATGTCAAATATATATTTAAGATAGGGATAAACAAAGAAAGAATTTTTTTCTTTAAAAAAATAGACAGTGGAGACCTTACAGTTTTTAAGGGATATTTATGGCGATAGAAAACCTAACCCGTATAGAAAAAAGGAATTTTCGATATGGGAACACTCCCTTAAAAAGGAGGGATAGCTCTAGTTTATCTAGTAAAGTCTTTGACAACCCTGCTTCCACGATCCCTGAATCCTTTAAATGCCTATGTTCTGGCAATGGTGAGGTAATCTCAGCAGTTAAACACGTTTATACCTTTGGTCGCTATCTACCGACAGGTGGACTGGGTAATAGTCCCTAAAGGAAATATACTACATATTGTGCTTTTTGCAAATACATAGTTTTAATTGACACAATATATAGGTTATATATACTAAAGATATGGATATATTTTTTGTTTTAGTCGTATCAGTTGTGACTATGCCAACAGACTTTAAATACATTGGTCATTTTACAAGCTGCGATCAGGCAGACTTATATATGGAGTTGCATATACCAGATAAAGTAGAGTCTCGATGTTTGTTAGAAGATTATATCTACTTACCTACTGACATTAAAAAGCGAGTTATAACAATACATGATGAGTCTAAGGGATTTTTATCAGATGGTATGTACTGAGTTTAATGAAGGCAAACCACTAGAGTATAGGTGGACGAGGTCTGATGGCTATTGGAAAATAACTAAGGGGTTTCCCAGTGGCCCAAAGCGAGAAGTTAAAGCATCAGATCTCATGGAGTTATTACAATACGAAAAGGAAATGCAAGCTATGGCACACAAGAAAAAAGAACCAAAAAGCAAGAAACCCTATAAAAAACCCTATGTTTTATATAAAGGAGGTTAGAAATGGAAAGAACACAATTTTTAGTTAGATTGACACCGCAATGCGTTGAACTATTAAATAAAGCCAGCAAAGAACAAGAAAAAACGAAAACTTCATTAATTAATGAAGGAATCAAATTTTACTTAGGAAAGAGTAAGTGAATAAAACCGTGCGTTTAGAACTGCCTTATCCTCCTAGTGTTAATAGTTACTGGTTAGCTAATGGACATAGACGTTATATTAGTCCAGCAGGAGTTAAATTCACTAAAGAGGTGGCATTTATTGTTAATCAGGCTTCTGTAAAAGGTTTTGGAGAAAAAAAGGTTGCAATAAGCGTTATGGTTCATCCTAGATCGAAGCGTAAGTTTGATTTAGACAATACACTTAAAGCAATATTGGATGCACTCATGAAGGCAGGAATGTATGACGACGATAGCCAGATTGAATACATAGAGGTTGCAAGAGGTGAACAGGTTGATGGCGGAAAAGCTGTTATACATTTATATGATTATATTGGAGAAGAGCATGGCGCAAGATAAAGAAAGAAGTTACCCAAATGGTTTATTTTTTAACTTACCTAGAGAAAACGCACCAGATTTTGTAAAAGGCAGTTTAGGGATACCTGATAAAAATGTGTTAATTGCTTGGCTTCAGGCACAGCCAGATGTTAGAATTAACATAGATTTGAAAGCAAATCAAGAGGGAAAGGCATATGCTGAGCATAATCTTTGGAAGCCTGAATCAAAGGCCTATGCACCTGCACCTGCACCTGCAGCACAAGCTATTGATGATTTCCCTGATGATATACCTTTTTAATTATGTCAGATGCTAAGGCTAAACAAGTGGGCGGTGACCATTACTTAAAAATGTCAATACAGCCTATGGAGTATTCTATGGCTAACAATTTAAATGCTATCCAGCATACTATTATTAAGTATGTCAGTCGTGTTGATTTAAAAGGAAATGGTGATGAAGATATTGATAAGATTATTCACACCGCTGAATTGTGGAAGCAATTGAGGGGGGAACATGGATATAAAGCAAAGAATTGAGCAGCTAAGAGAAGAGTTTGCAATGGCCAACATGAATAACGCTAGAGTCATGGAGGTTATTGACGCTTTATGGACTGAAAACCAAGAGATTAAAAGATTAATAACCATGAAGTTTAAGGACATTGACGATGAAGAGTAGCCATCAGGTTAAAGTAACAATAAGAAAGGCCAACGATCTGATACCTTACGTGAACAACTCACGCACGCACAGCGATGAGCAGGTGTTGCAGGTGGCGGCAAGCATGAAGGAGTTTGGCTTTACTAACCCAATTCTTGTTGATGCTGATAATGGAATCATCGCAGGGCATGGGAGATTGCTTGCAGCAAAGAAGCTCGGCTGGGAAGATGTGCCGACAATTGAGCTTGGTTACTTAAGCGATGCGCAGAAAAAAGCATATATTATTGCAGACAATAAACTGGCGTTAAATGCTGGCTGGGATGAAGCAATGCTGGCCGTTGAGATTGAGCAGTTAAAAGACCTTGATTTTGATGTTGATTTACTTGGCTTTGATGCGGCAGAGTTAGAGTCTCTATTCCCATTAGAGGTTGAAGGCTTAACAGATGAAGATGCTGTACCAGAGCTGCCTGATGAACCCACAACAAAGCTAGGGGACATATACCAGCTAGGCAATCATAGGTTAATGTGTGGCGATAGCACAAGTATAGATGATGTTGATAAATTAATGCAAGGAATATATCCTGATTTAATACACACTGACCCTCCATACGGAATGAACGCAGTATCAAAATCAGGTGTATTAAGTAAGAATTATAAAACAGATATAATTGGTGACGATAATCCTGACATTGCCAAAGACGCATTTAATTTGATATATGGATTATATCCTGATGCAAAACAAATATGGTGGGGTGCAAATTATTATTCATCTGTATTACCTGACAGCGAATGTTGGTTAGTATGGGATAAAAATAATGGTGAATCAGACCAAACAGATTGTGAATTAGCATGGGCAAACTTTAGGAGTGTTGTTAGACAATTTACTAAAGCATCAGAAAAAACTAATCGCGTACATCCAACACAAAAACCAGTAGCATTAATGGAATGGATAATTAAACGATTTAATTTAACATCAAAAACTATTGCAGATTATTTTGGTGGTTCAGGTTCAACATTGATTGCAGCAGAAAAGCATAATATACAAGCATTTATTATGGAATTTGACCCTAAATATTGTGATGTGATTGTTAAACGATGGGAAGACTTTACAGGCAAAAAAGGGGAATTATTATGACATTTAAAAGATACGTAGTTTGTTTTTATCATGATGGGTCACCAGTAGATGGCCTATTGTTTACCCACCAAAAGAAAGCATTTGATGCAGTTAAAGAAATGAAGAAGCCACAGAATTATGTTGTTAATAAAATGGAGATGATTAAAGATGGCTAAAATGAAGACAAAACCATTTGCCAAAATTGACTGGGAACAGGTAGACAAAATGTGTGGTATTCATTGCACTGGTGAAGAGCAATCTGGCATACTTGGCGTTGATTACGATACCTTGAATGCTGCTTGCAAACGCGAGAAGAAGATGGGATTTTCGGACTATTTCAGACAAAAGAGCAGTAGTGGCAGAATGTCGTTAAGAAGAAGGCAATATAGCCTTGCTATGGATGGCAATCCTACTATGTTAGTTTGGCTAGGTAAGAACTGGTTAGGACAAGCAGACAAGAGCGAGGTTACTCAAACAACAACATCAGTTACAGGTATTAAGCTCATTGATTAAAGAAGTTTCTGTACTTCCACATCAGCGCTTGTTTATTAAAAGCACAGCATCATCCACTGGATTAGTCGCTGGGTTTGGTGCTGGAAAGTCTTATGCAGGCACACTCAAAACACTGATAAAGAAGATGTTATATCCATCGGTCAAGGTAGCTTATTATTTACCCACTTATCCTCACATTCGCGACATAGCATTTGAGAAGTTTCCAGAAATGTGCGAAGAGTTAGGCCTTCAATACCAACTGCATAGAACAGACAAAGAGTTAAACATTGAAGGTTTTGGCACAGTGATATTTAGAAATATGAGTGAACCTGAATACATCATTGGTTACGAGGTGGGTTATTCTCTGATTGATGAGTGCGACATACTACCAAAGACTAAGATGGATAAAGCCTTTAAACAGATTCTAGCTAGAAATAGATCGGTATTACCAAACAAAGACAAGAATCAAGTTGATGTAGTAGGCACACCAGAAGGCTATCGATGGTTTTACGATAGGTTTGTTACTAATAAGACTGATGACTATAGCTTAATTAAAGCGAAGACAATGGACAACCCATACCTTCCAGATGATTATATTGATACGCTAAAGGGCGATTACGATGAACGATTGCTCAAGCAATATCTTAATGGTGAGTTTATCAATGTAAATGGATCAGCAGTCTATCATCAGTTTGATCGCACAATCCATGTTATAGATGACATTGAAGTTAACCCATCGCTGCCTATTTATTTATCATTCGATTTCAACATTAACCCATACAATGCCATCTACTTAATACAGGAAATAAACGATAAAGTTATCATCATTGACAACGCTATACTAAATAAGAAACCATTGGTTGATTCATTAAAATACCTAAAAGAAAAGTTTAGCTATCTTGGTAATGCGCTATATTCTGCGACAGTGTATGGCGATGCTTCTGGTCGCGCCAGATCACAAGGCACAGCACAAACCAATTACGAGTTAATACGTAACGCTGGGTTTCATCACCACCTGATTAAGACAGCTAATCCGCGCGTAGCAGATAGAGTAAATATAGTCAATAGCTTATTGATGAATGGAGATGGAGATGCTAAACTCGCAATATGTAAGCGAAATAGTCAGCTCATTACTGACTTCGAAAAGATGTCATATAACGATAAGGGTGAGGTAGATAAAACCGATAGTGAGCTTACGCATAACGCAGACTCTATTGGTTATTACGTTGAATACACACATTCTTTAACAAAACCAAAAGAACTTAGAGCGAGGTATAGCACATAATGGCTTCAATAGCAGACGATCCAGACTATTTAAAAGTAAATCGTGAACACACGAATAGAATATACACGAGAGAAGATAAGTTTAAGCGTAGATACGAAATGTATAACGATAACTTTCGCCAGCAAGTTATATATAAACTTGGCAAGATATATCGTGCTTTTAAACTATTAAATTTAGACGTTCAGATAAATGACAACAATAATTTATTTAAACACATAGTTAATGCAATAAGCAATGTCTATTCCTTTGGAGTTGAGCGTACATTTGATGACGAATATGCTCAGGAATTATATACAGACTTAAGAGTTGATAAAACAATGGCGCAAGCTAATCGCTTTATGAACGCATTTAATGATGTGTTAGTGCAGGTATCTTGGGCAGATGACAAGCCAAAAATCATGCTTAGACTTCCACATAACACAGAGGTTGAATACACAAACGGCAAGATTGATTGTGTTAAATACTTTATACAGATGCTTGATAAAGAAACCGAGCAATGGGCATACTGGTCTGATGAAGAACATTACTACATCGAAAAGAGTCGTGGCATAGATAAGATTGTTCCAGTTGAAGATAATGATGAAATGGTTAATCCGTTTGGCGTATTGCCTTTTGTTATTATGCACAATGGATGGCGTGATGAGTCATTTTGGGATATGTACACTGGCGATGATATGGTCAACGGCACAATAGATTTGGCTGTACACCTTACATTTTTAAATCACATTATCAAATCACAATCATTTAAACAATTGGTTGGTAAAGGCGATAATGTAGGTGAATTATTAGGCCAAGTATTAGATCCATTATCTATCCTAACCCTTACTGGTCAAAACACAGAAATAAATGTTTTAGATATGCAATCTAATTATGAGCAACTGCACGCAGTAACGCAGGAAATGGCAAACAATCTGGCAGTAAATTATGGTATATCGCCTAATCAGTTTAGGATGTCTGGATCACCATCATCTGGCTTTTCTCTTAAAATGGAAAATCTAAAATTAGATCGCTTTACTTTGGAGCAGCAAGATGACTTTAAGGTATATGAAAAAGACCTATTTAAAATGTTACAGATGGTTTCAGAATATTATGGCAAGCCAATTAATGGCGATATAAGCGTAAACTTTGTAGAACCTACTTATCCAGAATCAGAAAAAGATAAAATAGATGCTGCAAGAGAACGCATTGATTTAGGATTAACATCACCGCATAAAATACTAATGGATGATGATCCAGATCTAACCCCAGAAGAAGCAGTTGTTAAGGTTAATGATAATCTTAGTAAGCGTAACGAAATGTTAAATAAGATTCGTAGTGGTGCAACTATTGTTGAAACAACAAGTGCGGTTATAGATGCCAACACTTGATGAAATATACAATCAAGAAAAAAAGAAGATAGATGCATCGGTTAGTAAGTTTAACAATGAATCAGATAAAGTATTTAAAAGAGTACAATCTTTAGCTGTTGTTGGTTTAGCTGGTTTATCGCCTGATAGCATACTTGAATACGATTTAAGATGGCGTGAGATTCTGCGTGATGCTGGATATTACGACATGGTTAATGAATTAGTTGATAAAGACTTTAATCAACTATTTAAAGGAACTAGAGAAGCGTTCAGTGCAGGCGGTTATGATGCCTTATTTACAGAAGATGATGCAAATAAAATACATGCACTGAAGCAACTACATCGTGATGAATTTGCAAGGCTTGCTGAGAATACTGGACTTGAGATTAAAACAGAACTATTTAAATACTCAATTGCAGATACCGCACTGGCTGATGTTACTGCTGGAATATTAGAAAAGCTTGAAGACACTGATTTTGCTAGATACGCAAAAACATATGCGCTAACAGCAATAGGCGATTACCAGCAAACTATTATTGATGTAATGGCTAAAGGTGTAGGCGAAGGTGTATGGGTTTATGTTGGCGTGAATGATGATGTTACGCGGCCATACTGCAAACAGATACTACAGGATAATAAATATTATACTGAAAGCGAGATGAACAGGTTAAAAAGCGATGGCAGAAGGGATTACAATTGCCGCCATAGATTTTATAAAATGAAACTAAAGGAGGCAGAAGAAATTGGCTATCAAAATAGTTAAAATGCCTGATTTAGGAAAACTGATTAAAAGAGTCATGACAACTGATGAGCGCTTAGCATCAATTGCCACCTTTATTATTACTGGCATAGCAAATAGAACTCAAAAAGGTCTTGATTTCAACAACAGGACATTCAAGGGATATAACACTCAATACAAAAGATTTAGAACCAACAAAGGTAGATCCGCTAGGGTAAACCTAACATTTAACAATCAAATGCTAAATGCAATGCGATTTAAAAAGATAAGAGATGGTGCAATGATCCATTTTCCAGATAGTGTTGAAAACACAAAGGCTTACTATAACCATGAAGAGCTTAATCGTAAGTTCTTTGGACTAGATAGTAATCAAGAAAGGTATATACTAGCTAATATAGGAGACTATATATCTCAATCATTTAAATAAATACTTTTTATAAGGAAATGTTATGGCTGACGAGCAAAAAGCGGTAGAGCAACAAACAGTTGATACTCCAACAACTGAAACTAAAGAGGTGGTTTTATCTCAATCCAAGTTAGATGCGTTAATAGATAAAGCGTTTAGTAAGGGTGCAAAAAGAGCATCTGGCGAATTATCAGAGCAACTAGGGGTTGAAAGCATTGAACAGGCTCATCAGTTAATTAAAGCAAAGCGACAATTTGATGAAGACAATAAATCTGATTTAGATAAAGCTGCAGAAACAATTAATATGCTTAATCAAACTATTGAAGGCTTGGAAAGTAGTAACAAAGAAATCCAAAGTAATATGGAGTTCCAAAAAGTTGCTACTGATAATGGTATAAAAGATACTGATTATTTTAAACATCTTATGATGCAAGCAAAGAAAACAGAAGATTTTGATCAATCAGAATTTATTTCTGCGTTAAAAGCAGAAAAACCATACTTATTTGGTGTACAAGAAACTAAGAGAGTTGATGCAACACAAAGCCGACAATCATTAGATGTTAAAGATCGGATTAAAAACGCAACTTCCATGAGGGATTTGTACGCATTACAAAATGAAATAGAATAGGAGTTATAAAATGGCAGTAAACACAAAGGCGTTATTAAGCGATTCAGTTGTTGATTTAATGAATCAAGCTGTAATCGTTTCAGGTATGAGTTTTAACAAAGTGGATGCTTACGCAACCATTAGACAAGATGATTTGGCATCATCAATTGCATTTACAGTATTTTCAAGAATGTCGGCAGCAACTACACCATTAACAGATGGCACAGAAGCTACCAGCACAACCATGACAGATACTAAAGTTACTTTAACAATGGATGAATATGGTAATGTCATAACATCAACATCACTTGCAAACATTGCAACTGCTGGTAAAGCTGATTTAGCTTCTGCTGAATTAGTGGGTGTAAACTTAGGTGAAACAACTGATAAACTTGGATTAAATGCACTAGAGGCCGGTACTAATACAATTGCCGCAGACGCATCTGGCACTTTAGCATCGGCTGATCTTAGAGAAGCATATACAGCACTTGCAACTGCTGGAATTTCTAAGTTTCCTGATGGTCGTTATGTTGCATTTGTAAACCCTGCACAAGTATCAGATATTAAAGGTACTTTCATAACACTTGCACAGCATACAGATTTAGCAGGTGCTACAAATGGTGTTATAGGTTCACTTGAAGGATTTACGATTGTTGAAGATTCTAATGTAACCGCTGGTAAAGTTGCTTGCTTTGGTATGAACGCACTGGGTAAAGCAGTTGCAACAGCACCACAGTTAAGAATCGTAGAAGGTTCTGATAACTTAGGTCGTACAGTAAACATCGGTTGGTATGGCGTTATGAAATATGGCGTTATTGACCAAAATGCGTTACGAGTGATTACAGGTGCGTAGCTTGTTAAGTAAAACTAAGAAGGCAGAGAAAGCTAATGATTCAAAGTTAGTTGCCGCATCAAGTGGATCACATAAGGTTAGTGGTCATCAATACACTTGGAGTACTGGCGATGAAGTAAGCGTAAAAGCTGAACACTTAGAAGCAATGCAATCTCTACCAGCCTTTAAGGAGGCATAAAGGATATGGCGTGGACATTGACTAATGCAGATGTTATTTCTGCTTTTCCGTTATTAGCGGACTTCCATGAGAAAGCGGATGGTGGATCTACTACTACTCTGGAGTGCAAGAGATTATTGCACTTATCAGACGTAGAAGTTATTGGATCAACTATCACTATATTGACTGGAACTAACGCAGGAACAGATGTGGTTATAACATCGTATGCTTCAAGTGCCACAGCCACGTTCGGATTTAGTGCATTATCGAACCCTATCGATTCATCGGTGGGGTTTGGTATTGTATTAATGGATTACACTTCGGTGATAAATCGAGCTTACAATATTATTGTTAATGAAATGCGTAATCGTGGTCTGGATGTTAATTTATTCTTAACAGTTACACAACTCAAAGAATTACATCTAACAAAAACATTAGAACTCATATGTCTATCTAAAAGACAGGATGCGGATAATAATGATATTTACCATGAATCATATTTGTTATTTAAAGAACAATACGAATCTGAATTAACAACATTAAAAGCAGATTATGATGAAGATGAAGATGGTGTAATACAAGAATCAGAAGAAGATATAAGTAATCAAGTGGTATTGCGTAAATGATAAATTTGCTAAAAGGAAGAGGGTATAGGTTTACTGAGAAAGATACTTTGCAGAACCGAGAGTTTCGTGAAGCAGACCAATCTTTTGAGGTTAATGAAGATTTATCATCCTTTGAGAAAAGAGCATATGATATTACGCAGGTTTATGAGTTATTCCTAGATGAGAAAAGTTATAGACTCTTATTAATGGAATCAATTATTGAAGATACACGAGCAAACGACATTGACGAAATTAGCTTCACTGTTGTTGAAGATGAGCGTGGCTATCTTATAACATTTACAACAATTAAGCAGGGAGTGAAATAAAATGGCAGTTATAAAAGGACATAATGGCTCGTTAAGAGATGGATCAGGTGACATAGTTGGAGAATTAACATCTTTTACATTGTCAGTTACACAAAACAGCGAGCAACATAACGCGTTTGGTGAAACTTATATGAATACAACAGCAACTAATAAATCTTGGGCAGTTGAGGGTTCTGGCATGTTTGATCCAGATGATACACAACAAGCAGCGATTTTAGATGAGCTGGTCAGTGGCGATGCAGTATACGCAATTGAAGTGCGACCAGAAGGTGATTCAGTCGGCGATGACAAATACACTGGAAGCGTTGTTATTGGTGAGGTATCTGTAGAAGCATCTAGTGAAGGTGTTGTTGCATTTAGTTTCTCATCACAAGGCACAGGCACACTAACTAAAGGCACAGTTTCTTAATATGTTTAAAGCTATTGATCGTAACGAAACAATAAAAGTGGTATCGGCAGAAGATCCTGCAATAGATCATACTAGCTCTGATTTTGAAGCGTATAGAGTAAATTACGATATGAAACATCTAGCATTTATTGATGGTGAATTACCTACTATCTTTACACTAGGAACTATTAGCTTTATGAGGTTTTCTGAAATTAAGGATAAATACATATCCTTTGATCTTAGTAGTAAAGGTCAGGAAATCAACACCAATTTATTTGGTCTGACTGCTGATATGTTACGACATTCGTTGAAGGAAGCTGAAAACTTGCCATTCAATATTCATTTAGAAAAGGGCAAACTATCAGAAACTACAATGGATAAACTAGCAAGACTAGGGATTGTAGAAGAGTTGGGTAATATTGCTTTAACACTGAATGGTTTTGGCGAGGAAGATAAAAAAAAGTAATTGGTGCAGTAATGCAGTCAACCTTGAAGTACGACTGCAAAACCTGTACAGATAAAGACAAAGATGTTCGTGGCTGTTCTATAACAGCAAAAGTAATAAATATTGCACATGGGGTTAAAGGACATAGTACAAGATGCCCTGTAATCGACCAAGCTGATGTTGGGTTCTACTTTCAAGTCTTTAATTATTGGCAAGAAGGTAGATTTCCAAATAGCGGCACATGGGCAGATCAACCAAATAGATTAGTAGAAGCAATGGAGGTTATTCGTGGCATCACAACAAATGAAAATACTGCTTGAGGTTCAAGATAAAGCAACAAAAGCATTAAAGAACTCACAAAAAGCATTTAAGAAGTTAGGTACGATAGCTTTAAAAGCTGGTAAAAGCATGGGTGGAGCTATGCTTAGAGTTGGTAAAAGTGTACTTAGCTTAAAAACTGCTTTAGTAGGCCTTGCTGGTGTAGCTGGTTTTGGATTGTTAATAAAGGCATCATTAAAAAGCATGGACACACTTGGTAAAGTATCTAGCAAGCTAGGGATAGCCTCTGGTGATCTACAAAGGTTTAGGCTGGCATCTGAGTTAGCTGGCATAGAAACAACTGCTTTAGATATGGGATTGCAAAGATTTACAAGGCGAGCTGGTGAGGCCGCAAAAGGCACTGGTGAGGCAAAGGATGCTTTAGCGCAGATGGGTATCAGGCTCACTGGCTTTGATGGCAATATTAGAAGCACAAGAGATATGTTGGGCGATGTTGCAGAAGCATTTACAAAAGTTAAAGATCCAGCAGAAAGATTACGACTAGCATTTAAGTTGTTCGATAGTGAAGGTGTTGCAATGGTAAACATCTTAAATAAAGGTCGTGATGGTTTAGAGAATATGCTAGGTAAAGCTGATGAACTAGGCATTATCTTAGATGAAAAAACAGTTAAATCAGCAGAAAGAGTAAATGATCAATTTTTGTTAATGGGCAAAACATTTATTGGATTAAGGGATAAGCTAACTGGTGCTTTAGCACCAGCACTAGAAAGGTTTGGTGGTTGGTGGACAGAGTTCATGAAAGCATTTAACACAGCAATTGCACCTTTGTTTGATTGGATGATTAAAAAAATTGGAACACTTGCGGTAGATTTTGGTACAGCCGCAGAAGCAGGCGAAAAATGGGGCAAAATAATTGGGTTTCGTGTACAGGAATTAGTAAAAGGTCTTGTCGATTTCTTTAAAAAAAATGAAGATGGAATAGGTAAATTTGGTGAATTTAAAGAAAAAGCTCTTGAGATGTATCATGCAGTTAAACCCATATTTCAGGATATAGCCATGATTGTACAAAGCATAGCTAATGCAGTTGGTGCAGTAGTTGCTGGCTTTCAAAGATTAGCAAACAGTAAATTAGCTAAGTTTAGCAGGGGTGTAGGTGCTAGTCTTGCAGATATGACTGGTGCAGGAACAGAAGGATCAAGAGCCTCTGGTGGTGGTGTTAGTGCTGGCAGTTCATATATGGTGGGTGAACGTGGAGCAGAATTATTTACTCCAACAACATCAGGATCAATCTCGCCATCAGCAAGTGGTTCAACATCTATTACTAACATTTATACCAGTGCATCAGCGCATGGAATAGACACAGCCTTAGCATCAAGAGGCGATAGTATAAGTCGTGGAAGTCGTGTAGGATTGTCAGTGGGCGGTCTAGGAATGGGCGGTTACATCAACTTATCAACTGCAAGGGCCAGAGCATGATCTTCAAATACCCAACAACATCGCCAACGACAACACTAACATTTACCAACAATCCAGAAGCACCTTACAGTCGTGAGGTTATAAAACATAATACATCAGTGCAAATGGAAGATGGTTCATTTTACGTTTATTCAAGATCGGTTACTAACTATCGTTACACAATAATTGTGGTGTTAAATTCTGAGTCTGAGCGAGATGCACTAGAGACTTTTTACGACAGCACTGTGAATGGTAGTGAAAAGCAGTTTAAATATACTGATCCATATAACGATGAATATACAGTTAGATTCGAAGGCCAAATGAAAATTTCTGAAATATTCAAAGGAAGAATGTATCGAGCAACTTTTAATCTTATACAAACTGTATGAGAAGTTTTAGCACATCATTTAATAGCAAGATTGCATCTAACAGCTACACTCCTGTAGTCTTTTGTCACTATGAGCTTGTTACTTACATTTCAGGTGCAACAGCAGGAACAGGAACAGAAGTTGTTACCAATTATTATTGGTCAGAAAGAGCAATAACCTACGCATCACAAGCGTATGAAGCACGCATAGTCAACACCTCACCACTAGAGCAACTCATGGATCAAAGTCGCCAAGCATTTGGAGATATGAGCTTGCAAATTTCAAACTCACCTACCAATTTAAGCGGTGCAATACAATCAGGAATGAAGTGCGTTGTCTATCTTGGTTTTGAGGATAGTGTAGGGGTTGTAACAGATGCAGAGCCCATGTTTACTGGAGCTATTGAAGGTAATATTGAGATAACAGAAGATAGCGTATCCTTTAATTTAACTGATATTGCACATACATACGACAGACAACTTCCTGACTTAATAAGTAGGGAGGAGTTTCCTGTAGCTGATCCAGATGCTATAGGAGATACTAAACCCATCATTATGGGTAGAGTTAGAGATTTACTATGCAGGCCAGTGGCCTCTGGATTGGCATCAGTATTAGCACATGAAACAGAAGTTGGCGATACCTATTTATGGCTAACCCATGACGTTAGTTGGTGGGCAGATACAGTTGAAGGAACAACGTTAGGCAAAATGCCTTTAATGACTATTAACACAGCAGCAGGCGATGAAGATGTCAGGATTACCTCCCTTGAATACGACACATCTTTTGGTACATGGAAGGCTAATTTAGAGACTCCATTAACAAAATCCCATGAAATGAGCGATACTTTATACCAAAAATATCCATGCCCATTCCCTGAAGATTCAACAAACGTTTCCTCTTATTATGCTTACTTAGTCGCAGATCATGCTGTGCAAAAAATATCAAACGTTAAAGTCGATGGTGTTCCAGTAATTTATAAAGCATTTACTAGTTTAACTGCTGGTGATTTGTACGATGATCATATGTGTGCTGACTGGAACTTACCAGAAGGAAAAGCATATATTTTAGTTCCTACAAAAGCTGGTGGGGTTGCTATTACAGGATCTACTGGTCTGGAGATCCTAGATACAACTGATGTTGAAGATACCATTATTGTTGAGGATGGTTTAACAATTGAGGAAATAGCACACAAACATTCTGGGGTTGGATCTGACCTTTTTACTTGGACTCTTACTTACAGCTTTTCAGCAGTTTATTCTTCAGTTTCTTTACTTGGTGGATGTACTGGTTTACAGATTACAGCAAGGTCTGGAAGTAAAGAAGTGGTCATAGCTGATTTACCTGCTGCTGGCGGTGGATTAGCACTATCATCACCGTTAATATTTACCAGCACAAATCCAGACATTATTATTAGCGCTAAGGTTACTTGTGGTACTTTTTATTATTTAGAATTTGCTGTTGAAAGACAAGATCCATTAGGCGTTTCTACATTCGATATTAATTCATCTGGAGAAACCACTGAGTTTCTTTCTAATCTTAAGTTTCCTGAATACTACCCATCTACATCAACTGGTGAAGCAATCACTGGTATTGATAGAGCTGGAAGCGTTTTAAAGTCTGGAGCTGCAAGTAAGACCGGAACTGTTAAGTTAATTGGTGGTAATAGTTCAGCAGATATTTTTATTGGGCAACGGGTCACGTGTGATGTTATTGGGATTTGTGATGGAACATATGGCTATGTACAGCCTAATGAACAAATTAAAAAACTAATCAATCTATACGCTAGGAATCCAATATTAGGGACAGAAGGATCAGCGAATATTGTCGAATTTGTAAATAGTAGCGAAATGAACACTCAATTCAACAAAGTCTACAACACTGACACCGATACTAAAGTTACTGGGGATATTTATCCTAATATGAATAACCCCACAACAACCTATCTAAACCCATCTCCAACAAAGGTTTTAGGAAATACTGATGGTGTTGAAGGATCTCATGCTATTGATTTTGCAATAACAGAACCAAACAGATTGCGCGATATTGTTGGAGATATGCTATTCCATTCTAATTCACACTTAAACTGGCGCAATGGTATTGCTTACATAAGGCACGCTAGTGATGATATAACTGTTGATGGATCTATTAGCAAAGCTGATTTAATAATGCAAACAACATCGCTATCAAGAACTAGAGCGTCTGATTTAGCAACAGAAGTTGATGTTAGATATAATTACTCACCAGTCACTGATTATTCTCGGCGCTTTGATTATGCGGAAAAAGTAGGAAAAGGCAGAACTTACACAAAAACAAGACTTGATGCTATTCGTGCAGCTGGCGTGTTTAAAAAAGAAAGAGCATACGATTTACCAATGGCTAGTGAGCAGGTCACTGCTGAGTTAGTTGCAAAAAGACTTTATGATGACAAAGCGTACCCAAAATTTAATGCTGGCATTTCATCTTCATTAAAAAGCTTAGCCTATGAAGTCGGTGATTATTTAGATGTTAATATTCCAATATATGCAAACTCTCTATTAAGTAAAGGCATAGTAGAAAAAAGAACGTTGCAATTTGGATCTGCAATTAGCCAGCAAGCAGATTTATTGCACTTTACCATTCGTGAAAGCCATGTTGGAGGCTTTGTTTTAGCAACAGACACCTTAACTGATACAGTTTCGGTAAGCGATGGTGCGCCAGCCTTTATTTTAAATGATGCAAATACCATATTTAAAACTCTAAGTGATGCAGTTGCTATTTCTGGCAATATTAATGTGCAACCAGTAACATCATTGGGGGACACTGTTGGGATAACAGAAGCCTTAGCTTTTGATAAAGAATTAAGATTAACAGATACTTTATCTATAACTGATTTTACAAGGAAATTTACAGGCATTTTATTCTGGAGTACCGACTTAGATGAATCGTTGGGTATTGTTGAGGTAGTAACCGCAACAGCAGTTGATTCATGTTACGAGCCAGAGGTATATGTCGGAACAGATAAAACAACTATTGGAGTTTACGAATGATCGTTGGGCAGTTACCAAGTGAAGGCTTTGTGCTAAAATACAATAAGAATAATCCGCAGCACTTGATTGTTAAAATTAGTGGTAAATTAACAAGCAGTAAAGTAAGTGTTTCTGGAACTGTTATTGTAAATTATGGGAATCCTATTCATTTTAAAGATAGTTCAGCTATGAAAAATGGTGATTTGCTTTATTTAGAACCAGATGGATTAACAGTATTAAGAAATGGTGGTAAGGTTAGTGATATAGAACCTATTGATGGCAGGCGTGTTTTGTTGGGTTTAAAGCTAGATAAAACATTTATTGCATATGCAACGGAAGAAGCATGAAGATAAAAAAGCCTAATAAGGATGATCTACGCAAACTGTATTTACCACGATTGCAAAGAGCAATACGAACAGCTTACGATTTAGATGAAGAGTTTAAGTTAATTAATTTAGGAATTGCAGATAAAAACAATCCAGATTATTTACATTATCGTGAGCATGTAAGCAATTTAATTATTGAGTTTAACAACGAGGTGGACAAACATTATGAAAGAAGCAATGAAGATTAAAGGTAAATTAAGGATTGACTTAGTGCGCGATGGATCAGTTATAGAAACGCAGGAAGTTGATAACATTATTGTAACTACAGGCAAAAACTTAGTTGCAACTTTGGTTGCTGGAACTGGCACATCATTTACACACATGGCAATTGGTTCATCAGCTACATCAGAAGCAATCACCGATTCTACGCTAGGAACTGAATTAGGCCGAGTATTATTAACAGGCAAAACTGTTGCTGACAATGTTATTAGCTATGTTGGCGATTTTCCTGCTGGTACAGGTACAGGTACAATTGTCGAAGCTGGTATTATGAACGCATCATCTAGCGGTGTTATGCTTAACAGAGCTACATTCAGCTCAGTTTCTAAAACTGCATCAGATGCACTTAAAATAACGTGGGATGTAACTTTTGGGTAATTAATTATGACAACAATTGTAACTAGATCAGGTAAAGGCTCACCAATATCGGCAACAGAAAATGATGCCAATTTAAATAACTTGAATAACGACAAGGTTGAAACATCTAATAATTTATCTGACTTAGCAAGTGCAACCACAGCAAGAACGAATTTAGGATTAGGAACTGCAGCAACCACATCAGCAGATGCGTATGTAGGTAAGACATCAACTACAGGTTCAGGTGCATTACCTAGTGGTACTGAAGCACAAAGAGATGGTTCTCCAGCCTCTGGTTACATTCGATTCAATAGTGACTCAGGTTCTTTTGAAGGATATGACGGTAGCGCATGGGATTCTATTGGTGGAGGTGCACCAGCAGCTCTTACAACTGCGTCTGGTTCAGCCCCCTCATACTCTGCTAGAGCATGGGTAAACTTTAATGGTACAGGTACAGTCGCTATTCGTGATAGTGGTAATGTAAGTTCTATTACAGATAATGGAGTTGGGCAGTATCAAGTTAATTTTACAACCGCTATGCCAGATGCTAATTACAGTTGTTCTGGTTCTGGTAACGATAATCAAGCTCTCATATCAACCTTCGGT